>Ga0206130_10005139_pt1 | contig 15673 bp, 10 predicted proteins | sample Helgoland_Spring_9_FD_148637 | JGI IMG/M metagenome (GOLD analysis project Ga0206130, IMG submission 148637) | Pelagic subsurface seawater microbial communities from Kabeltonne, Helgoland, North Sea - Helgoland_Spring_Bloom_20160512_1 | ecosystem: Environmental > Aquatic > Marine > Epipelagic ... | reverse complement strand
ACCAGTGGAACGCCCTCACCGCCGTCAATGGAGATAGTATAAATATCACCTAACATATCAAAGGCTATCGTCTTTCCATCTTGACTAACACTAAGATTGGACCAAGTAGTTTCGTTGGTATCAATCGAAATAGTTTTAAGCTCTCCCTGGGGCTGAGTAACATCCCAGTCATTTTCTTTTTCCTCGGAATCAGCTTCAGAGGCAAATGCAGGCGTTAAACTCAAGCAACACAAAAGAGAAAATATTGAAACAAAAGACTGCTTCGTAAAAAAATTAATCATTGTTTTTTTATACCTCTATTAAATAGGTGACCTGATCCACAATAAAAAAATTACCGTGACCATACTAGCCGATACTTTTGACGAATGGGACTGCTTTGCAGGAACTGTAACTGAATAAACAATATTATTTTCTCTAATCCACAACGTCAAGATCCAGACTAGCTTTGGTAGTTAATTACCCCTACCTACTCTAAAAAAAGTTGTTAAAACTATCTTTTTGCCTGCTCTAAGCGTTAAACCTAGGAAACCAGTAATGGTCCCTCAGCCGCAGCAGTCAGCTCTTTGCGCTGTTGCTCAGTATGATGGTCTGAAGATAACCATAAATAGACGGACGGAAGCACGAACAACGTAAATAACGTTCCCACGAGCATTCCGGCAACTAGAATAATACCGATGCTGTTACGTGCCTCTGCGCCTGAACCGACCACTAAGACTAAGGGTAAGTGACCCAGCACTGTAGCCCCCGTGGTCATCAAAACGGGGCGGAGGCGTGTCGCTGCACCCTGCTTAATGGCGTCTAACTTACTTAACCCTAAAGCCTGCATTTGATTGGCAAATTCAACGATTAAAATAGCATTTTTAGAAATTAATCCTGCAAGCGTAATAAACCCTACCTGTGAATAAATATTAATGCTGGTTAAATCTAAGAACGTAAATAGCATGGCCCCTGAAAATGCCAAAGGGACGGAACCTATAATGACAATGAGTGGGTCGCGGAAGCTATTAAACTGAACCGCTAAAACAAAAAATACCACAATGAGCGCTATACCTAACACACCAAGCAGCGTATTGCCCTCAGCACGCATCTGCCTAGATTCCCCGGCATAATCTAACGTGTAATGATTGGGGAGAATATCCTTTGCGGCAGTCTCAAGAGCCGTCAGAGCCTGCTCTCGCGTCATGCCCGGAATCACCCCACCAAACACGCGAAAAGAGTTCTTTTGTTCAAACTTACCCAAAAACCTTGGCGCGGCGGTTCGAGTTAAACTAGCAATTGCCGACAGTGGGATAAGATCTCCGGTAACAGTACGTATTTTAATATCCATTAACATCTCAGGGTCAGAGCGCAACTGTCGATCGATCATAGGAATCACGCGATAGGCCTTACCGCTAAAATCAAATCGATTGACATAATTACCAGACAAAAGAAAGCTCACTTGGCGGCTAATATCACTTAGGTTCATCCCCAAGTCAGCCACTTTCTCTCGATCAATTTCAAACTTAGCCTGGGGTAAATCGATGCGCAAATCGGTGTCAGCAAACATGAACACTCCACTGGCATAAGCGGCTGCGACCATTGCTTCCGCGAAAGGTAGTGCCACTTCAGGGCTGTCTGTAGACTGCACCACTAGCTCGATATCAAAATTACCAGCTGTAGGTAATGCCGGGCTGAGTATCGGAAAGCTCTTAACGCCCGTTACTGCAGAGAGGTTTGCAAAAGTCTGCCAGCGTAGGTCATGAACCGTAACATCACGTTTGTTATATTCGACAAAATTTTGACCGCCAAAGCTACTGGATGGCAACACTATCTGCCACATGTCTGCGGTTGCAGGTAATGACGCCATTGCATCCACGACATCACCCATATATCTCGTCGTGTAATCGAGAGAAGCTTCTGGAGGGCCACTGGTAATGACCGATATAGAACCCTGATCTTCGGTAGGCGCCAATTCTTGCTTGGAAAGCACGAAAAACGGCAGTATTAAAAGCGTAAAAAAAATCGCCACCACAGCGACCTGGGCATTGTTGTCGAGCGTTGCATCAAGCATTTTTTTATACCGGTTCTGCAACATCAAGAAACGCCCATTGACCCACTGCGTATAGCGCCCTTCTTTACCGCCTTCAGCGCAAACATACGCACTCATAATGGGCGATAGAGTTATCGCTACCACGCCAGAGATCAAGACTGCCACCGCCAAGGTAAAGGCGAACTCTTTAAATAAGACGCCGGTTAAACCAGACAAAAATCCTATTGGGGCGTAGACCACAGCCAACGTTAAAGTCATACCTACAATGGGTGCTAACAACTGCCGAGAGCTTTTAAGGGCCGCCTCAGTGCGACTCATCCCTTCGCGCATAAACCGGCCAACATTCTCCACCACTACAATGGCATCATCGACCACGAGACCTACGGAAAGTACAATCGCTAAAACTGTCAGTAGATTTAGCGAAAACCCCATGAACGACATTGCCGCTATGGCCCCTAATAATGAAATAGGGATAGTAACCAATGGGACCAAGGCGGTGCGTAAGGACCCCATAAACGCTACCACCACAATGCCGACTAAGAGAACTGTTTCTATTAAAGTGATAAAAATCTCTTTTAGTGCATCACGCATGTAGGTAGTAATATCGTAGCCGACTCGAATACTCATACCCTTGGGGAGGGTCGGATTAATCTCATTAATTACCGCATAAAGACGATCTGCAATCGCTATTTCATTAGCACCGGGCAAAGGCCAAGCCGAAATAAAGATAGTTTGCCGCTGATTTATGCGCGCATCTGTTGTTCCTTCCTCTTCACCTAAACTGATCCGTGCAATATCTCCTAACCGCACCTGAACCCCATTTTTTTCACGTATCACCAATCGACGAAAATCATCAACACTTTGCAGCGCAGTATTGGCTAATAAATCAATTCTCTGAGATGAATTTTCTGTTCGCCCCATGGTGGCAATCACATTATTACTGCGTAGTGCCGCTTCAATTTCGGTGGCACTTAAATTGAAGGCCTCCATCTGATCGGGCTTGAGCCAAACGCGCATCGCTGGCAGTCTCCCACCAGGCAGGCCAACACGCTGAACACCCGGAATAGCGGCAAGTATAGATGTGACACGGCGACTCAGGTAGTCAGTGGCTTCTGCTCGGCTAATACCCTCATACACCACATCTAGGTAAAAACCGGCATTGGGGCGATCTGCCCTGGATACCTCAACTGACGGATCTTCAGCGCCTGCTGGTAACTCAAAACGGATTTGGTCAAGACGAGTTGATAACTCTGCCAATGCGCTTGTGCTGTTTTCATTAAGGTTTAGCCAAACGGTGACCACACTAAAGCCCGCGGTAGTGACTGAATCAATATAATCGATCCCAGGCACCGTGGAGGCCGCGCGTTCAATGGGATCAGTCACAAAACCCTGTACGACATCCGCGGGCGCACCTACATACGGAGTGCTGATGACCAACGACGAACTTTCAATTTGGGGGAACTGTGAAACAGGAAGATTTGAAGCTGCTTTTAGGCCCATCAATACCAACATGATGCAAATGGAAATAGATAGCACCGGGCGATGAATGAAAACGTCAGTCCACTTTGGTGTGCTTAATCTTTTATCTTCTAGACTGTCTGCTAATTGCTTCGCTTGAGTGCTTATCATACCTATTCCATCAATGAGGCAGTAGCCTCAAGCACCGCGTCGATGACTACGGCATTAACAAGGATATTCTCACGCAGTTTGAAAGAGCCATTGGCAGCAACCCGTTCGCCGACCTTCAATCCACTCAACACAAGCACTTTCTGGTCGTTTTCCAAGCCCAACTCAACTGCCCGCCTTGAAGCTCGCTCTGGGGCATCGGCCCCCTCTTCCGAGGGATTTAACACATACACATTGGCACCCATCGCGTCATAGCGAATCGCTGATGCCGGCACCTGAATAAGGCGAGAAATCTTTCCAACGGGGACACTCACGCGCACAAAAGAGCCTGGAAGCAGACTATCACCTGCATTGGCCTCGGCGCGATAGCGAACGTTACGCGACTGCGAATCGACCCAAGAGTCTCTTGCGATGACAACAGCATCACTTTTTGGATAACCCATCAAACTCATACTATTTCCAACTGCAAGACTCGCCTGCTGTTGAGGAAGACTAAAATCTACCCAAATTTTGGTATCTATGCCTACCAGACGTGTAATCACATTACCCGCCGGTAGATACTGGCCCTGCTTTAATTCGTGTAATCCAGTACTCGCATCAAAAGGGGCTAGCAGCGTTTTTTTAGCGATCGTTGCATCCAAGGCCGCTACTCTAGCGGAAGCCGCATTAAATTGTGCCTTGGCATTATCTAGCGCCTCTGCCGAAGCCACCCCGTTCTTTGCCAACGTTGTGTTGCGCTCTAGTAGCAATTTAGCGATTGTAGCATTGGCCATTGCGGCGTCTCTCTGAGCAATCTCCTCGGCAATGTCGAACCGCACCAAAAGCTGCCCTTTAGACACTTGCGCACCTGGCTGAAAACCCACTTCTTTAATTCGCCCCGCTAGCTCATTGCTTAAGTTCACTGAACTCTTGGCAACTACCTCACCTGTCGCCATAACGGTCTTCTGCCAATTCACTTGCTTAGCGATAGCCAGTTCGACTGACTCCATGGGTTCGGGAAATGAAGCACCAAAAGCAATAGCTGCTTGGATTTGGTTGTATTTGAAGAGGCCAAGTGCCAATACGACACTCACACACCCACCCAAGACAATCGACCAACTTTTCACTTTCATCTTTAATCCTTTGACCTAATATACGATGGGGAGCGTGATGCATTTTTTAGCCAAAGGCGCCGGAGTGGAATCGAAACTCCACATCAGGATCTTGAATAAGTTGTTGCTCACATGACCGTATTACGGCTATACGTTGGTCAATAGATTCATTGCCAGACGCTTTTGTGGCTAGGGCCAGGTAATCTTGGTAATGGCGTGCTTCAGATTTCAGCAGTGACTGATAAAACGCTTTTAACTCGCTATCCAGATGAGGGGCAATTTTTGCAAACCTCTCACAAGAGCGTGCTTCAATAAACGCACCAACAATCAGTACGTCCACCAGACGACCTGGGTCGTCTTTGCGCACCACCTCTCGAAGACCTGCTGCATAACGCGATGCGGAGATATGCTGGTAAGGAATGTCGCGCTGTTTCATGATTTTGATCACTTGTTCAAAGTGACGCATCTCTTCCCGTACCAAACGCGACATTTTGTTTAATAATTCAAAATTATCGGTATAGCGATAAATTAAATTAAGCGCAGTGCTCGCGGCTTTTTTCTCACAGTTAGCATGGTCTACCAACAAAACAGCTAGATTCTCAGGCTTGATTGCTTTGTCGATCCAACTTTTTGGCGTTTCACAGCCAAGGAAGTCATTAATAGGGGCTAATAATGTTTCTGTGGGCACGGGGTATTGTCTCTTGTACGTTATTAATTTTCCGGACTTTACCATGGATACAAACGAAATGGCTTCCTATCCACAAAAAAACCTCGTCTTTAATACCCTCGCTTGGGCGACACTATGACTACTCTAAACATTACTGATTGATGCTAGCAATGTCTCATAGTCGTTGATAATCGGCTGGTAGTGCGCGGGATCTTTTTTGGCTTTTTGTCGATAGTGGCCGACTATTCTTTGCCAGTAATCTTGATGATCTAGATTAGGCCAATCCCACATTTTAGTGCCGGTATTGGTAATGTTTTCATGTCCGATGTTCGACACATAAATACCCTCATAAAAACGATTGTTTTCAAAAATAATTCGCTCATCCTTTAGCTTAAAGCCATGTTTAATGAGTGATTCTCTGACCGAATAGTTTCCATGGACGCAGCAAACAAGTAAGTCAAATGATTTTCCAGGCGCCGAAATGCATAGACTATTAATAAATTCAACCGTTTGACGCGCACCAACGCCAGCAATAATAAACAATTGAGACTGATCCGTTGGCACAACAATATTTTTGACATCATCACAGCAGACTTGCCAAGTATATTCTTCAAGCGGACAATTTATCCTAAGTATCGCTTCCAACTTATTCATTTGTTCGACAAGAATATCGACAAAAATTACCTCGCAAGCACGCCTCCGCTTTAGCAAGGACATACCCAATAACCCATGGTCACAGCAGCAATCCCAAATAACGGAATAAGGATGCTCAAGCATACTCTCGAGTTGACTGAGCCTGCTACCGGGCCTTAATAGTTTTTTGCTTGTAATCATAAAAATAGCCGTGACTAAATATCGATCAAAATGAGGAGTCTTACCTCATGTTTTATTAAATCTTTTGTATGCGCGGCTAATTAGCCACGTATGTTAAACTTTACTCTGAAAACATTGCTTTTAAAAACCCTAAATATCTCCATTAAACACTTCTCTATTTAATGAGATTATGTAATTTTTTTACCTTATTCCGCGGTATCGTGGGTAGACATTTTACTAGTATTTTTTACCCAAAAATATAGTCACAGGGATAAGTTATTGGGCGTAAGGAGACCATACATTATAAGGTGTTTGGACGTCGTTAACTCAGTATGACTCGTAGCTGCCGCAACAAGTAGGAAGAATAACGGGTATATACTTTAAGCCTGTAAATAAACTACTGAATACCGTATAATTCAACTCGAAAATAAAAGCCATTTATGGCCTATTTTCACCACATAAATGAAAAAAAGAAAAGCACACTGTGCTACACGCCTACCGTGAGAGATTTGAATGAGCTTATATTCAGAGTATATGGATGAAATTGCCACCCGTAAAAAGGACCTAGGATTAAATCCAAAGCCAATTGACAGTGCTGATTTGCTGGCAGAGATTATTGCCCAAATCAAAGATACCGGGAATGAGCAGAGGGAAGATTCCCTGAAGTTCTTTATTTACAATGCACTACCAGGTACAACCAGCGCTGCTGGTGTGAAAGCACAATTTCTGAAAGAAATCATTCTGGGTGAATCTGTCGTTGCAGAGATCACAGCAGAATTTGCCTTTGAACTGCTCTCGCATATGAAAGGCGGCCCCTCTATTGAAGTTCTGCTCAATCTTGCTCTGTCTGAAGATGCAGTCGTTGCCAAATCAGCCGCTGACGTTCTGAAAACTCAGGTATTTTTGTACGAAGCCGATACCGATCTTCTGACCGCCGCTTTTAAAGCCGGCAATGCCATCGCTAAAGAGATCCTAGAGAGCTACGCACAAGCCGAGTTCTTTACCAAACTGCCAGACATTGACGAGACCATTGAAATCGTCACTTATATCGCCGGCGAAGGCGACATCTCCACAGACTTGCTGTCTCCAGGTAATCAAGCACACTCACGTGCCGACCGTGAACTACATGGCCAGTGTATGATGGCACCCGAAGCCCAGCAGGAAATCGTTGAGCTGCAGAAAAAACACCCGAACGCCAAAGTGATGTTAATCGCTGAGAAAGGCACCATGGGAGTGGGCTCTTCACGTATGTCCGGCGTCAACAACGTTGCCCTGTGGGCAGGTAAGCAAGCAAGCCCATATGTGCCGTTCATCAACATCGCTCCAGTTGTTGCCGGTACCAACGGTATCTCTCCAATCTTTTTGACTACCGTTGACGTTACCGGTGGCATCGGTCTCGACCTGAAAAACTGGGTTAAAAAAGTAGACGCCCAAGGCAACACCGTTTTTGACGATAATGGCGATACTGTGCTGGAAGAGGCTTACTCAGTGGCTACAGGTACTATACTTACTATTAACACCAAAGAGCACAAGCTCTACAACGGCGACACAGAGCTGGCGGACGTTTCTTCTGCGTTCACACCGCAAAAAGTTGAATTCATGAAGGCTGGCGGTTCTTACGCTGTTGTATTCGGCAAGAAGCTGCAGACCATTGCAGCTGATATTGGGGGTTAAACCCGCTCTGGTTTACGCACCTTCCAAGGAAATTTCGATTGAGGCCCAAGGCCTGACCGCTGTTGAGAAGATCTTTAACAGGAATGCTCTGGGCGTAGCGTCTAATACCCCGCTGCACGCCGGTTCTGACGTCCGCGTTAAAGTGAACATCGTCGGTTCTCAAGACACCACTGGCCCTATGACTTGTCAGGAATTGGAAGCCATGGCGGCTTCTGTGATCTCGCCAAATGTTGACGGTGCTTATCAGTCTGGCTGTCATACCGCTTCTGTTTGGGACAGCAAGGCAAAAGCCAACATTCCTAAGCTAATGTCGTTTATGAACAATTTCGGCCTGATCACCGCGCGCGACCCTAAGGGCGCTTACCACCCTATGACCGACGTAATCCACAAGGTGTTGAACGACATCACCGTAGACGACCGTGCCATCATCATCGGTGGTGATTCACACACCCGTATGTCTAAGGGCGTTGCTTTCGGCGCAGATTCGGGCACCGTAGCTGTCGCGCTAGCTACCGGTGAATCAGCTATGCCGATTCCTGAGTCTGTTAAGGTTACCTTCAAGGGCGATATGAAGAGCCATATGGACTTCCGCGATGTGGTACACGCCACTCAGTCGCAGATGCTCAAGCAGTTCAATGGCGAGAACATATTTCAGGGTCGTATCATCGAAGTACAGATCGGCACCCTACTGGCCGACCAAGCTTTCACCTTCACCGACTGGACTGCAGAGATGAAAGCAAAAGCCTCTATCTGTATCTCTAACGATGAAACCATGGTCAAGTCGCTGGAACTGGCTAAGAGCCGTATCCAGATCATGATTAGCAAAGGCATGGAAAACTACGTGAATATGCTGCAAGGCCTTATCGATCTGGCTGACAAGCGTATCGCTGAAATCCAGTCGGGAGAGAACCCTGCTCTGGCTCCAGATAACAATGCCAAGTACTTCGCAGAAGTGATCGTTGATCTGGACCAAATCGACGAACCAATGATTGCTGACCCAGACGTAACCAACGAAGACGCCTCTAAGCGCTATACGCACGACACTATTCGTCCAGTGTCTTACTACGGCGGCAACAAAACCATTGACCTGGGCTTTGTCGGTTCTTGTATGGTGCACAAAGGCGACATGCAGATCATCGCTCAGATGTTGCGCAACCTTGAAACTCAAGGCGAGATCAACTTCAAAGTACCGCTGGTAATTGCGCCACCCACTTACAACATCGTTGATGAGTTGAAGGCCGAAGGCGACTGGGAACTGCTACAGAAATACGCCGGTTTCGAATTTGACGATGCCGACCCTAAAAGCGCCGCTCGTACGGAGTACCAGAACATTATGTACTTAGAGCGCCCCGGTTGTAATCTGTGTATGGGCAACCAAGAGAAGGCTGCTAAAGGCGATACGGTGCTGGCTACCTCTACTCGCCTGTTCCAAGGCCGTGTGGTTGAAGATACTAACGAAAAGAAAGGTGAGTCACTGCTGGCCTCTACGCCAATGGTTGTATTGTCTAGCATCTTGGGTCGTATCCCAACCATCGAAGAGTACAAAGCCGCCGTTCAGGGCATTAACCTGACCGACTTCGAGCCTCCTTCGGTAGACCTGAGTGTTGAGCCACAAACTGTGCCGGTGAGAGTTATAGGCTAGCTTCTGGTTTTTAAATAGTTTAATAAAAAGCCCCGTAGGCCAATAACTACCGGGCTTTTTTATTGAGTGAACACCTATCACCCGATAGTTTTCTGCAAATAATCTTTAAGCGTTAAGATGTCTTTGCCTTGGGCTTTTTCATACTTTTGCCATGGCATATGCAGGAAGTTAGTTGCCTATCAGCAAATCATTGATGTCGGTTAAACTCTATAGTGACTCAACAGAAACAAAAAACCCGCCTTAAAGACGGGTTTTTTATGACTAAAATATGAGTTACATGTAAGCATTGCTTGTGTCACTGTGGTCAGTCACATCTTTAACACCTAGCAGTTCTGGAATTTTTTCCATCAGCGTTTTCTCAACACCCTCTTTGAGAGTCAAGTCAACCGCCGAACAACCCTGACAGCCTCCACCAAATTCAAGCACCGCGTAGCCTTCGTGTATTTCTGCAAGCGAGACAACACCACCATGTGATGCGAGGCCAGGGTTAATCTCGTTGTAGAGCAAATAATTAACTTTATCTTCTACCGGGCTGTCATCACTGATATTAGGTAACCTGGAATTGGGCGCCCTAATCGTTAGTTGACCGCCAAATTTGTCTTCCGAAAAGTCCACCTTCGCATCGTCCAAAAAGGGGATGCTACGCTGCTCGTAGTAGCCATTAAACTTTTCGTATTCAATGACCAAGTCTTCTTCGTTATGCTCCCCTGGACGGCTATACGCTATGCATGTTTCTGCTTTTGGCGTACCCGGGTCAGACACGAACATACGTATACCAATACCCTCGCAATTTTGTTTGTCTAGAAGACCTGCAAGATATTCTTGAGCTGAATCTGTGATATTTACATTTAGCATATTGTTATCCTGATGCGCGGCACGCTCAATTTGTATTTCCATTTTACGCTATACGGATGAATTGGCAAAATATGATTGTCAAACGAGATAAATTTTTTTAGTCAACTATGTATAGCGATGACTGTGCGCATTTTTTTTGCTAAAGTCGCAACCCTAAATAGTGCAGTAACTAAATCATAAATTCGCGATTATCAGCATGGCTTTTAATAATCATATTCCATAGGAAATTTCAGTGTCTAAAGACAATCAACCAAACAACAAACCTAAATTAGGCGCCATCGTATTAAGTATACTTGCTGCTGGCATTGGCGTTCAGAGCGACAAGAACCGCGAACGTGACTTTGCAGGAGGTAACCCGTTAGCATTTATAGTCGGTGGTTTTGTGTTCACCATACTTTTCATTGTTTGTGTGGCATTGGTGGTTGGCTTGGTTCTCAGCAACACTGGTAATTAATATCGGGTTAATTGACTATTCTTTGTGACTCACCTCACATCCTCAACAAAAAACTATTTAAAAATTCTCGTGATGCACGCAATATTCCGTTGAGATCAATTAACTTATCACGAGGACTATGATGAAATTTTTAACACTTACAATAATCGCTATTGCATTGCTGACTAATCCAGCAATCTCTCAAGAAACAAAGACCACGGACCACATGCAAGAGATGGAAACTGAAGGCATGAACCACATGAAAGATGTGGAAGCTGAAGGCATGAACCACACGAAAGATGTGGAAACTGAAGGCATGAACCACATGAAAGCTGAGGGCATGGAAGGCATCACAGACATGAAAGCTGAAGGCATGGAAGAGATAAAAACTGAAGTCATGGAAGGCATGACCTGCATGTAGTCTTTAACAACGGAGCAGCCGAAGATTCCTTTGGCTGCTCCAGGCATGTTAACTGCGATAAAAATCCTCTACCACAAATTCATCGTAGCTTTGTGTGTCACCTGTAATAGCACCTAAGTAGCCGGCGTTACGTGTTAATAGCTGAGATGCAAAAAACTCCGTCGTCGCAATCTTTTGACGATAAAAGCGATCTTCACTGCCTTTTTCAATGTGCGATTTAGCCGCGATAGACAATTTAACTAGCAACCAATAACCCACTGAGTTACCAAACAACATCATGAAATTGTAGGCCATAAACTGTGAGTTGCTTGGGTTGGCTAGCACATGGTCTAAAGCAGACTGGCATTGAATAATCGTTGCCCTCAGGGACGACAAAAGAGCATTGATACCGGTACAGTCGGAAGATGCCGTTTGCGTTGTAGCCGTCATCTCAGCAATAAGATCGCTCAGCCCCTCTCCCCCGTCACGCAGGCATTTACGACCAATAAAATCTAGTCCCTGAATACCATTAGTGCCTTCATAGATCGGCAAAATTCTCGCGTCACGCATGTGTTGAGCGGCGCCTGTCTCCTCAACAAAGCCCATCCCGCCGTGCACCTGAACACCTAGGGAAGTAACTTCCATAGAGACTTCGGTACACCAGCCTTTAACTAATGGCGTTAAAATTTCAACCAATCTTTGATCGTACTGCTGTAAATCATGGTCGGTATAGTGGTGACTGCGATCCTCCGCCGCTATTGTGTAAAACGACAGCGCGCGTCCCGCTTCGGTCAGCCCCCTCATTTGCAGTAACATGCGCTTCACATCGCCATGATGGATAATCGGAGCTCGTCCCTCAACCCCCTGTACCTTTCCTTGCACTCGGTCAGCAGCGTAGGCCACAGCCTGCTGGTAAGCCCTCTCACCTATGGAAACGCCTTGATGCCCAACTGACAGTCTCGCATTGTTCATCATACTGAACATGCACATTAAGCCCTGATTTTCGGGCCCAACAAGGTAGCCGATAGCCCCACCATTATCACCGTAAGCCATGGTACAAGTGGGACTGCAGTGAATGCCCAACTTATGTTCAACGCCGACCGCATAAACATCATTGCGCTCGCCTACGCTACCGTCGTTATTAACCAAAAACTTAGGTACCAAAAACAATGAAATACCGTGGTTTCCAGCAGGCGCATCCGGTAACCGAGCTAGTACCAAATGAATTATGTTGTCAGTTTGCTGGTGATCACCCCAGGTAATATATATTTTTTGTCCTGAGACTAGGTAGTGGTCACCCTCAGGTACAGCCTTACATTGAACCGCTGAGAGATCTGAACCAGCTTGTGGCTCCGTTAAATTCATCGTCCCCGACCAAGCGCCACTGATAAGGTTGGCAAGATATGTATTTTTTTGATCTTCTGATCCATATAAATGAATCGCATGGATGACACCACGAGTAAGCATAGGTAATAAGCTCAAACCCATATTGGCCGATTGCAACATTTCCTGAACTGCCACATCAACCACGCCTGGGAACCCTGAGCCATCGTAATCAGTTGAACCACTCAAACCACTCCAACCCGCGTCAACCATCTGCGCGTTAATGCCGTCTAAGATGGGTGCCGTGACTACGCCACCATTCTCAATGTGCGTTTTTTGCCCATCCGCGATCAAATTTGTCGGGGCGACGACCTGTTCAAAAAATTTGGCTGCTTCCGGCAAGATCGCTTCTAGCATATCTAGACCCACGTCTTCATAACCGGGCAATTGGCTATGTTTCTCATAGCCAACGAGCTCTTCAAGTATAAAAGAAAACTCTTGAACTGGGGCTTTATAAGCAGACATTGGTGATACCCTCAAAAAGTAATAATAACGTGACATGCAGATTTAATGTAGCGATGGCAAGTGTCTAGATTCCCAAGAACGGTGTAAACCTAAAACAATGACTCACTAGTCTATCTTGCCGTCGACAATTTTTCATCATTGGCAGAATCTAAGGGCTTTAATTTTACGATGTCACGCAGTAACTAAAGGCAGACCTATTAGGACCATAGATCGGTAGACAATATTAGAAACGCGTAGCCAAGAAGAGCGACTATGACCTCACAAAGCAAGGCCAGAGTCGTTTATCACAGTGATTAGACACCTAAAAACTGGTCCGCAGTAAGGTCATAACAAGTGCTATCCAAATCCGCTACTAGACTAAGGTTTGGCTTGATTTTAGGCAGTTCATAGCGAAAGAAAAACTGCATTGCCGCAATTTTGCCGTCATAAAACGCGTCGTCTGCTGCATTACCCTTTTGCTTACCTTCTATCGCTGCAACAGCCTGTTTTAGCCACATCCATGCAATCACAAGGTGCCCCATAGCATCCAAGAAAATAGTCGCATTAGCTAGTGCCAAAGATGGATCTGTAGCTTGCCCTACCGCAGAGATAGTATCCTCGGTTAGGCTTAAGTATTCCTCCAGTTGATGACAAAAAACACCTAATTGAGAATGCCCTATCGCCGAATCAATTGTTGCCTGCATTTCTTCACGAAGAATCTTCACTGCAGCACCATCTTGCATGCGTACCTTACGACCCAGAATATCGATACCCTGAATACCCCAAGTCCCTTCATGAATATGATTAAGCCGATTATCTCGGTAAAGGCGTTCCACGGGATACTCACGGGTATAGCCATAGCCCCCCAATACCTGTATTGCTAACTTGTTGGCTTCAAGACAAAACTCTGAAGGCCAAGACTTACAAATCGGCGTTAACAGGTCTAGTAGTAAATCACGCCGCTGGTTAGCGGCTTTGTCAGTAGACAATTTGTTCGTATCAATTAACTCTGCACAGTAATACATTAGGGTCTGAGCGCCCTCAATAAAGGCTTTTTGAGTCATCAGCATGCGCTTAATATCTGCGTGTTCACTGATCATAACCTGTGGATCTTCGGGATTACGATTGACCAATGGACGACCTTGCGGACGATTCCGCGCATAATCTAGTGAATATAAATAACCGCCAAGCGCACTCATCACTGCTGACATACCCACAGAAATACGTGCTTCGTTCATCATGTGAAACATGTTGGATAAGCCCTGATTAGGCTCTCCAACGAGATAGCCGATAGATTCGCCAGACTCACCAAAGTTGAGCAGACAGTTAGTCGCGCCGCGACAGCCCATTTTATGATTCAAACCAGCCAGCGCTATATTGTTGGAGGCACCAATACTTCCATCATCATTCACTCGCATCTTAGGTACTAAAAACAGAGATATGCCTTTCACGCCCGGAGGCGAGCCCGGAATTTTAGCTAATACCATGTGAACAATGTTTTCGGTAAGATCTTGCTCGCCGCCAGATATCCACATCTTAGTGCCGGTAAGGGCATAGGAGCCGTCGGGTTTTGGCTCAGCCTTAGTACGAATATCTGCAAGCGACGAACCCGCCTGAGTTTCAGATAAACACATGGTGCCGAACCACTTTCCATCCACAAGATTGGGTAAATACTTGGCCTTGAGCTCGTCAGACCCACAAACATTGAGCATATTAGCAACGCCCTGAGTCAAAAAGAGGTAAATATGGGCGGGATTGTTGGCGCAGATGAACATACCATTAAGCGCTTGATCTGCCATCCAAGGTAACTGTAGACCACCGATATCAGCATCGTAGGCTGAGGCACATAAGCCAGCTTCCTGATAAGCCGCAATGGCGTCTTTAAGCTCGGAAATCGTTTCGACTTTGCCGTCGACAAACTGCGGTTCATTGGCATCTAACTTGGACGCGCATGTTAAAAACTGATCTTCAGCAATCGTCTGACAGAGATCTAACATAGAATCGAGAGATTCACGGTCATAGTCAGCGTAGTGGTCTGACTCGAGAATCTTATCTAACCCTAAAGTTTCATAGAGCACAAAGTCGAGATCTCGACGATTAACAATCATTGACATGGTTATTCCTCTTTTGTTGATAATAGGGAGTGTTGATCACTCACTCGCAAGCATCTTTTACTGCTACTTATGCATTAACAAATTAACATGTTGGGATGGACTTTTCCAGAGACGTAAGGCTAACTGGTTTGGCGGCAGTTTAACAATATTTGATGTTGATACCGACAATTATGCTCACCTTATAAAAGGGATGAACTTCCTTGCATTGGATTGCGACTTTTTGTTGCGCACTTTTCACTTGTCAGTACACTAAGAGTCAGAAAAATATAAAATAAAAATCAGTAAAGGGGGAAGGAAACCATGATCGCATTAGATCAATTCAACTGTGTTGCCGACATAAGCCGATACCAAGCTAAAATAAATGGCCAGCGTATTGCGCAAATTTTTGAAGGCCGTGAAACAACCTATTCTGCGCTTGACCGCATGGCCAACCAAGTCGCCAATGGGCTCATTGATGCTGGCTGCAAACCCGGCACCCGCATTGGCTATCTGGGCAAAAACA
>Ga0206130_10005138_pt1 | contig 15679 bp, 6 predicted proteins | sample Helgoland_Spring_9_FD_148637 | JGI IMG/M metagenome (GOLD analysis project Ga0206130, IMG submission 148637) | Pelagic subsurface seawater microbial communities from Kabeltonne, Helgoland, North Sea - Helgoland_Spring_Bloom_20160512_1 | ecosystem: Environmental > Aquatic > Marine > Epipelagic ... | reverse complement strand
AGATACTTTCTATGAAATAGATACTGACTCAGCAACAACAACTTCTATCTCAGAGGTTGCTATCCACTCATTTAATGTTGCTGAATTTAGATCTGCTTCTATTTCTGTTAGCATAACTGAAGGAACCAAACAACATTCAGTTGAGTTGTTAGTTTTGCACGACGATACCACTGCTCAAATTGTTGAATATGGTATCTTAGAAACTAATGGCGATCTTGCAGAGTTTGATGCCGTAATTAATGGCACAACTTTTGAACTTCGCGCAACTCCGTCTTCTACATCTTCGACAACATTTAAGGTCGTTCGTAGAGGGTTTGGGAACATTGTCGGCAATTCTGCCAGCGGCGGCGGTGGTGGTGGTGGTGATGCTGGCGGTGATGCTGGTGGTAGTTCATCACCGGTTAGCGGATCAGGCGATACGCTTCTTTTCATTAGTGCTTCAAGTTAATAGGGGATATCAATGAGCAATAACAATATTGTTGATGCTTCTGATTCTCCAAAGACCATTTCTTTAAATGGTAATGTGCAGCAGGGGACGTTTAGTCCCCTGGTTGCTGCTAGTTATTCATACAAGTTTAAATCTGGAGAATCATCTATATCTTTTGATGCATCTAATGTAGATATGTCAGCAGATTTTACACTCGAGTTTTGGAAATTCAGGAAACTTTCTGATGATCCAATCATTTTTAACATTAAACTTAACTCAACGAACGGTTTTACTATCGTTGAAGGTAATACTGAAAATAGATTACACTACATGGGTTCGTCCAATGTTAGTTCTATCACATCAACAATTTCGGTTCCGACTGCTAAAGATTGGGACCATTACGCGATTGTTCGATCTTCTGGATCGATTAGCGTTTATTTGAACGGAGTGGCATTTTCATCTGTAGTAACATCATCCGATAATTTCAACTCAAGCAGTACCAAGGTTGGATCATCAGGGGCAGTAGGATTTGCTGACGGTTACATCTCTGATTTGAGAATATCGTCAAGCGCATTGTACACAGAAACTTTTGATGTGCCGACTTCACCGTTGTTTTTTCAAGCAGACACAGATTTGTTGACTGCTAAAAAACCGCAATTAATCGGAGAAGAATACCTTGCTGATTCTAATGTAGGAACTTCTCTGTCAACAACAGTTGATGGGGTTGTACAATCATCAAGAAAAGCACCGTATGATATCCCATTGTATAACGCGGATAGCGCTGGTGGTTCTGTGTATATCGGAACTGGAAGCGATAGAATCGACGTTACTGCCGGATCAATTGATCTGTCAGGCGACTTTACTATTGAAGCATGGATTAGACCCGAGTCTGCAGATTCTGGAGAAAATATCATTTTCGATAATAGAGAAAGTTCATCAGATATGTCTGGTATCTATTTAAGGATAAACCTGTCTTCACTTATGATTGGTTCTAATGACGAAATCATTTTTGAAAACGGCACTTCTAAATATATGGAATGCTGGAATCATATTGCGGTAGTTCGTTCTTCTGGTTCCATTAAATCTTATGTTAATGGTTCTCAAATTGGCGACACTATTAGCACAGCATCTGATCTAACGAAAGGCACCTTCTACATTGGTAATTCTCCTCTTGGTAGCAATTTTATTGGATACATATCAGACTTTAGAATTGTTTCTTCTGCTGTTTATACATCTAATTTTGCACCATCAAGAACAATGTTAACTAACATTCCTGGTACTCAGTTAAGATTACCGTTTAATGGCGGTGTTATCGTTGATAGAACTGGCGGGAATATGGTTAAGGTTGAAGGTGATGTATCGCATTCTGCAGATGATAACCCATTCGCATCAGGAACCGGAAGTATTGGTTTCGATGGAAATGGTGACTATATGGTAATCGAAGAACCTGATATTGCATTGGGTCACGAATTTACTGTCGAAGCGATGATTAAACCAGAAAACGTTTTTGGCATATACGACTTAACGCCGGATCTAGAAAATAATCAAGTATTGTTTTTAGATGCTACAGATACAAGTAGTGCAACAAGCGCATCATGGACAAATGTAACAGAATCAACATTAGTGACTTCTCCTGAATTAGTTGCTTATGGATTCTCTAATGTTACTTTTATCAATGATGGGTCGGGTAATCAGATTGGTTACACGTTGGGGTCAACTTCGACTGTTACTATATCAACATATCCAAACGTTGGATCACACAGCGGTAATCATCCAGAATTAACTGGGTTTACTGGTCAATCAAATACTGAATTTACCATTTCCGGATGGTTCTTGACTAATACATCTGTCTCATCTACAACGGAAGGGGAGATAGGTCAAGGTTTCACTGGTGATGATTTGACCAACACAGGAGTTGCTGCTATAGGTTTCAATAATGGTTATCCTGAGTTTATAGCAAAGCAAGGTTTTGCTTGGTCTAGAGCGACTGCTGCCTCACCTATTTCCGACGGAGATTGGCATCATGTTGTTTGGTCGTTTAACAACGGTCAAATTACTATGTACATTGATGGCGCGCAATCTGGCGCAGATCAACCTGCAATGTTCGACGGAGGTATTTTTAAATTAGATTATCTCGGAAGAATATCTAGTTCTAGTTATACGGGATCAGTCGCAGGGTTAAGGTTGTTTACGACTGCGCTAACAGCATCAGATGTAGAAATTGCTCATGATACTGATGCACCAACATACAATAGAAACCCTTTGAGGACAAGCGGCGGTTCTGGATCGCAGCAATTAGTTCAGTTCTCAAACGGTTCTGGTATGATGTTGTCAGGAAACAATTTAATATTTAATGACGGGACTTCTGATATTATCACAAGTTCTGGTACAGTTTCATCTGATACGTGGCAACATGTTGCCGTGTCAAGAGATGCTAATAACGATACGCGTATGTTTATCGGTGGATCTCAAGTTGGTTCTGTATCATCATCGTCAGTTATTGGGTCGTCTGGTGACGTTTTCGTTGCTAGCGACATAAACGGTATTAATGGTTTTGCCGGTAATATGACCGACATTCGAGTAACAAAAAATGCGGTTTATACTGCAAACTTTGATGCTCCGACTGAGTCATATAGTATCGATGCAACACCAAAATAAAATCTCATAACCTTAATAAAGGAGTTTTAAATGAGTAATAATAACATTATAGATTCTTCGGTGAACAGTCATTCGGTTACTGTAACGGGTGATGTTCAGCAAGGTACATTCAGTCCTTATGCGGCAGGTGGATATAGCACGAGATTCCATTATGAACAGGATAATTGGAAAGCAACATCTACAGATTTTGTAATGGGTGCCGATGATTTTACCGTAGAAATGTGGATATACCCAGATGGTTTAACTCCCGTCAGCTCTACCATAAATCATACATTATTTAATTTCGGCGACACTGATTATAATAATGTAAACGACAGGATAGCGTTATCTAGAAGTCCTGAGACTGGCAGACTTAGATTTCATTATGGTGCCAGCTCACTTAATGTAATAACATCGGAACTGGGGTGGGCGGTTACCGAATATTCTACGTGGTCACATGTGGCGGTAACAAGAGAAAGTGGCACTTTTAAATTTTGGGTAGACGGCGCTTTAAGACGCTCGGTTGAACTTGCCTTTAATATGACAAATGATGTATTATCGATAGGATATGATGGATACTATGGATCAAATCGTTCTTTTAACGGACTAATCTCAGACGTTAGAGTGGTCAAAGGAACTGCAGTCTACACTGCAGCATTTACTCCTCCGACAGAACCTTTGACATTGACTGATGAAACAGTTCTGTTGACGTGTAACAAACCTTATATGTCAGCGGTTGGAAACGAATATTCTCCTGCTAGTGTATCAACTACTGAAGTGTTCACTGACGCTGAGTCTGCAACTATGATTACAGGATTTACGAGTATTTATCCTGGATTGGGTGCCAATCAAAACCTACGAATTAGTCCAAACGGCGAACATATGTTCGTTGGTGCTGAGATTTGGACTAACAGCGGCAATCGGGGGAGGTCATTTTTACTTTCCACAGACGATCTAGGGTCTATAGCATATCAGTCACTTGAACCGACTGGATATGCATCAGTAGGATATCAAAATGCATTTAGAAACGTCGCGATTACAGACACTCATCTTGCATTTAATACTGGTCATACGAGTGAGGGTGGTAGTTTAACGGGATTGAGCACTAAAATAACAAATGCTGTATCAAATGGAACTTATCCAGCTGGGGTGTTTACTGGATCTTCTGATTGGGAGTTCAAACCCAACTATGCTTTCTGCTCGTTAGATGATTTATCTACTCCAACTTATTTGGCCACCCCTGGCCAGGTCTCGAGCGGCGGCGCTATGAGCATGCATGGCAATTACATTGTTCTCGTCGAATCTACAACCAGTACTAGTGCTTATTCTGCAGGTATGTGGGTTTATGATATAACCGACACGACTTTGGTTGCTAGTGCGGGTAGTAGCTTTGCTCCGGTCGGTTCGCAGCAGTATATAGATGTAAACCAGGGCGCTCACCTTTTCCCGAAATACTTTATCCCACCTCAAACTGGGAATCTTCAAGACTATTCAGTTGGAGTTGGTATCAGTGTCGCATTTTCTGGAGATTATATTGTTCGTGGTGCGGGTGAGGCATCATCGATGCAAGGTCGTGTTGAAGTGTTTAAAATGTCAGACCTTAAAACCATTGCGTCAGGTCAGACGCAAGCATCTGCGCATGCAGTAATCCTCGGCGGCAGTTCGTCGCAAGCGTCGCGATTTGGGCGCAAATTAGAGACAGACGGAACTAATATTCTTGTGGCGGGATTTGACATATCAAAAGCATATATCAATGTATATGATATGGATGGTAATTCAGTTGCAGATATTAATGTTAAAGATTTTAATAACAATTCAGGATTTATAATTGATGATATGCATTTATCCTCGGATTATATCATGGTTGGTAGTAAGAATTTCCATGGCAATTCCGGCATAAGTAACGCTGGTGGTTATGCGTTATTAGATAGATCAGATCCTTCTGTTGTATTGAAAGAAGGTCATGGCGAATCTTCGAACGATTACATGGGGCATTCTGTTGCAATTGCACCGGATCAAACTTTCATTGCTCACGTTTCACGACTGAGTTCTGAGAATGGAGAACTTAACATAGAATCGATCTCTGCAACACCTGCTGGATATTCTTCTGCATCGCATTCATTAACCTTATCTGGAGATGTCAGCACAGAAAGAAGCGCACCATACAGTTATGTAGATTACTCTGCAGCATCACATGGTGGTTCAGCGTACTTTGACGGCACTGGTGACGAACTGTTGATTGCAGCGAGTGAGGATTTCAACTTCGGAACTGGAGATTTCACTATTGAAATGTGGGTCAAACCAGATTCTATGACTGGTAATTCTTCTGCTACAGTTTACGGGAGCGAATCTTACAGAATTTCGGTTTATCCTTCTACTTCTGCGTATCAAATTCAATATCAAGAGTATACAAATTCAACTCAATTACATTATAATTTGGGTCATTCTATTAATGGTATGTGGGTTTATATTGCTCTTGTTAGAGAAGGTGGAACGATTAAATTGTTTGCAAACGGTTTAGAAATTACTCCGATAATCGCTGGCGGTTCTGCAACTGCAAACTATGATCATTCTTCAACAGGAATACAATCTATCGGGTCTGCAAATGCTAAACCTAATTGGAACGATTATTTCACTGGTCACATCTCAGACGTTCGAGTGGTCAAAGGATCAGCGGTTTACACTGCCGACTTTACTATCCCGTCAGCACCTCTGACTGCTGTCACTGGAACAACATTGTTGCTTCCTTTCGATGATGCTACAATCATTGATAAGAGCGGATCTGCGGTGATTTCTGTACAAGGTGATGTTGCGGTATCTGATGTTGCTCCTCCTTATGTTGGCGGTAAATCATTTACCTTCGATGGAACTGGGGATTATGTAGAAGCGCAAGATGCCGACATAAGTCTATCTGGTGATTTTACTATTGAAGCATGGGTTAAAGTGTCGAGTGCAAGCGGAAACCAACAAATTGTTGCCTTTCCAGGGTCATCTAATGATGCTGGTTTGTTAACGTCTGGTGGATCATTTGTGTTCGCAGACGGAAACACTAATTTAATTAGTGCCGGCACACTCGTGGTTGATCAATGGCATCATGTTGCTGTATCAAGGTCGTCCGAAACTGTTACATTGTTTGTTGATGGTGCCTCCGTCGGCACTTCTTCTGGACATACTGCAACTGTCGGTACTTCCGGCGATGTTAATGTTGGTTCGAATACAAGCAACGGAAATTTGTTAACCGGCGAGTTGGCAGATATTCGCATCGTCGAGTCTGCTGTCTATACTGATACTTTCACGCCACCCACTGGGTCGTATTGGGATTAACAGTATACTATAAATAATGATTATGCAGGGGGAGGGAAACCTCCCCTTTTTTTAAAAAAAATCTCATAACCTTACTAAAGGAGTTTTAAATGAGTAATAATAACATTATAGACGGGTCTGGAGTTATTGTTCCGGCAGGTGTTTCTACGCCAGAAACCAAATACACTGATCCTAATAACGGGTCGGGGATTGGATCTTCGCCTCGTTCCGCGGTGCATGGCAATATTCTTGTTACAGGAGATAAAACTTATTCCACCCATGCTGGTAGAGTATTTATCTACGACACATCAAGCAGTTCGACTTCACCAATTGCCACTATCAATAACCCCAATCCTGCAGGATATGACATGTTCGGTCAATACATTGCAATGTATGGTAATTATTTGGCAATATCTGTTCCTAACGACGATCCGAGCGGACACAACGGCGCAGGTGCTTTATTTTTATATGACATTTCAACGCCATCGTCTCCGAGTTTAATGACAACATTAAACGGAACCTTTCCAAATCAAAAAATGGGCGGGTATGGTGCGAGATTTATTATGACATCTACCTCTGAATTATTTTTAGTTTTTCAAAATAATAAAACATCTTCTTCCGATTCTACGGGGCAAACATTCATATACAAAATGAGCGATGTTCAAACGAACCATACTTCTACAAGTCTGGGTACTCCCCATCAAACAATTTCGGAGACCGACTTCACCGCGGCCGGTGGGTTAATTCGTTGTACTAATGATTACATGATTCAAGTGGTTACTGATCAACCAGGAAATACTCCATATCAATATAGGCAATATCTCAGGTTGAGAAAATTCAACCCTGTCAATGAACAATTTGAACAATTTCAAGATTTGTACAACTATCACGAGGTAGATTGTTCTTACACCGGAATATATCCAAACGTCAGTCAATCAACAACCGAGTCTAGTTTTTGTAGATACCTGCAGCCGGCAGTTGATATCTCATCTGATGGAACTATATTGGGAATTGGAATTGATCAATATAAAGATCCTTCTCACGCTGACGGAAATGCAAGGGAAGGTGCTTTTGCGCGATACGTCTTAGATACCAATAACAATCAATTCGTATACAATAGCATCACCACTTGGTCTGATATATTGAATTCAGGAAAGATAAGCAGCGCCAACACACCTGCCGATAGCGAATACGTCTGGTTCGGAAGAGGCGGTGTTGAATATGTTGACGGGAATTTCGTGGTCGCACAAGGCAACAATGGCGGTGGTATTTATGGTAATAATATCGTAGTCTTTGACGAGGACGGAAACGTTATTGATGCTAAAGCAGCAGGGGAATCAGTTTCTGCAGATTATCGTGCGCAGAATATTGTACATTCTGGTTCTACTGTATACTGGAACGCGGGTCCTAACATGGGTAGCACCGCATCCATAATTGGTTCGTTTAGTCTTACCCCAGAAGGCGCAAGAACAATCACCGTAACAGGTGATGTTCAGCAAGGCGCGTTTAGTCCTTATGCGGCAGGTGGATATTCAACAGAAATATCATCTGGGCACATTGACATTGCAGCATCTTCTGATTTTGCAATTGGTGCTGACGACTTTACATTCGAAACTTGGGTCAAAGTCGACACAGATCTAACTGGTCCTATCAGAATTTTTGCGTTAGACGGTGTCACCGGCGAAGGTTCTTCTTCTTCCGTTTATTGTAAAATTAATGCTTCATCTGTTACAACAGCATTAGGAGAGGTTGCAACATCAGTTTCGTTCAACGATAAAGATTTTCACCACGTTGCTGTTTCACGAAGCAGCGGAACGACTAAAATGTTTGTTGATGGTGTTCAGGTTTCCAGCGTTACAGATGCTACTAGTTACACGCCAGTTGCATCACCCTCGCCAAGAATCATGAACGATGCAGGTAATATTACGTTGAGCAACATGCGATTAGTTAAAGGCGTTGGTCTTTACACTAGTGCGTTCACTGTGCCGACTTCTGCTCTAACCATGACGACCGAAACAGTTCTGTTGACATGTAACCAACCTTATATGTCAGCGGTTGGTAATACAGAGCAACAAGTTGCAACGGGCAACTATACAAGTATCGCTAATAAGTTTGTCACCTCGGCGACATATGATAATTCTTATCGCGGGGCAGTCTATATTGATAATTTAAGTGGAACGGGGCAAGTTAAGATCACATCAAGTGATATTGCGGCGAACGATCAGTTTGGTTCTAGTGTTTCTTCGGACGGCAACTATCTCGCTGTCGGCGCTAAAGGAGATGCTCAGAGCACCGGATCTGTGTATATTTATGATCACACTGCGGCAGATATCGCTGGCAGCGAATTCAAGATCACAGCAAGTGATCTTGCGCCGTACGATTATTTCGGCGCGGCGGTTGCTATTGGAAATAACAAGGTCGTTGTCGGCGCGCCCGATCATAATAGTGCCAAAGGATCTGTGTATATTTATGATATCAATTCTAGCGGAACTGTAGATATATCTAGTCAAGTCAAGATTGTCGCGAGTGATATCGTCGTTGCGAGCGAGCGATTTGGTAAAAGTGTTGCTATTGGCAATAACAAAATTGCTGTTGGTGCATATATGCACGACTCTAGAAAGGGGGCCGTCTATATTTATGACTTAGATGGATCTAATGAAGTTAAGATTATGATTTCGGATGCTGCAGCAAATGAATATGTTGGAGAAAACGTTCTTATTGCTAACAATAAACTTTTTATTGGAGTCAGACGCCAAAATAGCAATAGAGGAGCAATCTATATTTATGACTTAGACGGATCTAATGAAGTTAAAATCACCTCTCTCGCCGGGACAGGTGACAGTTCCGCAAATTTACACTACGGATCTTCAATAAGTGTTGCAAACGACAAGTTGGTGGTTGGTGCTTATGGGGAGGTTACATATCGTGGCGCTGTTTATGTTTATGATATTAATTCCGATGGCACTGTTGACCTAACCAGTAAAGTCCGGATCGCAGCAAGTGATGGCGCGCCGTCCGATTATTTCGGCACAACGGTTGCCATTGCAAATAACAAGGTCGTTGTTGGTGCTAAGTGGCGGGAAAAAATCGGAGGCAACGACCAAAACGTGGGATCTGTTTATATTTACGATTTTGATGGTACTAATGAAATCCAGATTCAGGCGAGCGATTTCGCGGAAGACGCATCTTTTGGATATTCAGTTGCTGCTTTAACATCGCAAGTCCCTGAATATGAAACACAAACTGTATCCTCTAGACTCGCATCAACACCGAGCGGGGCGGTATCAACAGAACGTTTTGGTCCTTTTGATTTCACCTCATATGTTGCAGCATCACATGGTGGTTCAGCAGTATTTGATGGGACTGGTGATTATTTGACCATATCCTCGAGCGATGACTTTGATCTAGGAACTGCAGATTTCACTGTTGAAATGTGGATTAATGCTTCTAGTTTTGCATCTGAAATCGCGCTGATAGATGCTAGATCCGTGGATACAAACTCAAATTATGGAATGTTTATCAACACTTCAGGGCAACCTTATTTCCGCTCTACTAGTGGTTCTAAAGTGTCTACGGTCGCCGCAAACGTTAACGCTTGGACGCATGTTGCTTTCAGTCGATCTTCGGACGAGTTTAGCATTTATGTCAACGGCGTTTCAGGATATAATGGTACGCTAACAGATTCGTTGACGCAATCTGGTTATAAGATTGGTTTAGATTGCAATAACGCAAAAGCAATTACCGGTAAATTATCAGACGTTCGAGTTGTTAAAGGTTCGGCGGTTTACGCTGCAGACTTTACTCCGCCGACTGCTCCTCTGGCCGCTGTCACTGGAACAACATTGTTGCTTCCTTTTGATGATGCTACGATCATTGATACATCAGGGTCTTCTATATTAGAACTGCGAGGCACTCCTACAATAACAACTACAGATTCACCTTATGGTGCAAACTTCAATAGTTTAGAGTTCGACGGATCGACAGATTATATCGAAATCGATAATAATAATGTGTCTTTTCCTGGAGACTTTACGGTTGAAGCGTGGATCAAACCATCTGCAGACACTGTTGGTCAAGTAATTGAGTTTGCTGATGGTTCTGGTATTAAAACTGCCGCAAATGGATCTAAATACAATGTTGTGTTCCATGATGGGTCAAGTGATGTAATCACTTCTTCTGCCACGTATAGCACGACTGCTTCGGTCTCACTTACAACTACAGTAGAAGGTACTGAATCAGCAGCGCAGTTAGGTAATCGAATATCATCATCTGCGAGTTATTATGTGTTAACAGCGCCGAACTCGTCGTCTGCAGCATCAAACGCGGGAAAGGTTGAGATCTATCGCGCTGCTGATGACCAGTTATTGGCTACTGTTGCTAACCCTAATACTAGCACCGGCGCGAATGATTATTTTGGAAGAGCGGTTGCGATTACTGAAACTCATTTACTCGTGGGTGCTCCAGGCATGGAAAACCCCGCAGATACTGACGGGTGGCGCGGTGCTGCTTACTTGTATGATATTTCTACTGTGGGTTCCCCTTCGTTAGTGAGAACGCTAAGACCTACTGATCAATCGATACGGAAGTTCTTCGGTGGGGGGGTTGCTTTGAGCGATACGCATTACGCTATCGGTCAAAAAAACTCCGATAAAGAAGTGTTCTTGTTTAGTCTTGCCGACAATACTAGTGGGCCCGTTCACACTTTCACGGGTGATTCGTTATCTGGAGAGCATTTCGGGAAAGGTCTGTATCTTACCAGCACTCACCTAATGGCCAATGATATGGCATACAATAGTTCGGCCGACGGTAAAGTTTATGTCTATGATTTATCAAATTATTCCTTAGTACATGAAATTGTACTCACCTCAAGCAAGAGCTTCGGCGGAAACTCGAGTGATGGCATGGCAATGAACGCTACACAATTTTTTATCGGCGGCAAAGTCGACGATATGGGATTTGTGCGAGTGTATGATATGTCCACTGGTGAACAAACACATTTTATTCAAGATGGTATAGATCAAGATGAGTTCGGAACCAAAATAGCAATAGATGATGATCATTTAGTGGTCGGATCGCAATATAATGCTTTTGTCTATGATATATCTGGTGATTTCAGCCAACCATTGCATACGTTCAGACCCGACCCGACGACTCCTCCCGCGCACAATCAATATTTTGCTCACGGTGTTGCTATTTTCGGAACTAAGATTATTGCTACGTCAATGGGGATGGATCCAGGCATTGGTCTTTATACTGGTGGCGCATATGTTTTTGAACTACCTGCCGCAGATTTCACAGCGTGGAAACACGTTGCTGTATCAAGAATTGGCGATAGTGCTAAATTGTTTGTGGGTGGGTTGATTGCAGGAACATTACAACCTTCTACGGACACTTATGGTGCCGAAGGGACTATAGTTCTCGGCGCAGGTGCTAACGGGTCTAATAAGTTCACTGGACTTATATCCGACATCAAAGCGTCAACTGTCAGCATTTATGGTGATGCTTTCGCGATACCGGTTGCCCCGTTAACTCTGAACAATACCCTGGCGCCTGTACTAGATGTTGTTGCTCCGGTTATTTCATTGCTCGGCGATGCTACAGTTTCTCATGAAAATGGAACAACGTATACGGATGCAGGAGCAACTGCTTCTGATAACGCAGACGGAGATCTTACTGCGAATATCGTTGCTGTCAGTACTGTCAATAGCGGTGTTGATGGAACATACAGCGTATCATACAATGTTTCGGATGCAGCAGGGAATGCGGCAACCGAGGTGACGCGAACAGTTAACGTCGTCCCGCCGGTGTTTACATACCCAATGAGTAACACTGCAACAGATCCTACCAGTTCATATTGGAGAGACACATTTGCTCCGGCTGGATATCAGTTCATTCCTAATGTCGGCATCGAGACATCAGCGCCGATTACTGATATGACATGGATGTTTGGTAGTAGTATCAATTTTAACGATACTGATATTTCGAATTGGGATACGAGTGATGTTACTAATATGGAAGGGGTGTTCTACGCCGCATCTACATTCAATCAAGACATTAGTTCTTGGGACGTAAGTAATGTTACTGATATGAACCGTGCATTTGCTCAAGCAGCGTCATTCAATCAAGACATTGGTTCTTGGGATATGAGTAGTGTCACTACCATTAGATCGATGTTCCTTGGTGCTACTGCATTCAATAATGGAGGAGTTGCTTTAAATTGGACAGATACAAGTTCATTAACTAATATACAAGCAGTGTTCGCCAACGCATCTACATTCAATCAAGACATTAGTTCTTGGGATGTGAGTGGTGTTAATTCTACTAGCATGAACCAACCGTTTGTCGGCGCGTCGTCATTTGATCAAGACATTAGTGGATGGAATGTATTGAATATCCCGTCAAAACCTGGCGGATCAAATTGGGACAACGGCACACCTGGCACTTGGACAACAGCAGAGAAACCGCAATGGGGAACTGATGGAATAGGCATCTTCTATCCGTTAACTGGTGAAACATCAGATCCTACTAACACTACTTGGAGATCTACTTACGCTCCTGCCAGTTATGTTTATGACACAACACCAGGCGCTGAAGGTATTAGGGTATCCACAAATGATCCTATTACTAGTATGCGGGTAATGTTCAAAGATAACACTACATTCAACAATGCTGATGTTAGTTCTTGGGATGTAAGTACTGTTACTAATATGCTCTATATGTTTGATGGGGCAGAAGCGTTTAATCAACCATTGAGTTCTTGGGACGTAAGTAATGTCACGCGGATGGATTCTATGTTCCGCATATATAGTGGCACATCTACTTTTAACCAAGACATTAGTTCTTGGGATACTTCTAGTGTTACTAATATGGACGCTATGTTCCAGAACGCCTCAGTATTTGATCAAGATATTAGTGGTTGGAATGTTAGTCTAATAGCGTCCAAGCCAGGATCTTTTGACACCGGCACACCTGGCACTTGGACAACAGCAGAGAAACCTGTTTGGGGGACTGATGGTACATAATATTTAAATAATATATGTTGTAACTTTGAATATAAAGGGGAGGGGGCATTTCGGTGCCCCTTTTTTTTATAAATAAATGCTACGGGTATTATGGATTAAATTGATGAAATATTTATTAATAGTTTTATTATTTTGGGCGAGTTCAGCGCATTCGGAAGAAGCGATTGAAGACGTGATTAAGACGGAAGCAGTGACTGATAGCACAGTGCGTACCCAATCGGATACGACCACGACCTTGAAATCACCTCCGGCATCAGCAATCACTCCAACGATTAACACTTCCAATTCGGACTTGTGTACATTCGGGGTTGCCGGCGCGATTCAAACACAGATTTTGGGTATCTCGACGGGCACCCAAGTAACCGATGATAACTGTGAACGGTTAAAGTTGTCCAAGACGCTGTATGATATGGGAATGAAAGTTGCCGCAGTTTCTACAATGTGTCAGGACAAGAGAGTCTTTGACGCTATGATGATGGCAGGAACGCCTTGCCCTTATGATGGTTTGATTGGAGAACAGGCGAAGGCTGCGTGGACTACAAACGAAGAATTGCAACCCGACGGCAAATCAAATGCATTCGACGCGAAAAACAGAGAGGGGTTAAGTGATGGTAAGAAGACACTCATGGGTGGTGCTGGCGTTGCTGGTTTACTCCTCTTGCTCCTTATCTGAGGAAATATACGGTTCAACGGGTAACGCAGCACAGAACACCCTCAATTGGGTTATGCGGAATGTGTTACCTCAGCAAGCAGGTCTTGCTGTGAATAGTGTCGTTTATCGATACACAACGGTCAAAGAAACAGAAGACGCGATGGTCGTTAACGTTCAAAACGAGAACGCGCGGGGGTCGGGTTATATCTTCAGAGAAACTGACGATTGGACTGGACTTCCGTCAAACACGATTAATAAGGCGGTGCCGATCAGCAATATCGATATTTCTTACTGGGGTGATGGTTCTATTAATTGGACGGGTAATGGATCCGTCGTAGACCAATCTGTTATTTACACATATTTCTACGAACCATGTTTCGACCCGCAGTCTAACCCAACATGTGATGGATACGTGGATCCTTTTGTTGCTGCGTTGGTAGAAGAACCAGAAATAGACACTGAGACAGAACAAGAGATGATTCAAGCTGAACTGGATAGAAAGACCCAGTTAGAAGCACAAGAAAAAGAAGAAGAAGAACAAGAACGAAAGGCGATAATCAAACGTAAACAACAAGAATCCGAAGAACGCTTAGAGGTATTGCTCGGGTTCGTCAATACAAGTTTACTTTCACAAGAACAAATCGCTAAACATGAGATGTTAAAAGCAACGAATTATTTACCGCGAGGATATTTCGCGGGTGTAAGCGGCGGTGAGTATAAGGACACTATTGTGTTACTGGACTCAAAGCTACCAGACAATAACAAAAGTTTGAGAGTGGGGTTGGCAACTGAGTTGCTACACCAAAAATTAGTTGATTTACAATATGAAGAGTAGAACAAAAAGGAGGACAGGAATGTTCAATAAAGCGCTCTTTATTATGGGTTTAAGTTTGAGTTGTAATTTATTTGCAGCACAAATAGACGTACAAGGTAATGTACAATCTAAGTGCGTTGTGACACAAGACACCATGGGTCAATTCGGTAACCCAATTCCCAGTAAACTTAGTACAGACGGCGCAGACGGCGGTGTTGATCCCGTGGTCAGGTATGACGTGATCACGGCAAGTGCATACAAAGCAAGAATCACTGCCCCGAATTCATTTTCGACAAGTCCAACGTTAACCGATACCGTTGTTTGGACGGGAGTTGTTAGCGTCGATCAAGTATCTGTCGCGGGAATGTCAGCGTATGATGCTGCTAAAGTTACATTCGAAAATGTAACTGAAGTCGACTTGACCATTGCTGGCAGCACTTGGTTTAAAATCGAATCCAGCGCCAATTACGGATACACTAAAGCATTGCCAGCTGGAGCATATCGAGCAGTAGTTGTGGCAGAATGTATCGCACTATAATACTATCTTTGGTTCTGTTCGTGGGTTGTGTTAACGCCCACGAATGGACACCAACCTATCCTAAACTCGCGCCTTCATACGTCCCCGAAATTCTTCGGGCGAACATGGTATTATTTAATACTAGAAAAGATATTCGTTACTATCAGATAGAAGTGTTCGATGACGAATGGAACAAGGTTCCTTTTGCTGCAGATAACAAGGTGGTGACTGTCAACTATCTTCAAAAGAAAAAAATTCCCGTATACATTCGCGAAAAGGATAAGTTTCGCGCGGTCTATGTGTGTAC
>Ga0206130_10005136_pt1 | contig 15682 bp, 15 predicted proteins | sample Helgoland_Spring_9_FD_148637 | JGI IMG/M metagenome (GOLD analysis project Ga0206130, IMG submission 148637) | Pelagic subsurface seawater microbial communities from Kabeltonne, Helgoland, North Sea - Helgoland_Spring_Bloom_20160512_1 | ecosystem: Environmental > Aquatic > Marine > Epipelagic ... | reverse complement strand
TAAATCAAACTCAAAAGGAGAGATTTTAACAGGCTCAACTATTTCAGACCAAACACTATTAGCAAATAACATATCATAAGTACGCTCTAGCTTGTTTTGTCTTTTCTTAATCCTACCATGCATAAGAGCTACAGCGTTACTAATCTCTTGACTAGCTCCTAACTTACCAGCTACTTGAATATTACCTAATACAGGAGGTACACTACAAGCAATAACAATATTATCTACCGCTAAGTTTTGAAGCGTAACAAATAGAGCATCATTTGCATTAGTTGGAAAGGCTTGTACCTGTGGGAAATCATCTTTTATATCATTCCAAGTTACAAAGGTTTTACCACCGTTACCGCTACCACTAAAAAGCTCTGACATCTTTTCATCAAATGCCTCTCCAACTGTTTTAGTAGTGTATGTATTACCGTTACTATCTTCTGCTGTACTATAAGCCTCTGTAGGGTCGCCCACCATATTAATAAGCCCACCTAAAAAGAAGTTATTATCTAAGTTAGTGTTATGAAATTCTCCTACTTTTCTCTCAGTTTCAAACCATCTATAACCACTCCAATAATAAGGAATTGGATAGAATTTATTTTGCGGTCTATTCTCTTTTACGAATAATATTTGACCTCTATAAACTTCCTCTTCATCCTCTTCGTCTTTAGCTTTGTTTAATTCTACTATATCCTTCATTTCTTGGATTACAGAAGATGGATTATAAACAGGAAATATAATAGTTTCATCTGGCTTATAATCACCAGTTCCAAAGTAAGGATTATAATATATCTCATGTATGCTCCCTGTTTCTTTGTTAGGTATTCCTAATCTACAAGTATCATAAGGTAATTTACTTATATAATTAATCTTACCTAATGGATTATATCTAACATTAATATAAAACCCTTCAAAGTATCCCTCATCTTGACTTACAGAACCGTGAAAGTCTGTAAAAGTATCTTTGTCGTTTATCTTTAGATTGTTTAATTGCTCTTGCTCAAAACCATCACCTTCTATAAAAGTAATTATAGTATCAATGCAACTAGATGCGGTGTGAGAACCATCTACAGAATCAAGTAGAAAATTAGGGAAGCTATCTTTTTTTCCAAACTCAATATATCCTAAAGAATCATTTATAGATACTCTAGTATTAACCCCATCTGATGGGTCATAATTATATAATTTATTATCTTCAATCTTTTCAGAGTGTTGATATACTTGCATTGCTTTATACATAATTTTAAATATACGGTTTTTTTTGTATATTTGAAAATTAACAACTATAAAAAGAATTATGAGAAATGCAAAAGAATTTATTAATAGGGTAGTTAAGAAAATGGAGTACAACCCTAATCAGTTTACGGTAGTAGAAGGTGGTAATGATGTTGACCGTATATCGGATGAGATTACTTTCGGATTAGATGAAGGGATGGTATTTGTTTTAGATTCATTAATACCAAGCGAAGCTAATGAATGTGTAAAAGATTGGAGTGTTTTAGATAATAGAAAGGTTATTTCGTGCGATGTAGATAATGGTGTAAGTATTATTGTAAAAGGTAAAAGTGAAACTGATGAAGGGATTAATATACAACCTTTAGGAGTTATAAACTCTTTTTTAAATGAGCTTATTAAAATCAATCATCAAGAATCTGTCAATGAGTTTGTAGAAGAAACTGAAAAGGTAGAATCTGAACAAATAAGCCTTAAAGACTACTACAGGTTAAACCTACCTAATAATAAGATTGGTAGAAAGTCAGACGAAACTCTAATAAAAGAGTTAAAAGAAGCTGGGTTTAGTGTTTAGATAACGGTTACTATAAACAGCGTTTTAATGCTGTTTTATAGCGTGTTAGCATTATGTACGGATAAATAAATACTATGCAATTAGACTTATTTAACACAAAGAAAAAGGTACTAAATATATTAGTAGCGTGTGAAGAAAGCCAAGCAGTTACTAAAGAGCTTAGAAAAATAGGTCATAACGCTTTTAGTTGTGATTTATTAGAGCAAAGTGGAGGACACCCCGAATGGCATATAAAAGGAGATTGTTTAATTGAGGCTTACTCAGGTAAATATGATATGATGATATGCTTCCCTACTTGCACATACTTGACAGTAAGTGGTTTGCATTGGAATAAAAAACAACCTGAAAGAGCAGCTAAAACAGAAGATGCTTTGAATTTTGTAAAGAAATTAATGGACGCTCCCATTGAATTTATAGCATTAGAAAACCCTGTTGGATGTATAAGCAGCAGAATAAAGAAACCAAGCCAAACAATAAACCCTCATCAGTTTGGTGATGATGCAAGTAAAAGAACTTGTTTATGGCTTAAAGGATTACCTAATTTAGTACCCACAAAGAACATAGAACCAAGAATCTTTGAGGGAAAAAAGAGGTGGGCTAACCAAATGGATAACGGTCAAAATATTTGCTATGATGAAAACAATAAAATAGTAGGGTGGAACGACCCACGAATTAAAGGATTAAGAAGCAAGACATATAAAGGTATTGCAAAAGCTATGGCAGAGCAGTGGACTTAGTATTAATGCTAACGTTGAGTATATGGTTAGTGTGCGATTGCACTAGCCTTTAAATTAAAAACAAATATTAACTAAGCACATTAACTATATACATTGTTAGGGTGCGTTTAAATTAAAGATTATGACTTACGAAGATTTTTTATTCTCTCAATTATTTATGAACCACATTGAGTACAACGAAACAGAATACCAAGAACTTGAATACGATTTAATATTCCCCGAAGTTTTAAAACATCAAAAGCTATTTTTAAAATCTAATTTTAATGTAGATGTAAGAAGTGAGTATGATTGTATAGTAGATTACTTACTTAACGAGGTAAAGTAATGTACCCTAACGCCCGTGTAAACATCTGCGAGGTACGAGTTGTGTTTTACACTACGTTATCATATAAAACCCGATATTAATAGTATTGGGTTTTATTTTACATAATATATTTTCATTAGTAATCAAAATTTTTTAGTACATTTGTCGTATGGCTAATTATGTAATAAATAATAAAACAAATTCCTTTATAATAATTAAAGGTAACAACTCAAATCCTTATTCTAGGAATGATTTAAGAATATCTTTTAGCTCCGATAATAACCAAATACTAAAGATATACGATAAAACAGTAAATAAATATTTGCTATATGATATTGATTTAAATATTGATACTGTAGACGTTGACGGTCTAACAGTATTTGCAGATGCTCAGGCTTTATACGATGCTTTAGAGCCTATTTTTTTTTTGATTAGTTCAGGTTTAGTATTAGATAATGAAATAGTAGTAAATCAATTAAATGTATCAACCACTTTAGGCGGTGTAATAGATTCTAGTAAAGAGTATTTCTTGGATGGTATTATAGATTTGGGCAGTACCCAAATAACAGTACCACCAACAGGAATAAATTTAAGCGGTTATAATTTTGATTTAAGTGGGCTTACTTCTAGTGAAGATAATTACACTATGTTTATATCTGAAAGCATAGCTATCGGTAGTGGAAATGTTTTAGGCATGGACTATTTTATTAGTGTTACTGGTGCTGGCTCTAAAGTATATGAGTTATATGATGCTACTGGTTTTAATGCTTTTGAATTTACAAGAATTAACTATAATGATTGCACGGATTTAGGAGATATCTACGATTATAGGCAAGGTTTGGAGTTCGGTACTGGTAGATTTGGCGGTAGCCCTTCACTTACTTTGCATGGTCTTTGGCGTGGTGGTTATCGTATTACTACCTCAATAGTTCGTAGTTTAGCTGGTACTATGACTAAGCCACTATTTAAAGAAGGTACTTTATTCCAAATGAATAGTAGGTTTTTATCTGATATTAATTGTGACCTTCCAACTTTAGCTCCTTTATTAGACTTTCAGCCTATCAACTTTCCAAACCCTAGTACTTTACAGCTTCAAGGATGTGAGGTTACAAGGGATGGAGCTTATAATGCAGAAGATACAAATATAACACCTAATATATCAGCTTCTGACTTACCTTGTAATTGGAAAAGGAATAATGGATTACCTAGTACTTTTGTAGGTGGAGTAGGTTTGTTGTTACTAGAACAAGCTACATCAATAACGGTACAAGGTCAATTCGAGCTACTTAACGCTAGTGCGTGGTTAGGTAATGATTTACAGCATTTTGAAATCTCAGCGGATGGGAAACTAAAGCACTTAGGGAATAACCCTAGAGAGTTTGAAATAACTTATAATCTTAATTTAGATAGTCAACAAAACAATGAAGTACAGATAAAGTACTATAAATATGATTTCTCTTCTACAACTGAAATACCTTTAGATTATACAACACAAGCTAGACAAGTTAATAATTTAGTAGGAGGTAGAGATGTTGCTTTTTTCGTAGGGACTATTGGAGTAACACTTGACCAAAACGATGAAATTTATATAAAGGTAATGAACAATTCAGGAACTAATAACATAACAGGTGAGGCAGGTTCTTATTATAGATTACAAGAAAGATAATATTATGAAAGCATCAGATATAATGATTAAAAAAGAACTAGAAACCTTACAAGGTAAGATAAAAAGTCAAGACGAGAATAATGATAAGATAGAATCTATTAATGAAGTATTAAAAGATAAAGTTACTATATTAAACTATTCAGAAAAGATTAAACAAATAAGGACTATTCTAATTGGTGAATAGTCCTATATTAGTATACATAGTTTTTAGTTTATTCATTACCGCTTTTGTAGTACAGTTACATCTTTGACCGTGAATCTTTACGGTTTTTAGTTGTACTGTATACATTAGTTTTTTATCGTTTGTGGTGTATGCCTTTAACCACTCTTCAAAGTGTTCTTTTAATATACTATCTCTTAGTTCTGCTGTTAGTTTCATAAAACAAATATAACTAAAAAAAGGGATACTATTTCTAGTACCCCTCCCCAAACAAAACAACTACAAAACGTCTTTACACCGCTGGAGTTTCATACCCTTCTAATAATGCCAAAGTAGTAGCATAATCAACAGAAAAGAATCTCTTAGGTTTTAATTTATCACCACCACTTAAAGTAAGTGAATCAGTTGTATCAGAAGCATCTTCTGCCCCGCTATTCTGAGTACCTTCTGTAGCTTTCAATCCGTTATTGATACCATAAATTAAAAACTCTTGGTTTTGAGTTTCTACAATAACAGACATTTTAGCTACTAACATCTCTTCTATGATAGCATCATCAGAAGGAGTAGTAGAAATCAATTTAATAGCTACAGTATGATTGAAGAACTTATTACCACCTTCGGCAACAACAGCCTCCCATCCAGCACTACAAGAGTTATCAGGACTATCAAACGTGAAACTACTAGTACCAGTTTCAAAAGTCAAAGACTCAATATATCCCTCTATTGATTCTGTGGATGCCGAAACATCTGACGGAGCATAAATCCAAAATCTGTTATTTAAACCTCCTAATCTTCTTAAATCATCACAAGTCAAGTCTACACCAGCCGTAATTTTACAATTTGCCATAATTACAAATTTATTTTGTTAAACAAAAGGGAGGTATTACCCTCCCTATTTAATTATACTGATGGACTTTGAGCAATTACAGTAAATCCTGCTGCTCTATATTGGTAACCCATTCTGTACTTAACAGAAGTCTTAACAATATCATCATCTTTAGAGTACCATACATCCGCTTTAGTTTCGTCACCAGCTTTCTCGATACCTACTACGTGATTTGTAGGAGTAGTATAAAGAAGTTTGTGAGTAGACAATAAAGAGAAAGCAGATAAAGCTGCATCCCATTGAGATAATTTAATAACCTCAACACCTCTATATCTTACAACAGGAATACCATCAGCTTGGTAACCTACTTGCAAATCAGAACCAGTAGAAACAGACTCATAAGAAGAAACTAAGTTATCGTATACAGAACGAGTTACATAGAATTTTCTATCCGCTTCTGGAAGTTGGTCTAATACTGCTGGAGCTGATTCGTAAGCTAGTTTCATTTTTGCTAGTGCTTCACCAGCAACTAAAACAGCGTTGAAATCTGCAACCTCTGCTACATCACCAGCAATTACACCAGCCTCTAGTCTAGTCCATAATCCATCAAGTTGGTTAATGTTAGTATCTACACTTCCTGTATCTCCAAAAGAAAGGATGTTAAAAGCATCTCTACCAGCAGCCTCTGCTACTAAAGCGTTCATTAAAGTTGCTGCTCCTGTACCTGTTAAATCATTAACATCGTTACCAGCTTTCAACCACTCTTCGTAAATAGTGTTTGCAAAAGCATCTCCACATTGTTCTAAAAAGATTTTAAGAGGTGATACTTCTAAAGTTCTGTTAAGAATCTCAACACCTGTACCAGTAGTAGTTCTTCCACAAGTCAAATCATCTGCCTTAGTGATTTGTGCCATTTGGTTAGTGTAACCAAGTTGCATTTTAGATTTGATACCGTTTAAAACAGTAAACAAATCAGTAATACCAGGGTGTTGAACTCCTGGAGTAATAAACACGTCAAGAGTTTCTTGACCGCTGTATGTATAATCTAAATTTACACCTATTGCGTTAGCCATAATTTCTATAATTTAATTTTAATATTCTAGTTTAATTTTAAGAATCCAGACAAGCCACTAGCTAAACCGCCTTCCTCTTTTTTTAATTCAGGAGTTTTTACTGCTGCTTTAATTGGCTCTTTACCTCCTACTGTAACCGATGCCATCGCTTTATTTTCTTCTTCTAATGCGGATACCTTTTCAACTATTGAGTCAATAGATGCTTTCATTTCAGCATTTACTTTTTCAGACTCTTCTAGTGCAGATACACTTTCTACAGATGCAGCTTTAAGAGTTTCAATTTCAGCCTTTAGAGCTTCATTCTCTTTTGCTAGTGCTTCTGCTTCTTCGTTTGGTTCTGCTGCTTCTTTAATTTCAGAAATAGCTCCACCTTCTACCATTAACTCTCTACCATCTTCTAACAAATATGAGCCATCAGCTAAAGCCTCTCCACCCTCTTCCGAGAATATCATCTTTCCAACTAAATCACCATCTTCGCTATCAATGTAAACAGTACTTCCATCTTCCAAAGTGATTACCATCGCTTTAGGAGAGTCTTCGTTTTTCACTACTTTAGTGATTAACGCTTTTATGTCTTTTAAAAGACTCGTTTGTTTATCATTCATATTATCTAATTTAATACTTGCTACTGCTCGATACTGAACGCTATTAGCATTAACAAAACCGATAGACTTAGATTGGTTTAAATCCATTCTAGTTTCTACCTTCATTAATCCCTCAATAGTTTCCTTATCAGTTCCTAGCTTTCCAGAATAAAAATTTGCTAGTTTGCTTTCTTCATCTCTTAGATATGATGCCATATCTTCTAAGTCCGATGCTTCCATAGGTGCGTTAGATTGCATCCAAGGGTTATGTATCATTAACTCAGCATTAGGTAACATACTTCTATTATTACCAGCTAAGAATATAACTGTAGCTATTGAAGCACAAATACCAACAGCTTTAGTATTTACTTCAACATCTAAACCTTTAAGATAATCGTGTATTGCATATCCTACAGTAACATCACCACCACCACTATTAATATCCACGTTTAATACGTCTATATCTCCAAGTGCTAGTACTTGATTTCGTACAGATTCAAGTGTTACCTTAGAACCTATTTCACCATCAATGTAGATTTTACCTTCCATATATCACAAATAAAAATAATATTCTGCAAAATACGAAATAAACCAAAGATTATTTTGTCCAAAAACTTTTAAACTTCTTTTTTATTGTGTGAAAAGTACCTTTACCAATATTAAATTTGGTCATTGTGTTTTGCTTTGCTTGATATTCATCGCAAAAAGTTAACTGCTCTTTATAAAACTCGTAGTATGTATGATGATTAAAAAATCTATTGGATATAACACCCTCATTATCTAAGAACTCAACGACCTTTATAAAGTCTTTTAATGAAATGTTTTCTTTTTCTTTTAGTTTGTTGTGATAATATATCATAATTGTTTTATATTTGAGTCGTTAACAATTGGTATAAGCTAGGAGGTTTTTGTTCATTTTCCCCTCCTAGCTTTTTTTATATACTAGCTCTACTTTGTTTTACACTTACATTCGATTGCGTTCTATTAATATCTGTTACTGATACTTGTGCTGGTACTTGGTTAGCAAGTTGACTAGATATAGAGTTTTCAGAAGCCATAGCACTATCAATCCCAGCCGTTGAACTTGCAGCTAATGGAATACCACCACTAGCAAATTTCTTACCACCACCAGCAGCATTTAAAGAACTTAGTAAAGGTTTAAACATTGCGGTACTACGTTTGTTTATAATTGCTTCACCTCCTTCTGCTTCGTGTATCTTTCCACCTACTGCAAACTTTACTCCACCGTTAGCGTGACTTGCACCTTCAAACATTCCACCGTCTGCGAGTCCACCATCTGCAAATTTAGTTATACCTCCTTCTTCAAAGATACCAGCAATGTTAGCAACCTGTGCAAATCCTAAAGCACCTGTTACACCAGCAGCAGCAATATTAAAAGGTGCTGGTATATTAGCTAAAGCATTTGTAATAGCTTGGTAAGTATTTATAGTAGATGTTCCAATAGCTGCTGCCTTTGCTACTGCACTACCCTCTTCTGCAAATTGACCTACCGCTGCTGCTGTTTGACCAGCTAAACCTATTGCAGCTTCTGACTTAGCGACCGCTAACTCATTAGCCTTTTCTGTTTCCTCCGCTTCTCTCTCTGCTTGTTCTTGTGCTAGTCTTTCGGATTCTGCTGCTTCCTCTTCTGCTATCCTTTTCTTTTCTTCCTCTTCTGCTCTTAGTCTAGCTAATTCGTTGTTAGCTTCTTTTTGACGTTCTGCATCTCTCTTCTTAATGTTAGTTTGTATCTCTGTTTCTAACTTCCTTTGTGCATTTGCTCTAGTTTGATTAAGCCTAATTAGTTCAGCTTCTAAAGTTGCTTCTGCTAATTTATCCTCTTTAGTAGATTTACCTAAAGCATTCTCTCGTTGTTGTACTTCTAGCTTCTTTTCTGCTATTGATAATTGATTAGCAAAAATCTGATTCTCTAAATCTTGAGCCTCTTTTAATAATTGTATTCTTTCTTCTGCTGTTTTTGTTTCTTCGTCTTTAGCTGCTAATCTTCTGTTTGCAATCTCAACATCTAACTTAGCATTTTCTACTAAAGTTTCTCTTTCCTCTTTTGCTAGTTGTGCTTGAAGTTGTGATATACGCCCAGCACTTTTAACATTCTCTTCTATCCTTGTTTGTGTTTCATCGTATACAGCTACTACCTCATTAGCTAACTCTTTAGTCTTACCTATTACATCTTCTACACCTGTTACATACTGTAATGATGCTTCACCTAATTCTGTAAAACCTTCTTTGAAATCTCCCTTTAGAATCTTTACAATAGCCTTACCAGCTAAACCAAAAGCATTGATTCTATTTATTACTTGGTCTTGTAATACTTGACCTAAAGAAGAAAATGTACCCTCTATATCTGTTATCCCATCAAATATAGATTTACCTACAGATTGTATTAAGTCGCTAAATACTTGCCATGCAGCACTAAGAGTATTAGTGATTTTCAATAAATCATTTTGCCCTTCCTCTGAACCTTGAAAGTATTCAGTTAATGCACCAACAGCCAAACCTAAAGCAGCAATAACAGCACCGATAGGAGTAGCAATAAAGGCTAAAGCTCCCTTAGTCATAGCTTGAAAACCACTAACAGCACTTCCCATAGCTGGATTAACTTGACCTAAAGCACTTCCATAGTCACCAACACTTCTAGTAAATGTTCCTTGTGCTTGCTCAGCGTTCTTTAAGGACTTGGTTTGTTTAGATATTTCCTTTTCAAGTCTTTTATATTCCTTTTGACCTTGTTTAGTAGCCGTATTTACATCTCCAATAGCTCTCTTATTAGCAGCTAATGCAGCCTTTTGAGCATTTAAAGAGTTATTAGTTGCTTTTAATTGTTGAGCAGCAGCCTTTTGACCTTGTTTGTACTTAGTTAACTGTACATTATTCTTAGCTATTTCCTCATTATTCTTATTTATAGCTACAGAATTAGCTTTATAATCTTGACTAAGTTCCTTATTAGTAGCTCGTAGCTGTTTATTAGATTGATTTAATCCATCTACAGCTTTAGTATTTTGTGTTAATGCCTTTTGTGCTGCTGAATTATCAACAACTACCTCTATTATTATCTGTTCTTCTGCCATTCTATGAAATTAAAATCAATTCTACTTTAGTTATTCCCCCTGTTAAGGGTCTGTAATCACTTATCTTGTTTATGTAGAAGTAGCTGTTTAGTTTTCCACCTAAATAAATAGGAGTTAAATAATCGAGGTTGTTTATATCTCTCTCATTAAGTAACAAATATACGGTTACTCTACGAGGATTATTAAGTATACTACTAAAATCTTGATAGTATGTATCTACTAAAGTGCTTTTAGTATTAGGTTGTAAGTTATCTCCAAAGCTCAACGATTGGTCAATAGCATTAACCTTTAAGATATTAGTAATTGGTACGTTAAAATATGGATAAGGTAAATCAGTTACTACAGTCGTTCCACTAGCACCAACTATATCCAATGTAGTTATAGCTCCGTTACTAACTTCTGATATAGGAACATCACTAACACATATTGCACATCTTGGTAAAGGGTCTACATCAGGAGCATTATAATCGATTGTTGGATTAGTAAATCTTGGGATATACATTGCAGTAGCGTTACCATTAAAACAGGTTGTATTCTGACTACAAGCAAACTCACTTTCAAATAACTCATTATTCTTACTAAGGAAATCATTATCAATCTCTATTTTACCATCACCACCTTTAGACTTGATATTAGTAGTTGTAACATTTACTTTATAGTCCTCGTTTGGAGTATACCGTAAATGGTTTACCTTACCATAATCACTAACAAGCTCTGTATAGTCTACTTCAATCTCTCTACTATTATCTATCTTATCAGTCCAATCTAAAGCATTTGGTATATTACTTTTAATAGTTTCAAACGTATTTAAATACACAGTCTTACTAATACTATCCGTTGTAAATAATATACCAAATTGGTTAAATATGGTACGTATAAAGTCCTCTTGCTTCATATCTGGCAAAGTTGAGGACATATCCATAGTACTACCTTCAATACTAGATGATAATGGTAGTATCAAGAATTGATTTTGTGCTAAGTATGGAATAGTAGTAGTACCTCCTAATCTTAAAGTAATAGTAATTTGGTCGCCTGTAACTATGTCAAGTATAGTAGTTGTGGCATTACCGTACTGTTGATGTACTACTACCCCATTTCTTCTTACCTGTATCTCATCTGTAGGGATTCCTAAAGTCCTTATAAAACTACAATAAATACCAGCCTTAAAAGTTTGTGATGCTGTATAAACTCCTGTAGCTGCATTATAATTACCAGCTTTATTACCTGTTACTTTAAAAGGGTATACTATTGGAGTAGCTGCTGCATATGTTCCGTTAGCTGCTGCATAAGATATGCCTAATAATTGAATATTAGTTGAGGGTTGTTCTAAGTTTCTCTTACTAAATGGTACAATATGCTTTAAAAAAATAGGGTCATTAAATATATTACCCCCTACTTTCCATCCAGCACTAGAAAACAACTCTCTTACTAATGTATGTGAGTACATAGCTGGTGACCAATCTAATATACTCGTTTGATTAGTTGTGATAGTTTCATATTTCCCATAATTGATAAAAGGATAAATATACCCTTCTGTATTTGAGAAACTAGCAGCTACTACACTAGGTAGATATAAATGGTTGTATTTAGTTAGGTCTATATCTTGTAAGTCCTTATCTGATATATCATCAGCCCACTCAGTATTCCCACTAAAGAAACTAACACTAAAAGAGTTATCTGTTTGGTTGTATTGCTCTATTTGTATGATGCCGTTTTGAACATCTAAACCGTCAATAGTTATCTTTGCGTTCCTTGACTTCGTAGGCTTAAACCCTGTTACAAAGTTAATCTCACTAGGATAACCAAGTACCCTATTATTGTTAGATGTGCTAGGTAACTTAAACTTATTCGAGTAACTACCATCTCTAGTTTCAATACTAGCTAAATCATTTATAGCCATCGTTAAACTTATAACCTCATCAGGATATAAATCTAAAGCCTCATTACTTACTATTAACTCTACCATTTATCTAACGGACACCCCTCGTTAAGTACCCTTAATTTTAATTGTTTAAAACACCCACACTCACCACAAGTAAACCGCTTATTTTTATCACAACTTTTACATAACTTGTTTCTACCTTCAAACATCTCGCTATTCTTATTGGATACCCAATACCAAAAGCCCTTAATTATATTACTGGCTTTGGCTTTGAATATCTGGAAAGCGAATATTAAATCTGATAGTGTATAAAGTTTCTTCATCTCCGTCATTAAATAATAAAATATTATCATTGTCTACTATTACAGTAGTTAATTTATCACCTACTAAAACCTGTACTTTAGGACTGTATTTGATATTACTAATAGCGTTTAACTCATCTTCGTTTAAGTATTGACTAAATACAGATAATTCTTTATGAGCTACTGTATTGATAGCATCTAGTTGGGTATCTCCATTTATAAAAGTATCATCCCAATTAGCAAATACATTACGCTTGATAGTATCTTTTGATTCTATATTAAGGTTATGGTCTTTCTCCGCTGTGAACTTCCAATAATCCCAACCTCCCAAAGTATTAAGCCACGTAATATAAATATCTTGATTAGCACATTCTCTATTAATATTAAATGTTTTCTTTTCAGATAGGATACAAGTTTCACCACTAGATAATTGAATATCTATCTTTGCAGCATCAGAGTTATAAGTAGGTTCTACTCTATACACTCCTGTATCTGTATAATCTATATCTTTTAATTCAGTTCTTAATAAAGCACCATTACTATCGTACTCGTTTTGAACATATCCAAATGATGTAGTATCATATAAATCATATTTAGAGCCTATGTAATTATCTATTTGCCACTTCTTACAAGGGTCTATATCTAATGGTACTATTATCATCTCTGATATTTGACCATCTAAATAGTTAGTACTAAACTTACCTATATTAGTATTCAACATTGGAACACTACCTAAGTCGCCCTCTGCTACTAAAACATTATCAACAAACATACAAGAGTTAGCACCATCTATTACAGCCTTTACTACTGTGTTAGTTCCTAATACGTATGGGTCAGGGTCTACTAAAGATGTTGAGCCGTTAAATAAGGCTAGTTTTCCTTCTGTAGATGTAGTAAAGAAAGCCATTCTACTAGCTTCGTCAGAATCCCATATCTGACTTTTAGTGTCTGCTTTAAATACTGTATAAACTACCATAGGTTGAGATAGGTTTATATCTGTAGCAAAGTACTGATTAGTGCCATTAAACTCAACAGAAGGTAAACCATTAATACCAGAGGTTTTGTATATCGGTTCTTGTGTAGCTACCGTAGTAACTGATACATTCCCTGTTCTATCAATCCATGATGATACAGCAGTACTATCAGCTTGACCAATATCAGAAGCCACTAACCACATATCTGCAATGTCTGCTATATCTAAATCCTTATTGGTAGAACCATCTAAGATAATAGAAGTATCAAAGTACTCATTATCAAATATCGTAGGAATATTAAAGTTAGTCATAAACTTACTATTAACATCTCTACCTATGTAATCGTACATATTACCGCCTCTACTATTCTGAAACTGTAAAGAACTATTATTCCCCCAAAATAGATACTCACATACTGTAGGACTTATAGATACATTGTCAACAGTAGCCTCTATAAATTGTACAGATGCATTAGTAAACTGAACCGCAATATATTGATAGTCGCTTGTAGGGATAAAGCTCTGTGATAGGTTTGGTGTATTAGATACATTAACAGATATAAGAGTATCAAAAGTGGATAGGTCATTACTTCCTAGTATCCTATACGTTAACCCTCCACCGCTTTTAGTAATATTAGATTGTATTAAGTATTCTACATTAGCTACTAACTCAACCGCTTGATATAAATATTGTGACTTACTATCAGTATCTAAGTTAACCTTTGCTACTCCTGTATCCCATACGAAGGTATCTCCTACCCCTGTTTGAGTCCATCCTGATAAATCAGTCGCAAAGTCACCATTAGTAACTAACTCATTGCCACAATCTGATACCTCATCTATCTCCCATGCAGTATAAACAGTTTCAATTACACCGTTTACATTCTCATCATATCCCTCTCTCCATTGAATATAAAAACCTGTAAAACTACTTAGCTCTATACCCTCTGATAATTGGTTATTGAAAGTAATATCTGCTTTTATAATCCCACTAAAAGAAGCTATAATATCATTATCCACATTAGGTATAACTCTCAAAGTTCCTACCTCTATAATTGGATTAGATGCGTAGTCAACGTGCCATGATGGTAAACCACCAAATACTTTAACCTCTGAAAAGTAGTTAATATAATGCTTTTGTAATTCTCCCAATGCTAGAGTAGAATTGTAAGCAACATAAAGAACAAAGTTTTGAGTATCTATTACCTCTTTTACTTTCCAAATGTTATTGTATTCCTCAATAGATGCATTAGTCATTTGAACATATTCACCTTCTAATACATTAGTCAAAGGTGTAACTAATTCAACTTGTAAGAACCCATCATTATTAGTAAAAGAAGCTGTAAAGCTAATTGGGTCTACACTATTAACAGGATATAAGTCGCTATTTAATTTGTATTGAATAGGTAGGTTAGTACAATTCCAAGTACTTGTATTACCGTCTATTTCTTTTGCTGGTCTACTGGTTACCGTTAATGCCATTCTTTCTTAATTCTTTTACTATCTGTAATTTAACTTGCTCCCCTATTGTTCTTTTAAATTTAGCCATAGGTTGAGATACAAGACCTTGAGTACCTTTAAATCCATCTCTATTTATCTTTCTCCATATTGGATAAAATGCAGACTGTGGTATTCCTCTGTAGGTCATCCATTTTCTTAAATCAACCTCCCAAGTTCTTTTACCTTTTGTACCGTTTTTAGATGGAGGTCTACCAAATTCTAACACCTCTAAAGTTTGCTCATCTCCATAAAGAATACCTATAACCCTATCTTTATTTGCGGACACGCTAACCCTAAGCGACCTAGAAGTTTTCCCACTAGCATTTCTATCGTTGCTGCTTAGATTGTCTTGTATATCCTTTTTAAGACCTTCTAATCCTTTTTGCAATATGTTAGATGTGTTCTTACTATCCACAATCTACACCTAAATCCTTTAACTTATCTTTAGTTTCTTCTAGTGTTGTTGATACTTTAATATCGGGAGTACCTTCTATTAACCCAGTCCAAAGACCTTTAAATCCTTCTGGGTTAGGCTCCTTACTTATCTGCCTAGCCCTTTCAAGCTGATTAAATAAATCTTCCCTAAGTTCGTCAATATATTTATCTATACTATCCACAGTCTACACAGTAATCTATATTATCAGGGCTTACTATTGTCATACTAACACCAACTCCTACAAGACCACTAGCAGTCTTATTAATGTTAGTTGTATTATCTGCACCGTCAACAGTCAAAGTACCTCTACTAGGTTTTACTTGCTCCATAGCTACAATAAAATTAGCAGCTATAC
>Ga0206130_10005130_pt1 | contig 15689 bp, 19 predicted proteins | sample Helgoland_Spring_9_FD_148637 | JGI IMG/M metagenome (GOLD analysis project Ga0206130, IMG submission 148637) | Pelagic subsurface seawater microbial communities from Kabeltonne, Helgoland, North Sea - Helgoland_Spring_Bloom_20160512_1 | ecosystem: Environmental > Aquatic > Marine > Epipelagic ... | reverse complement strand
ACGTCACCGCGCTGCCGCCGGCATTTCGGAACGTACGGATGCCGTTGCCGTTACAGTTAGTGAAGAGACTGGAAACATGCACATCTTTTACAACGGAACATTTGAAAAACTCACTGCAAATACGCTTGAGAAAAAAATTCAAGAAGCCCTTGCTGGCTAATTCCTTCTGCTAATTTCAGCACCCAATCTACCCACCATTCGAAGCTGCTGTTCCAAACTTCTAAAACCTTAGAGGGAAGCAGTGGAGCAAACAGAACTGCGAATAGCGCAGACCAGATATACACCACAAAAAAAGGAACAATCATAAGGTTACCTATCAAAAAATACGGACTTGCACCTGCGAAATGGTACATGACTAAAGGTAAAGTAGCCGTCCAAGCCGATAGCGAAACTTGAACAGGCACTAAAAAGCTCAGCTTCGAACCCTGCAGAGATTCCCGTTGCCAGGATTGTAGAAATTCGCCGGCAGGAAGACCGTTCAGGCCTATTAAAATGCCACATACCGCGCTAAAGCTCAGTTGAAATCCAACGCGTTGGACCACCTCAGGATCGTACCACCACATTATCCACGCAACGAGTAAAGGCCAATGCAATGGCGTTATTCGCCAATCCATTTGCAAAGCAAAAGCAGCAAAACAAAAAGTCCCAACAGCACGAATTACTGAAGGCCCCGCTCCAACAACTACTGCATACAGGCATAGAAAAATACCCATAAAAAGCACATAGAATAATCGCCCATAACGAAGCATGAAAATCCATTTCAATGGCCTTCCTAATACCACCCAAAAACCTACGTGAAAACCGCTAACCGCCAGCATGTGAGAGATGCCAAGGCTGCGAAATCCGTCTTGAAAAACGGGGGTTAACTCACTACGATCGCCTAGTAAAACGCCGTATAAAAAACCGTGCAGCACACCGGTTGCGACCTGATCAATACGGTTCTGCAAAAACATACGAAGAGACGCCGCAAAAGGCTCTATTAATGCTACAATCTCCGGACTGGGATACCAATAGCGCCAATCAAGAAAGACATGCGCACCCACTAATACTGTTATGGTCCATAATACTGCGCCCACATCAGACCAAAAGGAACGCCATGGCACAATACCAAAAGCCACAACGAAGACCAGCATCAGGTCTAGGCGATACATTAAGGTCAAGCTTGAAGCGATGCATAAAACTGCTGTTGAACGAAAAACCATCCCAACAAATTGGGCCATGGCAGCACAGCTTTCCTAAAATTGTGAGGAATTAGAGGTTTTCAACAGATTCAAATTCTAGATCTTTGAAATAGAAGTCCAGGATTTCCTTCCAATCAAATCCAGCGCGTCCCATCAACATAGCGCCTTGTTGTGCCATTCCAACGCCGTGCCCAAAGCCATAGCCATGGACCACAACGCCTTCAGCAGTTGCCTCGGGAAGAACATATGCGCTGCGCCATTTAAAATCTCTACGAACCGTTTCCATTTTAAAAGTTTGAGTACCCAGCTTCCATTGTGTATTTCGCGTATCAGGAAGCTGATTGAAAAATGTAGTCCAATCGGACACCGTCCAATCAATAGAGCGAGACCAATACTTCTGCCACTCTTCCCACGAATAGGTTTTCTCCCATGTTGATTTCGACCCTTTTTTTGAGAAGGGGTCAAGAACGACACGGCAATAGGGCAATGCCTTTGACCATACTTGTTCAGGTAAAGCTGTGTAACCACCAGAGTTACTGTGGTAAAAACCTATGATGGGAGCACCATTGTGTAAGGCTACCGTATCACCTAAAGAAGCACAGGCCTTCGCTATGATCGTCGCATTTTTACTGTGAGGCAAACCCTTAAATGCTTGAGAACTTTGATCGTCTTTTATGTGAAAACCTTCTGAAACATGCTTTTTGAAATTGGTTATTAGCCAGGTCCGAGCAAGAACGGCTTGCGCCTTGTAATAGGCTTCTGCGGTTGAGGATGAACCTCCTTCGGCTTCCACTACTCCAGCAATGTACGGTTCTATAGGTGTGCGAACGATGCCTTCAAGATAAATGAGGTTAGGACGCAGGATAAAATCGCCTAAATAGGGACGCTCTGCGGTCCAATTCTTCCCCCGTAAAATCCGCACAACGAATGTGTCTTTTGTAGTGATCCGAATAGAATCGCAACCCGCTCTGTTAAGTCGCAAATCTCCACGAAACGTGTACAATGGGTGGACGTCGTCAGGTCCATAATCCATCGTAAAAACAGAATCTGGGGTGTACGCCGTTAATGTATACGAACCGCCCTTGACTTTGATTTGTAGGCGACTGTATTCGTGTTCGGCGAATATCAGCACACGCGGAGCTGTTTGACCACTCAATTGAAAAGTGCAAATCAGCGTTACGATTAGTGTGAGGAATCGGCCTTTCATACTTCCGAAGATATTGTTAAAATATGACCGGCGGCAGTAGCTGCAGGGTCCTTTTGCTCTAATACCTGGAGGAGGTTAGTGTAAGCAACCAATTGATCTGAAGGATCAGCAAGTAAGTCACTTAAACGATCTACCAATGCTTCGGATCGAGCATCCTCCTGTAATAATTCAGGTAAAGCACCAGCATCCAGAATCAGGTTAGGCAGGGAGATGTAGCGAATTTTTACAAATCGCTTTGCAATAGCAAGTGATAAAGGATTTGCACGATATACGACCAATTGCGGTACACCCATGAGTGCAACCTCTAACGTAGCTGTTCCACTGCAAACCAAAGCCGCCGAACAATGCTCCATTCCGTCCTTTAATTCGCCCGTAAATACCTTGATGTTCTCAGGGATCTCAAGATTAGGCCACACTGGAACTGCACTTTCCGGACGAATTAACACGAATGCTTGCTTCGGCATAGCTCGCGCAACAGCTATAAATTCTGGTAATAATCGTGCAATTTCTTGTGAACGAGACCCGGGCAAAAGAGCAATGGAACCTTGAGGCGCGTATGCATTAATTCCAATGTACTTCTGCGCTAACGGATTACCAACATAGGTATAATCGATGTCTCGCTCAGCGTACCACTTTTGTTCAAAAGGTAGGATGCCAAGAATCGCATCGCATTGCTCCTTTAAAATTTGTGCTCGCCCGGATTTCCAAGCCCAAACCTTTGGGGGAATGTAATAGACCACACGCAAGCCCTGCGCTTTCGCCCATTTTGCCATGCGCAAATTAAATCCAGGATAATCTACGAGCACCACCGTTGTAGCACCAGTTGAAAGGATTTGCCTTTTAACCGCAGCAAAAGACTTGAAAATACTTCGGGCACGAACCACGACTTCAATAAAACCCATGAAAGGCTTTTTTGTAACATCTTTAAGAAGCGTTACCCCGGATTTCTCTAAGAATTGGCCACCCCAACCCCACTGTTTAATCTCTGGATGATGCGTAGAAATATAACCCGCAACGGCTGCAGCCTGTACATCGCCCGAAGGCTCTCCTGCAATCCAGAATAATGACATTATTGGATGAATTGGAAATATATTACGGCTACCACGCTTGGGACACAGGAGGTCAGAATCCCGCGAGCCACACGTTCTCGCTCAAAACTAAGCGCCGTAAAAAATAATATAGCGTTAATAATGGTACCGAAACTGATGGCACGCATGGTAATCAGTCGCCATGCAGGATTAGTTACATCGCCTACATCTTGCAACACCGGGAACGCCTCAAGCGCAACCGCTATAGAGAATAACGGCGCGCCAAGCCCTACAAGCAGTCCGGCGATAAAATCGATTCTTCTATTTCTCAAAATTCCACTGGTTTAGTGTAGCAACGGCATGATGGGCTGTAAGATCGACGGTAATAGGAACAATGCTAATATACCCCTGTTCTAGGGCTGCAATGTCAGTATCGTCTCCTTGATCATAATTTTCATATTTACCAGTAAGCCAATAGTAGGGTCGACCGGATGGATCAATGCGTGAATCGAACTCTTCCACCCAGTTCCCTATGGCTTGACGGCAGACACGCATACCTTTGTAGGGCGCTTTATCGTTTTCAGGAATATTTACATTTAAACACACACCGCTCGGTAGTCCATTATCTAAAGTTGCTTTAATGACTTTGCGTACATAAGGTATCGCCGCCTCAAAAGACGCCTCCCATGAGAACTCACAAAGACTAAAACCGATCGCCTGCACGCGCTCCAAAGCTCCTTCTACTGCAGCACTCATGGTACCGGAATAAATAACATTCACACTGGCGTTCGATCCGTGGTTAATCCCACTTAAAATTAAATCAGGACGACGAGGCATCACCACGTTAATGGCCATCTTAACACAGTCGGCAGGAGTACCACTGACCTTGAACTCTTTTTGGGGGCCATCCGACGGTACTTCCGTACAGCGAAGACTTTGATCGAGCGTGATTGCATGACCCTTTCCGCTTTGCGGACCGTCCGGAGCCACCACATACACTTCACCAAATTCGTTGGCAATTTCTATTAAGGTTCGAATTCCAGGCGCAACGATACTATCGTCGTTCGTTACAAGGATTAGCGGCTTTTTTGTCATACTATTGAAGTCTCTCTGCCAAATTTACGCACTATTAGGAGCAAGGCATAGAATTTGAACGTTTAGATTGCAAACAACTTTATAACAGAACTATGTTTTTATTATTAATCGTCTTTTTCATCGTGGTTGGCTTCGCAGTTCAATCCCGTTTAAAATCAAAATTTAAGCAATACGCCAAAGAAGCGTTGAGCAATGGAATGAGTGGTGCTGAAATCGCGCAGAAAATGCTTGAAGACCACGGTATATATGACGTGAAAATTCAAAGTGTTCCTGGCAAATTAACCGACCATTACAATCCCTTAGACAAATCTGTCAACCTTAGTCCAGAAGTTTACAGCGGACGTAGCGTCAGTGCGGCAGCTGTAGCGGCACACGAAGTCGGACATGCCGTGCAACACGCTGTCGGTTATAAATGGCTTAATCTTCGCTCGCAATTAGTGCCTATAGCGAACTTCAGCGGACGTATCATGAATATCGTGATCATTTCAATGCTCTTTGGAATGAGCTTTTTGCACCTTTTTGGGATGAATACCATCATCTATGTACTGATTGCAGCACAGGCGACAATCACCTTAGTTACTGTGATCACGTTACCTGTGGAGTATGATGCTTCCAACAGAGCACTGGCTTGGCTAACCACTTCTGGCACCATTACAACTAACGAACATGAAAAAGCAGGGGACGCTCTTAAATGGGCCGCACGAACCTATTTAGTTGCTGCTTTGGCATCCATGACCCAGCTCGCATACTACTTAAGTATGCTCGGAAGAGACTAAAAACGACCCCAATTTTTTTACACAAAAAAACCCGCGCCAATGGCGCGGGTTTTTTAATGAAGTAAAGAGCCTAAGTTTATTTTTCAACCTTGTAACCCAACGACTGTAAAAAGGCGATTTTTTCATCAACAACAGATTGCTGACGTATGTGAATTTCCTTTTCAATCGATTTCTTCAATCCAGCCAATTCCTGCTCAGAGAACTTTCCTAGGAATTGTGTTGCGAATAAAGACTTTAGGGTTTTGTTGTTGTTTTGGTTTTCACGGATGTAATCCACTACTGCTTTTGGCTTCATTTGTGTGTGATTTTAATTGAAGAATAAAAGTAATGAATATTAATTGATTTAATTATTCTATAATCGTACCGTTTTTCTATCGTAAATCGAGAAGATTTTCTACGCCTATATGACGCACACTGATCAACGGTTCAGCATATTTGGCTCCAATGATACGACCCCAGTCCATGGCTCGAGCCTCAACAGAATCTATGAAACCTTTACTTGCAATGACAGTCTCCGGCTCCGAACTATTGGGATTATAGAACTGGCTTTTGTGCGCTAAAACAGCAGCCATTTTAGTCTCAAAACCTGAGGTAATATCCACAATTAAATTGGGCTCGAGATTGTAAAATTGCAAGTACTTGTACATCTGCTTCGGGCGCCATGGCAAGAGTTCCGCAAATTCAGAACTTACTTCTAATTTGTGCAGCCCTGATAGAAAACATGCTTCTTCAACCAACTGCGAAGCCCGGCCATGATCAGGATGACGATCCGTAGGTGCATTCATTAAAACTACTTCTGGTTGGTATTTCCTGATGACCTCAGCAACTTTGATTTGTGACTGGTAATCTGTGGGAATTTTACCATCAGAAAACGCCAAATTTTCTCGAATGATACACCCAAGAATTTGTCCAGCTTCTTTTGCTTCTTCATCACGCAATTCGGGAGTACCTCTCGTGCCCATCTCACCGCGAGTTAGGTCTATAATCCCAATCTTTTTTCCTTCTGTCGCGTGGACGGCAAGAATACCTCCAGCACCCAACTCGACATCGTCAGGATGCGCACCGAAGGCAAGTATGTCTAATTTCATATGCTCACTGTTCCTTTTGCAAAGGAAGTGATTTCTGAACTCATTGGAGAAATACGTGAGGCATGATGTGTAATCCAACGACCGTTTTCATCAATCATAAACTTATTAAAGTTCCAACTAACATTAGCGTCGCTTACTCCATTTTGCGAAGCATTACAAAGCCACTGATATACGGCATGACCGCTTCTTGCACTGGTTTTCACCTTACTCATCATTTGAAAGGTTACTCCGTAATTTTTCTCGCAAAAATCTGCGATTTTCTCTTCGCTACCTGGTTCTTGAAAACCAAAGTCATTCGATGGGAATCCCAAAATGATGAAATTTCCCCCACCATAAGCGTTGTGAAGTTCCTGTAAACCTTCGTATTGCGGAGTATACCCACATTTAGATGCTGTGTTTACAATGAGTACTCTTTTACCCTTAAGCTGGGAAAAATCAAAGTTTTCACCATCAATAGTTGTTGCGCTTAGATCGTAGAATGAAGTAGCTTCCATAGGGGTATTGATATTTAAGGCCATGGCCGTGGTTGATTGATTTGCTTCTGGAGCAGAACACGCTGCCGCTATAAGTGCGGTCAACAGAATTATTTTTTTCATGAATTAGGGTTTTGGTATATAACATCAAATTTGCGCAATAGTTTGCCGTAATTTTACGTCCATGAAGAATACGTGGATATTGGTCCAAAGATATTTTACCCAGGAAGTGCGAAATTCGAATGTACTCTTTTCCTTGGGGCTATACCTGGTAGGCGTTGCTTACCTCATTTACCTTCTTAATGGCGGGAGTACTCCGGCAGATAAAGTATGGAATACGCTTCTATGGATTGTAGTGTTCTTCGGAGCAATCCAGTTAAGCGCAAGAAGTTTCGAATTCGAATCGAATGATTATTTCTATTATTACCAAACAATCGCTGGTCCTGGGGCGACGATTATTGCAAAGCTCCTGTTTAACAGCGCATACATTGCAGTGATAAGCGGTGTCACTTGGGGACTCTTTATTGTATTTTTCGGCAATCCAGTATACAATAACACTCTATTCGGCCTCGCATTACTTTTAGGCAGCATAGGATGCAGTGTGGTGCTTACGCTTACTTCCGGTGTAGCACAACGCACTCAAGGAAATGCGACTTTAGGCGCTATTTTGGCGATTCCGCTACTCCTCCCTATTCTACAATTAACCAGCGCTTTAAATCTTCAAGCGATAGTAGGTGTCCCTACAAACGAGGCCTATAATTTATTAGGTTCTTTAGGTGCATTAGATATTGGAATTGGACTACTAGCCTACCTACTCTTTCCGTATCTTTGGCAAGATTAAAAACACGCATGAAAGGACTACCCTACAAAATAGCAGGACTGCTCTTAATCCTATTCAGCCTTACCTATGGTTTATGGTCAGAGGTCCCCGAACTTCCCATTGTTGAGCAAAGCATTCGCAACCTATTTTACCACGTAAGTATGTGGTTCGCGATGGTCGCGATGATGGCTGCAAGTTTTGGTAATGCCATCGGTTTTCTTTCATCCGAAAATATGGTACGCGACCGAAGAAGCATCAGTCTAGCAGAGACTGGAATGTTTTTTAGTTTTATGGGGCTTTTAACCGGTATGCTTTGGGCAAAATTTACTTGGGGTGCGTGGTGGACTAACGACCCTAAACTCAATGGAACGGCAATCACAATGCTCATTTATCTAGCCTATTTTGTGTTGAGAAACTCAATTGACGATCCTCGTAAAAGAGCACGAATTAGCAGTGTCTACAACATATTTGCCTTTGTGATGATGATTGTTTTCATCGGTATTTTACCAAGAATGACAGATAGCTTACACCCTGGTAACGGGGGTAATCCCGGATTTAATTCGTACGATTTAGATAATAGATTACGTCTCGTGTTTTACCCTGCGGTTCTTGGATGGATTTTAGTGGGAACTTGGATCGCCTCTTTGCGTTATAGAATTAGAAACTTAGAAGAATGAAAAAGCTAATTGCCCTAATCATCGCCTTTTCTCCCATAGCTGTTGCAGCTCAAAATGACAGCGTGATGTACGGGAATGAAAAAATGAATGTAGTTATCGGTGTGATCACCATCATTTTCATTGGTCTTGGAGCTTATTTATTCTCCTTAGATAGAAAAATTAAAAAGCTCGAGGATGAAAAATAGTCAGGTGGCTATCATTATTGCTATTGCAGTTCTTATAGGCTATACGCTAGTGAAATTGGGTAATAGTGCCACATATAGCGACTTTACGACAGCCGCTTCTGCAGAGGGCGAAACCACAACAGTAATTGCCTTCCTTGATTTAGATGCGGAAATGGCTTTTGAACCCAAATCGGTCCAATTCTCTTTTGGAGCTATTGACAAACAAGGAAAGAAGCAGCGCGTCGTCTATTATGAGCCAAAGCCACAAGATTTTGAACGCTCTGAAGAAATTACGCTGACGGGATATGATGCAGATACTGCATTTATTGCCACTGAAATTCTCATGAAATGTCCGTCGAAATACAACGAACAAAACGAAGTAGATAGCGATAAAATCTACAAATAACTTCTTATGAACTACATAGGTGAACACCTTTGGGCAGCAGAATTAGGTCGTGGATTGACGGCCTTTTCTTTTGCTTTTGCTTTACTCTCTGCAATTGCCTATTACCAAAAAGGTAAGCAATGGAAGACTTTAGGCCGTCTGGCTTTCAGGATCCACGCTACCACCTTGTTTGGTTTGATAGGTACGTTGTTCTTTATAATGGCGAACCACTACTTCGAGTTCGACTATGTATGGAAGCACACGTCGCTGGACCTTGAGCCGCGGTATCTATTTTCCGCATTCTGGGAGGGTCAAGAAGGGTCGTTCTTATTGTGGATGTTCTGGAATGCCGTACTCGGCTGGATTTTAACCTACAGTGCTAAATCTTTTGAGGGACCAGTGGTGGGAGTTTTTGCCGCCGTACAAGCTTTTCTAGTGAGCATGATTTTAGGCGTTTACATCGGTGATCTTCATATCGGCTACAGCCCTTTTATTCTTGTGCGTGAATTGAGTGAAAATGTAGGTCTACCCTGGACTCAATTTGCCGACTACCTTACACGTTTCCCTAATTTTGCAGACGGTTCTGGATTAAACCCTTTGCTTCAAAACTACTGGATGACCATTCATCCACCTACGCTATTCCTAGGATTTGCCTCTACCCTAGTGCCATTCAGTTATGCAATAGCGGCTTTATTGCGTAAAGACTATAAGAGTTGGATCAACAGTGCATTGGTCTGGAGCTTTTTCTCCGTAGGAATTTTAGGAGTTGGAATCTTAATGGGGGGTGCCTGGGCTTATGAAGCACTTAGCTTTGGAGGATTTTGGGCATGGGACCCTGTGGAGAACACCTCATTGGTACCGTGGTTAACCATGGCTGCGGGTGCGCACTTGCTGCTCATTCAACGTAATAAAGGTGGCGTAATGCCTTCTGCGCTCTTTCTACTCATACTCACCTTCCTTCTCATTTTATACTCTACATTCCTAACGCGTTCCGGAGTATTGGGCGACAGTTCCGTTCATGCTTTCGTAGATTTAGGTTTGAGTGGCCAATTATTAATTTACCTCCTCTTCTTCACCATCGGCGCAATCGGGTTATTACTTATCCGTTACAAGGGCCTACCGAAAAAGGACAAAGAAGACCGTATGGACAGCCGCGAATTTTGGATGTTCATCGGTGCATTGACCTTATTAATTAGTGGTCTACAAATTACACTGAGCACTTCTTATCCTGTTTTTAACAAGCTGTTTGGACCTGAAGGTGTTCTCTTCACGTTGTACGATCGAAACAAAGTCCTCAACGATCCCATTGAGCATTACAATGCCATACAGGTTCCGTTTGCTATCATCATCACATTATTAATGGGTGCAGGCCATTTCCTTGCTTACCGTAAAACCACAACGGCTTCATTCTTCAAGCGTCAAATCGTTAGTTTAGTGCTCACCACACTAGTTGCGTTTGCAGGAGCGGCGGCGCTTGATATGTGGAACCCCATGTACATCTTCCTCTTTTGGACGAGCTGTTATGCAATTATCGCTAATGCTGAATTTTGGTTGCGTTGGGCTAAAGGCCAAAGTGCGGTCGCAGGATCGAGCGTTGCTCACATAGGTTTTGGTCTGATCATCGCAGGATCACTCATATCCAATGCGAACAAAACCATTATATCACAAAACGACACATTCATACACGAAGACTTCCCTTCTAACGAGAACCTACTCATTGAGCAGGGTGATACTGTGCCTATGGGCAACTACTTTGTGAGCTGGTCGCAGCAATCTGAAGAGGGCCATTTTGTGAACTATCACCTGGATTTCTTTGAAGAAAATGATGGAAAATTAGAACCAGCGTTTGGACTGAAACCGCGTATTCAGCTAAACGAACGTATGGGTAACGTTGCTGAGCCTTCGACACAGCATTTTGCATTGAAAGATATTTATACACATGTCACCTATGCGGACTTGCGGACGGCAGAGGAATTAGGAGATGAGGAGTGGAAAAACCAATTCGAAATTGAATTCGACCTTAACGAGAGCCACTACCTCTACGGAAAATACCAAGTCACCTTAGATACCCTGCTCGTAGATGCACCAGATAAAGATGGTGAACTAGAATATGCAGTGCTGGGCGCCGGAATCACGGTGAAGACCATGGATGACAGCACCTATAAAGTGATGCCCGTTTACGTAGTCGAGGGCAATGAAGTGAAGCACATGGATACGGAAATCAAAGAATTGGGCTTAAAATTCAGCTTTGATCGCATCAACTATGAAACCAACAGACCGGTGATCATTGCGAGTGAGCACAAAGAGGAAGAAGTGCCATTTATTCTTGTAAAAGCCGTGATTTTCCCTTGGATTAATTTACTGTGGATCGGCTCTATTTTAATGGCGCTAGGAACTGTGATCGCTGTAGTTCAACGTCTGAAAAGAGGCTAATGCATGGATGATGGACCGTTGCATATCGCTATTGTAGGCAAGGGAAACCTAGGCACACATCTTTTCAATGGGCTATCCGAGCAGCATACACCCTATTTCGTAGACCGCAATCTTCATTTACGTAGTGCAACAGACCTCGTTATCGTATGTGTTGGAGACCATAGAGTTTCTCAAGTTTGCAAGGCTTTACCTGAGCATATGCTAGTCGCACATACAGCAGGTGCCTTACCTATTCAAAGCGGAACCCGAAGTGGTGTTTTTTATCCTTTGTATAGCTTCACGAAAGATGCTGCATTGAACTGGTCCGAAGTCCCCTTTTTGATTGAAGCGAAGACAAAGGAAGACGAAGCAGTACTACGAACAATTGCCTCATGCTTGACCAAAAAAATATTTCATATCCCTTCTGAAAAACGGGAAAAACTGCATGCAGCCGCTGTGATGGTCAACAATTTCACAAATCACCTCTACACATTGGCTTACGAACATGCCGCACAAAATGAGCTTCCAGTGGAAATCTTGCATGCCATTATGCGTCAAGGCCCCAGCAAAGCAATCGAATTAGGTCCTAAAAAGGCCCAAACAGGTCCCGCTGTACGCTTCGATACACGGACACTAGAAAAGCATATCGACTCCATCAAAGACCAGGAAGTTCAAACGTTGTATGAATTATTAAGTGCCAGTATTCAAAAACACCATCCAAAAGATGAATTATAAAGAGCTCTTTAAGAACATCACAACCGTCGTGCTCGATGTGGACGGTGTATTGACTAACGGAGAAGTGTTGCTCATGCCGGGTATGAATCCAGTCCGAAAAATGCACAGCAAAGATGGCTACGCGCTGCAATTGGCAGTTCGTAACGGTATCCGAGTGGCAGTTATTACAGGTGGTAAATCCTCCGACGTTAAAGCACGTCTTTCAGGATTAGGAATAACCGATGTGTATTTAGGTGCTTCGGATAAAATAGATGCTTTTGAAGATCTAAAAATGTGCTATGATCTCTCCAATGAGGAAATATTGTACATGGGCGATGATCTACCGGATTACGACGTAATGGAATTGGCCGGACTAGCTTGCGCACCGCAAGATGCAGCACCTGAGATTAAAGCAATCGCAGACTATGTGAGTCCTATTTTAGGGGGTGAAGGCTGTGTGAGAGATGTCTTAGAACAACTGCTGAAAATCCATAATCTTTGGGGGCGCAAAGAAGATAGAACTTGGTAATATGGAATTGACCCATGAAATAGTATTGGGTTCTCAAAGCCCTAGGAGAGCCGATTTTTTAGCCTCTTTAGGCCTAGATTTCCAGACACTACCCTTAAACATTGACGAAAGCGCTCCGGCACAGTTATCCGGTGTGGAAGTGGCCGTTTATGTAAGTGAGCTTAAAGCAAAAGCACTAAGTACCCATCTAAAGCCAGGGCAACTAGGAATTACCAGCGACACTGAAGTTTGGCAAAACGATCAAAGATTCGGAAAACCTAACGATGAAACGAGTGCACGTGAAATGTTAGTGGCTTTAAGCGGGACAACGCACCAGGTCATCAGCGGGCTAACGCTTGTCACTTCGGATAATGGTACACCACTATTAACCACTGAGACGAGCGTAGTCACTGTTTCTTTTTCTGAAATACCTGATTGGGCAATCGACTTTTACATCAAACACTATAGGCCCTTTGATAAAGCAGGCGCATACGGAATTCAAGAATGGATTGGCGCAGGATTTATTCATCGTATTGAGGGCAATTACAATAGTGTCGTCGGACTTGACACGGCCGCCTTGTTTAAGCTTTTACTTCCCTACAGAAAATAAAAAACCCGGCTGCTTTCGCAACCGGGTCCCTATTTGGTTGAATTTTTATTCTATTCAGCGGTAGCAGATTGAACAACATCAATCATCCACTGGTTCGTATCCGGTGTGCGACCTAAACGTATATCGTTCAATAAGCGTTTAATCTCCATTGCCTTACCATCTGCTGGTGTGGGTATAGAATAGTTCGTACCCTTGTGACCAATGGTATCAATTTGACTAACCACAGCTGCGGTTCCCATTCCAAACGCTTCTCTTAAAGCGCCTGTACTCGCCGCGTCCACAATCTCATCCACTGTGACTGGACGCTCTTCGATCGCCCAACCTTGCTCTTTTATAAGCGTAATAATGGAGCGTCGTGTGACACCAGCTAAAATGCGGTCAGTCAATGGTGGAGTTACAAAGGTGTCCCCTATCAATAACATGAGGTTCATGGTTCCACTCTCCTCAATGTATTTGTGTTCTTTGTGATCTGTCCAAATGACCTGGTTGTACCCTTCCTTGATCGCTTGCGACGTAGGGTAAAAAGCACCGCCATAGTTACCGGCAGCTTTAGTATAACCTATACCACCGGCTGTTGCACGAGTATATTCTTGCTCAATCTTCACTTTAACTGAATCGCTGTAATACGGACCTACTGGAGAAGTAATAATACAAAAGGTATAATCATCACTTTGTCTCGCGGCGATAAATTCAGACGAAGCGAAAAGGAATGGACGAATGTATAAACTATGGTCTTCTGCTGTAGGGACCCAATTCGCATCAATTTCTAAAAGTTTCGTGAGACCGTTCATGAAGATCTCCTCAGGAATCTGTGGCATCATTAAACGCGCCCCACTCTTATTCAAACGAGCGAAATTATCTAACGGACGGAACATGCTTATGGTACCATCATCTTTACGATAGGCTTTCATACCTTCAAAGGCACTTTGACCGTAATGCAGCGCATGTAAACCATAGCTAAATTCAAGCTGGCCATATGGACGAATTTCTGGCTCTTGCCACGCACCGTTTTTGAAATGACACACCAACATATGGTCAGACATGTTTCGTCCAAAAGGTAGGTTTGAAAAGTCTACTTGGCTAATGCGGCTTTTAGAGGTCAATTCAATTTTCATTCGCGCTGTATTTGGGAGTACAAATGTACTAAATTTGACAATGTAAAAGAGTTGCGGTGTTTACCATAATAACAGGTTCGCCGGGGCTATAATTAATAGAACACATATGAAACATTTATTTCTTGCGGCGCTTGCGACAGTTGGCCTAATTTCTTGTCAAAATGGAAAAAATTCAACAGAAGAAATTGCTGAAAGCAAGGTCGAAGCCCCAGCATATTTAAGCTTTGGGGACAGCACCTTTAGTGTGGAAAACGCCTTTACAGCGGCGGAAGTCGTAGAAAATATGACGAGCGATTTAGATACAGTTTGGGCTGTAGTCGCCGGAGATATAACGCAAGTTTGTACTACAAAAGGATGTTGGATGGCAACAGCTATTGACTCTAATAACAACCTCTTTGTAGACTATGATTATGAGTTCTTACTTCCAACAAACAGTCAAGGTCAGGATATGATCATGTCGGGATATGCTTATTGGGACAGCAGTTCAGTGGCCCAATTACGTCATTATGCCGAGGATCGTGGCGCAAGCGAGGATGAGATTGCTGCTATTACTGAACCTGTTGGCGAAGTAATGTTCAAAGCAAAAGGCGTTAAAATCATTCTTCCTGATGCTGAATAAAATATTCTTTTTGGCAGTAGCCATTTCCGTAAGTCTTTATTCGTGTGACACATCTGAAGAATCGACTTCGACAGTTAAAAAAAGTACTTGGTCTCCAAAAATGGATGAGCCAAGTGAATTGGCGCAAATCATGCGTGACCTCCACGAGGAAGGCTTACAACGTAAAGCATCACTCGAAAAAGGTGAGCTTTTCTCAGGAAGTGTAGACAATCTGCTGAAAATGATTGCAGCTGCACCCACAGAACCTCATATGAAGGGACCCGCATTTGAACCGCATGCATTAGCGTTTAATGCAAGTTACGGCGCCATTCAAGCTGCCACTGCCGTAGAAGAGCAGATCGATGCACACAATAATCTTGTAAAATCTTGTGTGGCGTGCCATACTAATTTTTGCCAGGGACCCATTTCACGAATTGAACTGCTCTACATCAACTAATGTCAGTAGCCGGTGAACGCCATATTACTACCTCTAGCGACGGAAGCACCACCATCTGGGTGCCTGGACTGGACGAGCATTACCACAGTATTCATGGCGCGCGAACGGAAAGCCAACATGTTTTTATCGATGCGGGACTCAAAGCAACAGCTGCACAACCCGTCCGCATTTTAGAAGTCGGGCTCGGAACAGCTTTAAATGCACAACTCACCTTTGAGACGGCGAAAGAATTGGGTATGGAAGTACTGTACCATGCGATAGAGAAATTCCCCATCACTCCAGAAGAAGCGAAAGCTCTGGGCGAAGCTGGTATGCAAGGAGCACTTCCCTATCTATTAGCAACGCCCAATGTTCCTGTGAAAGTCGGAAACTCCTCATTTA
>Ga0206130_10005127_pt1 | contig 15704 bp, 13 predicted proteins | sample Helgoland_Spring_9_FD_148637 | JGI IMG/M metagenome (GOLD analysis project Ga0206130, IMG submission 148637) | Pelagic subsurface seawater microbial communities from Kabeltonne, Helgoland, North Sea - Helgoland_Spring_Bloom_20160512_1 | ecosystem: Environmental > Aquatic > Marine > Epipelagic ... | reverse complement strand
AAATCAAAGAATGATATACCTCAAGCATTTTTAATGGAAATGATGGATATAAATGAGGCTGTTATGGATTTACAAATGGAGCCTTCGGAAGGAGCTCTTGAGATTATAAAAACTAAGGTAGACTCATATGATACCTCTCTTAGTGATGAGCTTAGATGTAAAGCCGAGCAAGCAGATGAGCTCAAGAAAAGCAAGGTAGATTGGTTGGTAAAACTAGAAGAGTTAAAAGAAATTTATCTTAAAAGAAAGTATGTGTTGCGTTTGAAAGAAACTCTGAATACTTTCGCACCTGCTAAGTAAGGAAATAGCCAGTTTAGATGCCCGGATGGCGGTCCCGATAATTATCGGGAGGTAGACATCTGGTAACAAAAAGACACTGCCCGGATGGCGGAATTGGTAGACGCGTCGGTCTCAAACACCGATGCCGCAAGGCGTGCCGGTTCGAGCCCGGCTCCGGGTACAAAAAGCTTCTCATATGAGGAGCTTTTTTTTTGTCTAAAATAAACGTCAAATCTCAATTAAATAAAGAATATTTCATCTAAATATTTAAGTTTTAGGAGTAGTTTCGTCGTCTTGTTTATATCTAATATTATCCTTTACGGAATAGTCACTTTTTTGTTTTCTATATTTGGAATACAGACCAAAAGCTCATCTATTAATCCTACTATTTTCAACAAGTCTATTGAGATATCTGAGACACGAAGCTCTAAAAATTTCAATGATATAATGACTGCATATCAAGAGTTTTACGGAAATTCGTGTAATAATTTAAGTGTTAAGATGGGAGATCGATCCTCTATTATACAACGAATAAAATTAAAGTCTGATAATGATGTTTTGGAAATAGTGTTCGATGAAGGAATCTTCCTTGAAGGTAATAAGCTTAGTATGAATGTAGAAATTGTAGACATATACTTTTATAATAAAAGTAGGACTAGGTTTAAAAAATTGAAGTCCGATGATATTAGGCGAAATTCTAAAAGAGGCAAGATGTTGCTGCATTATAAAGAAGATATTAAAGTGAAGTGTGAGAAGTTGCTGACCCACCTAGCATCTTAATAGACCTATATTTTACTAGCAGCTCGGACTATCCTGTCTGCAATTGCTCTTCCTATTCCAATTTCTTTTATGGGTTCTATTAGTATACAATCTGAGTTATCATTATCCGCTCTCCTCATATAGTCAAACAAGTTATTAGCTATCTCTGACATAGAGTAGGTTTTTGAAAGTATGTGCGATTTACACAGAACTTTTTTCTCTTCAAATAGCAGTGCAGAATAGCGGCCATTTGGATTACTATCTATGTATTTATTAATGTCCTGAACTATGTAGAGCGGTTTTGACGTGCTGTAGTGTTTTTTTAAATTACCGGGACTTTGTATTTTATTACTAAAGTTAACTCCTACTTTAATACCTGTTTTGGCTAGAATATCTTCCCTTGATACTCCTCCTTCTCGTAGTATCACTAACTTGTCTTGCTCTATAGCAAGTATAGTGCTTTCTAATCCTATTGCTGACTTACCGCCGTCTATTATGTACTCTATTTTACTGCCTAACCCTAGTTGTACGTGTTCTGCCGTAGTAGGACTTACTGTATTAGAAAGATTAGCACTGGGTGCCGCTAGTGGGAAATCAAGACTTTTTAATAGTTCTAGAGTTAAGGGATGATTAGGTACCCTAATAACCACATTGGGAAGTCCTGCAGTAGTCAAGTCAGGAATAATAGAATGTTTGGGTAGGAGCAGGCTTATAGAACCTGGCCAAAATGCTTTAGCTATTTGCTCTGCAATTTCAGGAAATTCTTTGACGTACTTTTTTGCCTCCTTTATACTAGCTACATGTACTATAAGTGGATTAAAACTAGGACGCTCTTTAGCATCGTATATTTTGGCAACGGCACTTGGATCTAAGGCGTTTGCGGCTAGGCCATATACCGTCTCTGTAGGAATAGCAACAAGCTCTCCTCTTTTTAATATTTCGGAGGCTTTGAGAAGATCTTCACCGATCACTTTTTATCTCTTTTGAGATCAAATTTATCTATTTTATTATATAAGTGACTGCGTTGTATATCAATTTCAGCCGCGGTTTTAGCAACGTTCCAATTGTTCTTTTTTAGCTTGGCATCAATAAACATTTTCTCAGCATAGTCCTTAAACTCTTGAAATTTAGAGAACTCCGTAATAGCGTCTATAGTCCCTGGTTTTTTCTTGCCGTTATTAGCATAGAGCTGAACTTCATCCTCTGTTATTTTTTGGTCGCACAGAATGATGAGTCTTTCTACTATGTTGCGTAGTTCTCGTATGTTACCACTCCAGTAGATGTTTTTAAGAGCATCCATAGCTCCAGCACTAAACTGCTTTTTACTGATACCGTTGTCTTCACAAATCTCTTCCATGAATTTTTCTGCAAGAGTAGGTATGTCTGATACACGCTCATTTAGAGTGGGCACGTGTATTACTATTACAGATATTCTATGGTATAAATCTTCTCTAAAGTTGCCATCAGCTATCTCTTGCATCAAGTCTTTATTAGTTGCAGCTATTATACGTACATCTACATCTATGTCTTTTTCTCCACCTACTCTAGTTATCTTATTTTCTTGTAATGCTCGTAGTACTTTAGCTTGTGCAGATAAGCTCATGTCACCTATTTCGTCTAAAAATAAGGTGCCACTGCTGGCTTTTTCAAACTTACCAAGCTTTTGTTTTATGGCAGATGTAAAAGATCCTTTCTCATGTCCAAAAAGTTCACTCTCTATCAACTCGCCAGGAATAGCAGCACAGTTTACCTCTATAATAGGTTTATCAGCTCTATTGCTTTTTTCGTGTATCCACCTAGCTACAAGTTCTTTACCTGTTCCGTTTTCTCCGGTTATTAAAACTCTAGCATCTGTAGGAGCTACTTTCTCGATAGTCTTTTTAATTTTTTTAATACTTGGAGAATCCCCAACAATTTCACGAGTTTTTGTTATTTGTCTCTTGAGTACCTTGGTTTCGATTACCAAATTATTCTTATCTACTGCATTACGAACAGTAATAAGTAGTTTATTGAGATCTGGTGGTTTATTAATGAAATCAAATGCCCCTTTCTTGGTAGCTTCTACAGCAGTTTCCATGGTGCCATGACCAGATATCATAATGAAAGGAAGCTCTGGTGCTATCTCTTTTGCTTTTTCTAGAAGTTCTAATCCATCTAGTTTTGGCATTTTAATATCAGCTAATACTACATCATAATTAAACTTCTTGATAAGGTTAAGAGCTTTTTCTCCATCCCCGGCTTCTTCTATCTCATACCCTTCGTAATCTAGAATCTCTCGTAATGTTTCTCTTATACTTTTTTCATCGTCTACTATTAATATTCTTGCCATAACTTGGTTTTCTTCTATCTTTTCTTTCTATAAAAAAATGCAAAACTATAAGCCGGGTTCTGTATTCGCCGAGGCGAATGCCTATCATTTATCTACGCTACCTACCCTCTATAGTTTTTAGCCTGAGCCAAAATCGGACGAGCCGCCCTCAACCTATAGTTTACTTGGTATTACAACGTGCAAGGTTTGTACCAAACGAATGTTACCATCCGAGCGTGTGAGCTCTTACCTCACTTTTTCACCCTGGCCGCCGATAAATCGACGGTGGTTATTTTCTGCTACCCTTTCTGTTACCTAAGCATTCCTGCCTAAATACCCTCTGTTTCTAGAGGTGCACTGCCCTATGTTGCCCGGACTTTCCTCCCTCCGCCGAAGCGAACAGCGATAAGCCATTTTGCATTACAAATGTATAGTATTTTAAACGCTTTTGTCTAGTGCCGTTTATTCACGTGATATAAACAGTTTAGCACTATTCTAGTTGCCTTGGAGACTTATATATACTGGGTAATGATCACTGTAGCCAGCTAAGTACTTATTGCCACCGTAGGTTCGTAGAGGAAATCCTTCATACTTGCCGGTTTGTATCATCCAGCTTTCGGACTTTATTTCTGCTGAATTTGGAGTGAAATGTATTCCTACAGTATCTGTAATCAATGATTTGGAGACCATAATTTGATCTAACATATCCCAATAGCTTCTATATCTATAGCTTCCATAGTCTTGTTTTTCTAATTCACAGAAAGCATTGAATAATTGATTACTCTCTATATTTTCAATATCACAAGTTATGTTTAGGGTTTTAGAAATACTCTGATTGCTTGGCTCATCATTAAAATCGCCCATCACTATAATTTTTGCATTAGGATCTTTTGCTTGTACTTCTTTTTGAATAGAAAGTAACGCATTTGCTGCAGCTATTCTTTTTGGCTCAGATTCTTTTCTTCCTCCTCCTCGGCTTGGCCAGTGATTTATCATAAAATGAAGTATCTCGCCATTTGCCAGTTCGCCTTTTACGTATAAAATATCCCTCGTCTTATCATTATAACTACTTAAATCAGGCTGATATGCTATGACTTCATTTATCTTAAATATGCTTTTATTGTATAATAATCCTACGTCTATACCTCGTTCATCTGGAGACTCTATATGAGCTACTCCGTAGTTTGCCTGTTTCAAAGCAGGTTGCTTAGCTAGTTCCTGCAGTACTTTTTTGTTTTCTACCTCGCATACACCTAAGAATGTAGGGTATTTATTATCAGCTAGTTGACTGATCACTTTGGCTAAGTTTTGGAGTTTCTCTGCGTACTTTACTTTATCCCATTTTTTATCACCACTTGGCGTGAACTGATTATCATTTGTTTTAGGATCATCTTTAGTATCAAAGAGATTTTCTACATTATAAAATCCTACAGATACTGTACTTACTTGGTCCTCATTACAAGAGATGAGAACTAAAAAAATCAAAGGATAATATAAATATTTCATTGGGTTCAAAAGTATACCAAATGGAATAGTGTATAGCTTTGTATGTATTACACACTTAAAATGATAATATGTTTTTAATATTTTAGGAAATATTAAACTTAAAAGAACCTTTTTTTGCAGTGAAATATAATAGATGACATTAATAAAATCGATTTCGGGCATTAGAGGAACAATAGGTGGGAAGGAAGATGAATCACTTACTCCTTTAGATATTGTAAAATATACCACAGCTTTTGCAGATGTTATCATTACAGGAGATAACAAGAAGGTAGTTGTAGGTAGAGATGCTAGACTATCTGGCCAAATGGTGAATCAATTGGTTTGTGGTACACTCATGAGTAAAGGGATAGACGTGATAGATCTAGATTTATCTACCACACCTACAGTAGAAATGTTGGTAGTAAAAGAGAAAGCTGCAGGAGGTATTATTCTTACTGCAAGCCATAATCCTAAACAATGGAATGCACTCAAGTTGCTAAATGCTGAAGGAGAATTTATATCAGCGGAACAAGGTGCTGCTATAATAGATAAAGTAAAATCTAGCAATTTCGAATACAACGAGATAGATAGTATTGGCTCATACGAGCTAATGGAAGGCACTATAGATTGGCATATCGATGAAATAATAAAGTTGAGTATGGTGGATGTAGAAGCTATAAGTAAACGTAACTTTACTATAGCTGTAGATGCGGTTAATTCTACTGGAGGTATAGCTGTACCTGCACTACTCAGAAAGTTAGGAGTACAAAATGTTATAGAGATTTATTGTGAGCCAACAGGTAAGTTTCCGCATAATCCTGAGCCACTACCTGAACACCTAAATGACCTATCTGATACTGTGTTAAAAAACAATGCAGATTTGGGTATAACTGTAGATCCAGATGTAGATAGACTTGCATTTGTATCAGAAAACGGAGACATGTTTGGAGAAGAGTATACTCTAGTGGCTGTTGCAGATTACGTATTGAGCCAAAAGAAAGGAAATACAGTTTCTAATCTAAGTAGTACTAGAGCCCTGAAAGTAATCACAGAAAAACATGGTGCCAGCTATGCTGCCAGTGCAGTAGGAGAGGTGAACGTGGTGAAAATGATGAAAGAAACTGATGCTGTAATAGGAGGAGAAGGTAATGGGGGAATTATTCTACCAGAGCTTCACTACGGCAGAGACGCTTTAGTTGGTATAGCATTATTTCTTAGTCACCTTGCTAAATGTGGCAAACCTATGAGCCATCTAAAAGCGAGTTACCCTACATTCATTATCAGTAAAAATAAGATAGAACTTACTCCGGAGATAGATGTGGATAGCATACTAACTCAGCTTCAAGAGAAGTATAAGAAGCAACCTATCAATACTATAGATGGTGTCAAAATAGAATTTGATGAAGAATGGGTACATCTCAGAAAGTCTAATACAGAGCCTATCATTAGAATATATGCAGAAGGCAGTACTATGCGAGTAGCTGATAGCCTAGCAAATAAAATTAAATCTGATATTAAGGAGATGATTTCGTAGCTAAGTAGGCTGCCGTCTTAAGTAATCTAGGGCCGTACCAGCTATATAGCTCACCATCTACTAATTCGATATTAGCTTGGGGTAATATACTTTGAAGCTCGACCATGTGCTTATCTTTAAAAGGATATGGCTCAGAAGAAAGCAAAATCTTATCTGGATTATACTCTTTTATCTGATCCTTGCTTAGTTTTGGGTATCTACTATCTATTTCAGAAATACAGTTTTCCAGCCCTTGTGATTTTAATATTTCATTAATAAAAGTACTTCTGCCTGCAGCCATATACGGTTTTCTCCAGATTAGGTATAGCACTCTCTGTGTCTTTTTAGCAATGTTTATTTTAGAAAAATCCCTTTGGATAGCAGATACTAGAGATTCTGCCTCTTGCCTTTTATTCACTAGTTCACCTATTTGTAAAATCATTGTATTGGCGTCTGACAAAGTGTAAATATCACTTAACCACACCCGAAATTTACTGCGTAAAGTTTCTATTTCTGCTTGTTGGTTTTCTTCTTTATTCCCAATGATTAAGTCCGGATTTAAACGTTTAATTTTAGCTAAGCTTAGCTTTTTTGTTCCGCCAATTTTATTGCTTTCTTTAAAATTATTACTGGGATGTACACAGAAGATAGTTTGAGCTATAGGCTTGATTCCTAGGTAGTAGAGTAGCTCTGTTTGTGATGGAACCAGCGATACTATTCTCTGAGGATGTCTATCCAATGTAATCTTATACCCTGTTTGGTCAATAAATATCATTTGAGGTTGTAGTTCTTTTAACTATAAGTATCTTTGGATCGAAATATTGAAATTAGTTATTCAAATATCTATCTTGTTGTTTGCAAGTATAAGTAGTTTAGCTCAATCCTACTTTGCAAATGGAAATGCAAAAGCCGTTGGAGGATCATGCTACCAACTTACGTCTGCTACGGATTGGCAGTTAGGCTCCGTTTGGTATGCAGACAAGCTAGACTTGTCTAGTGATTTTGATTTAGAGTTTGAACTTAATTTCGGTAGTAAAGACGGTGGGGCCGACGGTATTGTTTTCGTGCTTCAAACTGTGGGCAATACGGCTATTGGCCTGCAAGGAGGTGGTATGGGATTCGAAGGGTTCTCTCCTAGTTTTGGTATAGAATTTGACGATTATCATAATGCAAGCGTTGGCGATATCACTAATGATCATATAGCTATTTTGAAAAATGGAAGTGTGGATCATAACAGTGCGAATAGTATTAGTGCACCTATACCCGCTCTCCCTGGTGGTGGGAATATAGAAGATGGTCAGAATCATCTTGTTAGAATTACATGGAGTGCAGGTGCAAAGCAGATTAAAGTATGGTTTGACTGTTCCCTTAGGCAAACGGCTAATATTGATATCCCAAATTCAATTTTTGGTGGAGAAAGTTCTGTGTTTTGGGGTTTTACCTCAGCTACAGGAGGTGCTAATAATACTCAAACAGCTTGCCTAAGAGATGATATTTTAATCCCAGACACTTTCTCAATCTGTAGAGGCGAAACTACTCTGTTGAATGCAAAGCAGAGTTATGACGATACGTATACGTGGACACCAAATCTGTATCTCAATGATAATACGATAAAGAATCCTGAGTGCTCCTCTACCATCCCGTTTACCTACTATGTAGAGTATAGAGATAGATGTAATAATGTATTTTTGGATACTGTAGAGATAGCCATTGACGAACCTTTTATTATGGACGAAGCCGAGGATACACTCCTGTGCAATGGAACAAGATATACTTTTGATCTAAGGAATGATTACGACTCCGTACGATGGGGAAACGGTAGTGTACAGGCTTATACGTATTGGCAAGCGGCTAATTTTTATAAACTAAGAGCTTGGCAAGGAGTATGTTATGCTGACGATTCTTTTACCATCCGCACTAATAATTCACCTCAAGTTATAATAAGAGGTGATAGCTTGTTTTGTGAAGGTGATTCTACAGAACTAAATGTAACGTATACTCCTACAGATGTAACCCTTACCTGGCCGGATTTAAGTTCTTCAGATTCTAAGTACTTTTATACGAGTACTCTTGATAGATTACAAGGAACAAACGAATGTGGAATAATATATGCTGATTTTGAAGTAAAAGAAATAGTCATTCCACCTTTCACACTTGGACCAGATACCGTGTTGTGTACGGGTGATACCATAACACTGGAAGCATCTATAGAGCCCAATTATACCTATAGTTGGAGTGATGGTTCCGTCTCTCCTAGCATTGATGTTACAACATCTTCTTATAATGTATGGGTAGAGATAAAAGCTAATGATCTCTGCACAAGGTCTGATACCATAAATATAGATGAAGTTACTCCACCATTTTTGCAAAACATGGACGATGTATTGCTATGTAAAAATGAAGAAATTGTTTTAACTGCAGTGAATTTTCACGGTGATGTAATTTGGAATAATACTTCTACGGGTAATAATTTTGTGTTAAAAAACTACGATGGAGAATTACGCGTCAAAACTGAAAATGTATGTGGTAGCGATAGTGTCTCTGTTGAAATAAGTTTAATAGACTGCTATTGTAATCTGATTTTTCCTACAGGTTTCACTCCTAATCAGGATAATTTGAACGAAACTCTGAACCCTTATGTAGACTGCCCAAAACTTGGCAGTTACCAAATAAAGGTATACAATAGGTGGGGAGAGGAGATATTTGTAAGTACAAACCTAGATGTAAGCTGGGACGGAACGTACAAAGACTTAATGTGCCCCAATGGAGTATATTTTTGGGTAGCTAATTGGACTGGAGTAGAAAATGGCCTAAAAGCAAATAAAGTAGCTAAGGGAGTAGTAACTCTGCTACGCTAAAGGGAGGCATATATTCCTTTTAGATTACTGCTGTCAATTACAGTCTTTTTTTCATCACTCCATTTTACTAGACTTATAGAACCATCTGCGAGTTCTAAACCTTACACGGCACAAAGTCGTCCGCTGCGTCTCCGATTCCTCTGTGGTGGTCGCTAAAAATAATCTATTTACAACCAGTAGAATTAAGCTCTATGGTGTGACTATCACAATTTAATTTAGATAGACTTTTATGTATACGATCAATTTTGGCCAATTAGAATATTTTAATATTTGCCTAACACAGAAAAGCCCGATGACAAAAAATCATCGGGCTTTTGTATAAATTATTGAATTAAGTAAGTTATTCTTCTACGGCAGGTTCAACCTCCTTCTCCGCTTTTTTCTTAGCTTTAGGTGCTGGCTTTGCTTTCATTTCTGATAGCACATCCATTACATCACCTATAATTATTCCAGACTCTTCCTTGTTGGGAGACTCTACAGTAATTTTGCTTTTTAACCTCTTAATAGTAGCTACTCTAACCTTTGCTACTGTCTTATTTTTTCTACCTTTTCTTTCTAATCTTGTAACGCCCATTGCTGAAAATTTTTGCAAAAGTAATACTTTTACCGACGTATAATGGATAACATCAAGAAATATTTAAGTGAAGGTATTCCTACCTTTTTTCATAGCTACGAAACGGATAGCCCTTTTGATATGTGCACCTTCTGTACTGAGCCACTATCAAGGTTCAATAAGTATGGCATCGAAAAGGTTTTTAAACAGAACAAGATGCTCAACAGCAAAGAAATAGTGTATGAGTATGCCATATGCTGGGGCTGTGCCACTAGTATGGGTGGCGAGATATCAGAGGATAGCAGATCTGCTATAAGTGCCTTATTCGCGAAGCATAACACCCACCTGATACATAAACTAAAATACCTGCATGGCACTGAGAAGTATAGCTTAGATAGCTGGATAGAGCGTTGTTCACTTACTGGGAAAGAAACCAGGCTTTGTGATGAGTTTGCCGTGAGTGCTATTATAGAAGATAACAGATTAGTATACGAGCATTCGCCAATGGTCGTGTCTGATGATTTTATGCTGAAACTGCAAGATGTTCTTTCTCTAGAAACGAAGGAGTCCTTTGATAAATTTAGAGAGCAGTTGGTAGACGGGCCATTTATCGAAGATTTGATTTTTTCTCCAACTCCAGGCTTAATTTAGGGCAAAAAAAAGAGGCAATTAATTGATTGCCTCTTTTTAGTTAGAAGTTTAATTCTTATTGAACTATGAATTTTTTACTAGTAGAACCGTACTCAGTGTTAATATTATAAAAATATACACCACTGATTAAATCAGAGATGTCACCATCTACTAAGTGCTCTCCTGGAGCATAAAAAGTATTTGTAAGTACTTTTAATTCTTTACCCTGTAAGTCAGAGATAGATATAGTAACGTTACTAGATTTTCTTAATTTGAAATCTGCCTTTAAAGTTTCGCCGCTAGAAATAGGGTTAGGACTCAAAGCAAAAGAAACATCATCATTGATCTCATTGATACCAACATTACCACCAGTCATTTTGAATATGGTATAAGTGAATAATCTTTCGCTACCTGGAGCATTTCCTGGGTAAAACCATTCAGTTGCTCTGTCAGTATATCTTTGGCTACCAAATAACATTAAAGCAAAGTTATGTCCATTATCTTCTTGAGTTACAGAAGTACCTCGCATAGTAAGTGGTGAAAATAAAGATAGATTGTTACTATCCAGATTTGTTGAATCATCGTTTGTCATTGGTTGGTTAAGGCTTTCTGCACCTCTACCTGGTAAAAGCTGCATAGTCATACCGAATAGGTTTGTATAATCTTCACGGGTTGACATAGGCTCGATAGTAATGTCTATACCTATTTCAAAAGAATTACTAGAAAAAGAACTAAAATCAGTAGAAAAGAAATTGCCTGTGTTATCAGAACTATCTAATATAATAGTCTGAGTAGCATCTGGAGCGATAACTCTATTTGTGTTTTTATCATATCTCACAGAAGCTGTTGGATTTGCACCACTATTAAATGAAAGTTGAGCAACATTAGCGTCTTTCGTGTAAGTAAGAAGTATAGTATCTTTAGTACTTCCAAAATTATGGTACTTGTAAAATACAAAAGCAGAATCTACCGTATATTGTGTATGACGAGTCCAAGTGGGAGCATCTAAATTAACTTCTAAGAAATCACTTGCAGGGTCAAACATTGTACCGCCACCGTGATAATTAATATTTGAAGGTTCCTCAAATGGAGCAAGAGGTAAAGAGTCTGGCCACATAAACATACCAGAAAAGTATACATAAGACTCACCGAAAGTTCTAGCTTCATCTATATAGTCGAAATACACACTCTCCTCACGCTTACCCTTCAAGTAAGTATTTTTTAATGTTGCTATATCGTCTATTGATACAGGCAATGTTTCCATTTTTTCGGTAACATTGGATTGGCTTTCTATAACCTCGTTTGATACTCCATTCTGAGCGAAAGCTTGTCCACCAAGTAAGAATGCAGCTGATAACAGTAAGTAAATTTTTTTCATTTTTTGTGTTGTCTATAAAATTTGTTCAAAAGTAAGTTATTCTACAAATTTACATAGTATTATGTTCAGAAAGTGTCAGTAGAGAGCAAGAAATGCTAGGTTATATCGCCATCCATTGGCCTTACTAGGATTTCTTCCATCACAGTAGAATCAGGTAATTGATAAGCGGCCCATATCATTTGAGAAACAGACTTTGGATCTATAAATCTAGCTGCTGGCAAATCAGAACCTGCCCAAGAATGAGTGAGAGTAGCTCCAGGCATAACGGCACTTACTTTTATTCTGAATTCTTTCAGCTCTTCTCTGAGTACTTTAGTAAGTCCTAGCTGGGCGTACTTACTTATACAATAAGACCCGCCGTTTATATAAGGTGTGATACTAGCAGTGGAGCATATATTAAATATATAGGGTTTACTAGATTTTTTCAAGGCTTCACACATGGCTCTGGTAAGGTGATAGGTAGATGCCAGATTCGTGTTGACTTGTATCTCAAAGTTGCCATCCTCTTCTTCTAATATTTTGCCGGGTAAAAAGACACCTACATTATTCACTAGAATATCAATACTGGATTCTTTTGAGAGTATTGTTTTAGCAAATTTTTGTACGGCTTTTTTGTCGCTCATATCTGCTTTTATTTGAATTAGATTCTCGTGATTAAAAGTAGGGTCAAGGGTTCGAGCACAGGTGTATACCTTAAACCCATTTTGTAAAAGTTGATTACATATTGCTTTACCTATTCCCTTTGTTCCTCCGGATACTACTGCTACTGACATATTTTAAGAAACAAATGTAATTAGATTTAGGCTCAAAGTTTATGTGTAGTATTGTTTTTAATAAAGTGTGGACTATTTATATGGACGCCTTATAAGATGGATGTATATTTACAGCCGAAATGAACTTTTTCTCTCAATTTGGCTTGTATCTCATCTTTTTAAAAGGGATGTTTTCTAAACCAGAAAAGTTAAGTGTTTATATAGATAGAACTATCACAGAAATGAATAACATTGGTGTAGGCTCACTCACCATTGTGATTATTATTGCCATTTTTCAAGGTGCAGTTACTACTCTACAAATAGCTTATCAGCTTATATCGCCACTTATAGCTAAGCCTGTTATAGGTTCTATAGTGAGTGACTCTAGTATGCTAGAGCTCGCACCTACTATCACTTGTCTTGTTTTGGCCGGTAAAGTAGGATCGCACATAGCCTCAGAAATAGGGACTATGCGAGTTAGCGAACAGATAGATGCATTAGAAGTAATGGGTATTAACTCAAGCGGATATCTGGCATTGCCTAAGATAGTAGCTGGTCTGATTATGATTCCTATGCTAGTTATTATTTCTATCTTTCTAAGTAATTTAGGAGGTGTGCTGGCTGGTGAAGCCTCTGGCATTCTTACTTCAGAAGAATACTTACAAGGAGCTCGAGAGTCCTTTTTACCATACAACTTATTCTTTGCTTTAGTGAAGGCATTTACATACGCATTTATAATAACTACGGTTTCTAGTTTTCAAGGCTATACCACTAATGGTGGAGCACTAGAAGTAGGTGCTAGTAGTACTAAAGCAGTAGTATATAGTGCAGTTGCTATTTTGTTTTCAGATTATTTATTAGCTCAGTTACTACTATGATAGAATTAAAGGACGTACGAAAGTCATTTAACGGAGTTGAAGTTTTGAAGGGGATTTCTACCAAATTTGAAACAGGGAAAGTAAACTTGGTAATAGGAAGTAGTGGGCACGGCAAAAGTGTGATGATGAAATGCATGGTTGGCTTGCTAAGTCCTACTTCTGGTAATGTATTCTATGATGATAGAGATTTTACCAACTTAGAGTATTTTGAGTTGAGAGAAGTGAGAAAGGAAATAGGTATGCTATTTCAAGGTACCGCACTTTTTGATTCGCTTACTGTAGAGGAGAATGTAGAGTTTACCTTAAAAATGTTCACCAAAATGACCAAAGCCGAAAGACGTGATAGAGTGAACTTCTGTCTAGAGCAAGTAAACATGGCAGGCATTAATGATAAATTTCCGGCAGAGATAAGTGGAGGTATGCAAAAACGAGTAGGTATAGCTAGAGCCATTGCTTTAGACATCAAATACTTGTTTTGTGATGAGCCAAACTCTGGCTTAGATCCCGTCACCTCTAGACTAATAGATGAGTTACTACAAAGTATTACCGAAGAATTTAATATAACAACCATCATTAATACGCACGATATGAAATCTGTATTTGACATAGGCGATGATGTAATCTTTATTTACGAGGGTACTAATGGGTGGTCTGGTAAGGTTAAGGATATAAAACATTCCGACAATGAAACTCTTAAGCGATTTATACAAGCATCTCAGTTCGATTAAATATTTACTAAAAGCACAAATTACATGAAGAAAATAGTATCATTAGCTCTTATTATAGGGCTGTTTTCCTTTAAGCATACTAGTGATGAAGAAGGGATATTTACAATGAGTCATCTTAGTAATCTAGATCTAAAGAAAGCTGGCTTAGAAATAGAAGTAGACGAAATATATAATGAGTCCAAACCTGCTTTGGTCAATGCTCTTGTCCGTTTAGGAGGGTGTACAGGCTCCTTTATATCTGACCAAGGTCTTATAATTACGAATCATCATTGTGTATTTAGTTCGGTAGCCCAAGCTAGTACGGCAGAGAGTAACTATCTGAAAAATGGTTTCTATGCAGATAGTGAAGCTAAAGAAATAAAGACTTCTCTACCTTGTAAAATAACGCAGTCGTACAGCGACGTTTCAGAAGCAATAGTAAGTGCTCTACCCAAAGGTGTAAGTGCATTAGATAAAAAATCTCTAATACAAACGAATATAAAATCTTTAGAGGAAAAAGAACAAAAGAAGTATCCCAATCTAGTGATAGAGATATCAGAAATGCTAGTGGGTAAGTCATATACTCTTTTCAGATATAAATTTCTGGATGATGTACGACTTGTCTATGTGCCGCCAAAAAATATTGGTAAGTTTGGGGGTGAAACAGATAACTGGGAATGGCCAAGACATAATGGTGATTTTTCGATAGTTAGAGCTTACGAAAATGGTGTCCCTTATAAACCAGAGTCCCATTTAGAAGTGAATCCTGCCGGTACTAAAGAAGGTGATTTTACCTTTATACTAGGATATCCGGGTAGAACCTACCGCAACCAAACAGCTCAGTTTTATGACTATCAAAACAACTTTGTGCTTCCCATTATTGCAGATTGGTTCGATTATAGAATCGACGCTATGAATAAATATGTGGGTGACGATGTAGATTTGCAGCTTAAGTATAGTGGCACTCTAGCCAGTCTAAGTAATGTGACTAAAAATTTTAAAGGAAAAATGCAGGGCTTACAACGTACAGATGTGATAGCACAGGCTTACAAGGATCAAAAGTCACTACAAGAATGTGCTCAAAAAAATCCTGAAAAGAACTATTACTTGCCGCTATTTGCAAAAAACGATGCACTTTATAAAAGGAAATTTGAATTAAGTAGAGATTACCTTTACTTGAATCAGTTTTATGGAACTATCGTTTTTAACACTGCATCTACTATAGCACTATACGGAGGCAGAATAAGCCAACTAGAAGGAGAAGAACGCAATACTTTTTTAAGTGAGAATAAAGAATCTGTACTAAAAAAACTCAATGCATATAGAGGGGTTTTAGGCAAAGAAGAAATGGAGCAAGATCTATTTGCAGAGTTATACTATAGGCTCTCTCAGAGTGAGGATAATTTGATAAGTAGTATTTTTAAAACAGACAAACTTACAAATGATAAAGGAGCTATAAAGACTTATGCTGCTGCTCTTTGGGCCAAATCTAAGATAAGAAATGTAGAAAAGTATCTAAGTTTGGCAGATAAGAAACTAGTAAAAGCACTTCAAACATCTGACCCGCTCATAGAACTAGCCAATAAGGTAAACAGTGCATTCTT
>Ga0206130_10005123_pt1 | contig 15715 bp, 14 predicted proteins | sample Helgoland_Spring_9_FD_148637 | JGI IMG/M metagenome (GOLD analysis project Ga0206130, IMG submission 148637) | Pelagic subsurface seawater microbial communities from Kabeltonne, Helgoland, North Sea - Helgoland_Spring_Bloom_20160512_1 | ecosystem: Environmental > Aquatic > Marine > Epipelagic ... | reverse complement strand
GATAAGGCAAATGATTATATCTTTAATCTGTTTTATGATAAGGAGAATATAGTAACTCATATAAAGGTGCTAGATATGCAAATGAAGCCTGTAGCGTCCATTTCGGACCCTAAGGCACAAAAGACTACTAAGCTGGAGTTTAACGTTCCAGCGTCTGGTATGTATATAGTAATATTAGGGTATCAAAGCAAAGATAAGACTGACGAAAGCACTACCCAAATTGAGGCTATCTTGATTACTAGGCCTATCGTAGAATAAAATTGTTCAATACAGTGTATTGCATAAAAAAGCCCGATTGTAATTTTCCAATCGGGCTTTTTAGTATGCTTTATATTTTTACTTATTTAAGCCATTGGTTAAACGTGTCACCACGTAAGCCTAGTCTTAATGTTTCTAGTGGAATAACTTCATTAGGTGCTATGTTTCCTAGGTTTATATTGTGACCATAGAGGGTCATGAACCATACTTGCTGTACTTTCTGAGGAGCTTCCCACAGAATGGTATCTAATGGTATGTGTTGTAAGATTTCTTCTATAAGCCCAGATCTAACTTCACCTGAGTTTCTGAAAATACCCACAGTGCCACTTTCTCTAGCTTCTGCTATTACTTTCCAAGCTCCAGCTTCTATCTCCGCTTTCATCATAGCTATCCATTTGTAAGGCGGTATTATTTTTTCAGCATCTTTACTTCCTACCTCACTTAACACGATGTAGTCTTTTGCCAAAGAGCGTATGTAGCCACATTTTTCTTCCTCAGAGATTTCTATGCTTCCATCAGATACTTCTGCGTGAGTAATATTATATCTTTCTAGAAGTCTTTTGTAGTCTTCGAACTGGCCTCGTATCACATATGCTTCAAAAAGAGTTCCTCCAAAATACAGTGGAATGTCTGCTTCTTGATATATAGCAATTTTTCGCTCTAGGTTAGGAGTAACACTACTGGTGCCAAAACCTAGTTTGACTATGTCGGTTTTATCTGCCGCAACTTCTAAAAAATCTTCTACTTCTCTGCAGCTTAATCCTTTGTCCATTACCATTGTAAGGCCAGCCTCTCTTGGCTTGGGGGTGCGTTCAGGAATGTTTTTCAGTTTAAAATCTGGATTTATCATTGGTTTATTTCGAGTACAAATCTATGATATTTGAGATACTATCTACAGTTTCTGTAAAAGGAGCAAATTCATATAGTAGAATATACTCCTCTGGTTTTATTCGTAAGCCAGCATGCAAGAAGTTATATCCCTTTTCATAAGTGCCAAGTGTAAATAGGTAAGCGGCTAGTCTGTAGTACATACGGTGATCTTCGTCGTGATTTTCTAAATGCTCTAGTAGCAAATCTACTGCTTCTTCTACTTCGTCTAATTCAAATTTAGCATGAGCAAAATCCAAAAGTATTTCTGTAGTCTCAGGATCTATCTCGTATGCATATGTGTAGTGCTCATAGCACTTCTGAGCATTTTTATCTATGAGATATAGTTCTGCTATCTCTATATGATACATGCTTTCGTATCGGTCTATGTCTATGGCTTTTAGCAGGTTGCGTTTAGCTTCGTTCCACTTCTCCCTACGCTTATTTACCATGGCTAGCCCAAAGTATGCATCGGAAAGATTAGGGTTTGTGCTTATAGATTTTTGGTAATAGAAGTGAGCACCATTGTCATCTTTCATGTTTTCATAGCACTCTGCTATGTTGCAGTATACTTCTGCATCGGACTCATCGCTATCCAGTGATAGTTGAAAAGACGTTATGGCATTTTCATATTCGCTTTTTTCCATCAAGCAGTTTCCCTTACCTAAGTGTCCCATTGTATTGTCGTCATCTATTGCGATGCAGTATTCGTATGCATCTATCGCTTCAGTGTATTCTTCATTTCGTTGATGTACTAAGCCTCTGAAATACCACGCACTGTAGTTGTAAGGGTCTTGATTTATTACTTTTTCTAAGAAGAATATGGCTTCAGTATATTGACTGTAATCCATGTACAAGCGAATAAATTCTTGTACACTTAACTCATCATAAATATAGTCTTTTGGAAAACCATTGATGTAGTTGTGAGCCTTGCTGTGATTGCCTAGTGCAAAATTTACTCGAGCCAGTCTAAGTAGCAATTCGTCATTTTGAGGATCCTTATTTAGAGCAAATAAGTAGCTGTCTACCGCTCGTTTTAGCTGCATAGTTATACTATAGCAGTCACCGAGTAATTTTGCTATTTCGCTATTGTCAGGTTCTATGCTTTTGTATTTTTCGAGTAGTTTTATGGCACCGTTTACATTGCGTTCAGCCATATAAACTTCTGCTTTTTTAATCTTGTAGTATGTTTCGAATGGATAAATACTCTCTGCATAAGCAATGGCCTTATTGGCTTTGCTTATTTCCTCAAAATCTATGTAGTAATCGATGATGAGACCTAGTTCGTCATTATCGTAGAAGAAGCTCTCCCCACTAGCTAGCATTCTTTCGAAACTTTCTATTCTCTCATCCATTCCGTCTGCTCCTAAATCGTTAAAATCCATCATATCTCATTATCCTTCTTATAATTATTAAAGCCCTAAAAGCTTAGTTAAATTATGTTTATCCAAATCTACGCCCACTGAATTAAGAATTCTAATACAAAGTTCGCTATTAGCCTTTATTTTGCAAACAAATTATCTTCAAAACTATGCATAAGAACGTCATAATTAGCATTTCTACTTTTCAATTACCTTGGAGTTGCGGCTCAATCTAAGACACAATCAAGCTGGCAACAGCAGGTGGATTATATGGTAGACGTGAAATTAGATGATGTAAACCATACTCTAGATGGTGAAATTGCTATTACCTATACTAATAATAGCCCGGATACAATCAGTTTTATGTACATTCATCTTTGGCCCAATGCTTATAAGAATAATACTGCTGCATTTGCAAAGCAAATGGAAGAAAATGGCGAGATGGATTTTTATTATAGTGAAGATAAGGATCGTGGATTTATAGAGGGCTCAATACGGATTGATCTCTTCTAACTCTGTGCTCGCAGATTTAGCTAACCCAACGCCTTTCGATTCTAATGAACGACGATTTTTTCCTCATTTGAAGGATTCGTTAATATCAGCGAACTTACTTATGGTTTCATCTATTTTTAAATATGATTTAGATATTAGGCTTAAAAATAAGCCACCTCAATTTAGAGCTTATGGTAGCTATATTTTTGATTCTCCAGATGCTATTATTTAAAAAAAACCATTAGGAGTGGAGATAAAGCAGGATTATACGACTATCGTTTTGACGAATATTTAATGCATAGAAATGCGACGTATGGAATGTTCCAAAACCAAATTTCCAATCGTATAGCCTTTAGTAAGTTTGTTGGCTTATTGGCTAGCAATGAGACATGGTTGCTAGATTTTCAAATATCTGTTCCTTTGCCAGGCAAAACTCCTATTAGGCCATATGTAGAGTTTACGGCGTATGATGATTTGGATAAAGAAACGTGGAATTCTACAGGCAAGAAGTTGATTTATAATTTGGGTCTGGAGTTGCAAGTGATACCCGATAGGCTAGAGATGTTTTTCAACTTGGCCCAGTCTAGTATCGTTACGGACTATCAAGATGGAACTAACGGGGGGGGTATCTTCTAACAGGCAGATAAATATTTTGCAGATCGAATCACTTTTGTGCTAGATCTAAATGGTCTAATGCCACAGAAACTTAAGAGGCAACTGAAGATGTTTTAGGTAATTTGCCCTTCATCTGCAAAAGAATAATAGCCTCTATTCGTCACAATGATATGATCTATGATAGTCATATCTAAGTTTTTAGCGGCAGCTATTAGTTTTTTTGTAAGATTATGGTCTGCACTGCTGGGTTCTAAGTTGCCACTAGGATGGTTATGGCATAATAGTAAGTGCGAGGCACTGTTTTCTAATGCCGACTTGAAAATACGCTTAGGATCAGCCACAGTGTATGAGATTCCGCCATCGCTTACTTTTTCGGCTTTTAATATTTTATTGTTTCTGTTAAGTAACAGTACCCAAAATTCTTCATACTGCTTGTCTTGCAGTAGAGGTCTAAAGTAGCAGTAGGCGTCATTGCTACTTTGTATAAAGTTATTCGTAGTCTCCGCTTTTTTACGTCTGCCACCAAGCTCTATGGCCGCTATTATGGTAATGGCTTTGGCAGGACCTATTCCGCTTATCTGGCAAAAGTCTTTTATACTTAGCTTAGCAAGTTGATTGAGATCATTGTTGGCTAGTTGAAAAATGTCTCTAGCAAGGTCTACTGCAGATTTATTGCGTGTGCCATTACCTAGTAATATACCCAGAAGTTCTGCATTACTTAGTGTTTCTCGCCCATTAGCGGCAAGCTTCTCGCGAGGTTTGTCATCCTCGCTCCAGTTTTTTATGGATATGTATTCTGCCAAAATGAGGGTAAAATAAAAAGCCCCGACGAATTCCGTCGGGGCTTCAAAATATATTTTTATACCTTAGGAGATTATCCTAAAGACGCAACGTGTTTAGCTAGTTTGCTTTTGACGTTTGCTGCTTTATTCTTGTGTATGATATTTTTCTTTACTAGTTTGTCTAGTTTAGAAAAAGTTTCACGCATTACGGTTTCAGCTTCGCTTTTATTTTCAGAAAGTCTAACTTTCTTAATCCAAGTTCTTGCAGTTTTGTGCTGATACTTGTTCCTAGCTGTTTTAGCTTCGTTGCTTCTTATTCTCTTTAGCGTGCTTTTGTGATTTGCCATTATTGTTGTCTTAAAAAAGGTCTGCAAAAGTAAGATTATTATTTAGTATCACTATATATCTTTCAGAAAAATTATAAGAGTGAAAGACCTGGAGTCTTTATGCTCAAAATTTAGTATAAAATCTCTAGCCGTTATCCTAGCTCATCCTGCGTGCAATCCCACTCATAGGGCTTAGTCTTGGGTATTACTTCTAGTGATTTCTCGCTCAATAGAACTGTAGTGTCGCTGGGTATATTTCCTTTTATAAAACATCCAGCACCTATGGTTACATTATCTCCAATGGTGGTGCCCGCTACTATGCTCACATTAGCCCCTATCCATACGTTGTCTCCTATGGATATGCCTTTGGTGTGGCTCTTTTTTCGGTGGTCGTACTTGTAATGATTGGTAGAAGTGAGGATGGTGTTTTGGCCTATGTTTACATTATTGCCTAGCACTATGCCTCCGCTCGCGTTTATATAAATGCCAGGGTTATCGCCAGGATCACAGCATATGCCTTTTTTAAGACTAGGCCAATCTACTATTTTACTTCGGAAATCTACAGGCCAAGGGACATCCCCATTGATTCGGATTATTTTTTGAAAAAAGAAGTACTGACGTAGTACTTGATAGTTTTTCATATAACCTACTTTTGGTCGTTTGTACTGCGGCCATAGCCATTTAACATACCGTCTAAGTATGCTGTCGTCTATAGATTCTGCTATGTTTTTTAGTATTTCCAAGATTATTTTAAAATCCTTCTTTTATTTCAAATCCTAACCAAACTAAAGTTCCTGTTAGAACTATTGCAAATATGGTCTTTGCTATTAGGTTTTTGCCAAATAGATGGAAGAAATAGTTGAGTACACCTATTCTTAAAATAACACCAACTAGCGTAAACCAAGCTAAAGCACTGCGTGTATTGCCACCGAGACGATACGTAAGGTAAAGTGCTCCTGCTGTAATTGTGAGAAAAAAGAGGTTGTAAACTAACTGAACATTGAGCTTATTATAAGTCACAAAAGCACTAGAGAATGAGGTCGTAAGATACATTGCAAAGTAAAATGGCATAGTGATTTGTATGTAGACACCAGTCTCTGTCCATTCTTCGCCAAGTAATAGAAGTGTAATTTGATCACCCCACACAGTAAGTACTACCACTGGTATAAGGGCTACCCAAAACATGGTGTCAAACAGTTGATGGGACATAGCAGCTGTTTGTACCTTGTCTTTTTTTAGTCTTGCATTGCGTTCAAAAAACACTTGACCTAGTGCCATAGCAATCATACTCATAGGTAGATAACTCAGTTTAAAAGCATTGCCAAAATACCCTGTAGCGTCTTGACCGTCAAATGCCGCAATCATGAATACAGGCATACTCGTAGCTAGTATATTTAGAAAAGCGGCAGGTGTGCTGTATAGAGAAAATGATTTGTGTTTTTTAGCTAGTTTTATTAAATCATTTTTGGTCGTGTCCAGTATTTTTATTGGGTAGATAAGTAGTAAGTGCAAGAAGGCTACAATTTGAGAAAGTAATTGTCCTATGATGAGGCCGTTTCCTGCTATTGTTATAAAGGGATGTAATAGCTTGTATGATGTACCACTTACAGAGCTTAGAACTCTGTTGTTAGAGGTAGTCTTATATTTACGTTGTCTATTGCCCCAAAATACCAGCGTCTCGGCACTGCCCATGAGCCAGATTGCGAGTGGTACGAAATAGAGAATATTGGGTTGGGTGATATTAAATAAATCTGCTAGGCTGGTTTTGAAGCAAATTATTATAATGAAGAAGCTTGTGCTTATAAGAAAATTAAGCCAAAGACTTAGGCGAGTGATGTCTTGTGCCTCATCATCAGTATCTACTGCCACTATGGCTAGCTCATAGCGTAGACCTGCTACCACTGTGCCTATACCCGCTAGTTTTACAAAAATTTCTAATGAGCCAAACTGAGCTGGGGAATACATTTTTGCTAAAAAGTACAATGCCCCGAAACTGACAGCTTGTGCCATGAGCGAGCCACTAAATAATGTCCCAGCGTTTTTAAAGAAATCGGTTTTAAATAACTTCAATATGACAAAGGAAATCTTTTATAATCGTTTTTGAGTATACCAGCGTGTATTCTTGTGACGTTAAGGTGCGGACCATATATACCTAGTACCCAACGAAGATGAATAGAAAAATAATATACCTCGCAGCAATTCTTTTTATAACGCTATTTGTGGTATCCTGCAAAGATGAAACTCCCGAAGTGCAAGAAGAGGAGCCTGCACAAGTAGACAGGCTACTGACCGCTTGCTCATCACTTTGGTAGTACTGGCTGCAGTCCATGTGGTAGAATAGGGATTCCTGTGATGGAAGTCTTGGCTACTGAAATGGCAGATTCTGTGGTGCCTTTTATTACACATTTCAAATACAATGATACGTTTATCACGAGCAGTTCGTAAGATATAGAAGCCTATTTGGCTTACCAAAGTACATATAGGTTAGGCAATAAGATACTTAAAGATAAATTTGCAGCAAAGTATCTGATATGTCCGAAGAACATTTTAAAAACGTAATTTCTCATGCCAAAGAGTATGGCTTTGTTTTTCCCAGTAGTGAAATATATGATGGCTTAGCTGCTGTGTATGACTATGGACAAAATGGGGTAGAACTCAAGAAAAACATACGTGAGTACTGGTGGAAGAGTATGGTGCAACTGCATGAAAACATAGTAGGTATAGACGCATCTATATTTATGGCTCCTAAGGTTTGGAAGGCAAGTGGGCATATAGATGGCTTTAGTGATCCTATGATAGATAACAAGGATTCTAAGAAGAGATATAGAGCAGATGTGCTCGTCGAGGACTATCAAGAAAAATATAGAGTCAAAAATCAGAAAGAAGTAGACAAAGCTAAAAAGCGTTTCGGTGATGATTTTGATGAAGTACAGTTCGTAGCTACTAATCCTAATATAGCCCGTAATAATGCTAAAATAGAAGAGATAGATGCTAAGCTAAAAGATGGTTTAGAGAATGATCTAGACAAAGTGAAAGCTTTGATAGAGGAGCTAGGCATAGCTTGCCCAGTGAGTGGGAGTAAAAACTGGACAGATGTACGCCAGTTTAATCTGATGTACAGCACGCAAATGAGTGCTACAGATGGTGAGAGCCAGATCTATCTAAGACCGGAGACGGCTCAGGGGATATTTGTAAACTACCTCAATGTACAAAAGACAGGCAGAATGAAACTGCCTTTCGGGATAGCACAGACTGGTAAGGCTTTTAGAAACGAGATAGTTGCACGCCAATTCATAATGCGTATGAAGGAATTTGAGCAAATGGAGATGCAGTTTTTTGTAAAGCCGGGCACAGAGATGGAATGGTATGCGTACTGGAAAGAACAAAGACTAAAATGGCATACGAATCTTGGCACTAACCCAGCAAAGTATCGCTACCACGATCACGTAAAAATGGCCCACTACGCTAATGCAGCAGTAGATATAGAATATGATTTTCCATTCGGTTTCAAAGAAGTAGAAGGGATACACTCCCGTACAGATTTTGACCTAAAGCAACACGAAGAGCACACAGGTAAAAAGCTTCAATATTTTGATAATGAAAGCAATGAGAGTTATGTACCCTATGTAGTAGAGACGAGTATAGGACTGGATAGAATGTTTCTAGTGCTAATGAGTAATGCACTAGAAGAAGAAGATTTGGGAGAAGGAAAGACGAGGACTTTACTTAGGCTTCCGGCAGCATTGGCTCCGTATCAATGTGCTATTCTTCCGCTGATGAAAAAAGACGGACTTCCAGAAATGGCACGTAAGATTATGAAAGATCTGAGTCTAGATTTCAACTGTTTCTACGAAGAGAAAGATGCTATAGGCAAGCGATATAGAAGGCAAGATGCTATAGGCACGCCAGTCTGTATCACTATAGATCACGATAGTTTAGAAGACGAATCAGTAACCATCCGGTATCGCGATTCTATGGAGCAGAAACGTGTAAAAGTAAGCGAGCTAGAAAGTATCATCACCCAAGAGGTGAGTATGAAAGAGCTGCTCAAGGGTTTGGTATAGATAGTTGGGGAATGCATTGTTAGGTGTTTAGCTAAGAAGCACTTTGGTGCTAGAGAGTCCTCAGGGTTTCCAACAAGGGGCTTTAATTCCTGTTATCTAATAAAATAAAAAAAGCATTCGCCACGGCGAATGCTTTTTTTATTTTCAATACAAGTGAAGATTAATAATCTCCCTCATCATCGTAAGATTCTTCTTCTACCTGTTTTTTAGATACTAATGTGCCATCGGCTTTGTATATGGCGATGTAACTTGCCTCCTCACTGTCTAGTTGTATCTCGTAAGTAGGAGCTCCTTTTGCAGATTCTAATCTATTTACTCCAGATATTTCAAGTCCTGGGTTAGCTTTTTTTACGGTAGCCATAAGTGCGGCAGGCATTTTTTCTGGATCTATATTTACATTAGAGGAGGTCCATACGCCAGCAGCTGTAAATGATGCTTCAGTCCAGTCTTCTCCATTGCTAAACATAGCCATGTAGTTACTAGACTCTTTTTCCCATTCTATATCTTGAGCTTTAGGATACTTGGTCATAAGTGTTTTTTTAACAGCACTTGGAACTTGGGCGGCAGGTACAGATTGAGCATATACCGAGATGCTCATGAATACTGCACATAGCAGTATAAGTGTGATTTTTTTCATTTTGTTTTTGTTTCTAAAAAAAACATAAAAATTAAGTAGCACACATAGGGTGCAAACTTATACTCAAAAGTATCTCTATTGACTATATGTAGTGTCTGTCGAAATGTAATTTTTCGACGAAATGCGTTTAGTTATGCATGTTTTGTGCTAAGTATTTGAATTTCAGACAGAATGATTTTTTTCAAATAAGAATTCGGGATACGATACTAAAAAGGGTGCCCATTCCTGAAACCCAAGTATTAAAAACTATATCTCCTTTATAATAGCTGGTCTTTGGCTCAGCTCGTGGTAGCAGATGTGCTCTTTATAGAAATAATGGACTACCATACTTCTTCGCGTTTTTTCATTGTTGGTATGTGGCATTCCGCCATGTAGTAGGTTGGCGTGCCATATAAATACATCTCCTTTTTTTGCGGTGAGCACTTCAGGTTTTAGGTTGTGTCTTTGGATAATGGATTCTTGGTATTTTTCGTAATTTTTATTTGGGTTAGGAGATAGTAGCCATCCTGTAGCATTTCCCATATCTGCATTAGTCGCATACGGAAGTTTGTGGCTTCCTGGATAGTAGAATAGTGGTCCGTTATCTGGCTCTATGTCATCTAGTGCTACCCAGATAGCTATTAGTCCGCCAGCAGGATAGGTGGCCATATGTACACTATCGCTGTGTGCAGCTTGTTCGCTTCCGTATTGAAAGTTGATACTCTGAAAAGGTACCACTTCTTGCCCGCCTAGTTCTTCTAAAATAGTGCGTATTCCTTTGTGATTTATGATGTCTTTTAGTGCTGCTACCTTTTCGTGGGCAAAGAGTATTTTCTTGCCTGTATAGTTGAAGTCTATTGTGCCTTGAGCTATGGCATTGGATATGTCCGTGTTTATCTGCTCAACAAAACTAGCGTCAAAAAATCCATTTAATCTAATGTAACCGTCTCTTTCCCAGTCTTCGTTTTTGCTGGTGTATTCGTTTGCTTCTTTTGGTAAATCTTTAAAATACTTGCTGCTAATAGAAAACCAAGTAGGCTTATTTATTCTGTATTTTCTGTAGAGTGATTTATGTGCATTTAGGTACTTTCTGTTCATGAGGTTATGCACCATGTACAGCGGTTTTATGCGTCTTAATAAGCCGGTATATTTATCGTAAAAAGCCATTTATACGAGTTCTATGATTTCGAGATTTTGGTTTTCAGAAACGTACTTAGGTAGGGCACTTAGTATCATCTCTTCTAGTTTTTTTATTACACTTTCTTTTGCATAAAACTTGGTGTATATAAGTCCTACAGCTCTGCCTGCATTATCTGCTTTAAAAGCTTTAAGGTGATCCATAGACTCATCGTCTAGCTCACCTGCTTCCCATTCTGGCATTAGTGTAGCACCGCCTTCTAAGTCTACTACTTTTTTGAGCGTTTGTAGGTTGCCGCTTTCGTAGTTTAGTGCTAGGTGGTTTAGCTTGTCATCTGGCAGTGAGCATAGGTTTATGGTCTGTGTTCTGAAACAGTTTCCTTCGCTAAGTAGCCAAAGCTTATCTGCTAGCAGATCGTCTGCATCCCATGAGTTTTTGCTGTAGCTTGGGTGGTTAGGATGTGCGTATATCCTAAATTTTTCTACGTATAGGTTTCGTTCTATTAGTCCGCTATTATGCAGTGGTATGCTTACTATACCTACGTCTAGTCGGTTGTGCTCTAGGTCCTCTACTATTTCGTGAGTTAAAGCTTCTTTTATGGTTAGCTTTAGGTCTGGGTACTTTTGAGCTATTTGGCTTATGAGCCGTGGTACTAGCGAGTTGGCTATCGTAGGAAGAACACCTATTTTGAGTGTGCCGCTCACATCTCCGGTGTGGTCTTTTAGTATGGTCTCTATTTGTGCAGTTTCATTAAAAATGATGCGTGCTTGTTTTATTATTTTCTCACCAATAGCCGTAGGAGTTATGGGCTGTTTACTTCTGTCGAAAATGATAACCCCTAGTTCTTCTTCTAGTTTTTTCATCTGCATACTGAGCGTTGGTTGCGTCACAAAACTTGCGTCCGCCGCTTTTATAAAATTACGATGTTCGTCTAGTGCTATAAGGTATTGTACTTGTATAAGTGAGATGTTGAGCATTATAGTTTGATTATAGAGCTTGTAAGACTGAGTGCTCGCGGCAGCGAGCGTATCCAGTCACTTAAGCATTTGGTCAAAGATAATATGGAGAGTCTAGATGTGATGCATAGAGCTTGATACTTTTATTACTTATTACAAAATAACTTATTATTGGAGTATGGATTTAGTTTGAACTTTATTATTAGGTGGAGCTGCTGGCTGGCTCACAGGAGTGATAAGAAAAGGTGACGGCTAGGTGTTATTATGAATATAATTGTAGGAATACTCGGGGGTTTATTCGGTGGCTGTGTAATTGGTCTTCTAGGATTTAATGTAGGTTTAGGTCTCATTCCTCAGTTTATCACAGCAGTAATTGGTGCTATTTTATTAGTTTGGATCTACAAGAAGGTGGTAAAATAGGCTTCGGGACACTCTGCGAATCTTGTGGTTATGAATATACCAACTTACAATGAAGAGGTAGCGATTTAAAGACTTAAAATGAATTATTAACCAGCAGTCTTAATCCTTCTATCTTACCCCTTAAAACCTTAAAAAACTGATACCTCAACTTTTCGGACACTTCGCTCAGCAATATAGACTTTAGACGTATCTGATCTATCCATCGATTGCATTCTTCAGAAAAATGAGGACTAAAAGACATCAAAGAGTTGAATGAATTGAAACTTACGTATGTATAAGTTCTTTCATCTTTGAATGCTTGAATACAATTATTGCTCAAAAATATATCACTCTGATACATCTCAAATGAACTAGAAATTGTGCCTTCTTTGGTTTGTATGAGCTTACGTGCTAGCTGAGCTTCACTTTCTAGTTTGGTGAGTAAGGCTTCTATGTCATCACATATATTAATGGCACTTTGCTTATTTACGAATAGACCCGACTCTAGGTAGTATTGTATCTGCTTAATAGTGCTGTCCAGCGTCTCAGGTGCCCATATTTCTGTGCTTGGCACACCATGATAGTTTTGATAGATGCGGTCTGTTATGTCCTCATATTCCCCTAGGCTTTCATCAGCGTCATACTTTTTAGTGGCATAGTCTGGTAGGTTGAGCACACTACGTTGCCAAAAGAAAAGCTTAAACCTACTCAAACTCTTAAAACCAAATTGTCTAAAGTAGGGTAAATCCATCGCGGTCATTACTATTTTAGCATCTTCCGTTCCCATACTAGATAGCATTTTTAGTTCTTGCTCTATACCTGTAAGATAGTTTATGATACTAAACTGGTCTTTGAACATTCCGTTGAACTGAAACGGGACTAATCTACCTTGATAGTTGATTACGGAATCGAATGAGATATTAAATCGAAGACAGATTTTCTGTATCTCATCAAAGGTAAGAGCGGTGTCGCCACGCATCCTGCGATAGGCTGCATCGGCATTTACCCCTAGAAGCTCAGCTAACTCAGCGGCTAAGTTTTTAGCTCCTACTCGCTCTTTGCATTGGTCTATTAGTATAGATTGACTCATTTTATCGATTTTTACAAATATTGGGACTAAAATACAAATTATTAATTGATAATTATTAATTAAATAAACCTTTACATTAATTGGGACTGTTTTTCGCAAAACGGAAAATAGAAAAGGTATGTAATACTTATTTTTACTGTATTGAATATTTAGGCCATTTTATTCGATTATATATCGCTGTATTCTTGTTTCACCTTTGAACTATCAAAATAAGAGAAATCATGAAAAAATTAATTTTAACATTCGCATTTACCATAGCTGCAATGCTTGTTATGGCTCAGAACCCAAAACTAGCCGTAATCAGTTTTGATGTACTGGGAGCAGAACTGGACAAAGCTCAACTGACCGAACTGCTTCGCATAGAAATAAGCAAGCATGAAAAGTATGAAATGATAGATCGCTATGAAATAGCAGAAGTGCTACAAAAAGCGGAGATTGACAACACTTCTTGTTTTAGCAAAACTTGCCTAAAAGAGGCAGGAAAAACACTAGAAGTAGACTACGTAATAAGCGGCAGTGCAGATATACTAGGGGATGCACTTTTTATTCGCCTTAGAATGATAGACTTGGCAGGCAACACTATGAAGAAAGAAGTAGTGCGAGAGTTTCTCAACATACCAGAGAAAGCCAATACCATGATAAGCATCTGTGTAAATGAGTTACTTGACTTGCCAAATGATGGACTTATAGTGAAGAGCCTGAGTAATAGAGATAGTTACGAGAGTGCAGTGAATAATCCGTATTACCAAACACTAAGTTTGTCAGGACCACGCATGGGGTACACCTTTTTTACAGGGGATATGGCTGCTACCATAAAAGCTCCTAAATCTGAAGGAGGGTACGATGGATTTCCAGGATTTTTTCAGATGGGATACCAATTTGAAAAACAATACCTAAACGAAGGAAAATGGCAAGCACTCTTCGAATTTATCCCAATGGTGAGCGGGCTAGATCAAGGGCTTTTTGTTCCTAGTTTTACGATTATGAATGGAATAAGAAATAATAAGAACGGACTAGAATTTGCCATTGGGCCTTCGATAAATCTGAGTAGAGAAGCCAATGTATACGATATAGATGGGGAATGGGTTCGCAGAGAGGATATAGACCTAAATACTACTTCATATGACCTGAGCACACTAGATTCTAAAGAAGTAATGGACAGCCGAGGGACTATTGCTTTGAAAAGCTATGTAGTGCTGGCTGCTGGGTATTCACTAAAAAGTGGCAAATTAAATATACCTATCAATGCATTTATAATACCTCAAAAAGACAACATTAGATACGGATTTTCATTTGGATTTAATGTAAGAAAGTAAGCTTTCTCGATTGACTATCTATGAAACAGAAAATTCTAAATGTAGTTTCTAATGGAGGGGCGACGAGCTAGGGCTGTCGTCCTTCGATTAGAAACAAATGATACGCCACTATTAATTCTTAATAATAACCAGCGGCTTATGATTTGTGTCTAAGAACCGCACAAAGTAAACTCCTGTAACTAGTTGACCAAGGTGCACTTGCTTACCACCTCCTAGTTTGCCAGTGGCTACTCTGCGACCATCATAGCTTACTATCTCTACGTCATATACCTCAGATGTAGCTATAGATATGAGATCAGACGTTGGATTAGGAAATAGAGCAGCTGGGCTTATGCTTTGGGGCACTCTCACACCAGCAAATTTCTGCTCTGCTCGTTTTACTGCGGCGTATGCATTTACCTTACCATAGCCCCATTGAAAATCTCCTTTTTCTGATAAATCTCCAGTTCGTACATCTTCTCTAGCTGTAGTTTGTAAAATTTCCTTGGCTTCGTTATACCATAAATTTGGATTGGCTTGTAGCATTAGAGCTACTACACCTGCAGTAGCTGGACCGCTCATGCTGGTGCCAGAAAACTGAGCAAAAGGATATTCCTTGCCTTTGAAATTTACTGTCTCCAGCAATGTATAGTTATTGTCGGTAAAAGAGGAAATACTTGATGCTACATTTACACCGGGGGCACTTACATCTGGTTTTTGCACTTCATTTATAGTAGGGCCTATGCTAGAAAAACTGGCAATGTGACCACCTATTAAAGTGCCGTTCCCCGTTATTTTTTCAGCATTATGAGCAGCTACCGTTATGGTCTCTGGAGTGCTTGCGGGCTCACCGAGACCGTACTGATTGTCTCCTGCAGTCCAGCCTGTTTTCCAAGCGGTGAAAGGCATACCCCAATTTCCTACATCAGAGGTAAGTTCGGTCACGTTATAAAAATGAACAAGTCCCGAATTAGCAAAAGTTTTTAAACCTATATGAAGCGATGTGTTCTCGTTTCTAATACGAAGTCTGATATGCGGTGTGTTATTTAGCGGATGTTGTTTGTCTACTTGGATATTGTAAAAGATAGTATCTATTCCTGTCACCAAAAATGAGTCAATATATAAGGAGCCATCATTGGTTTGGTACTCAGGGATAGATGCCTGTAGTTCTTGGGAGCCGTTATATACGCCAAAGCTAGTCCCAAACTGTTTATTTGGCTGCCCCCACATAGAGATACTCTGACCCCAGAGATTAGTTGTACCGCCTCTATAAAAATCTACCTTAGTTGTTAATGTATCATTGGAGAATTCTTTTTTTATATGGAAATCTACATCGCCATTATTGCCTCCCGAAGTTACAAAAATGACTCCCTCATCTGAGAGGCTACCTATAGCTCTACTCACCAATGAAGTGCCATCTAATGGCCCTAGGTTATACAGTCCCCAGCTCATATTT
>Ga0206130_10005121_pt1 | contig 15717 bp, 15 predicted proteins | sample Helgoland_Spring_9_FD_148637 | JGI IMG/M metagenome (GOLD analysis project Ga0206130, IMG submission 148637) | Pelagic subsurface seawater microbial communities from Kabeltonne, Helgoland, North Sea - Helgoland_Spring_Bloom_20160512_1 | ecosystem: Environmental > Aquatic > Marine > Epipelagic ... | reverse complement strand
ATTAAACATGAAAGAAGGGGTGACCTCCCGTTATCGTACATTTGAACCCGATGTCAGCACAGAAAGAACATACCATTGCTATTCTAGGGTTGGGCTATGTAGGCCTTCCATTGGCAGTTGCTTTTTCCAAAAAGTTCGAAACCATCGGCTTTGATATCAATCCGGAAAAAGTTGCGCTAATGTGCAATGGTGTGGATCCAACCGATGAATTGGAAGAAGGAGCATTATCAGAGGCTTTACAGGACCAATTATCCATTACGCAAGACCCCTCTTCGTAAGCCCATTGCACCATCTACATCATCACCGTTCCAACGGACATCAACCCTGATAAGAGCCCAAACCTTGAGCCGCTCATTAAGGCGAGCGAGTTGGTCGGGCAATACTTGAAAGCCGAAGATCTGGTTATCTACGAAAGCACAACCTATCCAGGATGTACAGAAGAGGTTTGTATACCGATTCTTGAAAAAGTCAGCGGCCTTACATTCAATCAAGATTTTACCATAGGCTATAGCCCCGAGCGTATAAATCCAGGTGACAAACAACGAAAGCTCACTAACATTCTCAAGGTAACTTCCGGGTCTACACCAGAGGCTGCTCAAAGAGTGGATGCGCTTTACAACACCATCATCGAGGCCGGTACCCATCTCGCGCCAAGTATCAAAGTAGCCGAAGCCGCAAAAGCCATCGAAAACGCCCAACGTGACGTGAATATCAGTTTTATGAATGAACTAGCACTGATTTTTGATAAACTTGGCATCGATACGGGAGACGTTTTAGAAGCGGCAGGTACCAAATGGAACTTCCTTCCCTTCAAGCCAGGGCTAGTTGGGGGACATTGCATCAGTGTTGACCCATACTATCTAGCGCACAAAGCCCAGCAGGTTGGACACGATCCAGAGGTTATTCTTTCAGGAAGAAAAATTAATGATAGCATGGGGCTCCATGTTGCCAGCTCTGTGGTTAAACTCATGAACCAAAAAGACCTTCTTGTAAAAGATGGTAAAGCACTTATTCTGGGATTGGCCTTTAAAGAAAACACAGGTGATGTGCGAAATTCTAAAGTCATCGATGTCTACCATGAGTTAAAGAGCTTTGGCCTAAATGTAGATGTTCATGATCCATTAGCCAATCCGGCTCAGGCAGAACGCGTATACGGAATACAAATCATCCAAGAGCTCAGCCTCAGCGACTACCAAGCCATCATATTAGCCGTAGCTCACAACGAATACAAGGGTCTCGAAATCCAAACGTCAACTGACCGAGTGGTCTATGACCTAAAAGGTGTACTCCCGCGTCAAAACGTAGACAAGCGCCTATAAAAAAGACCGCTCTAAACGGCCTCTCTATTATTTTCTAGCGTAATCATCCTGAACACGAACAATATCATCTTCATCAGAAGGGTGGTCTGGATCTGTGTGCTGCCAAAACTCGGCAACCACCCCCCAATTATCCAATCCTATCAAACGGTGACGTTCGCCTTTTTCCAAGACAATGGTCTCACCGGCTTCATACGAAACCAACTCGCCTTCTTCATCCGTAGCGCTGCGTACAATTCCTACAGGACCTTCCACAACGCGCCAAGTCTCAGCGCGACGGTGGTGATATTGCCAGCTCAAACGAGCTTCGGGCTTGACCAATAAAATCTTAGGACTCAACTTCCCACCAATGCGCAAGGGCTCAACATCCAAGCCATCAAAATATAGATCTGCAAAAGCTTGGGCTTGATTCTCATCCAAAACAAAAAACCCTCCCCAAGGACGCTCAAAATCATAACGATCAATGCGTAGCCCTTGGTTGGCCAATTTCTTTCCGGTAAGCTCAAATATGTTCATTGAAGACTTTGGTTTGGTTGCAGCGAATATATCAACTTTTGCTCTCATCCTACAATTCTAGCGGAGTATCAAGCGAGGCAACCACAGAGTTAATATCTTTGGTTTATCAACAACTGCAGTATAAAGCCTATATTTGATGTACCAACCAAGACCAAATATGATTAACCTACTGCTTCGCTTTTACCGCGATAGGTTCCTTTCGCGATGGACAGTCTTATTATTTGACGTTATTACGACTTTATTAGCATTGATAGCTAGTATTGCTTTACGATTCAATTTTTCAGTTGATCAGGCACAGCGCGTACTTAAATTACCATCTTTCATGGGCGTTCTTGCCTTGTACACTTTTGGTTATATCGCTATAGGCAGCCACAAAGGCATCCTGCGTCACACCTCTTTGGACGATGTCAAGAAAGTCCTTAAGTCAACCGGCTGGGGATTTGGCCTGGCCATGATTGTAACGCTCAATCTTTCTTTTGCTGGTGCGGGCCGATTATTTCCTGTAAGCATCCTAACCTTTCATTTTACACTCACTTCACTTGGATTGATTGGTCTTCGCTTAGTTGCAAAGAGCATATACATTGCTGGAACCCATCAAAAATCAAACTTCCAAAACGTATTAATTTTTGGCTCCGGAGATAGCGGCATCATGACCAAGAATGCCCTGCAACAGGAGCAAAAAGGAAAATATCGCGTGGTTGCTTTTGCAGATGATAACGCCAATAGATGGGACAAAAAACTTCAAAACATTCCAATTCTTTCACCTCTCAAAGCGCTTAGTGAATCTTGGTTGGCTGAAAACAAGATTGAATTAGTGGTCATTGCTGTTCAAACCATAAACCCCACTAGAAGAAACGAAATTTCAGAGGCAGCGCTTAAAGCTGGAGTAAAGGTAAAAGTGGTTCCTGCTTATCGTACTTGGATTGACGGAAACCTCACTTCAAAGCAACTTAAATCTATTAAGATTGAAGACCTTCTTCAACGCAATAAGATTGAGTTAGACAACGTCAATATTTCTGGAAGCGTTGAAGGAAAAACGGTATTAGTTACTGGTGCCGCTGGTTCTATTGGAAGTGAGATAGCAAGACAATTGAGTTTTTACAATTTAAAAAACCTGATACTCATCGACCATGCCGAAAGCCCACTTTACGATATTGAGCAAGAGCTAAAAGAGAGTTATAGAACTAAGAAAACTATCAATCCAATCTGTCAGGTAGCTAATGTCAAAGATCGTTACCGTATGGACACGATTTTCGACAACTACCGGCCTGATATTGTTTACCATGCTGCCGCTTACAAGCATGTTCCAATTATTGAAAAGAGCCCTTATGAAGGGATTTTTGTGAATGTATTCGGAACCCGAATTGTGGCTGATACCGCCTTACGCTTTGGCGTGGAACGTTTTGTCATGGTAAGTACTGATAAGGCTGTAAACCCTACCAATGTAATGGGAGCTACAAAGCGAGTCGCTGAGCTCTATACCCAAAGTTTGAACGAATTAGGCAAAACCAAATTCATCGTAACCAGATTTGGGAATGTTCTTGGTTCTAATGGTTCAGTGGTGCCTCTTTTCCGCAAGCAGATTGAAAATGGGGGGCCAATTACCGTAACCCATGAAGAAATCACTCGATATTTCATGACCATACCTGAGGCATGTAACCTAGTTCTAGAAGCAGGGGCCATCGGCCAAGGAGGTGAAGTATTCGTCTTTGATATGGGTGAGCCCGTGAAAATTCTTGATATGGCCAAGAAAATGGTCAAGTTGAGCGGTCTAGAACTCAATAAAGACATTTCCATTGAAATCACAGGCCTACGACCAGGAGAAAAGCTATACGAAGAACTATTAGCCAGCTCTGAAAACACCCTTCCCACACACCATCCAAAAATCATGGTTGCCAAAGTGGAAACGTACAGTAACAAAGCAATTAAGGAACACCTTGATATTCTAACAGAAATCATGATTGATGGTGATGTTGTTGGTATGGTTCGTAAGGTGAAAACCATAGTTCCTGAGTATATTAGCCAAAACTCAGAATTTGAAGCTCTTGATTAGAGACATTTCATACACTTCAGAACTGAGCCATTACATTTATGTAGTGGCTTTTTTATGCATTGTCATTGGCCTCCTCTTGGGCCGATTCAAGGCGATGCACGTCTTCGCTGCACCTGTCCTGCTCCTTATCCTCTCCGGATTCATGGGCATCAAACACATCTACGCCACGGCGGTTAACCCGTCCATCCTCACCGTGATGGCACTCATTGCATTGACCGGCGTCCTAAAAAAGACACTACCCTTCCACCGAATCATCGACCTTCTGGGAAACAACTCCCGAGGCGTTCTCATCAAAAGCTCACTCATTACAGCCACCCTCAGCGGGTTCATCAACAACACCCCTGTAGTAGCCTTACTCATCCCCCTGCTCAAATCCAAAGCCCAAGAACGAAGCTGGAATGTAGGCCAATTCCTCATGCCTCTCTCATTCGCTGCAGTAGCTGGAGGAACCATCACCCTCATAGGAACCTCTACAAACCTTGTGCTCAATGGGTTCATGATTGAAAACGGTATTGAAGGATTCAAATTCTGGGACTTCTTAATCCCAGGCCTCACCGTAACCGGAGCCGTAATCCTAATAACCATCATCCTAGCTCCGATAGTCCTAAAGCGACCACAGGAAAACACCTCATCAAACCAACCCTCCAACCGCCAATACACCACAGAGCTTAAAGTCATTCCAGGCGGAACAATGGATGGAAAAACCGTGAAGTCTGCCGGCCTCAGAAATCTCAACGACCTCTTCCTCGCAGAAATCTACCGCAATGGCGAATTCATCTCCCCGGTCACCCCAAAGATGACCCTACAAGCCAACGACACCCTCTTTTTCACCGGTGCCTTGGACCAAGTCAATGAACTCCTCGACCTCTTCCCAAAAGGCCTGAAAACCGTAGAAGAAAAGTTTGAAGTAAATGCCCGTCACGATCTCCTCGAAGTTATCGTCCCTAATAACAGTGACCTCATAGGCCGCCCACTAAAACAAACGAATTTCCGTGCGCGCTATGATGCAGTAATTGTAGGTGTCCAACGCGAAGGACAACCCTTAAAAGGTAAAATAGGACGACTCAAACTCCAAGCAGGCGATCTCCTCCTTCTTTCCGCAGGAGCCAATTTCACTGCCCGCAATGAACGTGAAACGTCACTTATTACCATAAACCAACATAAGCGCACCACCACCTCAGCCAGATGCAGAGAACAGTACTTCCTCCCCGGTCTACTCATGATCGTAGGAGCCGCGCTATTCCTTCAATGGTCACTCCTGCTCTCCGTAGGGCTCATTCTCCTCCTCGGCATCGCTTGTGGCATCACCCACGCCGAAAAACTCAAACGTGAGTTCAACCTCGAGCTCTACGCCCTACTCATCCTTTCCGTCGCCTTTGGCAGCGCCATCGTCGAAGGAGGCCACGCGCAATACTTCATCGAACAAATCGATCTCCCCCCAGATGCCTCAGCGGGTATTGTGTTATTGTTCTTACTGACGTTGTTATTGACCAATTTTATGACCAACGTCTCCGCCGTCGCGATTGCGTTTCCAATTGCCGCAGCGATGATGCAACATTACAACCTTGGCCACCTCGAGGTATTCCTCCCCGTCGCTTTTGGAGCCAGCGGGAGTTTCCTCACTCCATCCAGCTACCAAACCCACCTCATGGTCATGGGCCCAGGCAATTATTCCAACCAAGATTTCTTGAAATTGGGATTGCCTGTAATGGTGGTGTATAGTGCGGCTGCGTTGTGGATATTACTTTGATGCATATATCCTAGTTCCAATTAGGAATTAGTTCGTAGAAATTGGAAATTGCGCCACTAATCAAGTAATAACAAGGCATCTTGGCTGAAAAGCTCCACATCATTCCACACCAACACGCGATTTCAAAAGAAGATCGCGAGCGCCAAAATGGCCATAAAGCCCATGTACTTTGGTTTACCGGTTTAAGCGGTAGTGGAAAGAGCACAGTAGCCTCTGCAGTAGAGCGCGAACTGCACCAACAAGGCATTAAAACTTTCATCCTAGACGGGGATAATGTTCGTGTCGGCCTAAACAGCGACCTTGACTTTAGTGCTGCGTCTAGAGAAGAAAACATCCGCCGCATTGCACACGTAAGTGCACTTATGAAAGATGCAGGACTAGTAGTCCTGAGTGCCTTTGTAAGTCCCTACCAAAAGGACCGTGATTTTGTTAGAAAATGTGCCAAAGGTGACTTCTCAGAGATATTCATCAGCACCCCGCTAGAAGTATGTGAGCAGCGCGATGTGAAAGGATTGTACGCCAAGGCCAGAGCTGGAGAGATCAGCAACTTTACCGGCATTAGCGCACCCTTTGAAGAGCCTACGCACCCTGAGCTTGATGTGCCTACGCACGAAATGAGTATTGAAGAAGCAACCGCTATGGTTGTGGACTATATAAACACCAAAATAGCACTCGATCAATGAGTAACTATTCACTAACACACCTTGAAGAGTTAGAGGCAGAAGCGATCTACGTCATTCGTGAAGTCTATGCCCAATTCGACAACCCAGCCATCCTCTTCTCAGGAGGCAAGGACAGTATCGTCGTAGCCCATTTGGCGCGTAAAGCGTTCTGGCCAGCGAAGATTCCGTTTCCGTTCGTACACATCGACACCGGACACAACTTCCCTGAGACCATGGCCTTCAGAAATAAGCTCATCGAAGACCTGGGTGTCCAATTAGTCGTAGGTTCTGTGCAAGAATCTATTGACGAAGGTGCGGTAGTAGAAGAGACCGGTATGAACGCCTCGCGCAACGCCCTTCAAACCACTACCCTCCTGGATACTATAGAGCGCAACAACTTTGATGCTTGTATGGGAGGTGCCCGCCGTGATGAAGAAAAAGCACGTGCTAAAGAACGCTTCTTCTCTCACCGTGACGATTTCGGCCAATGGGACCCAAAAAACCAACGTCCTGAGCTATGGAACCTATTCAACGGTAAAAAGCGCATGGGAGAGAACTTCCGCGTGTTCCCTATCTCAAACTGGACAGAGATGGACGTATGGCAATACATCCTTCAGGAAAACATCGCCATCCCAGAACTCTACTTCGCCAAAGAACGCAATGTCATCTGGCGCAACGGTTCATGGCTCCCGGTAAGTGAATACATTACTCTTCGTGATACGGATGAACCACAAATGAAAATGGTCCGCTTCCGTACCCTCGGTGACATCACCATTACCGGTGGACAAGAAAGCGATGCAGATACCCTTGAAAAGATTGTTCAAGAGGTGGCTTCTTCTCGTCAAACGGAGCGTGGTAACCGCGAGGACGACAAGCGCAGTGAAAGCGCCATGGAAGACCGCAAGCGTCAAGGATACTTCTAACCATCAAAGAGCAATAGAAATAAGATGGAAAACAACTTCGACACCAATTCCTACCTAAATATGGAACTCCTTCGCTTCACTACTGCTGGTAGTGTAGACGATGGGAAATCAACCCTTATTGGACGACTCCTCTACGACAGCAAAAGCATCTTCGAGGACCAAGTCGCCCAGATTGAAGCAACCTCTACGAAAAGAGGGCTGGACCACGTAGACCTCAGCCTTTTCACAGACGGTCTTAAAGACGAACGTGAACAAGGTATTACTATTGATGTCGCCTACCGCTACTTCGCAACTCCTAAGCGTAAGTTCATCATTGCTGATACCCCAGGGCACGTTCAGTACACCCGTAATATGGTGACCGGTGCTTCAACCGCCAACCTTGCCCTCATCCTTGTAGATGCACGTAAAGGGGTGATTGAGCAAACCAAGCGCCACACCTTCATTGCTTCCCTCCTACAGATCCCACACGTCTTCGTGTGTATCAACAAGATGGACATGGTGGACTACAACCAAGTAGCTTATGATAAAGTAGTCAAAGAATACAGCGACTTCGCTGCTAAACTCAACGTCCAAGACGTCCGATTCATTCCTATGTCTGCCCTTCACGGTGACAACGTAGTAACTAGAAGTGAAAACATGGGTTGGTACGAAGGCGGCACCCTGCTTCACAACCTAGAAACGGTACACGTCTCTTCTGACCACAACTTAAGAGACTGCAGATTCCCGGTTCAAACGGTCATCCGTCCTCACAGCGACGAATACCATGACTTTAGAGGGTATGCAGGCCGAGTAGCCGGTGGCGTATTCAAAAAAGGGGATAGTGTAGTTGCATTGCCTTCAGGATTAGAAAGCAAAATTGCAGCCATCCACACGATGACCGGCGAGCTTGAAGAAGCTTTCCCTCCACAAAGCGTTACAATTACTTTAGAAGACGATATAGACATCAGCAGAGGCGACGTATTGGTACGCCCTGAAAACAGACCAGAAGGACAACAAGACTTAGACGTGATGCTGTGTTGGTTAAACGCCAACCCACCACGTCCTAGAGCGAAATATGTGATCAAACATACTACCGCAGAGGCGAGAGCAATGATTACTGAGATTCAATACAAGATGGACATCAACACCCTCCACAGGATGGAAGAGGATAAGGCCATCAAAATGAACGATATCGCGAGAGTAAAAATCCGTTCAACAAAACCACTCTTCGTTGACGACTACAATATGAATCGAGTAACAGGCTCGATTATCCTAGTAGACGAAGCAACGAATGAAACGGTAGCTGCGGGGATGATTAGATAATAGATTAGGAACCCTTAAAAAACAAAGGCCAACAATAGTTGGCCTTTGTTTTACTTAAGAAGTAGTTTTAACTAAACATCAATAACTGCTCTATTACCTCTGCCTCCTCTAACTCGTAGAACATTGGCAGCCGAACCAATGTATCTGAGTACCTATCCGTTTCTGGAAGTTCACGACCGTCATGTTTGTCTATATAATAATCACTTTTATGTAGACTCAAGTAATGGAAAACTGCACTTATTCCTCTCTTTTTTAAAAATTTTATCAGTCTATTTCTTTGATCTAAATCTTTACAAATCAAATAAAACATGTGTGCGTTATTCGTAGCAAAATCAGGAATATAAGGAAGTTGAATCCCTAATGATTGTGCCCAGGATTCTAAGGATTCCGAGTATCTATTCCAAATTTCTAGTCTTCGCGCTTGAATAATATCTATATTCTCTAATTGAGCCCAGAGAAATGCAGTAATGAGTTCCGATGGCAGGAACGAAGAGCCAATATCAATCCAGCCATATTTATTCACCTCTCCTCTAAAGAAAGCAGATCGATTCGTTCCTTTTTCCCAAATTATTTCAGCTCGATCCATGAAACGCTCATCGTTGATTGCAAGCATTCCGCCTTCACCCGAAATAATATTCTTTGTTTCGTGAAATGAGAAGGCTGCAAGATGGCCGATACTTCCCAATGCTTTGCGTGACCCATCAGAAAAAGTATAATAACTATCAATTGCTTGTGCAGCGTCCTCAACCACATACAAATTATACTTATACGCAACCGCCATTATTGTTTCCATATCGCAAGCGACACCTGCGTAATGGACTGGTACTATTACTTTTGTTTTTTCCGTTATTAGCGATTCTAGTAATGACTCATCAACTCCTGGATGATCGGACCTACTATCTATAAATATTAGTTTAGCCCCTCTTAATACAAATGCATTAGCTGTACTTACAAATGTGTACGAAGGAACTATAACCTCATCACCAGGTTGTATATCGGTTAGAATTGCCGCCATTTCAAGTGCATCAGTGCAAGACGTCGTCAACAAGCACTTGCCAAACTTGTAGGTGTCTTTAAACCAATCCTGACAGCGCTTTGTAAACTTCCCATTCCCTGAAAGTTTAGCTTCATAAACCGCCTCATAAATGTAGTGAGCCTCTTTGCCTGTTACGTAAGGTTTGTTAAAACCAATTTTCATGAACTAAAATTTTTGAACAGAAATGATTACTCCTAGAACAATTAAAAGTGTTCCCAAAAACTTAGCCCAGCTAAATGCTTCATTAAATAAGTAAATACTTAAGAGGAACACCAATACAAAAGATAAACTCATAAATGGATAGGCATGTGATAATTCGAATTTAGTCATAGCCGCTGCCCATGACATGCTAGCCATAAAAGCGGCAATAAATCCGGAAATTATCCAGATATCAGTATAGGCCGACAATATAAAACCTATTTTAGGGAGGAAATCTTCTGGCAACTCTCCTTTCAATGACATTCTCCACTTAATTATTAATTGACCATACACGGTAAATATTATTGTCGCTGCGACATACGAATACTTTAAAAACATCCTCAATTTAAATTAATCTCCTCTTCAACAATGAATAAAGGGTTAGCTTTACTTTGTTTAAAAGTTTTACCAATATAAATCCCTAAAACCCCAATGCTAGATAAGACCAATCCAGTAGACAATAACAGTAAAACAAAAATACTTGCCCAACCAGACTGAAATCCACTATTAAAGTATTGCCAGATTATATAAATGGCACCAAAAATTGAAGTTGAAGAGAACATAAGACCTATATATATCGAAAACCTAAGTAGTCTATCTGAATTGGATGTCCAACCTGCTATTGCTAAACGTACGAGCATACTTACTGTGTATGTCGACTTTCCTCGTAACCTGGGTCTATGAATTACCGGTATTGACGTTTGATTGAATCCGAGCCACTTTAAAAGCTGAAGGTATAGTCTTTCATTGTCATTTATCCTTAAATACTGCTGTTGAACTTTTTTGGATAATAGAACCATTGATCCATAATCGATATCGTAACGCTTATCCGAAATTAAACCAAGTACTAAGTTAAACAATGCCGCTGTAATCTTTTTAAATTCACTGTGCTGCCTATTTCCCCTCTTAGTGAAAACAATATCAAAACCCTCCTTTGCTTTTTCCAAAAGGTCAACTATATATTTAGGGTCATCTTGCAAATCACAATCCAAAATTATGAGCCAAGCGCCACTGGCATACTGAATACCTGCCGTTACCGCTTGATGCTGACCAAAATTTCGGCTTAATTTGATTCCCTTAACTCTCTTGTCTAATCGCCCATATCGCTGTATTATATCCCAGGATTTATCACATCCACCATCTTCTACTAAAATAATTTCGTACGCATGCTTCATTGGAGCTACAGCTGATTGTATTTCTGAAACCAATGCATCAATGGTGTTTTCAGCCTTATATATTGGTGAAATGATTGATATTAATTCTAGATTATTCATTTAATTTAGCATCTATTCACTATCAGATTTAATCGAGAGATATTCATTTTTTTCGCAATTACCATGTCAAAATCACAGCAACTCAACTTTTTCTATCTGGATCTTTACGACAAATTTCTCATCTGATTTTTCATCGATAAAAAAAGAAGAAGTTTGTTCTTTAAACATTTTCGAACGTAAAAGATTGATTAATTCTGAAGCTTGGTAACTTTTAGTTAAATCTATGCAGTTAGAATGTTCAAATCTTTTAAGAGAATTATAACTCCGCGTCTCTATCTGTGGCTTTTGCATTTCTGACCACTTGTCTCTTATTGGCCATATTTTCTTGAAAAGATCAAATGCAATTACATCAAGTCTTTCCAATAGAGTACTAACATCATCAGTCCATTTTATATCTGTCTTCTGCTGAGCTATGACATCACCACTGTCTATTCCTTTATTGACGACATGATAAGTAACTCCTGTAACTTTGTCTCCACCCATGATAGCATTATTGATAGGATATACTCCTCTATGATCCGGTAATAAACTGTAGTGCAGGTTTACCACCTTCTTTTTAACAGATGTTATCAAAGACTCTGGTATGATGTGTTTCCATGACAATAGCAAAAGATACTCTGGCATTAAACGCATTACATCTCGTATTGTTAAATCAGGATCGTAAAGCATTACTTTCCCTGAAAACTTTTCATTTTCAATAACTTTTTTCCACCAAGCCTGTTCATTATTATTGGTGTAAATTCTTTCAATTATAAAGTCGTTCTGGTTATCATAAAGATAGTCCACCAATAAATAACCAATGTTATGATCCGCAAATACTACAACCTTATCCATGCTTACGGACAATTATTGTGAACTCGTACAAATTATAATCGTGAAGCAATGCAATGTTCTGTGAAAAATTCTTTTTACAAAAATCAAAATAAAAAGCTGGATCAGCATAATAAAGGTAGTCCTTCATGTATTCTTCATCAGAATAGGAAGTCAGCATATTAAAAGCAAATCCATCAGTACTAAGTTCATTCATCTGATTTAAAGTCTCTAAAATGTAAGCCTCCCATACTTTTGTCTCATTGTTTTGCTTAACATTGAATATCCCACTAGCAACAGCGTAATTATATTCAGATAAAATATTTTCATGAGAAATCCATTCGGCAATGAAATTTTTATTCCTTTCCTTAGCTCTAGAAATCATTTCTTCAGAAATATCATACCCAGAGTATTGATAATTCGTGTGGAACTTTAAGCTCTCTATAAATTTTAACAAATCACCCAATCCGCATCCGAAGTCAAGTATTGAAAAATCGCTTGAATTAATATTAATTAACTTCAGTAATTGGACGAATCTCAACTCCTGAGATTCTAGCGAATTCCAATCAACTCCTTTAGGAGTAGCCCCATGTACTTTCAATTTATCATCGTAGTACTCTGCAACCTCCGTAATTATTCTTTTCTTATTCAAAATTAAAAATTCTTTAAATACTTCGTTGACTCTTCTCCACAATTGAAGATTAAATCCAGAATACTCACGGCATGTTCAAATTCGCCGAATAACTGTGGATACTCTTTGTATCCTGAAAAATCTAGATACGCAAGTTCAATATTCCTATCTGTAAAGGGTTTTTCATCAATGTAGTTCTTAGCAGATGGTCCAGTGTAATACACTTTTGCATTCAACTTTTCACATATATCGGCTAATCGCTCGGTTTTCCCCTCAATTAGTTCAAAGTCTGAGGATCTTCTTATTACAGTGCGAATTCCCAAGACTTCATTCACTGCTTTTATAAATTGAAAATTGATTTCACTTAAGTTTTTTTCATCCGACTCTAAATACAAAGTTTTAAAAACTTCAGAATATTCTTGAAAATACGGGGTTGATTTGTAATTGGCTTCTATAGTACGCCAATGATTAATACGCCAATGATTATCTACAGTCATAGTTTCATTAATCTTCTGATTGAATTTACCCTTGACTTCTACGGGTATCGTTAGCCAAGACAGGCCATTACTGGTTTTTATTTTATTTCTATTTCGCCAATCTCTTTTTGTGTATTGCATATCGTCATACAAGACAACTTCATCCACGAGGTTGATAGAATCAAAATAGCCTTTCCATGGAATATAATTAGACTGTGTAATTATTACTTTTTTATCTTCCATATTCCTTAATACCTATAGTGCTCCGGCTTGAACGGTCCTTCAACCGTTACACCGATGTAGTCCGCTTGGTCTTTGCGAAGCGTCTCAAGCTCGACACCAATCTTCTCCAAGTGTAGACGAGCTACTTTCTCGTCCAAATGCTTTGGCAAGACGTATACTTTGTTCTCGTACTGATCGCTGCGCAACCAAAGCTCTAATTGAGCCAATACCTGGTTGGTGAAGCTGTTTGACATAACAAACGACGGGTGACCTGTGGCACAACCTAGATTCACCAAACGGCCTTCCGCCAATACGATGATTTCGTTGCCGTCAACGTTGTATAGATCTACCTGAGGCTTGATCACCTTCTTCGTGTTACCATACTCGCCGTTCAACCATGCCATGTCGATCTCGTTATCGAAGTGGCCGATATTACACACGATGGTCTTATCGTTCATCAACTTGAAGTGCTCTCCAGTGATGATGTCTTTGTTTCCTGTTGCTGTTACAACAATCTGTGCACGTGGGATAGCGTTTTCCATACGCTTCACTTCGAAGCCGTCCATCGCTGCTTGCAATGCACAAATAGGGTCGATCTCAGTAACAATCACACGAGCACCTGCACCGCGCAATGACGCCGCAGTACCCTTACCTACATCACCGTAACCGGCAACGACAGCAACTTTACCTGCAATCATTACGTCAGTAGCACGACGGATCGCATCTACTGCAGATTCTTGACAACCATATTTGTTATCGAACTTCGACTTCGTTACAGAGTCGTTAACGTTGATTGCTGGAAGTACCAATGTGCCGTTAATCTCACGCTCGTACAAACGGTGAACACCTGTAGTCGTCTCTTCAGACAATCCTTTGATGCCTTCTACCAACTCTGGGTACTCGTCGAATACCATGTTGGTCAAATCACCACCATCGTCCAAAATCATGTTCAATGGCTGACGGTCTTCACCGAAGAATAATGTCTGCTCGATACACCAGTTGAACTCTTCCTCGTTCATCCCCTTCCAAGCGTATACTGGAATACCTGCTGCTGCGATAGCCGCTGCTGCGTGGTCTTGGGTTGAGAAAATGTTACAAGACGACCAGGTAACATCTGCACCTAGCTCTACTAATGTTTCAATCAATACCGCCGTTTGGATGGTCATGTGCAAACATCCTGCGATGCGTGCACCGGCCAATGGTTTGCTGGCACCGTACTCGTCACGGAGCGACATAAGACCTGGCATCTCTGCCTCGGCTAATTTGATTTCTTGTCGACCCCATTCGGCCAACGACATATCTTTAACTTTGTAAGGAATGTATTGCGTTACTTCGCTCATCGTTTTGGTTTATTGTTTCTTTATTAAATTTTCTCCATACCCACTCTTCAAAAGCGGCTGGGCCAATTGTTCGAGCTGGTTCGCATCAATGAATCCTTGCTCGTAGGCAATCTCCTCAATACAACCCACCTTCAAACCTTGGCGTTCTTCAATAACCTCAACGAACTGACCGGCCTGCTGCAAACTCGCAAACGTACCCGTATCCAACCAGGCTGTTCCGCGGTCCAACACCCCAACTTCCAAAGCACCCATCTCAAGGTATCGCTTGTTCACGTCAGTAATCTCTAGCTCCCCTCTCGGACTTGGCTTCAAGTTCTTGGCAATGTCCACAACACGGTTGTCATAGAAGTACAATCCCGGTACAGCATAGTCGCTTTTCGGGTGCTCAGGCTTCTCTTCGATAGATAGTGCCTTCATTTCTTTATCAAACTCCACCACGCCATAGCGTTCCGGGTCACTCACGCGGTAAGCGAAAACCACACCACCTTGTGGGTCCTTGCTCGCTTGCAAGACCTGAGACATGGACGAACCATAGAAGATGTTGTCCCCCAAGATCAAGGCGACGCTATCATCGCCAATAAAATCGGCCCCTAGGATAAATGCTTGTGCCAATCCCTCTGGGCGCTCTTGGATGGTATATTCGAACCTACAGCCCAACTGCGATCCGTCGCCCAATAATTTTTGGAACAACGGCGCATCATGTGGGGTCGTGATGATTAAAATCTCATTGATGCCCGCCTGCATCAAGGTACTTAGCGGGTAGTAAATCATTGGCTTGTCGTAGACCGGCATGAGCTGCTTACTCACTGCTAAGGTGAGCGGGTGTAGTCGCGTTCCGGAGCCTCCGGCAAGTATGATTCCTCGCATTTAGGAATAGATTGGTTTTGGTTTGTTAAGGCGAAGTTACAAAATACTATCGCTTGGCGTACATGTTGTCGTAATACTCCTGATACGTCCCTGAGGTTACGTTTTTCAACCACAGGGCATTGCTCAAATACCAATCGATGGTAATGGCCAGCCCTTCTTCAAAAGTCACACTTGGCGCCCAGCCCAATTCTTTGTTGATCTTGGTTGCATCAATGGCATACCTGCGGTCGTGACCTGGACGATCTTTCACGTAGGTAATAAGTTTCTCACTGCTGCCTTTGTCACGGCCCAATTTCTCGTCCATCTGCGCGCAGAGCACCTTGATCAAATCAAGATTCGTC
>Ga0206130_10005120_pt1 | contig 15717 bp, 13 predicted proteins | sample Helgoland_Spring_9_FD_148637 | JGI IMG/M metagenome (GOLD analysis project Ga0206130, IMG submission 148637) | Pelagic subsurface seawater microbial communities from Kabeltonne, Helgoland, North Sea - Helgoland_Spring_Bloom_20160512_1 | ecosystem: Environmental > Aquatic > Marine > Epipelagic ... | reverse complement strand
TGGCATTCGGGTCAATGGTATTGCCCCTGGGGTCATTCGCTCTGCGCAAACCCTTGATCCGATTAATTCCCTCGGTGAAGAGGGGCTGGCAGCTTTTGCCGAGAGTGTCCCTCTGGGGCGCGTGGGTAACCCAGAAGATATTGCCGATGTTGCCGTGTTCCTGTTGTCCGATAAAGCGCGCTATTTGACGGGACAAATCATTCCGGTGGATGGTGGAACCACGATAAGTCTGTAACTGCTTTTTTTCAGCGGCGAAACGCTGTCGCTAGGCGTGCAGGCCCCATTTCTGGATTACAGGGAGCGGTATACCCTGGCACAAAATTATAAAGAATCACTAGAAAGTGACCCTGGGATAAATCGCTAGGCAAAAAAAAGGCAGGGTAGTCACCCTGCCTTTTTTTGTTTCGGCGTTTAGAAGCTGTACTGCACCTCTACACCCGCACGTCGCTGTGTGCCGGGGCTGACAAAACCGCCGCCGAATTCGGGGGCCAAAATCACCTCCGCCACAAACTGCTCATCGGTAAGGTTGCGTGCGAAAGCCATAATGCTCCACTTCTCGCCGCGTAATCCGACGCGAAGATTCGCTAGACCATAGCCATCGACCTGTGTTCCGCCTTGTCCGGTTTCTGGGTCCTGTCCGTAGTTCGCAGGTGGCCCACCAAACAACGTCGCTGGAACGACATCGTCCTGAACGGTGTGATACCAAGTGTCCCCTTGGTAGGAGTACTCAAGTCGGCTAAACAGCTCGAAGCGGCCCAAAGGCAATGAGTATTGAATCGCCGCGTTGGCGGTGAACTCTGGGTTGTTGGGCACATCGTTGCCGGCGGTGTAAGGACGCAGGGCATTGACATCGATTTCGCCATCGACCATTGAGTAACCTGCGTCAAATCGCAGGTTATCGGTGATCGCCCAAGCTGCGCTCAGCTCAAAGCCTTGTAGCGTGACTTCATCAATGTTTTCAGCCGTTCGCAACAAGCCAAAAGGGCCCACAAAGAATTCGAAGAACTGCATGTCGTCGACTTCGGTGTGGAAGACAGCGCCGTTAAGCTGCAAGTTGCCGTCTAAAAGTCCTGATCGGAAGCCCAATTCAAAGGAGCTTGAGGTCTCTTCCCTGATGAGATCTGGTGGAGCAATCAGTGCGCCTCCGTTCTCCACAAGGTAGAAGTTTACGATCTGACTTGCACCCGAGTTATTGAAACCACCCGCTTTGAAGCCTACGCCCCAGCTGGTGTACAAAGTGGTTGCATCGGTCGCGTCCCAGGTCAAGCTCACCTTGGGCTGCAGCTGGTCAAAAGTTTCGCTGTTACCGGGAATACTAGAACTCACAGTAAAATCGTTGAAGTTCACAAAGCCCGGGTTCAGAGGTGAACCATTGAGCGGCTGCCCATTCAAAGTACATTGCCCACCGCAGTAGTCGATGTAGTTAGACAGCGCGCCATCTGCAGGAGAGGGTACGTTGTTGGTCACATCGCGTTCTTCCCGGTCGTAGCGCAATGCAAGGGACAATTCCATGGACTCGGTCAGATCGTAGTTCATCGAGCCAAAGACAGCCATGACGGTCGTGTCGAAGGTATCGTTCACCATCGCGTCAGTAAACTGGTTATAGATGGTGGTGGGAACGTTGCTTGCGGCATTGGGCCAGTTACTGCCGTCATCCCGCAGTTGTGAGACCGCCTGATACCGTTCGATATCGAGGTAATACAAGCCCGCCTGCCAACGCAGTCGTTGATCCGAGTTAGATGTCAGCTGTACCTGAAAGCTCATGTCTTCCTGAAAGCGTTCCTGATACTGGTATCCGTCACAGGTGGTAGGGCTGTAGGGTGGGAGCACTTGCGCACCCGGTGCCGAACCAAAAATAAATGTGGGTGCTGGTAGTGCCGTGACGCCACCGGGTACCGAGGGTGTATAAGACGGTGTCAAGGCATCAAGCGAGTTGATACAGGCTGAGGTCGCGCCATAGAAGCCAAAGGCGCCAGATGTACCGTCGGCAATAAACGTATCTTCTGTATCACTGTAGAAGCCCCAGGCGGTGAGCGTTGCCCAGTCCATATCCCAGTCAGCCTTCACAGAGAATTCCAGAACATCCTGTTCGTTAACAGGCCTGACGTTACCGGCAAATACGAATTCGTGGGTGTTGACGTTTTGGTAAAAACTTTCAACGCCCGGTGTGCCAAATCCTAGGAAGGGCGGTAATTCAAAGGCGGCGTTAAAGGTAATCGCTGCCGCTTCTGACTTGCCGTAACGCAACTTAGTATCAATCGATAAGTTATCTGTGGGATCAAAGACGAGTCGACCCTGCACAGAGTAGTTTTCCGCATCGTCAACGACGTTGTCGTTGAGGAATGAGTTGCTGTAGAAGCCATCGGTGCTGCGATAATCAGCGGTCAGTCGGCCAGCGACGTTTTCACCCAATGGTCCCGCTACGGTGGCGAGGCCGGTGTAGGTGCTGTCTTCAGCCATGCTGATACGTACGTCGCCCTCAAACTCCTGCGACGGACGCTTCGTTGACATAATAATGGCACCAGCCGCGGCCGAACGTCCGTACAAAGCGCCTTGAGGCCCTTTTAAGATTTCAATTTGCTCAAGATCGGCGTACTCGCGGTTGAAGGCGTAGGTATTGATGTAGAGAATCCCATCAATAATGAGGGCGAAGTTTGTTTCAGCGTCACGCGCCCCATTGATACCCCGAATCGATACCGAGGAGTCGCCTGTTTCGACCGTATTGACGAAACTCACGCCCGGGGTTTGGGAGATGAAATCTTCTGCCCGTTGAATCCCCATGTCATTGATTTGGCCCGCTGTAAAAGCGGTCACGGTACTGGGAACGTCTTGAAGTGATTCACTTCGTGCTCGAGCAGTAACAACCACTTCCTCGAGTTGGGCGTAGGCGAAATTAGGTAAAGCGATGCCCGTACCGACAGTTGTCAGTGCAGTCAGTGCTACCGATAAGTGAGTTTTTACAGTCGTGGGTCGATTAATAAATGCGTTGTTCATGTCCACGGATCCTCCAGTAAGCTTTTGGGAAGTGGCTTGCTATTGTGGTTTTTCTCTCGGTAAATACTGCTAAACCGAGTGCTTGGATTACTCAGGCGAACGTCGCCCACAAACATTTGTACGTACAATTAGATCACGACCCCCAATATCGCTGCCCGCTGGGCTGGGGTCAAGTCTAATTCGTTAATGATGTCGGCGGTATTTTGGCCCACTTTGGGCAGTGCGGCGTTGATTTCAGCCGGCTCATGCTGAAATTTCAGTGGCGTACCAATATGATCATTGCCGTGCTCATCTTGCCAACGCATGCCTCGGGCAGCGACGTGATCCGCAGACCAGGCCTCGTTGAGATCTAGCACGGGGCTCCAGCAAATATCCCGGCCGTCGAACCAGTGCTCCCACTCACTCAGCGTTTTGCTGCGAAAGCTGTCTCTTAAAAAGCCGATGGCGGGCTCGTGGGCGCTGCCCGCGGGTCCGACTACAGCGGGTATGAAATCGGGCCGCTCCAAGCCCTCAAACAGAGCGCTGACAAATTTATGTTCTCCACCCCCCAGCGCCAAAAACCGGTCATCGGCTGTTCGATAAATATTGAGCATGGCGCCGCCACCGTGGCTGCGTTCCGCCAATCGGTTGGGTGCACGCTTGCCGGCGAAGACCGGACCAATGATATTGGGTGATGCCGCCAGCACCGACTCATGCATGCTCACGTCTAGATAATCACCTTCACCAGTGGTCTCGCGCCGCAGCAGGGCCATGAGAATGCCCGACAGTGCCGCCCAAGAAGACAGCATGTCTGATATGGCTACCCCAATAATCGCGGGGCCGCTGTCTCCCTCAGGAGAGCGTGACAGGCTCAGTACCCCTGACGCCGCAACGGTTGCGGTGTCATGGGCGGGTTTATCCCGCCATGGCCCTGATTGTCCGAACGCCGAAATAGAGCAATACACTATTCTGGGGTTTATGGCTTTCACCGCTTCGGGCCCAAACCCCAGCCGACCCGCCACACCCGGCCTAAAGGCTTCAACAAGAACATCAGCACTTTTGATGAGTTCAGCCAGCGCGGCCTTACCGGCTTCTGACTTTAAATCGAGTGCAATGCTCTCCTTGCCCCGCTGGGTATTGCGAAACATAACCGTCTCACCACCTTGCTGCCAGGGAAAAGCCTCCCCCGACCGTGTGGGTTCCGGTGCTTTAGGGTTCTCGACTTTAATAACCCGAGCGCCATGATCTGCCATCATTTGCGTGGCCGCCGGGCCCGGCAAAAAAAGCGACAAATCGATAACGGTGACGCCTTCAAGTTTCACAAGGCAGGCTCAGTTGGTAATACCGTCAGAAGACAGCGCTTGTAATGCGGCGGCATCTAGGCCCAGTAACTCGCCCAGAATTTCTGCGTTGTGTGCCCCAATTTCGGCTCCCGGCCAGTCGGTTCTTCCCGGGGTTTCGGACAGTTTTGGCGCAATGGCGGGTATCTTCAACGGACTGCCGTTAACGTCTACTGACTCAAACATGCCCCGGGCGTTGTAATGGGGGTCGGTCATCATGTCCTCAACGCTGTAGATGGGTCCTACGGGAACTCGCACGGATTCAAGACGGTCGATGATGTCCTTTGATGAGTTTGCCTGACACCAGTCGGCTAAAGCTTGATCAATGGCTTCCTGGTGCACCACTCTGCCTTGGTTGTGCTCCAAGGCGGGATCGTTTGCCATATCCTCGCGGCCTGCTTCTTTCATGAGACGCTTGAATATGGAATCACCGTTACCCCCTATCACTACATGCTTGCCGTCTGAACACAGGTAGGTGTTGGTGGGAACGATGCCTGTAATTGTTGTTCCAGAGGGTTCCCGAACCACGCCGGCACCATCGTATTCCGGGACGATACCCTCCAATAAATTAAAGACGGCCTCGTAAAGTGCGACGTCAACCACCTGTCCCTCGCCAGATTTATGGCGTTGGATAACCGCGAGCAGCACACCCAGAGCCGCGTGTATGGCCGCCGCGGTATCGCCGAGTGAAATATTTGGACGGACCGGGGCTTTTCCCGGTTCGCCATTAATGTATCTAAAACCACCGTAGCCCTCGGTAACAGAGGCGTAGCCGGGCTTGGATGAAAACGGGCCGGTCTGACCGTATCCAGAAATTCGGGCGTAAATAATCCCCGGGTTTATCGCTTTGACCTTCTCTGGACCCAGTCCCCAGTCTTCCATAGCGCCGGGTCGAAAGTTTTCTACGACAACGTCGGCCTTGCACAGCAAATCGAATGCCAGCTCTTGGCCCCGCTCAGATTTTAGATCTAGGGTGACGCTCTTTTTGTTGCGTGCTAGTGAGTGGTACCACAACGACGTGCCGTCGCGAACCTCTCGCCACTGACGGATGGGGTCGCCTGTGGGAGGCTCAACTTTAATGACCTCAGCGCCGAAGTAACCCAAAATTGTGCCGGCAAACGGACCTGCCAATAACTGACCCATTTCGACAACGCGTAAACCCTCTAGTGGACGTTCACCGGTCATACTCTTTTCCTCAGTGGGTGTGCAAAAGCCCTGTCGCTTTTTTGCTCAGACTCAAGTAACAAAGGCATTTTCTGCCGGGAACACCTGCGGCAAGTAGACTTTACGCCGTAGGGTTGTCGGTGGTTCTCAGGTGCCACCAAAACATAGTACTGAGTTTAGGACCGAGACGTCTATGAGGCGGCTCGCTAGGTTTCGATTTTAGCTTCGGGGTGTAAATGCGTACTAGCAACGGGCAGGTGTAGTGGTAACAATAATGCTCGCCACCCCTCAGACAGTGGCAGTTTGACCTTGCAGTGGCAGCTTGACCTTGTTTTTTGCCATCGACAGGCCACTCAGCTGATTTTTGCAGCTGCATTGCAGCGGTGCGCTACTTACAAATCGCCCACGGGCTGCAAAACTTAAAATGATTCGGTTCGCGCTTCAAAGTGCCAAGGGTGAAGAGCGTAGCGTTAAGGCCCCCAAATTTTATAACATTGGGCTTGTGGCCTATCGCGCAGGCGTCAGGTTCATGCCGTTAACGGTGTCGACGTTTATTGTCTATTGGAAAAAACGATCCCGAGGGTGCTCCGCTCTACATGAAACTGCATGCTGACTTAACCCGCCGTGCGCGGGTAAATAGCCTTGAACTCGATTGGCTGCCATCCCCAATGGCCGGTGTGCACCGGCGAATGCTAGACCGCAAGGGTGGTGAGGTGGCCCGAGCAACCAGTATTGTTCGCTATGAACCCCAATCATTTTTTTCATCCCACACCCATAGTGGCGGTGAGGAGTTTTTAGTGCTCGAGGGAACCTTTTCAGATGAAAACGGTGATTACCGCGCAGGAACGTATGTTCGAAATCCGGTGGGCTCAAGCCATACGCCGTTTTCCAAAACAGGCAGCACCATATTTGTAAAGCTGCAGCAGTTTCATCCCCTCGATCAAGCATCGGTGCGTGTCGACACCAACACAGCATGCTGGCAAGACGGCTCGGCTAGCGGCATCACTGTACTGCCATTGCACCGGTATGAGAGTGAGGTTGTGTCGCTGGTTAAATGTGAGCCTGGCGTTAGTTTTCCCGAGAATACGCCGGTAGGGGGTGAGGAAGTTCTGGTTCTCGACGGGGTTCTGAGTGATCACCTTGGGCACTATGAACAAGGTACCTGGATACGGAACCCGCCGGACAGTCGTCAGCAGCGCTGGAGTCAGCAGGGCTGCCTCTTCTATAGAAAAACCGGGCATTTGAACCCCTCGTTATGGGTGGGTTGACCGCCCAAAGCGGAAGGCTTGCCCCCGGCACGTCCTGCTAGCTCTGTGGGTTGGAATTGCCTATGCTTGCCCCGGTCTCGTAATAGGCATAGCGCTCCAACTGTCTAGACAACCGTGCGAATACAGCAACGTTAGATTTCTTCCATGCGGTCAATACAGGGGTGGCTTCCGGCAGGGGTTAGACCGCTCAGCGGCTTGCAGGTTGTCTGGGCGCATTGCGATGGCTAGCAGCTGCGATACTAAAGCGATCTAAAAGCTACTCGATCGCTGTGGATCTTTATAATTGTAAGTTTTGCTCTCGGGCACTAATGGAGTGTTATGAACACGGTGGTAACTGAAATTCCAGACCTCGCGAGTGAGCTGCCTCCCGATGCAAAAGCTGTCCCCGACTGGTTAGAGCATGCGCTGCAAGTACCCCGGGAAGAAGGCTGGGTAGATTCGGGGGGCTGCGCTATTCATTATTTTCGCTGGGGTAATCCTGAGAATCCGGGTTTGCTCTTGATGCATGGGTTTTTAGCTCACGCGCGTTGTTTTGCCTTTATCGCGCCGTTTCTTGCGGAAAATTATCATGTTGTCGCATTTGACCTTTCGGGTATGGGCGATTCCGGCGTGCGGGAGCATTACTCCGATGCTGTTCGCGCCGCTGAAGTTGAGGACGTGGCTCGGGCTACCGGGTTGTTCGAGCATGAAGTAAAGCCTGTGGTGATCGCGCACTCTTACGGTGGCCATGTGGCACTGACCGCTATGGCAGAACGGCACAACCTGTTCGGCGGGCTGATCATTTGTGATTTGATGGTGCTGCGCGCTGAGCGATTAAGAGCGCATTTTGGAAAAAACAAGCCGCTGCCTTCAGATCCAAAACGCCCCAATCGCATCTACCCCGACTACGAGACCGCAAAAGGACGCTTCGTACTTTCCCCAAACCAGCCCGTCAATGTTCCCAGCTTGTTTGACTACATGGCGTATCACTCGTTAAAGCGAGTGGACGGAGGGTGGACGTGGAAGTTTGACACCAGCGTCTTTCGCAGCGACTTTGGTCAAGAAGAACGCATCTTCGGACAAGGCAATATTATAGCGAGGACGCCGGGACGAAAAGCCGTAGTTTATGGACAAGACAGCGTTTTGTTTGATGACGATTCAGCCGCTTATCTTCGTGAGTGCGGAGCCGATGATGTCCCGATAATCGGCATTCCCGGAGCCCGGCATCACCTCATGCTGGACGAGCCTGTTGCCTTTGTGAGCGTGTTGCGGGCGATCTTGGCGCAGTGGGCCTAGTTTGTGGGCTAACCCCTGCGTAGGTGCTGAATTACAGGGGTGCTTTTTGGTTAATGGTGGGCAGACGCCTAATGGCTTTCAGCGTCATAACGAACACCATTGAGATACCAAGTCTGCGGGCCTGATGGGCTGTCTATAACGATCTCGGCATCGATGGCTTTGCCCAATAGGGCCCTGCCCAAAGGCGAATCGCAGCTCAGCTTTTGTGCGCTTAGATCAAACTCATCGGGCCCTACAATGCGCCAATGCTGTATCAGGCCTTCAGGGTTTTCGAGGGTTACATAGGCACCGAAGTAGGCCTTCCCGGGGTCGGTAGGCCCCGCCGTTACAACGGTAAGCTCATCAAGGCGTTTGCGTAAAAAACGCACCCGGCTGTCAATTTCACGGAGGCGCTTTTTGCCATAAATATAATCGCCGTTCTCCGAACGATCGCCATTCGCTGCCGCAGCTTGCACGGCGGCGGTTACGACAGGTCGCTCGACCTTCCATAGGGCTTTGAGTTCATCGCGTAAACGCTGCTCTCCTTCAGCCGTTATGTAGGGAGATCCCTTGGGTCTTGGTGGGCGATAGCGCGACAATCAAACACTCCCCATGTTCAGTTTCGGAGAAAACCTTGCAGATAAAAGCAATTTTAATGATGCTGTGGATCTTATTGTGCCACTACTTGAGACCCAGATGACTGCTGTTTTTTCAATGCCCCTGACTCTCGCATTACTACTGCTCCACGCTTCTGCTGTTGGCGCACAGAGCTGTGTCGATTTGACCGGAGATTTTCAGCAGGGCGGATTGCTGTGGGGGCAGGTGGCGCCGACTGCGCTCGTGACCCTCGATGACACTTCGATATTTGTGATGCCCAGCGGGGCGTTTGTTTTGGGGTTAGGCCGCGACGCCCCCAAAGAGCAAGTGGTGTCAGTGGTTGCCGACGGTCATCGCTGCACGCAAACGGTGACGGTTACTCAGCGTCAGTACAATATCCAACGCATCGAAGGGGTTCCCCAGAAAACTGTCACGCCCCCTGATGATGTGCTCGAGCGCATTGCCAAAGAGCGTGTAATGGTTCGCGAGGCTAAAGCCCAGCGTATTGAGCGTCCCGAACTGCTAGAGGCTGTGCAAGCGGGCCTGTCCTGGCCTGCGACAGGGAGAATCAGTGGTGTTTACGGCAGCCAAAGAGTTTATAACGGCACTCCGGGTTCACCCCATTATGGTGTCGATGTGGCGGTGCCCACCGGACATCCTGTCGTGGCTCCGGGTCCCGGCGTCATTACCCTGGCACAGCCCGATCTCTTTTATTCAGGCGGCACCATTATTCTTGACCATGGTTATGGCCTCTCCTCGTCCTTTTTGCATCTCAGCAAGCTGCGTGTAGCGGTGGGTCAAGAGGTGAGCCGGGGCGACCTCATCGGTGAAGTGGGGGCCACTGGACGCGCGACTGGCCCACATTTAGATTGGCGCATGAGTTGGTTAAATCAACGCGTTGATCCGCAGCTGCTCGTTCCAGCCCTAGCGTCCGGGGAATGACCGCCATCTGGTAGTGCCCATGGCACCGCCTTACCCGTATACTTCACGGCTACAAATTTTCTTGGAGGGTTTTTTGTGCTCGATCCTAAACTACTTGAGATTCTGGTCTGCCCGGTTTCAAAGGCGCCATTGGAGTACCAACCTGAGCAACAGGAGCTGGTATGCCGCGCGAGTGGCCTTGCTTACCCCATACGCGACGATATTCCGGTGATGCTCGAGAGTGAGGCGCGCGCACTAAGCCTTGAAGAACGTGAGCGGTGAATAGAGTCCTATGACCGATACGATTTTTGGCAAGATTACCCGGGGTGAAATTCCTAGTGAGTTCATACACGAAGACGAGCACTGTGTGGTGATTCAGGATATCCACCCCCAGGCGCCCACACACGTGTTAATCATTCCCAGAAAGCCCATTCCTCGTTTGGTCGATGCGCAAGCCGTCGACGCCGAATTGCTAGGGCACCTGTTGCTTGTGGCGGGCAAGGTTGCGCAAGATCTGGGTGTGGGTGACGGTTTTCGGTTGGTGATTAATAATGGCGCAGATGGCGGGCAAACCGTATTTCATTTGCACCTGCATATATTGGCGGGACGGACCCTGGCCGAGGGTGAGTTGGCGGGCGGTTTGGCCTGAGCCTGTGGTGACCGTCGCCACCGGCAGTTAATGGGCGTTGCAAGGCTTGCGCACAAAGTGAGAGGCCCAATAGCCCCTCGACCTGACACGATAAAATTGAAGATTAAAAATTAACAATGGGGCTGTTCGGGTCCAAAGTATTTATGGCCGTGGGGCCCAATGAGAGCATGCAATGAAAACAGCTGAAATCCGTGAAGCGTTTCTGTCTTACTTCGAAGAACAGGGGCATACCCGAGTGGAGTCTAGCTCTCTGGTTCCTCACGAAGACCCAACGTTATTGTTTACTAACGCGGGTATGAATCAGTTTAAAGAAACCTTTTTGGGCTTGGAAAGCCGGGCCTACCAGCGAGCTTGTACGTCTCAAAAGTGTGTTCGTGCGGGGGGCAAGCATAACGATCTCGAAAATGTCGGTTACACCGCACGACACCACACCTTTTTTGAGATGCTGGGTAACTTTAGTTTTGGCGATTATTTTAAGCGTGAGGCGATTAACTTCGCCTGGACCTTTCTGACAGAGGTGCTGCAGTTACCCAAAGAGCGCCTCTGGGTGACGGTTCATATTTCTGACGATGAAGCGGCGGCCATCTGGATTGACGAGATCGGGATTGACCCCAGCTGTTTGTCACGATTAGACGAGGACAACTTCTGGCAGATGGGCGATACAGGGCCCTGCGGGCCTAGCTCTGAAATCTTCTACGACCATGGTGCTCAGGTGCCCGGAGGCCCACCGGGCAGTCCAGACGATGACCTTGATCGTTATATTGAAATCTGGAATCTTGTGTTTATGCAATTCAATCGCGATGCGGCGGGCGAATTGCACCCCTTGCCGGCGCCCTCGGTCGATACGGGTATGGGGTTGGAGCGTATTGCTGCGGTCTTACAGCACGTGCATTCCAATTATGAAATAGACCTTTTTCAAGCGTTGATAAAAAACGCAGCGACAGCACTCAGTGTTTCTGATCTCGAGGAAAAATCACTGCGTGTCATTGCCGATCACTTGCGGTCCTGTGCATTCTTAATCGCTGACGGTGTGATGCCCAGCAATGAGGGCAGGGGTTACGTGTTGCGGCGAATTATTCGGCGCGCCGTGCGCCATGGCAACAAGCTAGGTGCAACCCAGCCCTTTTTCGCCTCACTGTTACCCGTTTTGGTGGCAGAAATGGGCGCTGCTTATCCCGATCTGCCCGCGAATGAAAGCGTTATCACAAAGGCCCTTCGCGCCGAAGAGGAACAATTTGCGCGAACCCTAGACAACGGCATGGCGATTTTGGAAGAGGCCTTGGCGGGCCTCGACGGCACGGTACTCCCCGGGGAGTTAATTTTTAGGCTCTACGATACCTACGGTTTTCCCGTTGACCTAACCAACGACATTGCCCGTGAACGCAATCTCACCCTAGATGTTCAAGGTTACGATGAGGCCATGGCCCAGCAGCGCAAACGTTCGCAAGAGAGCGGCAGCTTTAAGGTTGACTACAACGAGTCGGTAAATATTCCCGGCGAGACGCACTTTACCGGCTACGACAGTACCGAAGGCACTGGAACCGTCGTGGCGTTACTCGCAGAGGGCGAATTGGTGCAGGCATTGGCCGCGGGTGAGCGCGGCATTGTCATTTTAGACAGCACGCCTTTTTACGGCGAGAGCGGCGGCCAAGTGGGCGATTGCGGCTTCTTGCAGGGAAATTCCAGCCGCGCTGATGTTAGCGATACGACCAAGGCTCAGGGGCATCACTTTCATCATGCTCATGTGACCTCAGGGTCGTTAAACGTGGGCGATGCCTTGACAGCGACTGTCGACAACCAGCTGCGCCAGCGTATTCGTCTGAATCATTCGGCGACCCACTTACTTCATGAGGCGCTACGCCGAGTCTTAGGTGATCACGTTGTGCAGAAAGGCTCTTTAGTTGATTCTGAAAGACTGCGTTTCGATTTCTCCCATGGCGAAGCGGTCAATGCCATGCAGATTGAGGAAATCACTCAAATTGTTAATGCACAAATTCGTGGTAACAGTGCTACGACAACACAATTAATGGATATGGACAGCGCGGTCGCCGCGGGTGCCACCGCCTTGTTTGGCGAAAAGTACGGTGATGAAGTGCGGGTATTGTCCATGGGGTCGGACGGGTTTTCAGTGGAGCTTTGCGGCGGGACCCATGTTGCTAGAACTGGCGACATTGGTCTTTTGCTGGTAACCGGTGAGTCGGGGGTTGCTGCGGGTGTGCGCAGAATCGAGGCGCTCACCGGGGAAGCCGCCTTGGCGCAAAGCCTGGCGAGCAGCCAGCGTGTCGTAGATGTAGCGGAGGTGTTAAAAGCCACGCCGATGGCCGTTGTCGATAAGGCCGGCGCACTGCGATCTGAATTGCGTGAACTTGAAAAAGAGGTGGCGCGCCTGAAGCAAAAGCTGGCTACTTCGTCGGGGGGTGATCTCACACAGTCGGCGGTTGATGTCGGGGGCATTAAAGTATTGGCCACCCAAATAGAGGGTGCCGATGTGGCAACCCTTCGCGACACCCTCGATCAGTGTAAAAACAAGCTCGGTACAGCGGTGGTTTTATTGGCCGCGGTGGAGGGTGACAAGATTGCTTTGGTCGCCGGTGTCACCAAAGATGTCACTGACAAGGTACGAGCGGGCGACGCCATTAAGGAATTTGCTGGGCGTTTGGGTGGCAAAGGCGGAGGTCGGCCCGACATGGCTCAAGGAGGTGGAACTGACGTGGCTGCTTTACCAGCTGCATTGGCTGCCGTACCCGATTGGGTTGCATCACAGCTGGGTTGAATTGGTTTAGCCTTGGGCATTCCTCGGCTAACCGCAACCTTCCACATTAGCTAGTCACGTTGCATGCCTAATATGGTATGCTCCGCGCCCAATTTTAACTGTCCGGTACGGGTTTTCATGGCCCTCATAGTTCAAAAATACGGTGGTACTTCGGTGGGTTCGCCAGAGCGTATTGAGCACGTTGCCGATAAGGTTGCGAGCTTTCATCGCGACGGCCACGACGTGGTGGTTGTCGTATCTGCCATGTCTGGGGAGACCAATCGGCTTATCGAGCTGGCGCATGCAATAGAAGAGTACCCCCAGCCAAGGGAACTCGACATGCTTGTGTCCACGGGTGAGCAAGTGACCACAGCATTGCTGAGTATGGCACTCCACAAGCGCAAAGTGCCTGCACGGTCCTACAACGGCTCACAGGTCCGTATTTTGACAGACACAGCCCACACTAAAGCGCGGATTCAGCACATTGACGGGCATCGTTTGCGCGCAGACCTCGATCAGCGGCGCGTAGTGGTTGTGGCTGGTTTTCAAGGTGTTGATCCCGAGGGCAACATAACAACGCTGGGACGCGGCGGTTCAGACACCACCGCGGTCGCGCTTGCGGCGGCACTGTCGGCGGATGAATGCCAAATTTATACGGATGTTGATGGGGTCTACACCACCGATCCTCGAGTAGAGTCTAGTGCTAGGCGGTTGGAGAAAATCACTTTTGAAGAGATGCTGGAACTTGCCAGTATGGGCTCCAAGGTGCTGCAAATACGCGCTGTGGAATTTGCGGGTAAATATGCCGTACCCCTAAGAGTTCTCAGCAGTTTTAAAGAAGGGCCTGGTACCTTAATCACGATGGAGGAGGACGCCGATATGGAAGCGCCAACAATAGCCGGTATTGCTTTTAACCGTGATGAGGCCAAGCTCACCGTGCTGGGTGTTCCCGATACCCCCGGTGTGGCTTACAAAATTTTAGGGCCGGTAGGTGAGGCCAACATTGAAGTAGACGTGATATTGCAGAACACTGGAGAGGAGGGGCATACCGACTTCACTTTTACAGTGGCCCGTAACGATCTCGAGAGCGCAAGAAAAATTCTTGAAGATTTAGTGATACAACTGGACGCGAAAGAATTGCGTGCGGATGCAAAAATTGCCAAAGTGTCGATTGTGGGTGTAGGGATGCGCTCGCATGCCAATGTGGCAGCGCGTATGTTCAAGGCGTTGTCCGAGGTGGGCGTTAATATCCAGATGATCAGTACGTCCGAAATTAAAATCTCGGTGATTATCGAAGAGAACTATTTGGAGCTTGCAGTAAGGGCTCTTCACACGGCGTTTGGTCTTGAGCAAAGCCCAGCGGAAAACGACTAATATTAATTAAGTAGGGCTACAAGAACCCCAAAACGGCGGTAAACAGGGAAGTTACACATGCTGATATTAACTAGAAAAATGGGCGAGTCGTTGGTGATTGGTGAGAACATCACGATTACCGTGCTGGGCGTTAAAGGTAATCAAACTCGCCTTGGGGTAGACGCACCTCGGGACGTTTCCGTGCATCGAGAGGAAATCCTTAACAGGATTCAGGCCGACAAGCACCCCGAAGAGGGTGATAGTGACGGAAATACCCGCGAGAGCGACTAAAGCAGTGTTTTTCTGTGAATTCTCTATGGTAGGATTCGCACCCTCCGGAGAAGTGGCCGAGTGGCTGAAGGCGCTCCCCTGCTAAGGGAGTATACGTTAATCGCGTATCGAGGGTTCGAATCCCTCCTTCTCCGCCATCCAAACAAAAGACGCCCCTCTGGGGCGTTTTTTTGTTTGGGGCTTTGAATATGAGATGAGAACCCTCGGGTTCGACAAACGCTGCCTAGGGCAGAGTTTGGACGCGTAGCCGTAAGGTGTAGCGCCCTGAAAGGGTTTGAGCAGCGGAGGCAACGCTGCTCGAATCAATCCCTCCTTCTCCGCCATCCAAACAAAAGACGCCCCTCTGGGGCGTTTTTTTGTTTTGGGCTTTGAATATGAGATGAGAACCCTCGGGTTCGACAAACGCTGCCTAGGACAGAGTTTGGACGCGTAGCCGTAAGGCAGAGCGCCCTGGAAGGGTTCGAGCAGCGGAGGCAACGCTGTTCGAATCAATCCCTCCTTCTCCGCCATCCAAACAAAAGACGCCCCTCTGGGGCGTTTTTTTGTTTGGGGCTTTGAATATGAGATGAGAACCCTCGGGTTCGACAAACGCTGCCTAGGGCAGAGTTTGGACGCGTAGCCGTAAGGCAGAGCGCCCTGGAAGGGTTCGAGCAGCGGAGGCAACGCTGCTCGAATCAATCCCTCCTTCTCCGCCATCCAAACAAAAGACGCCCCTCTGGGGCGTTTTTTTGTTTGGGGTTTTGAATTCGGGAAGAGAACCCTCGGGTTCGACAAACGCTGCCTAGGGCAGAGTTTGGACGCGGAGTCGTGAGGCGGAGCGCCCTGGAAGGGTTCGGGTGGGCGGCTTGATGAGAACGCTGTTGTAGTGAAGGTTTAAACATCAAGAGCGGTATGATTTTCAGGTTCAGCTAAGCGCCACACTCGTCTCTCGCTATTTCTAGTTTTAAATTTTCACGCCGTAGTATAAAGTCTTAACTAACTATACATAAGTGTTAATAAACTAATTCAGTATGGCAAAGGCCAGATTTTGGCGAGTCGCCTTTCGAATTTGGTTGGTCAGCAGAAAATAAAATGCCCAGATATTTCTGGTACCTGACTGCGAGATCAAGGCCTCCTAAATGTATTTTTGTACAAGAGCGGGAAAGGGCGTGGAAA
>Ga0206130_10005117_pt1 | contig 15734 bp, 9 predicted proteins | sample Helgoland_Spring_9_FD_148637 | JGI IMG/M metagenome (GOLD analysis project Ga0206130, IMG submission 148637) | Pelagic subsurface seawater microbial communities from Kabeltonne, Helgoland, North Sea - Helgoland_Spring_Bloom_20160512_1 | ecosystem: Environmental > Aquatic > Marine > Epipelagic ... | reverse complement strand
TGCGTTCACGAGCATCAAATGAGACAACGAACCGACAGTGAGAAAGCTCTTTTTCCCCCAAAGTGCCTCCTCATCAATTATTACCTTTTCCCCTTTCCCCTTGCTAGACCGCCTGCCCACTCGTCACTGTCCCCGTATTCCGCCCCTTTCCAATCTTCGCCAAGGCTACGACCGACAAGCCGATCTCCCCAACAACGTCCTCAGGGACACCCCACAAAAAGCAAATTCCTAGCAACAACCAGCATGTGATGGAACCCTCCAGCACAGCCAGCCACACTTCCAATAACCATGACACTCAAACATCTCTCCACTGCCATCGCCTGCGTGGCGCTCACAACCCTAAGCTCCACCGCTGCCGACACCCTCGTCCTCAAGGGCAAGGAAGGCCCGGGCAAAGGCAAACACATCGTCCTCATCTCAGGTGACGAGGAATACCGCTCCGAGGAATCGGCCCCCATGCTCGCCAAGATCCTCTCACAGAAACACGGTTTTGATTGCACCGTCCTCTTCTCATGGACCGACAAGCACATCGACCCCAACAACCAGTCCGGCATTCGCGGCTGGGAGGCGCTCGATTCCGCCGACCTGATGATCATCGGCACCCGCTTCCGCACCCCAAAGGATGAGGATGCCAAACATGTCACCGACTATCTCAACAAAGGCAAGCCGGTCATCGGCTTCCGCACCGCCACCCACGCCTTCAATGGTGGTCAGAAATTCGGCGATGGCGACGGAGCGATCGGCTTCGGTCAGTTTGGTCGCAAGGTCCTCGGCGAACAGTGGGTCAACCACCACGGCGGCCACAAACGCGAAGGCGCTCGCGGAGTGATTGAAGAGGCCAACAAGGCCCACGCTGTCCTCAACGGCGTCGACGATGTCTTCGCTCCTTCCGATGTCTACGGCGTCAAGAACCTCACCGCTGCCGACACCATCCTCATGCGCGGCGCAGTCACCAAAACCCTCGATCCCAAATCTCCCAACGTCGACGGCGGGAAGAACGACCCCATGCAGCCCTTCGTCTGGCTTCACCCCTACACCGCACCCGACGGCAAAACCAAAGGCAACACCCTCTGCACCACTGCCGGCGCTTCCGTCGACTTCGTCAGCGAAGGTCTCCGCCGTGTCATCGTCAACGGCGCTTACCACCTCACTGGATTGGCCGTCCCCGACAAAGCCGACGTCTCCTACGTCGATCCCTTCTACCCGAGCTTCTACGGTTTCATCGGAGACGGCGAATGGTGGCCCGCCGCTGACTTCCAAGCCGAAGACTTCGGCCTCGGCAAGACTCCCCACCAACCCGACCCCAATGGATCTCCTGATTGGGCCTTCCGCCCGGTTCCCGAATAAGCTTCTTTCTCCTCTTCTCCAGTCTTCGCCACCTCCTTCGCTGAAGCTTTGGCGGTCAAGAAGGCTTCGACCGGCACGCCGATCTCCCCAATAACGTCCTCAGGGACGCCTCACAAAAAGCAAATTGCTAGCAGCCAGCCATGACCTCATCTTCTACAATTCGACGCGCCCTTCTCGCGGCCCTGTTGATCCTGCCATTCATCGCCGTATCTGGCGCTGCGGTTGAGATCGCTCCGCGGCCAATCCGGGTGCTCTTTCTTGGACACGAGGGTAAGGATCACAATTCGGGAAAATATCTGCCCTACTTGATGGAGCGTTTCGGCCGTGAAGCGATCTACTTCGACTACGATACGTCGCCGGATTGTCTCAATTCTGAGACGCTTTCGGCTTACGATACGGTGATGCTCTATGCCAATCATGAGAACATTACGGAGGCGCAGATGGGAGCACTCGGCGAGTTCGTCGAGAGCGGTCACGGCTTCGTCGCGGTTCACTGTGCCAGTGCGTGTTTCGGCAATTCCCCGGAGTTCATCAAGTTGCTTGGGGGCAAGTCTAAATCCCATGGTGGTGGGGAGTTCAAGGCGAGCATTCTGGAGCCCGGACATCCGATCATGGAGGGAGTGAACGAGTATGAAACTTGGGGTGCAACCTCTGTGCACGACGAGCTGAACGAGGAGGGTCGGACGCTGTTGATGGAGCGTGTTGAGGGTGACCGCCGTGAGCCGTGGGCATGGGTTCGAAAGCAGGGCAAGGGCCGGGTGTTCTACACCGCCAGCGGTCACAATGAACGCACCTGGAAGAACCCCGACTTCCAACTGAAACTCCGCAATGCGATTGTGTGGTCGGTTGGCGACGAGACGGGGAAGGAATGGGAGACCTTCCTCGCCTCGCGCGAGAAGGAGGTTCGTGAGAAAAACAAGAACGTCGCCAACTATGAGCGTCGTCCCGAGCCGATCACTTTCCAGCATCCTTTCAGCGTGAAGGGCAGCATGGAGCGCACGCAGGTGCCGGCCGACATGAGGCTGGAACTCTTTGCCAGCGAGCCGGACATCCGCAAGCCGATCTCCTTCACCTTCGACGAGCGTGGCCGCTGCTGGGTCGCGGAGACCAGCGACTATCCCCACGGAGTCAAACCGGACGGGGTGGGCAGCGATAGCATCCGGATCTGCGAGGATACCGACGGCGACGGCAAAGCGGACAAGTTCACGGTCTTTGCCGAAGGCCTTAACATTCCGACCGGGCTGGTGTTCGCCAATGGCGGGGTGATTGTCAGTCAGCCACCGCGCTTTCTGTTCCTGAAGGACACCGATGGCGATGACAAGGCGGACGTGCGCGAGGAGATCATGACCGGCTGGGGGATCGGCGACACCCATGCGCAAGCCAACAACCTTCACTACGGCTTGGACAACTGGCTATACGGCTGTGTCGGCTACTCGGGGTACCGCGGCGAGGTGGCTGGGAAGAAGACGAGTTTTGCCCAAGGGACTTACCGATTCAAGGCGGACGGATCACAACTCGAGTTCCTTCATCAATTCTCCAACAACTCCTGGGCGCAATCGCATAACCAGTGGGGAGATCAGTTCGGTGGGACAGCCAATGGAGCGCCAATTTTTTACGGAGGCATTCCCAAGGCGGCTTTTCCTGAAGGGATGCGCGGCATGACGGCCAAGAAGATCAATCTGGTAAATTTGGCTCATGCGATCACCCCGAACTACCGCCAAGTTGATTGGATGGGTGCCTACACCGCTGCGGCGGGGAGTGCGTTCATCTACAGTGATAAGCTGCCACCCCGGATGCAGGGGATGGCCTTGGTCACCGAGCCAACCATGAAGCTGATCGCCCTGATGGATGTCCGCGAGGACGGGGCCGGCTATGTGGCGCACGATGGCTTCAATTTGGTCGCGAGCACGGATGAGTGGATGTCGCCGGTCTTCGCTGAAGTCGGGCCGGACGGCGCGGTGTGGTTTGCGGACTTCCAGAATTTCATCATCCAGCACAACCCGATCCCGAGCGTCGGCCATGGCGGCTATGAGGCCAAGGGGGGGGTAGGGGGTGCCCACGAGAACACGCTGCGCGATCATGAGCGCGGGCGGATCTACCGGGTGGTCTGGAACGAGGCGAAGAAGCCAGCGATTACCAGTCTCAAGGGCGCGAGCGATGCCGAGCTGGTTCGGGCCCTCGGCAGCGACAATCCACTCTGGCGGCTCAAGGCCCAGCAGATGCTGGTCGAAGGGGGGCGCAAAGGCGTCGTGCCGAGCTTGCGAAAAGGCATTGTCGAGAACAGCAACAATATTGGGTCCATTCATGCTTTGTGGGTGTTGCACGGGCTGGGAGAACTCGACCAGGAAACGCACCGCAGTGCGCTGCTTGCGGGTGATCGCGGTCTACGCCGAAATGCCGTGCGGGCGCTTGCAAGCGGCAAGGCCTCGCAGTCCCTGCTGTTTGGATCAGGCACGCTCAGCGATCCCGATCCGGTGACCCGGCTTGCGGCCATGATCAAGCTCTCCGAATTCCCGACATCGGCGGAAATCGTCACCTTGGTGGGAGGCATGGGCAGTGATCCTGAATTGATAAAAGACCAATGGCTCGCCGAGGCCGCGAGAATTCTCTCGCAGAAACACAACCCGTTCAAAGAGGGGGCGAACGTGCTCGCAAACTCCGGATTTGAGGAGACCACTGGAACTGCGCCTGCGGCTTGGAAGGAAAAGAATAACGGAACAGCACCGGGAAATGCGAACCACTCTTGGGAGATTGCTTCGGACGTCAAACACGCCGGCAAGCAAGCGCTCAAACTTGAAGGCAAGGGGGGGCATATCGCTAAGGCGATGGTCCTTCAGGCCGAGCTCAAACCGAACACCTACTACCGTCTCAAGGGCTGGATGCGGACTGAAGATCTCCGTGGCCGGGTCTACATCGTCGATCGTGTTCGGCGAGCCGAGACCTCGCCGGTTTCTGACACCACGGATTGGCAGGAAGTGGATCTCTTGTTCAATAGCGGCGAGATCCCACGCGCCGACATCCATCTGGTCTATGACGGCGGCAGTGGCAAGGCCTGGTTCGATGACGTGCGACTCATCGAGATGGTTCCGATTGACAGTGCGGAGGATCAGGCCGGGCCGGGCGATGCTGCCCGCGGAGAAGCGATCTTCTGGAAGCATCCGGTCGCGGCTTGCGTGAACTGCCACATGCTGGGAGGCAAGGGCAGCGCGGTGGGGCCGGCTCTGGATGGGGTGGGGTCGCGTCAGGACGAGGCCTACTTGCTGGAGTCTTTGATCAACCCCAATGCCAAGATGGCGGAAGGATTCGAGTCCCTTCCGATCAGCTCAATGCCGCCGATGGAGCAGATTCTGAAGCCGCAGGAACTGGCCGATGTGCTGGCCTTCTTGAAAGGACTGAAGGAGTAATGCCACTTCGCAAATCAAAAGAGACAACTGTTTCTTTGAGGTCTTTGTCGATCAACGATTCGCGAAGGTAAGGAAACCGAGCGCTTTTGGCTGAGAGCAGCGTTGCGCCGAAGCCGAAGGAGATGTGCGGATTCGGTCTGCGGTCGAACTTTACCCTCGTTGGGTTCGTCGAAAACTTCGGGATCGCGATTGGCCGATGACCAGCAGAGCGAAACCCGTCCCTGCGGCTTGACCTCGAATTCATGAACATCGGTAGCGTGCGGGCAGATGCGGCCGATGTGGGTCAGCGGCATGAATACGCGGAAAAACTCCTCGGCGGCGCATTCGCTTTTGAGGTGAGGAACTTGAGGTCGCCGTTGAGGGGATGGCAGAGGGGTGAAAAGGGGGTTTCTAGGCGGCTGGATTTTGCCGAGGCTTCATCGGGTGCGGGGTAGTCTGCTCGGGTTCCGCTGCCGCCTAGAAGGACGGCTTTCCTTGCTTTCTCGCTGTCCGACTTATTTCTTAAAATCGTGCCATTCGGGAATGCCTCCCATTCCCTAGTCCTTCTTCGCGGCCCACTTGATGCCGTTGGATAGCAGCTTGAGGTATTCCTTGGTCTGCATCGTCGAGTTGTGGTGGCCGATGGTGGTACCGAAGACCTTGCCTTTGCCATACTGGTTCACCCAGATGCAAACTTGGTCGCCTTGTTTGTTATTACCATTGTGGCCGGTCGCGAGCGCGGTAGCGGTAGGCAATACTTCGAGGACGTTGTAGAGTTCTCCCTCTGGGGTCTTCCAGCCGTCTGGAAGGTCTTTGACGATCGGGTGGTCGGCTTTCACTTTTGTGACGGTGATCGCGGCCTTCGGGCCGTGGTTGCGGGTGCGGACTCCGAGGAACTTGACCCAGGTCTTCTCGTTCTCTTTGCCCTTCTCCGCTTTCACTTCCCAGTGGAAGGAGTGTGCCGTGCAGTGGAGTGCCACGGCGGGTTTTCCGGCCTCGTGCACGGCAGCAACGCTGTCGATGAACTTGGTGTCTCCCTCGTGGGCATGGCAAATGTTGTAGACGATGACGTCGTAATCATCGGCCCAGCCTTCCTTGCTCAGATCCGCCTTGCACTCGTCAGGCTTCTTGTGGTGCATGATCGTCCAGTCGACGCCGGTGACCCCCTCGCTGATAATCTTCTTCTGCGATTCGTAGTCGTGGTAGCCCTCGCCGGTGACCAGCAGTGCTTTGATCTCCTTCTTGCCGTCGGCATCGCCTTCATGGTGATCGGCGAATGCAAAGTCCGCCACAGCGAAGGAAGCGGTGATAGCGAGGAGCGTTGTAAAATGCTTGGAAATCTTCATAGTGGATAAATTGTGATTGGGATTCGTGAAGGCTGCAAGCCCAGGGTGAGCCTAGTCATTGGGGGCGGCCGCGTATTGTAACATCGGAGGGTTGCGATTGGCGAAATGGGGGGCAGATCTAGTCTCGAGATTCACTCCCTCCTTGCGCCTTGCTCTTGGGGAAAATCGCCTTCGCCCATTCATCAGATTAAGGTTTTCAGAACACCAGGCAGATCGTGCGATCCGAGTGAACTCTTTGAGTAAAGTCCAACTCAGGATGCGACGATACCCTTTGGAGGTGTGAAATCGTTACGCGCGTCTCTTTTGTGGACGGACAAACTCGCGCCGCAGCAATGTAATTTCATCCCTCATGGCACACCCCTCCATATGGTCATTTACCATGCCCATAGCCTGCATAAATGCGTAAGCGGTTGTCGGACCGAAGAACTTCCAGCCACGTGCTTTCAAATCTTTGCTCAGCGCTTTGGAAGTGTTGGTGAAGCTAGGAGTGGGATGTTCGCGGTCGTCCTTTGCTGCGTGGGGTTCTGTGGAGTCAGGCTCCCACTCCCAGATATAGGCAGCAAGGCTTCCATACTCATCGACAAGCTCGATGGCGCGACGAGCATTGTTGATGGTCGCCTCGATTTTCCCCCGGTGACGGACGATGCCTGCATCCTGGAGCAGCCGAGATAGGTCCCCATCGTCAAAACCAGCGACCTTATCAAAGTCAAAGCCAGCGAATGCTTTCCGGAAGTTTTCACGCTTGCGTAGAATCGTCAGCCACGAAAGTCCGGACTGGAAGCCTTCCAGGCAAATTTTCTCGAAGAGCCGGTGATCGTTGGCGACAGGCCGTCCCCATTCCACGTCGTGGTATCGCTGGTAATCCTCGTGGTCGCTGCCCCACCAACAGCGGGTAACGCCATCGTTGGCTGTGTGGAGGTATTTGTCGTCGGGATCGGGCATCGTGTTCGAATGGTTGGCTGGTTGCGGAACGTTAATGTGAGCAGTTCGTCAGGCCAGCGGGAAATATGTCGACCCGCTTCAAAATCGGCCGCGTGCGACGATGGTAATTTTTCTCCCGAAATTTATTTCAAGCTAAAGAGGGAAATGGAATCGACAGAAGGACGCGGAGTTCGCAAAGCCTGAAAGAGTTAGGGGGATCAGACGCGTAACCTTCTGGGTGAATGATACAGACCATCTTTGAAGTGCCCAAGTGATTGAACCTTTGCGACCTTCTGTAAAAAAATCATTCCTGTTTTCAGGTTCAAGAATAGACCCGTTCCACAGACCCAAGTTTTGCGGCTTTGCGCGAGTCCTTCCCCGTTCCCGGCCTCCGGCGGTGAAAGGTGCGCCGCAGGCTTTGGACTGCTGGGATTCTTTATTCCCAGCTCTCGGTGTGGGTGTTGATTGCCCGGAGCGGGTGGGAGTTATCTGCGTTTCCCGTTTGGACGCATTTTCCCTGAAAGCTGCGGATGAGAACCGCAGCAGTCCAGAGCCTCCGGCGGTTTGAGAAGAAGCGAGATGAACCTTTGCCGCCGGTGTGGCGGCGGAAAAGGTATACCCGTTAACCTAAGCTCACGGCTTGGCGACGATGTTCCCGTAGCGGTGGAGGGTCTCGCTGATTGCTTGTTCGCGGTACCAGACGGGGAACTCAAGTCGTGCGTTCCAGATCACGGAGCCGTCGGCCAGCCGCATGCCGGCGTGGTTCGCGGCAGCGCGCAGCTCGGCGCTGGCACCGGGTGCCCGCAGCAGATCCTTGGTCTTGGAGCTCGATGGGAATCTTTTCAGTAGCTCATCCGTCGACTCGACCAAGATCTCTATCCCCAGGCCTGCCATCCAGTCCCGGCGGTTTCCGCATGAAAGCTCATAGGGCGTGCGGGTGGCCTCGGCGGTGAGGATCAGCCGTGCGGCATCGAGATCGCCGAGCTCCGCGTCGATGCGAACCATGACTCTCCGGAATTTCCGGTAGCGGAAGACATTGGCCTCGCAAGCCAGGCCGCTGGGATCGTGCTCGACATCGAATTCTTTGTTTTTCCAGAACGCGTCGCTTCGGGCGAAGGCCGCGAGCGCGTCGCGTTCGGCGGGAAGCGCCGCCTGGAGCTTCTGCAGCAGCGGGTTGTCGGATTCGGCTGCTTTGACTGGCAGAACGACATTTTTCCAGGTGGCGAACTGGGCGACGTAGTTCGGTCCCCCGGCCTTGGCGCCCGGGCCGAAGTAGGATCGCTTCCAACCACCGAAAGGTTGCCGCTGGACGATGGCACCCGTGATCGGGCGGTTTACATAGCCGTTGCCGACCTCGACCCGGTCTTTCCAGATTGTGGTCTCACGATCGTCGAGCGAATGGATTCCGCCGGTGAGCCCGAATTCCGAATCGTTCTGGATGCGGATCGCGTCATCGAGGTCGTTCGCCCGGACCACGCCGAGCACCGGGCCGAAGCATTCGGTGCGGTGGAACCAGCTTCCCGAGGAAACGCCGAGCTTGATTCCCGGCGACCACAGGCATGGATTGCCATCGATCATTTCCGGCTTCAGCAGCCACTCCTCGCCGGCATCGAGGCTCATTTGTGCGCGCCTCAAGGCCTCGCTGGGAACGCGGATGATGGGAGTGGAAAACGATGAAAAATCCCATGACGAGCCGACCACCAGCGAGGCCGCCGCGTCGCGCAGCTGCCTGCGGAAACCGGGGCTGTCATAGAGCTCCGCCTCGACGATGGCCAGGGACGCGGCCGAACATTTCTGACCCGAGTGGCCGAACGCGCTTTTGACCAGATCTTTGACCGCCTGATCAAGATCCGCCGCGGCCATGATGATGAGCGCGTTCTTGCCGCTGGTTTCGGCGAAAAGATGCAGCTCAGGCTTCCATTCCAGGAACATTTTGGCGGTTTCGACACCGCCGGTCAGCACGACCGCGCCGATGCGTTCGTCGGTGACCAGGGAGCGCCCCAGATCATTGTCCGGGCAAGGCAGGAACTGCAGCACATCGCGCGGAACCCCGGCGCGCCAGAGCACTTGAGCCATCACCCACGCGGTCAGCACGGTCTCGGGCGCGGGCTTGAGGATCACGGTGTTTCCCGCCACCAGGGCGGCCAGCACGCTTCCGCAGGGGATGGCGAAGGGGAAATTCCACGGCGGGGTGACCAGCACCGTCCCCAAAGGCTGCAGCTCCGCGCCGTCGCCATCAATACTGCGTGCGTAGTAATTGGCGAAATCGATGGCTTCGGAAAGTTCTGTATCGCCCTCCATTACGCTTTTTCCGGCATCCATCGTCATGGTGGCGATCGCCTCGCCACGGATCTTGGCGATCTCGACCGCCACCTTGCGTAGGATTTCCGCCCGCGCTGCGAAGCCACGCGCCACCCAATCCGGGCGAGCCTCTACCGCGCAAACCAGAGTCCGCTCGATCTGTTCGGCTCCGGCCATGGCGTGGGTGTAGGAGATTTTTCCGGGTCGAGAGGGGTCTTCCGCGGTCGCATCGCTATAGCCCGGCTCTTCCTGGCCGGCGATGACCAGCGGCACTTTGGGAACCTCGGAATCACGGAACGTATCGACTTGCTCTCGCGCCCAGAGGGAATTCACCCGCAGCGACCAATCCGTATCTGCCGCGTTTTGAAACGCAGCATCCGCCGACATCACCTCGAAAGTTTCTGTGCTGCGGACATTCTTTCTGGCCGATTCCGAGCGCACGCTGTCCTTTTTCTCGCAGGCGGCGAGGAAGCGCTTCTTCTGATCCTCCCAGGCGGCGTTGCCCTCTTCGATCGCGAAGATATCGTGGAGGAAATTCTCTTTCGAAGTGTTTTCATCTAACCTCCGCACCAGGTAGGCGATGGCGGTGTGGAAGTCATCGTGCAGGACGATGGGGGCGTAGAGCAATAGATCGGAAGCCGCCTCGCGCACCGCCCGCGCCTGATGGTTCGCCATGCCCTCGAGCATCTCGAACTCGATCCTGTCGGCCACGCCCTGCCGCTCCCGCAGCAAAAGCGCGTACGCGATATCGAAGAGATTGTGGCTCGCCACGCCGAGCTTGACCGTCGCCGCGTTTCGCGGCTCGCAACCCTCATGCAGCATCCGTTTGAAATTTGCATCGGTCTCGACCTTGCTGGCGTAGGGAGCGAGTTCCCAATCGTGGAGTTCGGCATCCACGGATTCCATCGCGAGGTTCGCGCCTTTGACGATGCGGATCTTGATCCCGGCACCACCTTTCGCCTTCCGTTCCAACGCCCATTCGTTGAGCTGCTTCTGGAAAATCCAGGAGTCCGGAAGATATGCCTGGAGCACGATTCCGGCCTCCAGTTCCAGAAACTCTGGCTCGTCGAGAAGCTGGCGGAAGACATCACAGGTCAGGCGTAGATCCCGGTATTCCTCCATGTCGAGATTGATGAATTTCGGCGCGCCGTCTGCGGGATTCGCGATCGCCGCCCGGTAAAGCCGCCGCAGCCGGGATTTGATTTCCTCTACGGTTTCCACATAGGCGATGAGATGGATCTGGCTGTATATTGAGGAAATTTTCACCGAGACATAGATGATGTCGGGATCGGCGATGCGTTCCAGGATTGCTTGGATCCGTTTCTCCGCCTCGCCCTCTCCCAGGATCGCCTCGCCGAGTTGATTGAGATTCATCCGCATGCCGTCCGCGCGCCGCTTCCTGATCAAGGGTTTGAGCTTCTTCTCCTCGGCGGGTAGGATGACGGATGAACTTTCATTTCGCATCGCGCCGGTGACCGCTGGCATCACCAGCCCGGGAAAGAACGCGGAGGCGATCGCTCCGACAAGCATCGCGGCTCGTTCTGGCAGTGGCAGATACTCCGGCACTCCGTATCCACTGACCAGATGGCGGAACTGCGACGCGGAGCGCGATGCAGAGGGCGGACGGAAAACCTGATCCGCGATGGCCAGGGTGAAGGCCTTTCCTGGCGCGTCATCCATCATCCGCGCTAGCTTCGTGCCCTGCCGCTTCTCCGACCAGGTCTCGATCTTCCGGCTGGCACTGAGTAGCTCGGCGGCAAGCTCCACCGCGACCTCGGCAAGCAGGGCGTCGTCCTCTGGCTGAGCCCTGACCTTTGAAATGGCCTGGTCGATTCGCGTTTGATTCATATGAAATTTTGGTGTCCAGGTCGGCTTGAGCTGGATGGAAGTAGGGGGGCGGTTGGGCGCAACATGACAGGGAAGTGCGAGTTATCAACTGTTGTGGGGCGGGGGCTGCGGAATGGAGATTTACCGCAGAGGCGCGGAGGTCAAGGAGGGACGCGGAGGAAGGAAATTTCGATTTTCTGGTTTTGGTTTTGGAAAATGTCTCGCGCAAAGTCGCAAAGTCGCAGAGGCGCAAAGGCCGGAACGATGGTGGGTTTTGGAATGGGGAAGGAAATTGAGAATGAGGCAGGATGGGTTGCTAGGCCTGCTGTTTTCGCGGCTTCCTATTAAAATACTCTTCCTTTGCGCCTTTGCGGCTTTGCGCGAGCCTCTCTCCATTACCGGTTCGTAGAGGGGCAGGGGAGTGCTGCCCGTTGCGAGGCCGAGTACCGCGTCGGGCTTTTCGCGGAGAAGTCCGGCGATGATACGTGCCGCGACATCTGCCGCCGCTTGTTTTGTTTGTTGAATGATAATTTCCACTACGGTGTTCCGAGTTTCTGGGTGAGTTTCCGACGGACGTCGGCGTGGAAGCGATCGATTGTGTCGCAGACAAAGGCCGCGATGTCCTTCGAGTTATCGGCCACCAGCGGAGTGAGATCGATGCCGAAGATGAGCTGGTCGGATGCGTCGGTGGAATGCGAATCGAAGAAGGTTGCGTTCGCGGAGCGGCGGCCGAGTGTCGCCAGGTCGTAGCGTTTGCCGCCGGCGATTTGTGAGTCGAAAACCCCGTTCAGCGCTGCCGCGAGCTTGTCGCGTCCGCTGACATTCATGAGCACTTTTTCTTCATCCGGCAGCCAATCGAGGGCGCGCCAGACCTCGCAGCCGATCACCTTTTTCGGTCGCTGATCCTTGCGGAGTTCGCGCATCGCCTGGAGTGCGGCGATGGTGACGCCGATGTGGGTGTCGTGCTTGTCGGCGGGATTGTGAGTGTAGACGGTTTCCGGAAGGGTGGCGGTGAGTATGGCGAGGAGATCCTCTTTCAGTCGGGCATCGTCCGGGCTTTTGACCGCGCTGCTCGGGTAATCGAGTTGGATCATCGCGCCGTATCCACCGATGAGCGCGGCGGTGTCCTGTTCCTGGCGACGGATCGCCATCATTTCGGCATCGGTGAAGTCCGCGTATGAGCCGCTGCGCGAGCTGCCTGCGCCATCGGTGCAGGTCACGCCGCCGAACCAGCGATCGTCCCTGGCAAAGCATTCCAGAATGCCATGGAAGGCCATGAACTCGAGGTCGTCCTGGTGCGCTCCGATCCCGAGATGGGTGACGCGTCGCAGCGCCTCCGCTTGGGGCTTGGTGTCCGGGATGAAGATCGCGGCGTTGAGGCGGTGGAGATTCATGGGGGCATTTCTTGAATTTTGGCAGGCTCGCGGCGGCGACCGCCTTGTCAACACGGCGGGCTCGAAGCCCGGGTCGAGGGGCGCTGGGATAGACGGATGCATGGACATGGCTCTTTGGTGATGGTCTGCAACGGCATGTGGAAGAAACCTATTCCCGTGAGGTAAATAGGCCAAACAACGAAGTATTTGAAAAGCCGAATCCCTTTGGGGGAATCGGACTGCGCCGTTAGTTTTTTGAAAAAATCTAACGAATTCAGTAAATTCAACGGATTCAGACAGGAAATTTAAATTTATCATCAAAGTTTCTTTACAACCGATATAAAAATGATTACTGTGGATTATCTCTTATGAAAACCAGCCCTTACGCAACGTTGTTTGCGGTCGCCCTAGCGGGCGCTCTCGCATCGTGTTCGTCCTCTTCACCCACTGTATCCCGTATGCCGGTGTCCTCCTCCTTCGGAAGCGATGCCACGCTGTCCGGCAAAGTGTTCAACGAAGTCAATTCCTACCGAGTCTCGAAAGGAAAGGCCGCCCTGCAGCGACACCCCGGTCTTGATCGCCTCGCTCAGCAGCATTGCGATTACCTAGTGAAAACTGGAGGTAATTACGGCATCTATGGCAAGAGCGTCAGCCACATCGGTTTCTCAGGCAGAGCTCTTTCCGCCCGTCAATCCTACAAGATCACCAGCCTCGGGGAAAACGTAGTCTCGTCCACGAGTCGATCGCCCAAACATCTGGTTAATCTCTGGGCCGGATCCAAAACTCATGAGCACAACATGAGCACTGATTGGGCCTGCACCGGCGTGGCCACGGCAGTCACCCCCGACGGGAAGGTGATTTCCACACAGATTTTCGGAACCGCGCCGAGTTCGTCCCACTTGTCCCTCAAGAAGCGTTTCAACCGCGATTGGTAATACGTGCCTGATTTCGCCTACGAAGATGACCTTGCAGTCCGTGGTTTCGTTCGGATTGCGGGTGTCGACGAGGCGGGCAGAGGGCCTCTGGCGGGACCGGTTGCAGCCGCGGCGGTCATCCTCCCGAGGTCCTTTTGTTGCCCGTTTATCAACGATTCCAAGAAGCTCACCAAGAAGCGCCGCGAACTCCTTTATGAGGAGATCACGGGCAATCCCGCCGTCGTCTGGGCGGTGGAAATGGTCGGCCCGGAGGAGATCGATGAGATCAACATCCTTCGCGCAACGCACCGAGCGATGGGCTTGGCGCTCGAAGCCCTGTCGGAGAAGCCGGATATTGCACTGATCGACGGGTTGCCGGTGAAAGGGCTCAGCATGCAGCATGAATCCCTCGTGAAAGGCGATGGGCTTTCCCTTTCCATTGCTGCCGCCAGTGTGATTGCGAAGGTGACAAGGGATCGTTTTATGGCGAGGATCGATCAGGAATTCCCCGAATACGGTTTTGCCAAGCACCAAGGCTATGGCACGCGGGCACATCTCGAAGCACTCACAGCCCATGGGCCTTGCCGCCATCATCGTCGCTCGTTTCAGCCGGTATCTAAACTCTCCCTACCGCCCAGGGACGGGTCCGAGCGGAGCGCGTAAGTGGACGGGTGACTACGGGGAAAAGGTCGCCGCCGACTGGCTGCGTGTGCGGAACTGCAAGATCCTGGCTCGGAACTTCAAGGGCAGGAAGGGCGGCGAGGTTGATATCGTCGCCCGTGAGGGCAGGCAGCTGCTTTTTATCGAGGTGAAAACCCGGAAGAAGGACGCGAAAGTGCGAGGGCTGGCGGCCGTAAACCGCAAGAAGCGGTCTCTCATCGAGCGCGGTGCGAACGAATGGCTGCGCCGTCTCGGGACACGCCAGGTTGCGTGGCGTTTCGATGTGATCGAGGTGGAGGTTTCGGAGGGCGAGAAGCCCACGGTCAAGCGCATTGAGAACGTCTTTGGAAATTCCAGCGCGCCCGCAAAATGGTGATTGCCAAGCATTCGTCTGCATGGTTGTTTCTCCGCCCGGTCGAAAGACTGTCTGTAAATTGCTCGCGTGGCGGAATTGGTAGACGCGCTAGATTCAGGTTCTAGTGGGGGCAACCCCGTGGAGGTTCGAGTCCTCTCGCGAGCACCAATTTTCATCCGGCAAGGAGGCCGGTGAATTCGGGATTCCGTTTGATGAATGTTTCGATGTAGGAGCAGGCGGGGATGATTTTCCTCCCTAGGCGTCGTGCCTCATCGAGGGCTGCCCGGGTGAGTATGGCGGCGATGCCCTGGCCGCGGAGTTCGTCCGGGACGGTAGCCGGTTCCGTCCGGCCTTCACCCATTTTTGGTCGTCTTCGCTGAGGTTTTCCATCGGTACCGCAGCTCTCTTTCCGTTCAGGAGCAACATTCTTACGGTTTCGCCGTCGAGTTTCTGGAAGTGAGCCTTGATGGTATGGCCGTCTTTATTGGTTCATGTGCGCAACTCCGCCTGAACGATTGTCGAAATCACTGTGAAAAGTGCTAGAAAACGAGCCGTTCCAAGGAGGCGGGATTGGGGTGAACTCACGGAAAATTTCACAACAAAAACTATTGGCGGACAGAGAATGGAGTCAAGGATTCGCTCGGTTCCTGTCGTTCGAGTGCAATGAAACTCCTGCCAGAAGTGCCTTCGATCGATGTCTCGAAACTGAAAAGCACGGAACGTATTGAGCATTGCTGTCCTGTTATTGTGGGAGCCGAAATACATGGTTGGGTCTCTCCAAAAAGCCAATCTTGGAGGCTTGCGTAAGTCACGGAGCTGGTTAGGATTTCACCCAATGAAATCCAAAAATGCATCGCGCGGCCAGGCGCTGAAGCTAGCCATCCTGATCACCGCGTTTTGTCCGCTCGCACTGCGCGCCGGTGAACTTCCCTCCGTGGCACCCGCCACCGTATCCGGATGGCATTTTGGGATTGATCCGATGGAGTTCGGAGGGGGTGCCGATGAGCGTGACAGGTTGGCTGGCGAAGTCACATATATGCACCTTTTCGATGCTGACTACGACAGCCTCCCGGGAGAGGTGTCTGCTGATGAGTTCTCCATTTTTGCACCCATCCTTCCGCTGAGCAACGGTCGCCTCCGAGTGCTCGCATTCCTCAACTACCGCGCGACTTCGTTCGATACATCCGTCCCGAACCTGCTTCCCGATGATACCCTCCACTCCATCCGCATGCCGATCGCTGTGATCTATGATTATTCGGACGAGTGGCTGTTTGGCGGCATGGTTATGCCCGGCCTTTCGGGTGATA
>Ga0206130_10005111_pt1 | contig 15742 bp, 11 predicted proteins | sample Helgoland_Spring_9_FD_148637 | JGI IMG/M metagenome (GOLD analysis project Ga0206130, IMG submission 148637) | Pelagic subsurface seawater microbial communities from Kabeltonne, Helgoland, North Sea - Helgoland_Spring_Bloom_20160512_1 | ecosystem: Environmental > Aquatic > Marine > Epipelagic ... | reverse complement strand
ACGGCGTTGTCTACCTCATCGTCGTAAACGTCGGCGACTTTAAGGAGCATTTCCGGGAGTTGTCCGGTTTCTTCGCCCACGTCCACCATGGAGATGACCATATTGGGGAAAACGCCGCTGGCGGAAAGCGGGGTGACGATGGATTCACCTTCCTTAACGGCCTCATGGACCTGTGAGATGGCATTGGAGATGACGACGTTGCCGGCGGTGTCGCGGGTGATGTTGAGCGCCTGGAGGATGGGCACACCGGAGGTGACGAGCGTGCCGAGCGTGCGGGCGAAACGGGACACCGCGGATTTGCGCTGGATATCCCCGAAGATCGGCATGTGGAGTTTCGCCTTGTCGATGAAGCGGCGGCCGCCCTTGGTCTGTCCCATCGCGTTGAGGCCGGCATAGAGCCCGCCCGCTGCGACGAAGATCCAGACGACATTCGGGATGCCGAGGATCTGGCGTCCAAGGCAGAACTCCGAGAAACCGAAGACGATCTGGGAGATGAGCGGAAGGGCGTCTCCTGTTTCCGCGAACATTTCCCTGAATTTCGGGACGATGAAGATCATCAGGAAAATGAGGATGGCGACCGCGATGAACATGACGATGGCCGGATAGACCATAGCGGAGACGATCTTATTTTTCAGTTTCTGAGCTTTTTCCTGATACTCGGCGAGACGGTTGAGGACGACTTCGAGCACACCGCCGAGTTCGCCGGCCTTGACCATGTTCACATAGAGCTTGTTGAACATCTTGGGGTGCTGCGCGAGCGATTCCGAGAATGTCGAGCCGCCCTGGACGGAGTCGGCGAGGGAGCTAATCGTAGACTTGAGAACCGGGTCTGGCTCCTGCTTGCCGAGGACGGTGAGGGAGCGGAGCAGCGGGAGCCCGGAGTCGATCAGGGTTGCGAGCTGCCGAGTGAACACCATCAGGGCCTTCGGCTTCACATTGCTCTTGCCCTTGCCGAAGCTGATGTTCTTGCTCTTGCGTTTCACTGCGGTGCGTTTCGCACCGATCTTGGCCTTGCCTTTGCCCTTGCCCTCTTCGGCTATCTGAGTGGGGTAGAGACCTTGGCCTCGGAGTTTCTGGATGGCTTCCGCCTCGGTGGCGGCGGCGACGTTTCCGTCGGCCTGTTCACCTTTTGCATCGAGGGCTGAGTAAATGAAATTTGGCATTGGCTTTTGTGAAGGACGTTACTGAAAGAATGGCGATAAAACGCGATTTGGCTATGGAAAAGTTGGGGGGGATTTGTCCGGCGACTGGCAGATTCTCCGGACGTTTGGTCGGGATCAGGTGTATTTGAGGACTTCCTCGATGGTGGTTTTTCCGAGATAGATGTTGCGGAGGCCGTCTTCGCGCAGGGTGTTCATGCCGAGTTCGATGGCTTTCTGCTTGAGGACGACGCTTGGTGCACGGTCGGTGATCAGCTCGCGGATGGGTTCGGTGATGTTGAGGAGTTCGTAAAGTCCGGCGCGCCCGCGGTATCCGGACTGCCCGCAGACCTCGCAGCCGGCACCTGTGTAGAACTGCTTGTCACCGAGTTCGTGCGGGGATACGCCGAGCTGCGAGAGGATCGCCTCGTTGGGTTCGTAAGGGGTCTTGCAGTCCTTGCAGATCGTTCGGACGAGGCGCTGGCCGAGCACCCCTTCGAGGGATGCTGCGACGAGGAAAGGCTCGCAGCCCATGTCAATGAGGCGGGTGACCGCGCCGGGTGCGTCGTTGGTGTGGAGGGTGGAGAGGACAAGGTGCCCTGTGAGCGCCGCCTGGATGGCGATGGTTGCGGTATCCTTGTCGCGCATTTCTCCGATCATGATGCGATCCGGATCTTGGCGGAGGAAGGCGCGGAGAATGCGCGGGAAATCGAGGCCGATGGCTTCGTTGATGGGGATTTGGATAATCCCGTCGATATCGTATTCGACCGGATCCTCGGCGGTGAGCAGCTTCGCATCGATTGTGTTGATGCGGCGGAGGCCGGCGTAGAGGGTGGTCGTTTTTCCTGCTCCTGTGGGGCCTGTAACGATGAAGATGCCGTTGGGTTTTTCGATGGTCTCGCCGATGTATTCGTAGATTCTATCTGGCAGGCCGAGGTTCTCGAGGGAGAGGTTGACCGAGGAGCGGTCGAGAACGCGGAGCACGATCGATTCGCCGTGGTGGGTTGGCAGAGTGGAGACACGCATATCCACCTGCTTCTCGCCGATCTGCTTGACGATGCGTCCGTCCTGCGGGATGCGGCGTTCGGCGATATTCATGTTCGCCATGACTTTCAGACGGGACAGGATGGGTAGGGCGAGGTGCACCGGGGGAGGCGCCATTTCATAGAGTGCGCCATCGACCCGGTAGCGGATCTTGAAGTCCTTTTCGAAGGGTTCGAAGTGGATGTCCGAGGCCTTTTCCTTGATCGCCTGGTAGAGCACAAGGTCGACGTATCGGATGATGGGTGCGGAGTTCGCCTCAGCCTCGGCGTTCTCAGGATCGAATTCCTGTTCGCCGCTGTCGAGCTGAGCGAGGACGTCGCCCATCGCCCTGCCTTCGCCGCCGTAGCATTCGTTGATCTTCGCCTCGACGAGGTAGTCCGGTGCAACGACCACGACGATCTCGCGGCCGAGGGCGAAGCGCAGGTCTTCGACCGTCTGGGGGTTGAGCGGATCGACGAGCGCGAGATGCAGGCCCTGGTCGTCGAAGTTCACCGGGAAGGCGCCGTGGAGGCGTGCGGTTCCGGCTGGCACGAGATCGAGAAGGGCATCCGGCGGGGTCCAGCTCTTGAGGTCGACGAGAGTGGTTCCGAGTTCGGAGGCAACCACGGGCCAGACATCGTCACGGTCTTGGATGACCTCGAAATCCGCTAGGAGATCGGGCACGGTTTTGCCGCTGTTTTCGATTTCTGCGAGGATTTCCTCGGACAGCGATGCGTCGATTAGTCCGCGAGATTGGAAAAGTTCTAGAAGTTGGCGGTTGTCCATCTGAAGAAGAGAAATTCTAAGTTTTAAACCTCAAGCCCGAATGAAGAGTCATGGGGCTTTTGTCTGAAAGTCGAGATTTAGGATTTAAGGTTTAGGGTTTCAGTCGAAATCGCCCATGGTTGCGTGGACGACTTCTGAACCGGAGGTGAGGCCGGAAAGTACCTTGCGGATACCATCCTCGCGCAGGGTGCGCATGCCCAGTTCGCGGGCGCGGCGGCGGAGCTGGCTGGTGGTGAGGCCGGTGTTGATCATGGCGCGGACTTCGTCGTCGATGTTGAAAAGCTCGAAAATGCCCATCCGGCCGCGGTATCCGTTGCCTCGGCATTTTTCGCACCCGACGGGATTGAAGATGGAGGCATCGGCAACGCGCGAGGCGTCGAGGTGGAGGGCGCGCATCTCTTTTTCGGTGAGATCGGCGGGCGCCTTGCAGATCGGGCAGAGCTTGCGGACCAGTCGCTGGGCAAGGATGGATCGCACGGCGGATGCGATGAGGAAGGGTTTCACTCCGATATCGGCGAGACGGGCGACGGCGGACGGTGCGTCGTTGGTGTGGAGGGTTGAGAAAACAAGGTGACCCGTGAGGGATGCGTTGATGGCGATGTTCGCCGTTTCGGCATCCCGGATTTCCCCAATCATGATGATGTTGGGCGCTTGGCGGAGCATGGCGCGGAGTGCGGCGGCGAAGGTCATGCCGATTTCAGCTTTCACCATCACCTGGTTGATGCCCGGCAGCTCATACTCGACGGGATCCTCCACGGTGATGATTTTCTTATCCGGCTTGTTGATGACGTTGAGGCAGGCGTAGAGGGTGGTGGTTTTGCCCGAGCCGGTGGGGCCGGTGACAAGGATGATGCCGTCGGGGAGTCCGAGGAGTTTCTCGAACTGCGCCTGGTCGTCCGAGAAGAAGCCGAGCTCGGGCAGGCCGAGGAGGAGGGCTGTCTTGTCAAGAATACGCATGACGATGGATTCGCCGTGGTTCGAGGGGACGGATGAGACCCGGAGATCGACTTCCTTATCGCCCATCTTGAGCTGGATCCGCCCGTCCTGAGGTAGGCGTTTCTCAGCGATCGACATGCTGCCACTCATGACCTTGAGGCGGGCAATGATGGCGGGAAGGAGCTTTTTCGGATGAGTGTCGACGTGGACAAGTTTGCCATCGAGTCGGTAGCGGACGCGCACCGATGTCTCCAACGGCTCGATGTGGATATCGGAGGCGCGGAGGCGAAAAGCTTCGGTGAGGGTTTGCTGGACGAGCCGGATGATGGGGGCGTCGTTCTCCTCTATCCCGGCTTCCGAGTCACCGGTGGAAACATGGAAGGAATCTTCCGGCGAGTCGCTGCGCTTCTCCTCCACCTGATAGAACTGGAGAAGGTGGTGGTTGATGTCGCCGTGGGTGGCGCAGGCGAGGTTCAGTTCACGCCCGATCACATGTGGCAGGCTGTCGAGCGTCTCGAAATCGAGTGGATCAGCGACCGCGACCGTGAGATACATGCCGTCGTCCGAGACCGGGATAGCGCGGTATCTGCGGGCGATGTCCTCGGATACGGTGAGGATCACCGAGGGATCAAAATGAAACCCGGCGAGATCGATGAAAGGGATTCCGGCGTTCGAAGCAAGGGTCTCTGCTACCTGCGTTTCGGTGAGATCTGTGTGGTTGATCAGGTGCTCGATGATCGTCTCTTTGCCCCTCAGCGACGAACGAGCATTCTGGATCTGTTCCGCGTCGATGATGCCGCCTTCTGCGAGCAGTTCTGCCAAATAGTCTTCGTTTGAGAACACAGGATATGAATCTTGAAAAGTGAGAGCGGGGCTATGCGGCGGAACCCTTTCCTGCCGTATGATGTCAAGATGGTCAAATGGCGGGAGGCTGTCAACCAGCCACATAGGAAATTGCCCCCAATTGTGTTTGTTCTGGCAACTATCGTTTTTCGCTACCCGGCTTCTGGGCCAGCACCATGAAGTGGCTGGAAGCAGCGAGGGTACCATCGTCTGCGCTTCCTTCGAAGCGGCGGATGAAATCAGCGAGGGTAACCGGGGCGATCGATTCGAGCCACGGTTCGGACCATTCTGCGAGGTCGGTGAAATTGACGTCGGCGGTGATGTCGCGGAGCCCTGGGTTCAGATAGATCTCCGCACCTGTCGTGCGCTGGTGGAGAAAATATGCCCGGAGCGTACCACCGGGGCGGCGGTGATAGAGTTTTCCGACCGTATCACCATAGTCGATGGTGAGCATTTTTCCATTCTTCCAGCGAGGTAGCCAGGACTCGAGCCACAGGCGGTAGGAATCGTGGATCTCGATCCGCTGCCCTTCGGGAAAGTTCAGGGAAAGAGTGGATGAGGGTGGAAGCTCCGCGGGCGGAAGCAAAGTTTCCACAGTCGGTTCCCTGGAGTGGTCGAGGGCGACCTCTCGCCACTGGTCGCCAGCCATCTCGAATAAGCGGGCCGGAAATGCATCGACGAGTTCGTTGGAGAAAATGACAGCTTTGCCCGAACAAGCTTCCAGCGCGGCGTGGATGGAAGTGTGGTGTTGCACCTTCGCTCCGAGGAGAGATTTCTGTCGCTCCGCGAGGCGTGGCGAGGATTCCACGAGGTGGAAGCGGGTGCGAAGCCGGAGCAGGAAAGGGAGGTTGCGGATGACTTGCTGGGTCAGTGTGCCGAGCCCCGGACCGATTTCGATCACATGGCGGGTTCCGGTTTCTCGCAACGCTTCCGCGATCCAGGAGGCGATGGCTTTCCCTGGTAACTCGGAAAGCTGGGGAGCCGTCGTAAAATCGCCGCGTGCGCCGATGTCCCGGATGTTCCCCGCGTAGTAGCCGTGCACCGGATCATGGAGCGCACGCGCCATGAACGTTTCGAAGGGTTCTGGGTTTCCGGAGCTCAAGGTTGGGGCGGCTGATGGGGGCTGATTCCCGGACACGGAACAACCGCGAACCCTATGGGCGCGCGGTTGTCAAAAATATCCCGAGGGAGTCCGTTTACTTGGCCGCAGCGGTGCGTGCCTTGCGGATGAAGCTATTGACCGTTTCGGAGGGGTTGGCGCCGACGGAAAGCCATTTGTCGGCCTTCTCGAGATCAATCTCGTAGTTGGTGCCCTCAAGCATCGGATTGTAAGTGCCGATTTGCTCGATGTAGCGTCCGTCGCGGCGCTTGCGGCTGTCGACGGCTACAATTTTATAGTAGGGACGGTCTTTGGTGCCCTTGCGGTTGAGTCGGAGAGAAACTGACATGATGTAACGTGTTGCGGAGTTGCCCGTTTTCGGGCGGGCGCGGAGATTGGTTCAAATCCCGTGGGACGACAAGCGAAATTTTAAGAAGTTTTGGGCGAAAGTTTGGTGGGTTTTCCTTTGCGGTGGGCAAAAAAAGAACCCGGCTGGTCTTGCCTGCCGGGTTTCGAGGGAGGTTTCGTCCCGTTCGATCAGAATTTCTGGGTGCGGACGTGGCCGTAGTAGCTTTCGAAGCCGAGTTCCGGCGGGAATTCGGAAAGGCCGTCGTAGACGTTCATGTCCACCCGGTTGTCCTGCCCGCACTTCTCGTAAGGGGGCTTGAAGGTGCCGCGGTAGGTAGGGCAGGTGAAGGTGAAGAGCTCGTAGAAGCCATACCCGAGGCGGCGGAAGGCGCGTTGTGTGCCATCAACAGCACCGTAGGACCAGCCCGCTTTGCGGCCGTGGGCTTCGCTTCTGCGGACGATCATTTCCGGGATCTCGGTAATCCCGTAGAGGATGTTACTGAGCGCGCGTCCCAGCTTGCGTGTGGAGGTGTATTCGGAGCCCGGAGGCGCTTGGATGTCCGCTGCGGCGAAGCCGGACAGGGCAAGGAGAGCGGTGGCTGTGAGAAGGAGTTTTTTCATGCTTGGGGAAAAGATAGGAAATCGAGGGTAGAGTTGGCAAGTAGAAGTTTGGCGATTTTTTGCCTCAGAGTTCGAAGGAAAGCACCTTGAGGATGCCCGGAGTTCCTCGGAGTTTGGCGAGCAGCTCTACGGACGGCTCGGTATCCACCTCGATGACGGTGACGGCGGTCTTCTCCTGCTTGTTGCGGGAGAGCGCCATGTTGGCGATGTTGACCTGTGCCTCGCCGAGTGTGCCGCCGATCACGCCGACGATTCCGGGGCGATCGTCGTTTTCGACGAAAAGGAAGCGCCCGGTCGTGTTGGTTTCGACGTAGTGTCCGGCGATGTGGACGATGCGCGCGGAATTGCCGAAGAAGGTGCCGGCGATGGTGATGGTTTCATCGCCCTTGATTGCGGAGATCTCGATCAACTCGGTGCAGTTCGTCGAGAGGGCGACGGTGGATTCGGTTACGCTGATACCATGAGCCTTCGCAACGGCGGGTGCGTTGATCAGGTTCACCTGTGCCTCGTGATGGGCGGCGGATAGGTATCCGGTGAGGATCTGGCGGGTGACAAGCTCGGTGTCGAGCTCCGAGACCGGGCCGAGGTAGGAAACGCGGATCGCATCGCACTGAGCCGGCGCGATGATCGAAAGTAGCTTCCCGAGCGACGAGGCGAGATCGAGATAAGGGCCGACGGATTCCAGGGTCTTCGCGTCGAGGTTCGGCATGTTGACCGCGTTGCGGATCTCCCCGGTGAGGAGGAAGTCCTTGATCTGGATCGCGACCTCGATGCCGACGTTTTCCTGCGCCTCTGCGGTGGATGCGCCGAGGTGGGGGGTGAAGGCGGTCTTCTTCGCCGAGAAGAGCGGGAAATCCGCCGGGGGCGGCTCGACCTCGTAAACGTCGAGCGCGATGCCGGCGAGGTGGCCGGCATCGATTGAGGCTTTTGCCGCGGCTTCATCGACAAGGCCGCCGCGAGCGCAGTTCACGATGAGCGCGCCCTTGTTCATGAGGGCGATGCGGTCCGCGTTGAGGATGTGCTTCGTTTCCGGCGTCATTGGGATGTGTAGCGTGACAACGTCCGCACCGGTCAGGGCGAGGTCGGCGGTCTCGGCGAGTTCCACTTTCAGCACCTGCGCGCGGGCAGCGGTGAGGAAAGGGTCGTAGGCGACGACGTGCATGCCGAAGGCCTGGGCGCGCTTCGCGAACTCGGTGCCGATGCGGCCCATGCCGAGGATCGCGAGGCGTTTCCCGAACATCTCGACGCCTTCGTAGAGTTTCCGATCCCACCTTCCGGCGAGCATCGAGGAATGCGCTGGGCCGATGTTCCGTGCGAGCGAGAGCATGAGAGTGAAAGCGTGCTCGGCGGTGGAGATCGTGTTGCCGCTGGGGGTGTTCATCACCACCACGCCATGGTCGGTGGCGGCGTCGCGGTCGATGTTATCGACGCCGACACCGGCGCGCCCGATCGCCTTGAGGTTTTTGGCGGCGGCGAAGATTTCCGGGGTCACTTTCGTCTGCGAGCGGACGATAAGGCCGTGGTAGTCGCCGATGATTTTCGCGAGTTCCTCGGGGGGCAGCCCGGTGTTGACGTCGACGGTGACTCCCTCTGCGGAACGCAGGGCGTTCACACCTTTTTCTGAAATGGGATCGGAGACAAGGACTCGGTAGTTGCTCATGGGGCGCTTTGCGTAATCGCGATGGGAGTAGCTGGCAAGAGGAAGTGTGGATAAATGGAAGAAAAACGAGGAAAAAAGAAGAAAATCACAGAGATTTAGCTAATTTGGATGAATTTCGGAGAGCCGACGAGCCGCCACCCTGCAGCCATCTCACCGGGAAACCCAACAGGGGGATCAAGAACTAAGGGGATTGAACCTCTCCAAAAACAGAAGGTTTCAATCTGGAAACCAAGAATTCACCGCAGAGCCGCAGAGGGCGCGGAGGAAAAATAAATTTGATCGTCCCATCCATCCGAAAGAGAAAGGCGCTTGAGAATGTGGAATCTCAATTTTGGTAAAACCGGCTCTGCGTCCCTCTTCGACCTCTGCCGTGAAAAATTCCAGATCGTCTGCGCTTGAATGTCTTCAAATATAGATACCCTGCCGAAGGGAGACCGCTTTCAATCTTCGGCACTCGTCGTCTCACTCTCGATCCCCAGTTCTTTGAGGAGCAATAAGTCCAGTTCGGTTTCGCTTGGTTTCATGCACTCCGAATCCCCGAATTTGATGACCTGCGTCTGCTTCTTGGTCTGGCCGATCGCGAGGTAGACGTCGTTTCCTCCGGGGAGGCCGGCATATCTGGTGGCGGTCACTTTTCCCAAGAACCGACCGTCCCCTTCCTCACTCGTCATCATCTCCCCGGATTCCGATGTGTAGTCGTCGAAGTGTGAACGGATTGCCGCGTCGATGTATTGTTGGATTTCCTGAGTGGTCATGAACTGTCGTTTCAGGGATCATCCTCAACCAGCTTGCAGCAGGAGGCGAGCGTCGATCCGCCAACAAACTCTGTTTCGGACGAGATCGAGTCAGTCCAAACTAGGCCAGAAGAAGGGACGACCCATGCCGGGAAACTTCGGAAAATCCTATCGAAGCCTTCAAGGTTCATTGCTTGCCGCGGCGAGCGAGGAGCAGGTTGGAATGGTAAAGAGAAAATCGGAAGACGAGGCGTAGGAAAGCCGTTCTTCCAGGCGGCAGCGGAACCCATGCACACTATCCTCGCACGATGAAACCCGTGCAAAATCCAGCCGCCTGGAAGGACGGGGTTCCGCAGAACGCCTTCTCCTGGAGACGGAGGGTAACTCGCTCACCCAGCATTTCGTTATCACCTCGTCCCAAGTGAAATCCTTCCGCAGCATCTTGGCTAGCCATGGATCCACGGTGGGCGGATTCTTTGCTGCGGCGAAACTTTCCGGGCGGGTGATTGGAATCGACAGAAGGGCGCGAAGTTAGCAAAGCCGGAATGAGTTAGGGAAAACAGACGCTTAACCTTTTGGGTGAATGATAAAAATCATCTTTGAAGGACCCACGTGATTGAACCTTTGCTGCCTTTGCTCCCTTCTGTAAAAAATTATTTCGGTTTTTAGGTTTATTTACTCACCCAGCATTTCGTTACCACCTCGTCCCAAGTGAAATCCTTCCGCAGCATCTTGGCTAGCCATGGATCCACGGCGGGCAGATTCTTCGCGGCGGCGAATCTTTCCGGGCGGGTGATGCGGGTGAAGAGGACTCGGCGGCAATCGCTGCGGGACACGGATTTCGTGCCGTAGCCGGCGGGTTGGTTGCTGGACCAGAAGCGGACGTTTTTTGCATCGTGGTCGAGATAGATGACGAGGTGACCACGCTCGCTGCCACCGATGCGATCCGTCCACCAGATTTTAAGAAAGTCCCCTGGCTGGGCTTGGTTCCATGAGGTGAAATTCTTTCCGGCACGGAGATCCGTCACCAGCTTCGCGGCGCCCGTGCCGTTTGAGTTCCAGCGACCGAATACGCCGTGGCCGTCCTGTTGGTCGATCTCGGGCAGCAGTTCCTCCGGGCCAGTGCTTAAAGCTTTGAGGAGCACCAGATAGGTTGCTCCGGAGCAGAAGCTGGGTTTGGCTTGATTCGCGTTCACGCGGATTTCCCCGTCGGTCAGATTACAGGCTGCGTGCAAGAGGTTCTTGGTTGGGTCGCTGCCGTCGTATCCGCCACCGGTGGGCATGGTCCGGACGGTGGCGAGGATCTTGGAGTTGAAACCCGAAGGTTCGGCGACCGTCATGTTCGCGCAACCGGCCGCGAAAACTCCGAGCAAAAGGATGAGGGTAGATTGAAGCGGCATGCGGTATCCAAACAGCTCCACACCCGATCGGCCAATAGAGAAGGTCAGGAAAGAATGCAGGGCGAATGAATGGAGTAGGTGCGTCTCCGCGCCTTGAGTTACAGGTGGCGTCTCCGCCATCTGTAGCAAAGGCTTATGAAACTTCGTGAATTGATTCTGGCGGGAATGGGAAATGCGAATTCTAACCATTCGACAGGGTGGCGCCGCAGGCTTTGGACTGCTGGGATTCTTCATTCCCAGCTCTTGCGGGAAGCGTCGATCACCGGGGCGATTGGTTGCTGCCGGCCTTGTCCGCTTCATCGTCATCGAACACGAAAGCTGCGGATAAGAACCGCAGCAGTCCTGAGCCTGCGGCGGGAGATATGATCTACCCGCCGGCGAAAACTGGATTGAAGCCTGCTTCGCTTAGGATGCGCTTCACCTCGTCGCGTTTGTCGCCCTGGATTTCGATGCAGCCATTTTTTAAAGTGCCTCCGACACCGCAGGCTTTGCGCATCTTCTTGGCGAGTTCTTGTTTTTCCGAAAGTGCGATGCCGGTGAAATTCTTGACGATCGTGACCGCCTTGCCGCCGCGATGCGCGGTCTGGCGGATGATGTCCACTCGGCCTCGGTTGGTATTTTTCTGGCCGCGCTTGGAGGTTTTCACCGGAACCGAGTTCTCCGGCCCCGGAGGTAGGTTGCCAAGAGCATCCAAGGCTCCGAAAGCATTGGGTTGTTGCGGTTCTTCTGCAGCACGTGCGGCCTTATCTTTTTTCCGACTCATTCAGTCCATTCAAGGCCGGATCTCAGGAAGCTCACGCTTATTCCTCAAAATCTGAAGGAATTCCGCTCGGTGCTTCAAAAGGGACGAATGGGAGTTTTCCGGTTTTGAGGGAGGAGTGCGCTTCGCAGGGTTTCTCCGGATCATGGTGAAAAATACGCAGGGTACCTATATACCAGAAGTCGAACCGCAGATGACGCAGATTTACGCAGATGGAAGAGAAGATCCTCCCAAATAAACGTTTAGAACCCTGTCTTAACGATCACCGGGGGCGGCTTTCCAAGCGCAATTCCGGGAAAATCTGAGTTCATCTTGGCTGGGAAAATAAATGTAGATGCCTTGGATCCGGTTGTATCCCTGCTTTCCCACCGCGCTGAAAAGCTGCTAGCTTTTTCCCGATGAAGAAATTTACTGGTACGAGCTTCACGATTTTACGAAGGGCTCTCGGATACGGGCTGCTGGCAACTGTTGCGTCGCTCGTTTCGATTGCGATCTACGTTCTGCAGAGTCGTGCGGATCTCGGGGTGTGGCATGAGGCCGATCTCGATGAGGAATTCACGGCGAAATCGGATGTGGCGGATTTCGTCGGCTACCTTGAGCTTGAGGAGCGCCTTTTCGAACAACTGGAAACGGAGATCTATGACAAGACTTCGCCAGCTGATGCGATGAGTATCAACCGCTTTGAAAAAGGCGGGACCATGGATCCGACCTCCATGCAGGTGAATTGGAACCGTACTTTCGAACTCAAGCAAAGCGCTCCCGCAGCCGGTGTTCTTTTGATTCATGGTATGTCGGATTCCCCGTACAGCCTGCGTCATCTAGGGGAGAAATTTCATGCTGCCGGAGCCGCGGTCATCGGGTTGCGGGTGCCCGGGCACGGCACCGTACCGAGCGGACTGGTCGAGACGACATGGAAGGACATGGCGGCTGCTGTTCGTCTCGCTGCGAAGCACCTGAAGGAGAGTATCGGCGACAAGCCGCTCTACCTCGTTGGCTACTCGAATGGCGGCGCGCTTGCGGTGATCTACGCGCTCGAATCGCTGGATGATACCTCCTTACCAAGACCTGAAGGCCTGATGCTCCTGTCTCCGGAAATTGGTGTCTCGAAAGCCGCCGGATTTGCTGTCTGGCAGGGGCGTATCGGGCATTGGCTCGGGCTTGAAAAGCTGGCGTGGAATTCTATTTCCGTGGAATACGATCCTTTCAAATACAACTCGTTCGCCGTGAACGCCGGGGATCAGGCATACCGGATCACCGTCGAGATCGAAGAGCGGATAAGTGAAAAGGCCGAAGCGAAGGCTCTGGGCGATTTTCCGAGGGTTCTTGCGTTCCAATCCGCAGCCGACGCGACCGTCTCGGCTCCCGCCCTGATCTCACGGCTTTTCGACCGATTGCCGGATCGCGGGCACGAGTTGGTTTTGTTCGACGTCAACCGTGTGGAACTTGTTGAAAAGCTTCTCAGCAAGGATCCCGCCGAGGAGCTCGCAGAACTTCTGACGGGAAAGAGCCATAAGTTTGCGCTGAGTGTGGTGAAGAACGAGCTGACGGACGGCGTGCCTTCCCGCCGGGTTGTGGTCATGAAGCGTGAGGCGGGAACTGCGGAAACAAGCACCCAGGTCACCGAAATGGAATGGCCGGATGAAGTCTTCTCGCTTTCCCATATTGCCCTGCCGTTTCCTGAGGAGGATTCACTCTATGGGAGTGGCAACGGCGGTGAAACGCCGACTCTCGGGAACAGAGCTCTGCGAGGCGAGCGGGGAATTTTGTTAATCAGCCCCGGCGAAATGCTCCGTCAGAAATGGAACCCATTTTATGCGTGGATGGAGGGGAGGGCGCTTGAGTTCACTCAATTGGAAGCGCGCGGAAACGCGAACCCGGACTGATCTTCGTAAGCAGGAAATCAGCTGTAGAGAGCAGCAAAGGAGCAAAGGCTTGGACGATGTTTGAATACGGTAGGGCTGATCCGGCTCGGTCAGCCCACTTTAAAAATCTAGCCGCCCGCCTCAGCCACACGGCAGTGAGATCCCGGGGGAAATGCCGTGTCTTGCCGTGGCTTCACTCCCTTTCCTGAGATACGGCGCTTGCGTTTTTGATCAGGGCCGACCGAGCCGGATCAGCCCTACCATGATTGAATGGCTTGTTCCTTTGCGGCTCTGCGGCTTGGCGCGGGATTTTTCTATACGAATGCGATGCGAACCGATTTTCAGGGGAGGATTCGCGCAAAGCCACAAAGGCTTGGACGATGTTTGAATACGGTAGGGCTGATCCGGCTCGGTCAGCCCACTTTAAAAATCTAGCCGCCCGCCTCAGCCACACGGCAGTGAGATCCCGGGGGGGATGCCGTGTCTTGCCGTGTCTTCACTCCCTTTCCTGAGATACGGCGCTTGCGTTTTTTGATCAGGGCCGACCGAGCCGGATCAGCCCTACCATGATTGAATGGCTTGTTCCTTTGCTGCTGAAGCGGCCATGCCAGAGAGTGGGATGACTCTTCTTTTTTCGGGACATATTCGCCATCACAACGTAGTTAAAGAGATCGAAGTTCTCCCGCACAGTTGGGATAATATCAGCCAGCAGTATCTCTTCGATGCTCACCAAACCTTGAAACCGATTCCGTATCTATGAAAAACCTCTCAAAATTCGCAATTCTCGCCTTGATGGTTGCACCCTGTGCCGCACAGACCGCTGCCCTGCCTGCGGGCTTCGAGGATCCCGCGATTCTCTCCGCCTCCAAAATCCTATCTCCGGATCTGCTCAAAGGTGCCCATCACCGAGTTCGTGAACAGGTTCCCACGGATGGCTATCTTGCTCATTTTGAAATAGATACTGATTTTGGCACCTTTTCCGCCATTGGTATTCCACAGGTCGCCAGCCGTATCACTGAGACGGAAGCGATCGCAAAACTCGTGGAAACCAGAAAAAGTGATCTCTTTGCAGAGGGGCTCAAGCGCTCCATCGAGCAACCCATCGATGCGGTGAAAAACATCGCGCAGGATCCCGTGGGATCGATCAAGAAAGTTCCCGCTACGGTGGGTCATTTTTTCGGGAAAGTCGGAGCATCGATTGAGCGCGGCGCGAACAAGGTCGCAAACAACCGCAAAGCCGAGGACAAGCCATCGGCGGGGGAAAGTGCAGGGGAGATCGGTAACACCGCGATGAACATCGCCGGTTTTGACAAGGCGCGTCTGGAAACGGCACGCGAGTTGGGCATCGACCCCTACACCGACAATGCGCGCCTGCAGTCCGAAATCGACAAGGTTACCTGGGCGTTCTTCGCCGGTGGCCTGCCACTCCGAATCACCGCCACGGTCGCCTCTGCGGGCATCGCGCTCACAGCCACCAAAATGGTAGGTATCCCTGAAGAGATCTACTCACTCACGCAGGGGGAAATCGCCGACCTTGACAGGAAGGCGCTCACCGCGATGGGGCTGCGTAAAAACGACATCATCGCTTTCCAAAACGCCCCGGCGCTCAGCACCACCCGCAGGCACAAGATTGTCAATTCCCTAGCGGCTCTGCCGAACGCCGAACACCGTGGCAATATCATCCTGCTCGCCACCGACTGCCAAACCGGGCGAGCGGCAGATTTTCTCGTCGCAGCGCTCAGTATACTGGAATCGAGGCAAAGCTCGGGTGCAACGAACTACACTGCCGTGAAAGTGGTCGGGCGCCTACCGGCTGCGGTGACGGCTGAGGGTGCCCTTGAGGTGCCCGCCCCGGTGGATCACGTCACGTGGACGGAAGCCGTCGCCGATTTTGCCTCCCGTGACGATCTGGGGACGCAGCCAAAAACCTTGCTGCACACCGGCACCTTTTCAAAAAACGCCTCCTCCGGATTTACCGGTGCGGGATGGAAACTCACCCCTTTCGGCGCCCGGTGAAAAATACTGGGCTCTGAATTTCACGACAGCTGTTCATGATTTCATCAAGACAAGTCCTGTTACTCGCTGCCGTGGGGAAACACCGTTCGTCTTAATGCCAACGGGCGCCAGGTCTCCCTCGGTGGTCGCTTGGAAGCTGGCGCTTCAGTAGTCAGCCCCTCCTCATAAGATGGCTTGGTGGCTTTGCTGCCGCCTGGAAGGACGGCTTTCCGGTGGTCGATTGTGGCCTCAGGCGAGGATGGGTTTTACGATCTTGCCGTGGACGTCGGTGAGACGGAAGTGGCGGCCCTGATATTTGAAGGTCAGGCGCTCGTGGTCGATGCCGAGGAGGTGGAGCAGGGTGGCGTGGAAATCGTGGACGTGAACGCCGCCGTCGACGACGTTGTAACTGTAGTCGTCGGTCTGGCCGTGGCTGGTGCCGGATTTTACGCCACCGCCGGCCATCCACATGGTGAAGCAGCGGGGGTGGTGGTCGCGGCCGAAGTTATTGGCGGTGAGTTTGCCTTGGCAGTAGT
>Ga0206130_10005105_pt1 | contig 15757 bp, 19 predicted proteins | sample Helgoland_Spring_9_FD_148637 | JGI IMG/M metagenome (GOLD analysis project Ga0206130, IMG submission 148637) | Pelagic subsurface seawater microbial communities from Kabeltonne, Helgoland, North Sea - Helgoland_Spring_Bloom_20160512_1 | ecosystem: Environmental > Aquatic > Marine > Epipelagic ... | reverse complement strand
TAAAAAAATCAAAGAGAAAAAATTCACCAATCCGTACGATTCAGTAATAAAAGTATTTGATAAAAAGATTAAATATTCATTTATAGTGGACCGATTACCGTTTAAGGATAGATGTAAATTATTATACTCCTTACTGGAATATATTCTGGAAGAAAAGAAAGCTAAAGGGGAAGAAGAAAAATTTGTTGAAATTTTAATAGATTTAATGGGCACTTTATTTATTTATAACAATGATGAAACAGGTAGCTACGAGTGGCATCCAACCTATAATAAAAAAAATAAAAGTAAATTATTAGGTGGATTTATTTACTATTATGAGAGGAAGGAACCGGTCATGTTTAGATATAATTCGGGAAAATTAATTTTATGCAACAACGTGATAAAAGAAAATATTAAGATGGATTTCAAAAATATTACACAGAAAGAGATTTATCCAAAAACAACGGGTAAAAAAATTGGAACAATGTTTGGAACACTGGAACATAATTCTAATGTGGGTGATGGTTTTCCATATAACAATATAGTTTTAAAACATAAGAGAGAAGAGGATAGAGGAAAGGGTAAAATTGTTTTACAGGGTGGGTGGGCAGAATTAAGCCCAAAAAGATTAATTAATTTCATTAAAGAAAAATTTCCAGATAAAATAGAACTATTAAAAATACTTGACAAACCCGATAAAAAAACCGATAAAAAAACAACCTGTTTTGGCTTGGAATTATTATTAAGAGAAACGAATAATTTTATAGGGGGTGATTTGTTGTGGTTATATTATGAATAAAAATAAATTTGATTTAAAATAATATTAAATATTAGTAGTATAAAATGGGTATCACTAATAAACAAATACTAACAACATCCGTCCAAATAAAATCATCTGATATATACAGAACAAAAAATATCGACGGATTAATTCTTCATAAATTAAAAAACTACGAAGGTAAATGTTTTAAACACGGTTATATTATTAAAGATAAAACCGAATTGATCAGTCGGTCTGTTGGTAGAATTCGTAATATTGATAGTAAAAGTTATATCGAATATAAGATTTCATATAAAATTGAAAGTATATTACCCGCAGTTGGAAGTATTTATAAATGTATAATCGGAACTATTACGAAAATGGGACTAATATGTTATATTGAATATGAAGATAAAAAAGAAATAAAGAGTTCCCCCATTTTAATAATAATCCCCAAAGAATTTTGCGATATAGAGAAACTGAAAGAAGGACAGAAAATCAAAGTTGAAGCACTAGATACGAGAATAAAATATATGGAGAAACAGATACAACTCGTGGGTAAAATTGTGGATTAGGTAGCGTTACCCTTCACCTGGCATCGTACTCCTTGGAATACCAAGTGTCCGGGGTGCTCGGCCAAAAGAAGTAAGCCCACATCAAAATTATGATTAAGAAACCGAAGATGTTCAACCCGATGGCCACCCCCCTTCCCTGATGCGGAATTACCCAGCCTAGGCTGGACGCACCGGCGATTATGAGAGTGAGGATGGCGAGGACAATTGTCTTGGCCGTCTCGGTCATCTCGGTCATCTCCTCGGCTGTAAACGTCCCTCCTTTCATCTGTCTTTTACCCGACTTGGGTTTCGTTTTACCCGACTTAGGTTTCATTTTGCACATTAGTAAGTTTCCAATGTAGAGGACTATTGCTATTGCTATGATATTCTTTACACCGAAGTCTCTCCCAACAACTCTTTTTGTTCATCGTAAATCGGATCACCCACGAATAAATCAAGTACATCGTTCATTTAATTTTATAAATAAATTAATAAGATTAAATGGTAGATGATAAGATTAAATTTATTGTAGAAAATATTGATACTATTGAAAATACGAGTGAAATCATAACTTATATTAATTTGAAACAACTTAATTATTCTAAAAATGTAAATGGTCTCTTCCTAAATTTAACAATGTTGGAAGATGAGGATATAGAAGCTATTTATGAAATAATAAACAATATCAAAAATGATACAATATTAGATTTAGAAATAATTATAATACCCGAAAAAAAATCCAAGGTAGTTGATCAAAATTATGAATCTTTGAAATTGAACCCTTTACAAGAAAAAATGTTAAGTTGCGTATTTTAGTTGCGTATTTAGTTTCAAAAACAAACTAAAATAATTTAAAGCCACACTGTTATTATATAATAACAAACAAAATGGTTTTAGAATTAATCAAATCTATTAACGCCGATTGTGATTTTATTTCTTCTGTAAATGAATCCCCTTACACTGAAAAAATTAAAGTGAAAAAACAAACTTATTTTAATTTTTTATTCTGTATTCTTGATAATTATGATTTGTCTCTCTCTTGTGTATCTAATGAAGATAAAAAACATTATTTCAAACAGAGGGTCCTGGGAATTTCCGCCAGTCTAGATGAAAATACCGAAGAATTTTATGATAGTATGGCCTACAATCCAAAAACTATGAAAAAGAAGATAATTCAACGCAGTCTTCATGGGTCAATCGAAAAAGATAAAAATATTTCATCTATTTACTATTTAAATGATCTTTACAAAACGCATTTTGTTCTAGTTGATCTTATTAAGAGAGAATATTATGAAACAACGATTAAGAATTATGATAAAGTATATCTTTGCATGAATAAAAATAGATTTTGTATTCAAGATAATTTACCGAATAATGTAATTCAAAAAGACATTAACGAGTCTATTTTTACTATTGATGTTAAAACGGTTTACAAGACATATTTGGACCCAATCAGTAAATATAAAATCGGGGATTTAAAAGAAATAGCCACCAACTTGGCTATTCCTTTGTCTCAAAATGGAAAAAATAAAACCAAGAATATTCTTTATGATGAAATTAATATGATCAAAATGAATAATTAGAATAATCCGATAGCGGACATCCCCCATAACACGAGGCCGGTGAGCACTGCGCTAACGAAATAACGAAACCCAGTTGCGTATCATCAGACAGGCTTGAGAACCAGCTGATGAGGACACCACCTTTCATCTGTTTTTTTTCCGACTTAGGTTTCATTTTTGCACATTAGTAAATCCCCAATGTAGAGGACTATTACTATTGCTATGATATTCTTTACACCGAAGTCTTTCCCAATAATCCGTTAGCGGACATCCCCCATAACACGAGGCCGGTGAGCACTACGCTAACGCCAATAACGAAACCCAGTTGCGTATCATCAGACAGGCTTGAGAACCAGCGACCGAGTCCCCCCCCTTTCATCTGTTTTTTTTCCGACTTAGGTTTCATTTTGCACATTAGTAAATTCCCAATGTAAAGGACTATTGCTATTGCTATGATATTCTTTACACCGAAGTCTCTCCCAACAACTCTCTTTCGTTCATCGTAAATCGGATCACCCATGAATAAATCAAGTATATTGTTCATTTTATAGTTACTATATAAAATAATTTGAGAAACTTGGAAAATTGGAATAGACCTTGATCCAGGTTAGAACTCAAAGCCCTATGCGTCTAAGGATGTTCCCATTCCTTCTTGTACATCACGCCGAGGGAAACAATGACCCCCATACAAGCCAACATCCCGACCACGACACCGACGTGCCTCGCCCGGACGCCTCCTCCTTTCATCTGTTTTTTTTCCGACTTAGGTTTCATTTTGCACATTAGTAAATTCCCAATGTAGAGGACTATTGCTATTGCTATGATATTCTTTACACCGAAGTCTCTCCCAACAACTCTCTTTCGTTCATCGTAAATCGGATCACCCATGAATAAATCAAGTATATTGTTCATTTTATAGTTATATATAAAATAATTTGATTTAGTTTAAACAATATTTAATAAGTATAGTATATATAATGGAATTGCTAAAAGGCAAAAAAAGTAATCAATTTTTTCAATATGCTAAAAGGGCAATTGAAGATAAAGAGTGCGAATTAGAATTTGTTTATGGTGGAGATTTTAGAAGTAAGCTAGATAGAGATGATTTTTTAAGAATTCTATCAATTCTAAAACAAAAATATCCATTACTATCGGAGGAAAACACTTTAGATATAATTATTAAAGATATAAGAACAACCGTAACCGGTATCGAAAACATTAAAAAATATTGTAAAACCGATAATATCGAAGAAGTTCCACTCAGAAACTTTATCAGAAAAAGAAGATACGTGGATCCAGCCTTTCCATCTGTGAAATTCTTTCCTATTATTGACTATGATTATAATTACAAGATAAATATCAAATCCGAAGAAGAAATGGGGGAAAGTTCTGTTGAAATTCAGAGTCTACTTATGAGTTGGAAATCATCATTGAAATATTTTAGATATAAAAAGAGATATAGTTTCATAACAGACGATAATCTGTTTCGGATTGATTTAACGATCGTTAAGAATAATGATTACAATCCTAGATTCAAGAAAAATAATTTATATAAATCTTTTATTGAATCGGGTATTCTCAAGAATAAAGAAAATTTCGAATTAGAAATAGAATATATTGGTTCCATTTCAAATGGTGGGGTTTATCCGATAGATATTTTCAAGGAGAAATTGATAAAAGAAAAAAATGAAAAAGATAAAGAACTAAGTGAAAAATTTTTGGAAATGGCGACCGGTTGGGATTCAAAGATCAATGATGGTGACAATATTTACTCTGAGATAGAACCGTATGAAATAGCACCATACGATGAACCATATGGTTTTGAGGGGGGTATAGATTCGGACAAGGGGGAGTTCGCGGATATCATTGTTTATCCATCGGATAAGAAAATGGTTAGACCCAAATATTCATTTGAAGATATAAAATACGAATACTGGGAAGATAGTGACCGGTTAGAATTATTTGAGGCGCTCCTGATGAATGATAAAAAATTATTATACTCGTCTAATAAAGAAAATATTAATGGAGACTACGAGGGATCTCCCGAAAAAAACGATTATATTGAATATTTCGTATCACCCAGTTTTACCGATGAAGAACTGAAAGAAAATGAGGGATTTCGCAATTATATACTTGTTCCCGAAAGTTATATTGTTAAAATAGCTTCATTCAAGAAACCGATATCGTGGGCACCCAATAAAAATAGGTCTCGCAAAAAAGAAGAGGATATTCCTGTTATTTCGGTAGATCCCGTAGATCCCGTAGATCCCGTAGATGGGGTTACGAAAGAATGGAAACCCGAAAAATATGATTTCGGACCTCCTCCTCTAGTTACATATGAACAATTGAAAGAAGCGGGTGAGTTTGATGAAGATCTAAGAATTCTGGGTAAAATATTTGATAAGAAACAAAAGAATAAAAAACCAAGTGATATTAATTTAGTTACAAAGGGGTTAACGGATGTGTTTAGAAAGAATATTGAGGGAATATTGAAATTAAAAGAGGATGAAAGCGTGATTGTAAGTAATTCGGATAAAAACAAAATTATAATGGAATATAGAAATTTAACTGAACAGAACGATTCTGGCTATCTCACGAAGAAGAAAACCGAACTCAAGAGGATGAAAGAGAAAGATACTAGATTAATGAAAGAAATAGAAAGATTAGAACTAAAGGAAACGAAATTTATAGGTCCCAACCCGGTTTCAATGAGTCAGGATCATATAATGCAAAACTCAAAACATTCTATCACTGAAGGGTATGTTGTCACGGAAAAGGCCGATGGAATAAGGGCCCAATTACTTATTGGTTTTGATAAACTGGGATATTTAATTACACCTAAAAAAGAAATTATTGGAACAGATATCCGCTTTGATGAATGTCAGGGTAAATGGTTATTTGACGGGGAATACATAACTCTAAATAGAAACCGAGATCCTATTAAACTCTTTATGATATTCGATGTTTATTATGCGGGCGATGGGTCCTCCAAGTATCCCAATCACGCCTATACTTATCCGTGGATATCTCGTAAGAAGAAAGATATTTCGCGATTTGTGATAATGGAAGATTTTAAACAGAATATAAATATGATTTTGACTAATACAGATTTCAGGATTGGGTTTAAGTCTTACTTGGAAGGTCCTAAGAAACTACTGAAAAGTAAAAAAGATCCAAATAAATATACAAATAGTGGTGGTATATTTCGGCAATCTAAGAAATTGTGGGATATTGAAACAAAAAAGAGTGGATATGAATATTCAATCGATGGTCTGATTTATATGCCAATGTTTATGTCGGTTAGATCCCTGAACGAGGGTGGAGTATTGAAAAATTTTGGAGGGGGGTGGTCAATCAATTATAAATGGAAGCCACCGGAAGAAAATACAATTGACTTTAGAATTCGTTTTGTAACAGAAAAGGATAAAAATGGTGTGGAAAGAGACAAAATCGTGAGTTCAAAGATAAATGGTAAATTAAGGAAATGTAAACAAATTTATTTATTTGTGGGATACGATATTAAACAAGACGACGACTTTGATTATGCCTGGAAAATCTTAACAAATAAATCAAATAATGAGGAGAAAAAAGAGATCTTCTTCGATCCAGACAAAACCAATTCTCATCATATTTGTAATATACCACTGAAAGATAATAAAATGTTCTGCGAAAAAGATAAGTCTGAGTTACTAAATAATCATATCGTTGAAATGAGATATTGCCCCGATAATCCCGAAGATGCGCGTTGGACCCCCCTAAGATGGAGAAATGATAAGACTTCGCCTCAATTCTTTATTACGGCGAATAATATATGGTCAACGATACAAGATCCCGTTACAACTGAAATGATTACGGGACTTGAGGATCCCCCAAAATTAGAAGACAAAGATGAAACCGAAGTTAAAAAAGATAATTATTACATTGATAATGAAAATGTAAGTAATCAGGATATTTCTTTAAGGAAGTTGCACAATTATATTAAGAATAAATTAATTACATCAATCTGTTCTATCGGCAATAAATCTATCTCTATTATGGATACATCTATAGGTAGAGGGGGGGATATCCAAAAATATCTTTATTCTAAAAATAGAATTGATTTTCTCCTAGGTCTTGATATTTCGGGTGACATTCCGGAGGCGGCCCGAAGATTTTATCTTGAGACAAGAAATAAACCTAAAGCAATGTTTATTCAATACGATACTTCGGAATCGATAAAAGATGGTTTTGGTTATAAGGGTGCGGATGGAATAGTTGAGAGAAATCGCAATCTTATAAATATTATTTATAATAAAAACAAACCCGTACCAAATGAATATAAAAGAATTGAAAAAGATTATCACAAAATCGCCGATAAAGGATTTGATGTCATAAGTAGTCAATTTACAATTCATTATTATTTCAAGGATGAAATGACGTTGCGTGGATATTTACAAAATATTAGTGATAACTGCAAAAAAGGTGGGTATTTTATTGGAACGTGTTACGATGGAAAAAAGATATTCGAATTATTGGGAGATAAGGATGAATATGAAATGAGGGATAATTTAGATAATCTTGTCTTTTCAATTAAAAAAGATTATGAAATAGAAAATTTCGAATATGAAAAAACCAATATCAAACAAATGTTCAATCAAAAGATTAAAGTTGAAATGAGTAGTATTGGTCAACCTATTACGGAATACTTGGTTAACTTTGACTTATTAAAAGAAATGATGAAACTTTATAAATTTAAGCTTGTTTCACCAGAATTAAGGGGGGTTTATAATGGATTATTTAATAAGGAAGAATATTCTTTAGAGCCGGGTTTGGGATCATTTGGTAAAATTATAGATAATCTTGGTAAATTATCCGGAAAAGATACTTTATTAAAACAGGGGGGTCCTTATTCGGAATCATTGGAGATTAATAGAAAGGATAATGAAAAGCTTAAATTATTAAGTTCTCTGAACAATTGGTTTATTTTTCAAAAATATTAACTTAAAAAATTAAAAATATGATAACTTATGAAATACGAATTAAAATATAAGAGACAGAAAGATATTACAATTAATGATATGGATGATTTAACTGTAAATATAAACAAAATTAAGAATAAAATTGATATTAATCCCGAAAAATGGTCACTTATAAAGAAAATAATACACGATTATGAATATATTTATACATCACAAAACCCGAGTAAAAATATCGCCAAATGTGTCCCCTTCAGTCGTTCCTATTTTAAATTAAAAGAAATGATAAATGTTTACGATATTTTAAAAAACAGAAATAATCTTAATATTTTTTGTATCGCCGAAGCACCGGGTGGTTTTATACAATGCTTCCTTGATTATACCGATATAGTAACTAAAATAATTGGCACTAGTTTGTTATCAGTTGATAAAAGTATTCCGTACTGGAATAAAAAATTATTAAACGAACCAAAAATAGAATTTAAATATGGCGTAAATAATGATGGAGATATTTGCGATTTACAAAATATATTATCCTTAATAAAAGATAATAAAAATAAATATGATATCATAACAGCGGATGGTGGCTTTGATTATTCGACGGATTATAATAGTCAGGAAAGGGATTCTTTAAAATTAATTTATAGTGAAATTTTTCTGGCGTTGAATACTCAGAAAGAGGGTGGTATTTTTATCTGTAAATTATTTGATACGTTTTTAAAAGAAACTATTTACCTGATAAATTGTTTATCTCACTCATACGAAAAAATATATTTTCATAAACCAGCGGTTAGTCGTTATTCAAATTCGGAAAAGTATATTGTGTGCATAGGTTATAAGGGTTATAATAAAGATTTAATAAATATATTATTTCGTGGTCTAGTAAATAAAATAGAATATGTATGTGATGAAAATTTTCTGAATAGTATTCGTTTATTTAATGAATATTATTTGGAAGAACAAACTAAAAAAATTAATGAAGGGGTAAATTTATTTAATAAATCTTTATATGTTCATCCTACTAAAAAACAATTAAACATGACGTTGGGTTGGTGTAAACAAAATAACATTGAAATAAATGAAAATTGTTATTATTTATAAATCTAAACCGAGCATTTCCCCACCAGTGCTTTCAGACTTGGAGAAACGTTTTCGTTTTGTTGTTTTGATGGGAATACGTTATTAAAAAATTTACCACCATTGATGGGTCTATCGTCCACATAGGACCATACTCCTAGTTGTTCATTGTCTATTTTTTCAGAATTAAAAGAAACATATTCTTTTGGTTTTTTATCTTTATCTTTATAAATTCCTACTGTATTTAAGGCGTAGCATTTATTGACGTCGCTTATAAGGGATGGTGGGATATTTTGTAGACGTGTATTATCTTCGCAAAAATAGCTTCCCTTTTTATCCATATAACAACTATCGCTAACAAGGACATTCGTATTGGAGCTTGTTTTATCATTATATTGATTATTCTTGTCGAAAAAGGATCCAACGTTGGTTAATTGATCTTTAATGTCGCTCGTATAAAATTTAGGATGTTTAGAAACATTATTATCTGTCCATGAATTATCGGGTTCATCGTTGGTTGTAAAGGTTCTAAATTCGCTAGTTCCAGTATCATTGCCAGTTAGTCGGTCTTTCCTAAAATAATCGGGAAAATATACTCTCTTGGGTGTAATATTATTCGGTGTATCTCTTATAATTTTGGTATCTATTCCATTTGGGAAAAAATCTTTAATATTATTGAGTGGTTTAATGATATTTTTAGATAATTTCTTGAACCCCCGGCTAATTTGTGGACGCGGAAAATCCCCCAACTCATCAACTTGGATAATTTCTTCATCCTTTTCACTGACATAATCAAGTGATTGTATTTCTCTTTGCGTTGGTTCTTTAATTGCATTCCCTCTATTTATAAAAAAATAGAGGGCTCCCAATAACAACGCTATAATTACGATTTTATCCATTTATAATTATACTAATAAAATATATTAGGAAAAATGTGAATTAGTTCAACCAAATGTATTTTCGGAACTATATTTCACATATAAAAATCCATCAGTGTCTTTTTTATTTTCATATATATTACCCAAAACTTCGGCACCCGAAACAAGAGAATTATTGACCATCACAAATAAAGTTTGAGAAGGATCTAGTTTAATTCTTTTACGAATAATAAACATGAACTGATTCATTGCCATATCTTTGGGGACAAGATACTTATTTTTATTAATATTTTCAAAGATACAATTATCATGTTTTTCTACGACAATAGGTATCCTTGTTGGATATTTTAGTATTATTTTGCTAGATTCTTGAAATCTTGATTCTTCATCGTGCTCATCCTTAAAACCCATTTACTTTAAAATATATTTTAGTTATATTTTATTTCAATTCTATCTAAAAATTGTATTGTCCTTTTCTTTTCTTAGTATCCCTTCTCGATTTTCACGATTGTCTTGCTCTCGTTTTTTTTTTCTTTTTTAAATGTTTTTTCGCTACTTTCTCTGCTTTTTTTTTATCTTTCTTTTTCGCTTTCTCTTTCTTTTTCATTTTTCATTTTCTTTTTCATTTTTCCGTATGCCGCCACCGTCCTTACTCTGCGTTTTTTAGACTTACTAGGACCCCTTGCATCAGGTCCGTCTCCATCGTTTTTCGCTCTTCGTTTAGGTTTCTTAGTTTTAGAACCCCCAACTCCTGATAATAATTATAGAATATCGCTTGTATCGGCTGTATCGACTGAATCCGCCATAATATTAAACGTATATTTTATTTAAAAGAATAATAAAATATTAATATAAATGAAGGTGGTCCAAATTTACAGGAATGGGAATATGGGTGAAATTGAATGTAAATTTTCTAATAAAAATATCTTAAATATTTTATCCCAGAATAGTAAATCACAGGGGAATGATTCAATTAAGTTAATGTATTCTTGGTCAACCGAACAATGTGAATTATTATGTTATGGCTGGTATGATGGAGAAGCTGGCTTTGAAAATAAACACGATTTACCGCCCGCTGGAAAAAGTTTATTTATAGATTGCGATTCGTCTGAACAATTATTTTTCGGTGATATTTTTATCGTTAAAACTTTAAAAGAAAAATATGTACCACTGACTATTTCCGAATATAGTGATCATTACAATTCACTTTTCGGGGGATTTGACGAGTGTGATACAGATGATGATGATGAATCATTGGACGAGGAGGAGGTAGACGAAGACTATAATCAGGAAATAGGGGGGAGCGAGAGCGGGGGAGATGATGATGAATCATTTTCGGAAAATGAAAATGAACTTGATGTGGATACAACCGATTATTAAATAAATTTGATTATATATATTTAAATATATCATCAATAGCTAAACAAATGAATAGTAGTTGCGATGATAAATTTAGAACATCAATTGTCAAATTACTGGATAAAGAAATTAAAAATAAAGTAATATCTTTAAAAATAGAAAAAGGTATTTATAATTATGTGATTACAACATCAAGGGAGAAACATATTAAGAGATATTGGGCTAATAATAACTTCAAAGACTTCTATTTAACAAAGGTGCGTTCGATTTATTCTAATATTAAAAAAGATTCCTATATCAAAAATCTATATTTCCTCGAAAGAATTAAAAGCAATGATATTGATCCAGAGGGAATATGTTACTTAGATGTTTATGATATATTCCCCGAAAATTGGAAAGAATTAATTGATATTAAAATGAAACGAGACAAGATTAAATATGATCTTAAACCTGAAGCTATGACTGATGTATTTAAATGTCGCAAATGCGGTAGTAGGTCTTGCTCATATTACGAAATACAAACTAGATCGGCAGACGAACCAATGACCCAGTTTATTAATTGTTTGGATTGCGGTAATCGTTGGAGACAATAAATTCTAGGACATATATGTTCCGTTTAATTTATCCATATTCATATCTAATATATTCATATTTTTATTCATATTTTTATGATGAATAAAATGATCTTCTCTCTTTTTCATAAACCATTTATATTTTTCTAACCAAGATCTATCCAGATGAATCTGTGAATGAATATAATCGGAAATAAAAGCTACAAATAACATTTCACCTGATATAATAAAAAAAGTGTCTAACTTAACAACTAAATATAAGAAAAAGAAAAAAATCAATCCCGGAGGTCCATATGCCACCACTCCCTCCGGAAATCGATAGAGGGAATTTGTTCGGTATTCATTACTTAACAAATTATTTGTTGGATAATGTATTGTGTGATGATTCTTATGAATTTTATAAATATAAGAACCATATCTATGGCTATGTCCAAGCGAATGTAACAAATATTCCAATGAATGATATAGGATCCAACTTGGGATTAAATAAAAAACAATGGTAATCATTTAAAATAACCTGTCATATAAATATAACCCGCCAAACTTTTAAATTATTGAGTGTTGTAGTTTCTACCTTGTCCCAAACCTTTAGGATCCTTCATATTGTAGTAACACGTATTTTGATGGGTGCAATCTATGACAGTTTTAACATCCGGAACAGGTGCTCCGGTACAATTACTGCAAGCACTACTTTGTTCAACTCCCGCAATTATTTCATTATGAATTTTAACGGCGTTTCGGGTTAAATAAGTTCTGTATTGCCAGCTACCCATATTCTGCCCCATTTCATTATTGAGATAACAATTCGGTCTATAATCGGTGAATTGACGTCCGTCGTTCATTCTAGCCGGAAATCCCAATTCTACATTATCCGTAACCTTGCTCATTTTATATTTAATTATATAAAATAATTCTGATTTTTTTTATTGATTATCTTTAATCCTTTGAATTAATTTGGTTTTATTCCCCGAAATAGGTAAATTTTTTTTTAAAAGTATATCTTTAAGCTGGGTAACTGTTAAACCTGAAGTATCAATCTCTTCTTCTTGTGTAATGCTATTGGGAAATTCACCTAGAATTCTAGATACTTCATGACTAATTTCTTCACCACTTTCTTCACCACTTTCTTCACCACTTTCTTCACCACTTTCTTCACCGCTTTCACCACTTTCTTCACCCACGATATCTATGTCGGTTATACTCCCAATTGTATCACCGCCCTCGCTGTCTGAATCACCCATTAAATCATCTATATCACAATTTGGTAATTCTAGGGGTACTTGGGGTAAATCTCCTAGGGGTAAATCTTCTAGGGGTAAATCTTCTAGGGGTAAATCTTTGGCTAAGTCCTCAACGTGTTTATCTTTTTTGTCTAATACGATCGGTTCACCCATGTGTGGAAATGAGTTAGTAGTTAATGGTATTTTTTTAGTTTCATTCAAACTGTCTACCGCATTCATCTGAATATTTTTACTACCTGATGAAAATTTATCAGTTATATCAGAGAATATAGATTTCGAGGTCCCTATCTCTCCATATGGATTCTCTTGAACATTTTTATTTATATTCATAATCGCATTATCTAGTTGAACCTTAATCTTCCTGATTTCTAAGAACAAAATCGCGATAGCACCACCGACAATTAGAAACAATAAAAGTGTGTGAAACCCACTTAATTCAAATTGAATTTCCCCGAACATATTTAGTTTTTTATTTATTATTATTTCCTATTTTTAAACTTAAAGATTATATCAATACTATCAATAAATGTCTCACATTATTATATGTATTAAGAACAGAGATGATAAAATGGAAGAAATATTACCGGGATATGCTAAATTAGAAACCAATTATGAACCAGAAAACACAATGTGTTGGAATTGTTGTCATATATGTGATAGTGTGAAGTATCTCCCACTGAAATATAAGGATAGTATATTTTATGTGAACGGATTTTTTTGTTCAGACGAATGTTCTTTTAGATATATTTATGATACTTATAAGGATAAAGAATTATGGTCAAAATATCAACTTATGAAATTTTATCATAGAGTCATTTATGGAGAATATATAGATTTTAAATTACCACCAAACAGACTGGCCCTCAAAAGTTTTGGTGGATTCATGGATATAGAACAGTATAGACATAGTAATTATAATTATGAATTAGTTATACCACCCATCGTCATTGTTAATAATAATGAAATCAGCGAAAAAAGAGTAAAAAAGGATTCAGAATATTTAAAATTATATCGCAAAAAAAAAGAAAAAAACACAATACTTAGTACCTTGAAAATTTGATTTTATGTAACCTATAATTGTACAAATAACAAACACCAATGCCGTGTTCTATCTGTAGAAACACCGGTCATAATTCCCGCACATGTCCTAATAGAAATCCAATTAATGTTGTTGCCGATGAAATCAATGTTGTTGCCGATGAAATTAATGTTGTTGCCGATGAAATCAATGTTGTTGCCGATGAAGAAAATAATATGATACACACTATGATTTTGATGGAGAAATGTTTAAGAGAATGTATAATTCAGGATAAAACACATCAAATAGATGATGAACAATTGGAATTATACGAATCGTTAATTAACACTAAAAAAAAAGAATTTAAATTAATTAATCTTGAGCATCATTCATTCAAAATATATATAGTGGAGGGACACGCAAACTTTGTTAATTTTAATCATCCTCATTTGGTAAGATATTTGGGGACTATCCCCCCTAGAACAATCATGCCGATTACATCTTTTACAGGATATAGATATATCTTATTTAATTCCGATAAATGTCCAAATGTTCATTTTTACGATGACAAGTGGATAGCAATGCAATATATTAAAGGACACCAACACTTATGTACCCTGGATATTAAGAGCGATATGCAAGACAATATTAATATTAATATAAAAGATGATTATATAACTGTAAGCGAACTAAATAATAAGAATAAAACAGTATTTAGCCTTTTAAAAATGAATTTCTTACTTAAGGAATTAATTAGATTAGGAGGATTAAATAATCCCAATTTCGAACCTATCCTTGATTTACACCAAGATATAGAATTGCCTCCTTTGGAACCAATCGATTATGAATCTTCTGGTGTTCCGAGTATATTCACAAATATGAATTAACAAATTGTATTCATCACACATTTGACAGCAAAAATTGCCTTAAATTTATCGCCATTTATAAATTGGTTTAATAAATGATTTAATTCTTCGGGTGTAAGTAATTTATGTATATGATTATATTTTTGGGAAGAATACGGGCTATTTAGATAATTTTTATCTTTTATATTAATCATATTTATTTGCAAAGTAGACCAGCGGTTGACTATAGAATTCCATATATTTTTAAGAAGATATGGATCCAAATGATCTAGGGTAATATATAAACCTGTATTTATATGATTTTCTATTATCTTTAGGAAATCATAATTATAATCATTAGCGTATATTTTATCATGTTCTATAAACGAATTGGGGTGATTAATATAGTTCATTATTAAAAATTGTAATATATTTTTATTTTTTTATGAACTAATATATTTCCCAATTATAATCGGATATATTATTAGCTTCAACATTATCAGAGTTATAAGAAATCTGATTCATATAAATATCCGGATTTTTTATCCACAATTCATTCAATCTTAGTGATAGATTGAATAGAAGATAATAGCAATGTTTATGTAACTCTTTGCATAATTTCCCAATCCTATTACCTAATTTTGTAGATTCATATTTATTATATTTTAGACCATGGATTAATTTTTCTTCGGGAACAGAAATACTTATTGACTGAAAATGGTTCATACATTGTTTGAGATGATTTTCTGCATTTTCAAAATATTGTCTGGGGTGAGCTATGTTTGTTTTTTCTAAATCATGAATAATAAACATAAATTGTTTTAAATGATTATAACCTTCATCGTAAGCATTGGGATTATATTTTCTATATTTCTTTAATTTTAAAATATTTTTATTAATTTTTTCATTGAAATGAATTTCTTTTTTATATCTTTTGTTATCTTCAATAACTCTTTC
>Ga0206130_10005104_pt1 | contig 15758 bp, 12 predicted proteins | sample Helgoland_Spring_9_FD_148637 | JGI IMG/M metagenome (GOLD analysis project Ga0206130, IMG submission 148637) | Pelagic subsurface seawater microbial communities from Kabeltonne, Helgoland, North Sea - Helgoland_Spring_Bloom_20160512_1 | ecosystem: Environmental > Aquatic > Marine > Epipelagic ... | reverse complement strand
AAATGAAATCGTTTCGCTTTCTGGCCCTGTTGGTATTCCTTGTCACATCAATTATTATTTAATTGAAGTGTTGGATGCAGGCACAAATGAAATCTTACTTTCTTATAAGCGTAAGGTTGATAAGAAATATGAAGTCTTATTGACTACAGATATAAAAGATATTGCTTTTAGCGAACTAGACTTAAATGTATATCCAAATCCAAGTACTGGAAAAGTATATATTGGATTACAAGAAACTTCAGGAGATGCAATTATCAGCGTTTATAATGCTTTAGGGCAGCTAGTCTACGAATCAGAAGAGGATTTGCAGGAAGATTTCCTAACGATTGATCTGGTCGAAAAAGGTATTTATAAGCTTGTGTTGAGGACCAGCACTGAGCTTGGAGTTAAAACTATTCTTATTCAATAAAAAAAAGCTCGCCAAATTAATTGGCGAGCTTTTTTTTAATTATCTCCTAAGATAAGTGGCAGTCCATCCTTTCCGCTACCAACTACGATAATTTTTGAGTTGGGAGATTTAGAAAGTTCAAGTGTTGCCTCAATACCCTTGTCTCTTAGGATATTCTGACTTAGAGAAGCATTTAATATTCTATTCGATTCGGCCTTAGCTTGGGCTTCGATAATCTTACGCTCAGCTTCTTTTCTTTCCTGATCGAGAATATACTTGTACTTCAGGGCTAATTGTTCAGCCTGTTGCTTTTCCTCTATTGCTTGCTTTACTTTGGGTGGTAAATCAATTCCTCTTATCAGTGCTCTACTTAGGATTATGCTTTTGGAATCTAAACTTCCTGTTAGTTCACCTTCGATTAGTGATTGGATTTCATCCCTTCTGGTAGAGTAAAGTTCTTCTGGTGTAAATTTACCAATTACCTTACGGACAGCAGAACGAACATTCGGGCGAACAAGTACTTCCGTATAGTTATCGCCAATTGTTTCGTGAAGTGTACCTATTTCATTTGGATTCGTTCGGAATCGGACAGTAACATCTACTCGAATTTCAAGGCCATTGTTGGAAATAAGGTTCATTTGTTCTTCTATTGTAACCTCTCTGGTGTTATACAGATAAACCTTATTCCAAGGAGCTATTACATGGAATCCAGGTGTTAGAAGATTTTCCTTGTCCAGACCCTCAGAACTAAATCGCTTAAAGACTACTCCTGCTTGACCTGGGTCAACAGTTAGAAAGGTAGCGCTTGATAGTACAAGGATGAATATCAAGATGATTCCACCAAGTGTACCCAGTAACCTGAAATTTTTGTTAAACATGTTATAAGTATTGTTAGTTTAGTTTAATGCAGCTAGATTAAAGGATGTTTTCCATTATCTGGAGAATTAATCAAATAATCCATGCTAAAACAATCTAAGACTTTTTTTTTATTGATTATTCTTTTTTGTACGAATGGATTGTTCAGTCAGACTAATGGTACCTTTTTTGAAATTCCTGACTCGCTGGACAAGAAACGTTTCAATCACTCACTAGTTGCAGGCTTAGGTGTTTATGCTGCGGGTTCTACTTGGTTATGGACACAATGGTATAGTCAATATGAGCTTGGCCGATTTCACTTTCACAACGATATGGGTGATTGGGCTCATATGGATAAAGCTGGACATACCTATTCTGCATATACGGAAGCAAGCATTGCATACAGTTATATAAAATGGACTGGCTTGAGTAAGCAAAAGTCCTTGTTAACTGGAGTACTTGTCGGTTCTGGAGTACAACTGACCTTTGAAATAATGGATGGCTTTTCAAATGACTGGGGTTTTTCTGTGCCAGATGTAGCATTTAATACATTAGGTGTTGGTGTTTTTGCATTTCAAGAAAGAATATGGAATGAACAGCGAATTATACTTAAGTCATCGAATACTTTTAGTGCTTATCCAGCCTACTCACTTGTTGGACAGGATGGCAATGAAACGAATTTAAAAGAAAGAGGAGCGGATCTTTATGGTTCAGGGCTTGGAGCTAGATATCTTAAGGACTACAATACAATGAATTTATGGTTGTCAGTTAATCCTTCATCGTTTGTCAGGAATAAAAATAGTCGATTCCCTAAATGGTTGAATGTGGCCTTGGGTTATGGAGCCGAGAATCTATATGGTGGAGTCGATAATAATTGGCCTGCTGATGATCCAAATTATTTTTTAGATCCTACAGACTTTCCAAGATATAGTCAGTATTATCTTTCGTTTGATATCGACTTTACGCGCATCGAGACGAATTCTGATTTTTTGAAGGCTGCATTTAGGATTTTAAATATATTCAAGGTACCCGCACCAAGCATAGAATACAATCGAATAAATGGCTTTCAGTTTATTCCATTGTATTGGTAACTTACTTTTTATTGCGAATGACCTTTGGACCATACCAAAGACCGAGGCCACTAAGTGTTAGTATTAGGAGACCAAGCCCCAGATAAGTCATAGACCCAATCTTAAAGCCTTCTGATATAAAAGACCCATCATGGATACGTTCGATTAAATCACTGTAGCGAGCTTTTTGGGAAAGGACCTTTCCTGTAATAATATCTATTTGCATCTCCCAGTTTGCATCTTCGTAGAGAATTTTTGCAATTCCTTTTTCAGGTCTAATATCGATTCTATGAATAGTAACGGGATTTTTAAGGCCAATGACCTGTTTGATTCCAATTTCGTGTATTGAGTCAATAGATATGAACAGCTCTGTCTGCGAAGATGTGCCGTATTGTGTCGGGGGTTGTATCCATTCAGCTTGCTTTTTATAAGAAAGTAAAATACCCGTTGTGGCACTAATTATAACAAGTAAGCATATGGAAAGTCCCAATACACGGTGTAATTTTCTTATATTTCTCAAAAAGGAAACTATAGAGTTTAGATGCACTATTTTCTTTTTCTTCAAAGATAAAATTTCAAGCAGGATATGCTAAAACCTGTGTAAATATTATTTTGAATTTCATATTTAAGAATTAATCAATAATTATGAATAAGCAACTACCCTTATTGATATTAGTACTTACAATTCTTTACAGCTGCGCTGTGAAGCAGGATTTAGAAGCTGATGTTATTTATATCAATGGAAACATATGGACAGTAAGTGATGAGCAGAAAACTGTTTCTGCTGTTGCTGTTAAAGACGGAAAAGTAATTGGTACAGGGACGGTCGAGTCAATGGATCCTTACAAGTCTGAGCAAACAGTGCTATTCGATCTAGAGGGTAAATTCATGATGCCAGGTTTTATTGAAGGTCACGGACATTTTTTGGGCTTTGGTAATAGTTTGCTGAAACTTAATTTTTTAGATAGTAAATCTTGGGATGAAATTGTTTCGATGGTTTCAGAAGCGGCGAAGGAATTACCTGAAGGTACCTGGATAGAAGGTAGGGGTTGGCATCAGGAAAAATGGTCAGCAGGAAGTCCTGATAAAAATGTCCTTGGATACCCATACCACGATGAATTGAGTGCATTAACACCAAATCATCCTGTAATACTTCGTCATGCTAGTGGACATGCACTTTTTGCAAATAAAGCAGCCATGGATATTGCGGGGGTGACAGCAGAGTCGGTAAGTCCATTGGGTGGAGAGATTGTCAAAGATGGAAACGGTCAAGTAATTGGTGTTTTCGAGGAACGTGCCATGGGAATAATAAGTCAGGTATTTCAAAATTATAAATCTACATTTTCTGAAGCTGAATTAAAGGATGAATGGTTGCGGGCTATTGAAAAAGCCGAGGAAGGCTGTCTTGAAAATGGGGTTACTTCCTTCCAAGATGCCGGGACTTACTTTTATGATATGGAGGGATATACAGAACGTGCTGAGGCAGGAGAAATGCGGGTAAGACTTTATTCTATGCTTAGGCATTCGGCAGAGGATATGGCTCCCGTTCTCAATGAGTATCCAATCATTGGACTTGGGAATGACTTCTTCACCTGTCGAGCTATAAAAACAGAAGTCGATGGTGCACTTGGTGCCTTTGGTGCTTGGTTATTAAAACCCTACAATGATAAGGATGGATTTCATGGGCAAAATACGACGAGTATCGATGAGGTTCGTGCAATAGCAGCGCTAGCTAAGGAACATGGTATGCAGCTATGCGTACATGCTATTGGAGATCGAGCAAATAAAGAAGTTCTAGATATAATGGAAAAAAGTTTTACTGGACAAGAGGCTAATGATTATAGGTGGAGAATAGAACATGCACAGCATTTAGATACTGCAGATATTCCAAGGTTTAGAGAGATGGGTATAATTGCTTCGATGCAGGGAATTCATTGTACTTCTGATGCTCCTTTTGTAGAAAGTAGACTCGGTGAAGTACGATCGAAGTATGGAGCATATCCTTGGCGAACACTGTTAGACAACGGAGTGATAATAGCGAATGGCACAGATGTTCCTGTTGAAAAAATAGACCCAATTGAATGTTTTTATGCTTCCGTTACACGAAAGCGTGCAGATAATGGTTTTGAGTTTTTTCCGGAACAAAGTATGAGTAGAGAAGAGGCTGTGTATTCCTACACTTTAGGGAATGCATTTGCAGCATTCGAAGATGATATCAAGGGTTCAATTGAACAAGGAAAGTATGCTGATTTTGTTGTGCTGTCAAATGATCTTATTACTTGTTCAGAAGAGGACATCTTGGAAACAGAAGTATTGTATACAATTTTAAATGGAGAGATTGTCTATTCAGGAATCTGATTACTTATAGAATTTGGAAACTTCAGAGAGCTTTTTTCTTGCTAAATCAGGTACCGTAACAGCTGTTTCAGGATAACCTACGGGAAGCAAGAGAAAAGCTCTTTCATTGCTAGGCCTTTCAAGGATCTTTTCAAGAAAGTTCATAGGACTGGGGGTATGGGTTAGTGTTACAAGGCCTGCATTGTGAATAGCAGATATTAAAAATCCACTTGCTATTCCTACACTCTCGTTTACATAATAATTCTTCTTTTTTTTCCCCTGCGAAAGGTCATGTACTTTTTTAAAAACCACGATTAACCAGGGGGCATTTTCCAAAAATGGTTTTTTCCAATCCGTTTCTAAAAGCTCAAGATCTTTAACCCATTCCTCACCCATTCTTCCGTGATAGTTTTTGTATTCCTCTTCTTCTGCTGCAATTCGAATCTTTGATTTTAGCTCAGGGTTTGAAATAGCACAAAAAGTCCAAGGTTGCTTATGTGCTCCAGACGGTGCAGAGGAGGCGGTTAGAATTAGTTTATTGATTACTTCTTCAGCTACAACTTTACTAGAAAAATGACGAACGGATCTTCTCTTGTTGATATGTTCGTAAAAGGATTTGGCTTGTTCAAGAGAGTCCTCTGCCGTAAGAGCTGTATACTGATAAGGGATATATTTTGATTTCATAGTACTTAAAGTAAAAAATTAAGAAGGTAAAATTGTAATTTGATAAGCACTATTTTTTATAACCAGGTAGAACCCTAAATTGGATTATGCAGGATTTGATAAAGGACATTGAGAAACTTGAAGCGATCTCTAAAAAGTTGGAGCCAGGGACAGAGCTGCTAAAAGATTGGAATCAAAAAGTCAATGCTTACGGACTAGAATTTGTTCAAGGGCTCGATGCTGGAAAGGCCTATGAACAATATGATGGACAGGAACTTGATTTTTTAGATTTTGGTCCAGAGGGTGATTCAATTGATAATGCCTTGGAAAAAATTAAATCTACTGTTGATCATTTTGGTATAAATCCTGCTTCAGGTGGACACCTAGGCTATATTCCAGGTGGTGGACTTTACAGCAGTGCAATAGGAGATTATCTGGCAGCAGTTTCAAATAGATATGCAGGTGTTTTTTACGCAAACCCTGGAGCAGTTAAAATGGAGAATGACCTGATTAAGTGGACTGCGAAAGAGATGGGTTATCCATTGGATTCTGGCGGTAATCTCAGTTCTGGTGGATCTATTGCTAACTTGATTGCAGTGACTACTGCGAGAGATTACATGGGGATAGAGGGTAGTAAAGTTGAAGAGGCGGTGGTTTATATGACTGAACAGGTCCACCACTGTGTGCATAAGGCACTTCGGATTGCAGGTTTGGGGAAAACGATCTGGAGGCAAGTGCCGATGGATTCAGAGTATAGGATGGATGTTAGCGCTTTGGAGCAATTAATGGATTCCGATAAAAAAGCAGGTCGAATACCATTTATGGTGTTTGCATCCGCAGGCACTACAGATGTCGGTGCTGTGGATCCTTTGAATAGAATAGCTGATCTGACAGATAGGTATTCGTGTTGGTTTCATGTGGATGGAGCTTATGGAGCCGCTTTTAAATTAGTGGCTGCATTCAATCCCTTGTTCAAAGGAATTGAGCGATCTGATAGCTTGGTTATTGATCCACATAAGGGATTATTCTTAGCCTATGGCTTAGGAATTGTTTTGGTTAAAAATGTGGATGCTTTGGCCAAAAGCCATTATTATAATGCAAATTATATGCAAGATGCAAAGGTCGATAATTCAATGGACTGGAGCCCTGCTGATCTTTCTCCTGAACTTACAAAGCACTTCAGGGGCATGCGCATGTGGTTGAGTTTTAAATTATTTGGCATGAATGCCTTTCGAGCATCTATCGAAGAAAAACATTTACTTGCAAAGTATTTTTGGGTTAGGATGAAAGAAGAAGGCTTTGAATTAGGGCCTGAACCTGCATTGTCTGTTGTTATTTATCGATTCCAAGCAAAAGGTAAGGATAGAGATACTTTCAATATGGCTTTGATGCACACTGTGCTGAGAGATGGCTTCAATTTCATATCCTCCACCCGTATAAATGATGAGATCTGGCTGCGTTTGGCGGTATTATCGTTTAGAACACATAAGGATAGGATAGATCATTTGATAGATACATTGGTCCACGCAAAAAATGAATTGTTGACGCATTAGTTTTAAAGCTCAATCATTTTTCGGATGTTTGCCCGCTAGTTTAAATTTTAAAATAATAAATTATGAAAGCAGGACTTATAGCAACGCTTTTAGCAATCCTTGCAGGAGCAATTGTTCCCGTTCAGGTTGGAGTAAATGCAGTTTTAGATCAGCAACTAAAAAGCCCATTTTTTACTTCCTTTATAGTATTTCTGGTTGGAGCGATTGGGATACTTATATCTTTCTTTTTTACTGAAGAAACTCTCCCAACAGTTGTTACTATCAAAGCAAGTAGCTGGTGGTCGTGGCTTGGTGGATTACTGGGGGCACTTTATATATTATCCTTGATAATTCTTTCTCAATATATTAATATAGGACTATTGACTATTCTTGCTTTGGCTGGCCAATTGGTTATGGCAATAATAGTAGATCACTTTGGCTGGTTTGGAGCTAAGGTCAATCCGATTACTTATATGAAAGTATTGGGCTTAATTTTAATAGGCTTTGGCATATATTTGATTAAAAAGTACTGATAATTAAGACTTTAATTGTCGAAAAAAGTACAAACAACCTTCCTTGAGGGGATGATTTACTTAATTTGAAAGTTATTTAGAAAGAGTTGCACGTTTTCTATTCCAAAAAACGTTGATATAAAGTACTTGTTTAAGCAATTAATAACCCATATGTAAGCTATATGCTAGGATTTTCAGATAATAAAAAATAAAATGTGTTATTGTCGAATAAGTTTTTAGTATATATCTTAAATTTACACAAGGAAAACTAATTATACTACATGGCATCTAAACCAAAGAGAAAGAAGAAAGCAGGAGATAAGATCGTCGACGAACGGGTTCCTAAACTAACGGGTCTGATGTTGCTATTCATTTCCTTTTTTCTTGGAATGTCTATGATATCCTACCTATTTACCTGGTCTAGTGATCATGATGTCGTGGATTCTATGTCCTTTTTTAATTTCTTAGGATCAGGAGAAGAGGTAGAAAATTGGCTTGGACTCTTTGGAGCCATCATATCGAATTTCTTTATTTATTGGATGTTTGGTTTGCCTTCATTTCTATTAGTATATATGCTAATAGTTGTAGGTTGGCATAAGTTTCAAGGGAAACCGACTATGGAAGCAATTCGCAAGGTGCGTATTGCTCTTATTTTTATGGTCGTATTATCAGTACTAGCTGAATTTGTTTTTCCAGGGACAGATTTTCAGGTCGGAGGATCTATAGGAGAGCTTATTTGTGAGTATTTGAAAGGTAAGCTTGGCATAGCTGGTCTAATATTATTTATTGGGTTTTCTTTGCTCGGGTTACTCGTATGGCTAATTAATCCAGATTTTTCTCAGATGGGAGCAAAAGAGGTCGCTGAAGAAGGCATGCTCTACATAAAGGAAGTTGCAAAGGGTAAACGCAAACTAGAACCTGTAAAACGTGAAAATGGTACTTTTTCTGCAGCGGTTGTTTCTGAAGAAGTCCAAGAAGAAGGAAAACCAAAGACGCTTAGGCCTAGAGATAAGGCAGCAGTTAATAAAGTAGAAGCGTCTCCTGCCTCTGATAAGGCAAAATTTGTTAGTAAAGGGGAACAGTTATCCTTTGAGGTAGATAGTAAGCAGTCGAAAAAAGCTAAGCCTAAGTCTTTAGATGCGGAGAATGCAAGTTTGGAGATTACCGATGGTGGTACGGAAGAAAGACAGAATAAATTATCGATAGAAACAGAGAATAGTGAGAAGTTCGAAGAGTATGATCCTACCTTAGAGCTTTCTAAATATAAGAGCCCAACTGTTGATTTACTGAACGATTATGCGTCCAGTAAGGTAGAGGTGGATCGCTCAGAGTTGGAAGCTAACAAGGATCAAATTATTGCGACCTTACTGAATTATAAGATTGAGATTACAAAGATAAGAGCTACAGTAGGACCCACTGTAACCCTTTATGAGATTATTCCAGCTCCAGGAGTACGTATTTCGAAGATCAAAAATCTGGAAGACGATATAGCACTTTCTCTATCTGCATTAGGGATTCGGATTATTGCTCCGATTCCAGGTAAGGGTACGATTGGTATAGAAGTACCTAACAAGAAGAAGCAAATAGTATCCCTAAAAGAAGTTTTGCAATCTGATAAATATAGGGACGCAAAGATGGATTTGCCTATTGCTTTAGGAAAGACTATTTCTGATGAGGTTTTTGTAGCTGATTTAGCTAAGATGCCGCACTTACTTGTTGCAGGTGCTACAGGACAGGGTAAGTCCGTTGGTATCAATACGATATTAATGTCATTGCTGTACAAGAAACACCCTTCGCAGGTTAAGCTTGTTCTTATAGATCCAAAAAAGGTAGAACTATTCCCTTATTCAACGATTGAAAAGTTCTTCCTTGGTGTATTGCCAGATCAAGAAGAACCAATTACAACAGAAACAAATAAGGTGGTGAATGTGCTGAATTCACTTTGTATAGAGATGGATAATAGGTATAACCTCTTGAAAAAGGCACACGCTAGAAATCTTAGAGAGTATAATGACAAGTTTATAAAACGGAAACTTAATCCTGCTAATGGGCATAGATATTTGCCATTCATTGTATTGGTTGTTGATGAGTTTGCTGATTTGATAATGACTGCGGGAAAAGAGGTTGAGCTACCAATAGGTAGGCTTGCGCAACTTGCCCGTGCTATCGGTATTCACTTAATCATAGCCACTCAGCGACCATCCGTTAATATTATTACAGGTATAATTAAGGCGAATTTCCCTGCGCGTATTGCCTTCAAGGTAACCTCAAAAGTGGATTCTAGAACTATTCTAGATGCAGGAGGTGCAGACCAATTGATAGGAAGGGGAGATATGTTATTATCTGTAAATGGAGAGATGGTTAGGTTGCAATGTGCTTTTGTTGATACACCAGAGGTAGAAAAAGTTCTAAGTCATATCAGTGAACAACCGGGCCATCCAGAACCTTATTTATTACCAGAGTATGTTGGTGACGAGGAAAGCTTTGGAATTTCGAATGTTTCCTACAAAGATGTTGATGATCTGTTCAGGGATGCGGCTAGGCTCGTTGTACAGAATCAACACGGATCTACTTCAATGATTCAACGCCGACTTAAATTAGGCTATAATAGAGCGGGTAGAATTATGGATCAATTAGAGGCCTTTGGAATTGTTGGGCCAAATGAGGGAAGTAAGGCTCGTGAAGTACTAATCTTTGACGAAATGGAGTTAGAAAGTTACCTAAATGATTTAAAAAACAAGCAGTAAAGAAAACTACACACATAAGGAGTTTTCCTCTAACTGTTTAAAATAGTTGTTCTACTATGAGGATTCTTCAAATTACTGACCTGCATATCGGAGGAGTGCAAGAAGATACTTTTGGTGTCGATGTCAGAAAGAACTTTGATACAATTCTGGAGAAGGCGAGGAAGAGTGCTCCAGATCTTATTGTTATTACTGGTGACCTTTGTTTTGAAACCGGGAATAAAGAAATATACTATTGGATTCATTCTAAGCTTGAGTCTTTGAATATTCCCTATTCAATAATTGCGGGGAATCATGATGATTCATGCATGATGGCCGAAGTCTTTGGCTTGGATAACCTTATGCAACAGGAAGCTTTGTATTACGGTCTTATGATAGAAGGACATAAAGTCCTCTATTTGGACACATCAAAAAACTACCTTCCTAAGGATCAGATCGATTGGTTGGAGGACCAACTTAAATCTGGTAATGATCGCTTAATTATTTTTATGCATCATCCACCGGCACAGGTAGGAGTTCCTTTCATGGACGAAAATTTTCCGCTTGTAAATTATCTTGAAGTTCAAGATCTATTGTTAGAATCAGATAGAGAAGTTCATGTTTTCTGTGGTCATTACCATATTGAAAAAACTATTTGTATTGGCAAATTGAGTATTCATATAACTCCTTCTACCTTTTTTCAATTGGATCAGCAATCAGAAAGTTTTAAGGTTGATCACCATAATATAGCATATAGACAATTGGATTATACACCATCAAATTTTGATACTAAAGTGCATTACTTTAGAGGACACAATCTCAAAAAAGTGATATAAAAAAAGCCATCCCAATTCGGGATGGCTTTTTTTAATGAAAGTGACCACATGCTCCTATTGGAGAACCATCTGGCATATTTAGTTTTTCAAGCTTAATTAGTGCTGATGGGGTGTTTTTATAGATTCTATACTTCATTGTAAAATAGGTGCTGCCTGGCACAGATCGAATGGAAGATCCATCTGCTGCATATCTTTCAATACGTTGTATAAGTGCCATTCTAGCAAAAGTAGGAGTCTTTTCATTTACAGCCAGTGCAAAGTAATGATCAAGTACTTGCGAGACTGTATTCAAAATGATAAGTTCTTGCATTTTACTCCTCGGCTTCTGTTCAAGTACCAGCTTTTCAATTTCATCAAGATACTGATCAAGCGAGAGTTGAGCTTCATCCAATGCATGTTGTTGCGCGATTCGATTCAATCGGATGGGATGTAGTAAAAAATCATTCACATGAGCACTCAGACTTTTTGCTGCTGCTACTGGATCAAAGGCACCTCCTGTTTCACTTTTAAAATATTCTCTTCCTCTCGAATATCCATAAGCAGTTGGAGGGATCTGATCAATAATCGCCTTAGGAATTTCAAGTTGATCTGGCTGTATTAAACTCAGAAGAGCCATCAAGGCGTCTTTTTGTATTCTGTGATTAACAATGTTATTTTCAGTGTCGGAATCTCCTTTTTCTGAATATTGGAATTCAAGCCCACCTATTAGTTTAGCAGTTGCCTCAACTTGATACCTCGGAGCCAAATATATGGGTACAAAAACTTTCTCAAGTTCAGAAAGTGGCGTCTTGTTGGGAAGAACATTGTCTGAGAAAGAGTTGATAACTGATCGGCGATATTCTATAATCCTTCTCAATTCTCTAACGGCGTCTGTTCCATTATCCCAGAGATGTGCATAAGGATGGAACCCTGATATTGGTCGAGCATCCTGGTCGGTTATGTATCGTAATTTTTTGTTATTATTTTCATCAAGAACACTTTGTAAACCCGCTCCCTCATTTTCAAAAACTTGATAGCCATATTTGATAGCTTGTTTGTCCCAGTCACCTATACCATTGTCATAAGCATCGGAAAGACTAATCCCTCCTCTGCTCAATTCAGCCAAAGGGTGTGGATAATCCATTACAGACGCACGTTCATTAGTACTTGCAGCAAAATTATGTGCAAGTCCAATTGTATGGCCTACCTCATGAGCAGCAAGTTGTCGAAGTCTAGCTAGTGCCATAGCTTCAGCATCTGGGTCAGGTAGATTTCCGTTCCTGTATGCATTTATCAGGCCAACAGCGATCATGAAATCTTGCCTCACTCTAAGAGATCCTAGACTCACATGACCTTTTATTATCTCTCCAGTTCGGGGATCCTGAACACTTGCTCCATAGGACCAACCTCTCGTTGATCGGTGCACCCATTGGATCATATTGTAACGAACATCCAGGGGGTCAGCACCAGCTGGCAGTTCTCTAACTTGAAAAGCATTTTCGAAACCTGCTGCTTCAAAAGCTTCGTTCCACCATAATGCACCTTCCATTAAAGCGGTTTTTACTGGTTCAGGGCAACCTGGATCCATATAGTAGATGATGGGTTCTACTGCTTCTGATCGACGCTTATTGGGATATTTTTTCTCTAATCGATGTCTGTTGATGAATCGTTTCTCTAAAGATTCAGAGATTGGAGTCGCATAGTCATAGTAACTGGTATAAAAGAAGCCACAATCGGGTCTGAATTCCCGCTTGTTATACTTGTTGTCTGGTAATTCAATCAGGGAATGGTGTAGTGCCACCGTTGGATAATTTGGCTCCGGAGTTACCGATCTGATGTTAGAGCTTTTGGGTTTTCCCGAAAAGGTTATGTAGGCTTCTAATTCAATGTTCTCAGGAAAAGTTTTAAGTTGGTCAAAGCGAATGCTACTTCTACTTTTATCTAGGGTATAGGATCCCTGACCTCTTGAGGCTAAGGTTTCGGAAACTTTGAATAGGTCACTCAATAGCATGGGACTAATATCTACTAATAGTTTGTTGGTAGATTCAGCAGTGATATCAAAGCTAAACAGTACAGATCTAGCGAAGGCTTCTTCTACTGATAACTGTTCTAGTTTATTATTCGATTCGGCTCTGTAGTCTGTATTTTTTTGAATCATCAAGATCTTGCTGCCTTGTCGCTCAAAATAGACTAGCCTACTTGGGCCTAATTTACCTCTGTCTAGACCAATGTCGTTAGAACCAAGGCCGTCTGAAAGACTCGCTAGGTATAGAAATTCTTTATTGAGGTTTTTGATTTCTAGGTAGACCTTATTGGTCGTGCCATCTGAATAGATGGTCATGAAACCAGCTTGTTTTTTCATGTCCTTTGTGAAGGAATCTATGGTCTTCTGACCTTGGACTATTGAGGAACTCAATAGTAAAACGAATACTATAAAAAATCTCATATTTTGGTTTGTAAGTTTTAAATGGATGTTAAAAAAATCGCTATTATTAATATAAGAGTCCTAGTTCTGTGATTATTACCTTAATTTAGCAAAAAAAACAGACTGTATGAGTGATAGGTTAAAGATGCGAATGTTGGAAAAAGAGTTAGAACCTTATTCAAAAGTACTTACACAAGCTGCAACGACAATTATAGATTCTGATGTTTCTAAGTACCCAATCTTTGTGGTACACCAACATCAAATGGATATGGGCATTCTTCTTATTGACAAAGAACAGTTTAAAGGGAATTGGTCTGTCAATGCTTCAAGCCTTGAGGAGTTTGTTACTAAGAATATTATTGAGCAAGATAAGATTGATGGTTTCATAGACGTTCATAAAAAGAAATCAAATGAATTGTGCCTATTCGTTTTGAGCGAGCTAGGACCTCAGTTCATTTTTATTCCAAAATCAAAATAGAAACATGAAAGGTATTATTCTGGCAGGTGGTTTGGGGACGAGGTTATACCCTCTGACAATGGCTGTAAGTAAACAATTAATGCCTGTGTATGATAAGCCAATGATTTACTATCCCTTGTCTACGCTTATTTCAGCTGGGATCCGGGAAGTTTTGATTATTTCTACACCTGAGGACCTTCCAAATTTTGAGAAACTGCTCAAAGATGGCTCAGAATTGGGGATGCGATTTTCATATAAAGCACAGCACGAGCCTAATGGTTTAGCGCAGGCTTTTGTACTCGGAGAAGAATTTATAGGTGATGATAGTGTTGCTCTTGTGCTAGGGGATAATATTTTTTATGGAACAGATTTAGACAATACATTAAGGAATTCTGTAGATCCGGATGGTGGGGTAGTATTTGCCTATCGAGTTTCAGATCCGGAGCGATATGGAGTCGTTGAATTTGACTCTGAATTCAAGGCCCTTTCCATCGAAGAAAAGCCGCAGCAACCAAAATCGGATTATGCCGTTCCAGGTTTATATTTTTATGATAATTCTGTTATTGAAGTTGCTAAGAATTTAAAACCGAGTGCAAGAGGCGAATATGAAATAACGGATGTTAATAAGTATTACTTAGAGAAAGGAAAGTTGAAAGTTGGACTTTTGGGCCGTGGTTCCGCTTGGCTAGATACTGGAACACATCAATCTTTGATGCAGGCAGGACAGTTTATCCAAGTGATCGAAGAGCGTCAGGGCTTGAAGATTGGTTGTATAGAGGAGCTCGCTTGGGAGAAGGGTTTTATCGATGATAATCAGTTGCGAAAGCTTGGAGAGAAATATATTAAATCGGGTTACGGGGCATACTTGCTCAACCGTTTAAAATAAAAAAAGCCGACACGCTATGTGTCGGCTTTTTTTATTATAAAGTTGTTTCTTCCATTACCTGCTCAGAGGAGTTGATCGGATTGTTTTTAGCACAATTGAAGCCGTCGTCTGTGAGTTGGAAAACCTTGCAGCTTTCCATATCCGAAAAGTATGGCATGCTTTCCATAACTCTATTGTCGAAGCTTACCTGAGCACCTTTTGGAATGAATATTGTGATTCCTCCAGACTGAGCAACAAACTTATCATTGACTGCCAGCTGAAGATTGAGTGGAAGTATCACCTCACCTTTATTCTGTTCCAGGCTTAAATCAATATATTCTGCTCGCTGGCTAGCCAGTTTCTTATTCTTAGCTCTGGCTGTCTTGTTTATTAGGCAATAGAATGTATCATCTTTAGATTCTTTGAATTGAATATTCGTTTCAAATCCGATAAAATCATCGATATCACTATTCTCAAAATCTATGTTTATTTGTTGGAGTTCTGATTGATTTATAAACGGTTTAACTAGGCCGGTAAACTGAATTGTTTCATAATTTGCATCTAATACAATGGTTTCAGTAATGGTAGAGGATTCTGCATATTCTGATACATTCTTGGTTATGATGAATGAGAATCCAATTATACTTGCGATCCATGTTCCAACCAAAATACCTGATACAGTGGAGTTAAGTTTCGATTTGAATATAAGCTGAGAGAATCTGTATCCAAAAAAGAAAATAGGCAATCCTATAACCAGTGCTAATGTGATCATCGTATATAGATTGGACGTAGCTGTGGCATGCGGTAGTAGATCTAAAGCGACATGTCCTTTATTCAGTCCTATAAAAAGTAAAACCCACAGTAAGGCAAAATAGAATAGACCTATTGAGCCTATTGCTTTTTTGATGAATTGGAACACTTTACTTATTCCACCTAGTATGGTTTGGATAAAGTCCTTATCGATATTGAATTCTTTAGTAGCGAAACCTTTATTTGAAGAGCCTTTTCCACCCATCTTTTCGCTAAGATCTTCACCTAGGTTTTGAAATTTCTTTCCCAGTCGATTAGCTTGTTCTGTGATGATTTTACTAAGGTTATCAACATTTACAGGTTCAC
>Ga0206130_10005102_pt1 | contig 15759 bp, 14 predicted proteins | sample Helgoland_Spring_9_FD_148637 | JGI IMG/M metagenome (GOLD analysis project Ga0206130, IMG submission 148637) | Pelagic subsurface seawater microbial communities from Kabeltonne, Helgoland, North Sea - Helgoland_Spring_Bloom_20160512_1 | ecosystem: Environmental > Aquatic > Marine > Epipelagic ... | reverse complement strand
AAAATGAAAGAAAGGGAACTTTTTTTATCAACGCCAACGATCCCTCAAAAGTGAATAAATATGAATTACCCGTTCTAAGCGTCCACGAAGGAATACCCGGTCATCATTATGAACATCTTAAACACAGAGATGATAAATACCCTATTTACAATAGAATAACACCTTATACGGCATATTCGGAGGGTTGGGCACTATATTGCGAAGGTCTATATGAACCAAAAAACAATTATGAAATCTTTTGGCAGATTATTTATAATTTACATAGATCGCTGAGATTGGTGATCGATACAGGTATTCATTCGTGTGGCTGGCAATATGATAAATGTTTTCACTATATGAAAGGATTATTACCATATAGCGATACCGAAATAAAAAATGAAATCTACAGATATATTTGTGATCCCGGACAAGCACTATGCTACAAAATTGGAGAATTAAAACTCTTAGAATTGAGAGAGAAATACTTTAAAAGTTATAAAGAAGACTTTAAAGGGTTTCATAAATTAATAATGGATATTGGTCCCGTGCCCCTAGATAGATTAGAAGAAGAAGTAAATAAATTATTATAAAATAGTATTATAATATGAAAGATACTAAACAATGGATTTCTTTTTTTTGTATATTTAATGATATGGATATTTTCATTCAAATTATTTGATTTGTTTGTTAAATATAAGGGATATTCTGATAAAAAATTAACAAAATTATGTATTGGAGGATTACTAATATCTTGCTTGATTTATAATTCCGATTACATTAAATATTAAATTTGATTCAAATATTTTTTAACTTTGAGATACTAAATTAATGCTGTCGTTCGGAAAATATAGAAATGAACTGATAACAGATGTAGTTAAAAAAGATAAAAAATATCTAGAATGGCTCAATACTCAACCCTGGTTCACAATTAAATTTAAAGAATTACATCACCAAACGACGCACTTACTAGTACAAAATCAACAACCATTGGAAATAGGTTCGAATTCATTTGTAGTTTATACAGATGGCGCCTGTTCCAATAATGGATCCAAAAAAGCAAAAGCGGGTATAGGAGTTCATTTCAGTCAAAGGAATGAGATTAAGTTAGAAGATCTTTCTTTGAGATTACACATTGATAATCCCACCAATAATAAGGCAGAATTGATTGCGATTGAGAAAGCATTGGAACAATGTATTCTTTTGAATATCACAAGTAAAATTATTATATTTACTGATTCTCAATACTCTTTAAAATGTATTACTCTTTGGTATCCTGATTGGGTTAAAAAGAATAAATTAGAAAATAGAAAAAATATAGAGATTCTGGTGAGAATAGATCCTATGGTGAAGAAATTAAATGTAGAATTTCAACATATAAGAGCCCATACAGAATTACAGGACGAACATTCTTTGGGGAATGCTAATGCGGATAGATTAGCGACAGAATGTTTAAAATAATATATTATATATTATATTATATGTCTAAACCAAAACTAAAAAGGACTAATAGAAGAATTAAACGGACAAAGCGGACTAAGCGGACTAAGCGGACAAAGCGGACAAAGCGGACTAAGCGGACAAAGCGGACAAAACCAAATAGAAAGCCGGTAAAAAATAAAAGATTGACGGGTGGAATGTTAGCCGGGTTTGTGGGTGGCGCAATCGCTCCACCTGCCGCAGTCCCGGCTGGTGTTGCCGCAGTCCCGGCTGGTGTTGCCGCAGCCGGTGTTCCCCGGGCCTCCCGGAGAGTTCTACCCTTCACAGTAACTGTTAATATAAAAGATTTATTTAAATTTGGCGGTCAGGGTGTATGGGATAATTTAATCCAAATTTGGGGTCCAAATAAGGAGGTGATTTTTAGGCTTACAGAAAGCCCTACAGGCGGGAACAGCCTGCTACTTACAATGAATTATGACGGGAAATCCAGATATATAAGATTAGAACACAAGCCCCAAGAATTTATCCCACTCTCTCTGAAGCGGATATTTGAAAATGGCGTCTACACTCTGGATGGGCGGGTAAAACAGCCAACAGAGAGAATGACTAACCCTCACTGGAGTAAAAATCTGCCTGCGTGCGAAACTTGTGGTGAGGCATTCTCTTACCTCGGCGCCGCTCGCCATCATTGTCGTTATTGCGGTGCTTGTATTTGCAATAACTGCAGTTCCACCGATACGAAATTTTTTCGTATTTTATCCAATCGTAATAAGGAGGCTGGAGAGGGGGTGGGTCCGATATTTAGTGACAAGAGCTTCGATGGTGACAACCGCAAAATATGTAAAATTTGTAAACCTATTTTAAATAAAAGGTTTTCCCCTATCTTAACTAGTAGTATGAAACAATTATTTACCTTTAAGAAGAATGATATGATGGACACCACGGCCAAAAGCACTGCGGTAGATACTATATTTAGAGAAGCAAATATTACTACTAGAGATTATGAATTATTTTTTTATACAGATGATACCAATGACTTAATATTATGTGTTCTCCCTAAAATTACAGATGTGGGCGCGACTCATCAATCGGATGCATCCACCTCGGATGGAAAATTTAAATTAATGTATAGCATAAGAGATAATAGAAAGTTGGTTTCAGTTTGAACAGAGAGATGGATCAATAAATAATCTAAGCAATCATAGGGGCGCTAATTTTATCATAACTTTTATAATTTCTTATTTCAAACATATCTTCATTTAATGAATCTATATTTGAAATTGGATCTTTGATTATTAATTGGGGAAAATCTACCGGAACCCTACCAAGTTGTTCGGTCACGGCTTCATAATGTTGTTCATAAATGTGAGTATCCCCCAGAATGTGAATTAATTTGCCCGGGATATACCCGGTAATATTCGCGATAATATGAAGGAGGAAAGCATACGAAGCAATATTAAATGGAACACCCAGGAACATATCGGCGGATCTTTGATAGAGTTGACAGTCTAGGGTCTGTTTTTCTGTATTAACATTAAATTGACACATTACGTGACATGGGGGCAGAGCCATTTTGTCTAAATCGGGGGGGTTCCACGAATTCATAATAATTCTCCGAGATTGGGGTTCATTTTTAATTAAATCAATTACATTTTGTAACTGATCTATACCTTTACCTGTATAATCTGTGCGACTGTCTACATATTCAGCACCGGAGTGACGCCATTGAAATCCATACACGGGGCCAAGATCTCCTTCTTCATATTTTAATCCTCTGGAATCTAGGAACTCCCTTGAAGAATTTTGGCTCCAGATATGAACATTTTTATCGAGAAGTTCTTGATTTGAAGTTGATCCTTTAATGAACCATAGGAGTTCTCGTAGGATCGTTTTGTATCCCATTTTTTTTGTTGTTAAAAGAGGGAACCCGTCTTTCATTGAGAAGACCATTTTACCGCCGAATTGACTAATTGTTTTACCGTTTCGTGTAGTTTCAACGCTGCCTTCCTTAAGAATATCTTTTATGGAGTTCATATATTGTAATTCCCCCCGATTTATTTTATTTACTCTTTGATAAATTAAATAATGAGTTTCTAAAACTTTGGGAATATACTTCTTGTTTAAATAAACTTGGCATTCCGTTTTTGTTACATTTTTATGGAGTAATTCAGTTTCAAATAATATTTCATGAGGGAAAGATTTTGAATCTTCTTCCGATTCGCATTCATAATTATCCATAAATTTGGTGAGATAGATTGTATTAATTTTATTCAAATGTTGAAGATAACATTGCCTATAAAGACTTTCCCCGCCAATAATGAAAACTCTTCCGGTTTCATTTGTATTACACCAATCTAAGACGTCAAATAATGAATCAAAGACCCTTACATTCTCGCTTTCTTCTATTTTATCTTTATGATTCATAGTCAAAATTATATTCATTCGGTTTTTGAGAGGTCTATTTTGTTCGGGAATAGATAGCCATGTATTGTATCCCATAATAACAATATTTTTGTTACCTTCGGGATAGGAGCCGGTTGTTATCTTATAAAAGTTTTTAAGATCTTCTTTCGAAGTAATTAAGAGATCATTATTGATACCAATTAAATTGTTTTGATTAATTGAAACCACTAAATTTAGTTTAACCATAGTATAAATATTATTTAACGTTAATTTTTTAAATATTAGACGCTGCCCTCGGACACGGGGGTGATGATATCAGACCATTGATCCAGGGTCCCTGAGTTACCCGGAAAAACCACCGGACTTCCATCTTGATAAGATGCCTTAACCGTGATACCCGTTTCTCCCTCTGTTGGAAAAATCACTTCGGTTATGAACCCATAGTAATCCTCCCCACCCACAGCTATTACGACTTCCTGATCCACAACAAAGCGTTGCTTTTCCTCCAATCTTAAGGTAATTGGTCGCCCCGTGTTCTTCTTAAAAAATTCGCTTATATCCGAGGTTGTTACTCGGTTCACACCCTCGCGGATTGTTGTCTCTTCATATATTAGTTGTTTGTCTTTGCCTCCGTCTTTGCTTTTGCTTTTGCTTTTGCTTTTGCTTTTGCTTTCGCCTTTGCCTTCATCCGCCCGTCGATAGACGGTCTCTGTAATTTTTTTATTCGCATCCACAACATGGACCAGGATCATTTTCTTTTTTACTTTGGTGTGAGTAAGAGGATCATTGATCACGTAAAAATGGGCGCCCTTCCCTTTAAATATGATCCCCAGTTTTTTTTCCTGAAAAACTAAATCATGTAATATGTAACCGTCCGCTATCTGGTCTATCCTGGCCACCCCAGCCGCCTCCCTGACCCCCTTGTCCGCCGCTGCCTTGGCCGCCGCCACCTGGTCCGCTGCCTCCTTGGCCGCCGCCTCCTTGGCCGCCGCCTCCGCATTATAGATTGTGTTGGCTCTTCCTAAAAGTTCATCGGTAATACTTCCTGTGCCCGTTTGTAAATCTTTAATAAACTTCATCAGATTTTGGCCGGCCGCGATATGTGATTTAGCCCTTTCCCTTAGGTCATCTTCGGTCAGGTCATATTCGGTCGGGTCATCTTCGGTCAGCACGGGTGACCCCTCACCCCCGGGAACCATGTTCGGCCCTGGAACACCTGGGGGAGGGACTGGAACATCTTCGGTCGACGCAGGTGGCGCGACCTCCCCACCAGTCCCTCCCCCCGCAACTAAGGCCTCTGCCTCCGCCTGAGGGGAAGTCATTTTTGTTATCTTTTTACAATATTCTAAGATACCCAACTTTCTTAAAAACATTCGTCTCAACTTAAAATTTTCTAAGCGACGATAGCCGTCCTGAAAATTCTCACCGACTTCTGATTCGTATTCCCCAAGGTGCTGTGTTTTGTTCGCGATATCTTTCATTTCTGTTATATCTTCTTCTGATATACCCAGATCCATTTTATTTCTTTGAATTATATTCAATATTTCGTAACGTCCACGGCGTCCAATATAAGGTGAAAAAATTGAGGGGGCGACTTCTGGGAATTCCACAGGGTTTTTCACCGCATCGTCCCCCGCCCCCATTGTAATTCCACGAGAGTTTTCATTTTCACAATTAATTTTCACCCATGGTGAATTTTGAAAACCAAAAGCCAAGCTTGGTTTTGGCATTTTTCCGACACATTCAATTTTAAATTTACCACTAGGTACCCCGTCAATATAATAATTACCCTCCGGGGAATCAAAAAATTCCTCGTCAATGGTTCCCCCCTCCGCGCGGGCTTTTATGCGACTTTCCGAAGAGGCGATAGCCTCTTCGGAGGTTGGGAAGGTATATGTTTCGTCCCCCGTAACCGAATTCCGCCTAAAATGAGATATTAAAAGGGAATTAATCATTAAAGCCGTCCTACAAAATCTACATATTGGTCTACGTGTTGTTTTTTTGCCTACGTTATATGATTCCTTCAAAAATTCTGTCTCCTTTTCGATATCACACTCTCCTACAGACGAAATAGTTTCATCAACCATTAACATTTGAAAAGGTGATTTCGCACCCTGAAGCTCAACAGCGCGATCGGGGCCCACGATATCTTCTGTAGCAAAACAAGCTCTGCAATGTTCTACATTCCATCCAGCTTTATAAAATGACCATCTGGATGCATGAATCTCCTTAAAATATTCAAGAGTGTGGTGCACGGTTTCTTCATTTGCCCCACCATCTTCGGTTTGTCCTAATATATCTTTTCCTAATATATCTTTTTTAAGAGCATCATAACACCTATCAGGAAGAATTATTGTTTCTCTATCACCTCCCTTTTGAATTAACTTTTTATTTATTTTATTTCTTCTCTTAGTTTTTTTATTTTTCTTATGTGAAGATCTTCTATTTTGTCTTGGTCTTTTAATTTTTTTCATAGAACTTTTTCTTGAATGAAGTTTTGTCTTTCTAACGGGACGCTTTTTCAAATGACGTTTTGTCTTCCTAATACTCTTTCGAACACTCTTTCGAACACTCTTACGCATTATTTATATATTATATATATAAATAATAATAATGAAAAAACAAAATTATTTAATATTCGTTGGTCTATTAATAATATATCTTGTTTATTCCAACACAAAAACAAGATACAGTCGCGAAAGAGTAATTCACATTAATAATATAATTGAAGATAGTAGTGACGAAGAAGAAATAATAGAACCTCGAAAACATTATGATTCTAGATTTTATCCAAGGAAAAGGATGGCCATTAATGTCCCAACAAGAGGAGAACCCCCACCTTATCAGCAGTTAGGTTATTTGACGGGCGAAGGGGGGGAGGATAGTATTAAACCCCTTTTTGGGAGACAAACGTACAGGGGATCAAATCAGTGGAATTATTTCACAAGTTTAGATTCTCATTTATCTACAAAGATACCGGTTTTTATGGATAATCAAGATTGCACGGATGAAAGGGGCTGTGGGGAGATACAGAAAGGTGGTTCTGTATCCATGGGTCAGGATGGAAATACTTATAATGCTTCTGTTTATGGCAACGTTGCTCCGAGATATTTACCTTATTAATTAACTTTCTTAAAAAATTCTTCTCCTTCTTCCGCTTCGTCTCCTTCTTCCGCTTCGTCTCCTTCTTCCGCTTCTTCTCCTTCTTCCCCTGCTTCTTCTTCTTCTTCATCAAATTCATCGTCAGAATAAACTAGGTTGGGATTTGTTTCACCGGTTTCATTATTTACCACGTCCACAGAGGGGGAATAGTGGCTAGAAATATATAGATATCGCTTACATTCCAATAATGTTTCGGAGAATGTATCCAAATAATCATTAAATGTTTCGTAAACTTTCCAGAATGAACAAGTATTGTTTCTTTCACTTAGAATTAAATATTTATCGTCAATATCTTCAATAATCTTACATAAAACATTATTGCGGGGATCATCTTCGGTCTTGTCGAGAATTTCGACCACTCTATCGATACTATCATCTAAGAGATGAATTAACTCATTTGTATTGTAACCTTCAATTTTATAAAGATTAGAATACCGTATTGAGTTCATAATCTGATGAAATGAAAAATAAATAGGATATTCAAGTTCCCTTAAACTAAAAAGTCCATCGTAATTTTCATCATCAGACCGAGAAATGATATTTCCGTCTACGACTAACTGATAATCGTCAATATTATCGCTTAACTCGTTTAAGATTACTAGGTTGTTAATAGCGTCCCGATCTAAATTGATTGACTGTCTCATTATAATTTATATATATTAATATAATTTTATTTTTTAAATAGATTAATCCGAGATTGAATTAATCACTTCATAGCTTTCTTCGGTTGTCTCTTCTGTATCTTCTGTATCTTCTGTATCTTCTGTATCTTCTGTATCTTCTTTCTCTTCTTTCTCTTCTTTCTCTTCTAAAAACTCTTTCCTTATAAAGATCCCCTTAACATTGATGTATCCATGAGTTTTTGAACTTAAAATAATTGAACTCATCTGGTCATAATTTTTTTGTGTTTCTAAGAAAATAATATCAAATGGAACATGATTAAAGAGATCCCATGCTGGATACTTTGAATTATAAAGTAGAACATTGAAGTGATCTCCCATACCTTTTACTAATTTTGCTAGTTTGGTTTGTTTCCATTTTTCGGTGATATTGTATTTAGACCATGTATCATTGGTAATATTATTCAAAAAGTCCGATTCTATTCCGAGAATATTAATTTTATCGTCAAAAAGATCTTCTATATATTTCTGGAATGGATGAGTTTCGATTTTAATTTCAGAAACTAATTCGGGAATATCGACCTTCATATTTTCTAACGTAACTTTTACTGGATTATATTGATTCATATTATGAATACTTAGGATTTGGATTGTATCGTAATAATTATCCATTTTGCGATCAATTCCATTATTATAATGAAAATGTTTTCCTTCATATTCAATATCGGACCATTTGAACCCCTTGCGTTTCCAGAATTCTCTTGTATGAAATAATGTTGATTCATAAATCTTTATTGGTGAAATCGTCTTATATAATCCTTTACCGTACATATCATAGCATAATGTAGTATCACAATAAATGCACTCGGCTCCAACTCTTTTCATAAAATTAAGTTTCCGTTCGATGCTTTTTTTATTGTAGACGCAATCGGCATTCATATGAAAAATAAAATCGTGGGTAGACATTCCCGAACCATAATCCCTTTTAAATCCATTGGGTAAAGTTTTACATTTTCTCTGGTATTGTAGGCCCGATTTATTGGGCTGTTTGTATCCTTCATCGATCTGATCCATAAATGTGTTAATCTCGTCTTTATTTAGATGAAGATAAATACAATTTTCTAAATCGGAAAAATGTTCTGATAAGTTTTCTTTTCCATCGTCGACTAATACAATCTCTAATTCTTGTAAATAATTAGTATGATTGTTTTTATCACAGAAACTACGATAATTATCTTTTATAAGGGGTATAAACTCCTTTTCTCCGTGAAGGATTGTTACAATAGAAATACTTTCTTTGGTTCCATTTTCTTTTAATTCTTCAACGCTCATTTAAAGTGATATTTTAATATATTTTTAAATAATAATGAAGAAGTCTGAAATAGTTAGTAAAATTCATGGTTCAATTATTTTATATTTATTGGGAGGGTGGATCTTTGAAAGTCAGCGTAAATATTTAGTCTTTTTTTTACCAACTATTCAATTCCAATTCTTAGTCAATAATAATTTGTGTATTTTAACTCAACTTGAAAAGAAATTATTAATTCAAGAAAAGGAAGATAAGGAAGATAAGAAAGATAAGAAAGATAAAGAAGATAAAGAAGATAAAGAAGATAAAGAAGATAAAGAAGAAATAAAATACGATTCTTTTACGGATAAAAAATTAAAAGAATATAATATCCATATTTCTCCTGAAAATAGAGAGTATCTAATCAATGGTCTCGTTTATGGTAGTTTTATGATAAGTTATTATTTAATGTAAATGATTTAATCTCTGTTCTAGAAGATTACTAATTTCTCGCAAGAATTTTATATCTCTGCCTTTGATTAATAAACTAAATTTAGTTACTAACATATTTGTTTGATAGTTAATATTTCCATTATTCTTCTTGTATATAGTTTTGTAATGAAATGGATCAATTGATTTAAAAACTGATTGATAATTATTATTGTCCATAATAGTAATATGTTATCTTTTTTTAAATCAACTAAATTTATCAAATTTATTCAACCGATAAATGTAAAGAATCAATATATTAAATACAGACTACCATCTCTAAAATCTGATATTTATTTAATTAAATGGTTACCCCGACAGAGTACCGATTATCACGATCATAATGGTCAAATATGTGATTTTATCTTGTTGAGTAATAAAAATTTAAAAGAATTCCGTAAAAACAAACAATCAGAAGTATCACTACAAAATATAGAACCATTCAAAAAATACACAATCAATGATTTAGTTGGTACTCATAAAATAATGAATATACATAATACAATTAAATGGTCTTTACATAGATATTATTAATTTTTTTTCTATGTTTAAGTATAAAATGGCGAAAAGAGAAAATAAGAGAAGTGTTAGACGTTCAAAAAGATCAATGAAGGGGGGCGAGATTGCGTTTAAAGATCCAGTCTTAGACGAATTGGTGAAATTGGGTATTTCAGGCATGGTAGCAATGTATGTTGCTACTATTTTAGTAAGTGTCCCTGTTGTTGCAAAAATCGCTGGATCAATTGCATCAATTATAGGTTTATCCAAGGGACAGGTATTGAGCGCCGCCAAAGCCACGGGTGTTGCCGGTGTTGCTGTTAAATTACATAAAAATCTTTCCAATTAAGATGTCCAATTAATCAACTATAATTTTAGAATGACCCGATTTAGTTAGGAATTGTGGGTCAATTTCACTTAGAGCAGGACATTTCGCTATTTTTTCTCTTAGGTAACAGACAAAAGATAATCTTGTGTATTTTTTGTATAAGCCTTCCGTGCCAACTTTAGGATTATCTTGATAGTCTGGGTCCAATGTTTCATTAAAAATTTTATCTTCTTCTGTTTCATACATCGGGGTATTGGAGTGCCATTGGTGGACATCCATAGCAACGAAATCATTATTTCTTAAGTTGATCCCAACACCGAATTGGGGGAAAACGGTATATCCTCCGTGATATTTACCTCTTTCTATGACTGTTAGGTTCCCAAATCCCCCTCTGAAATCACCAGCGTCTCTATGCAATGCTGTTCGAAAATTCCTATTAATAGTCACAGTTGAGAAAGATGTTTTTGGTATTTTTAAATGGGGTTTAGTATTGGCTCTTTGTAATTGTCTTTCGTGGGCGTCGGGTATTAATTTCTTAAATATCGTGTCAATCCTTTGAATAAATTTAAGACCTTGATTATATTTTTCAAAATTAGTTCGGGTAAAGTGGGTTAGCCTACAAGGTAAATCTGCGAAATTCTTCCCTGCTTCATAGAAACCGATTGGGTTAGAGGCTACTTGATTATTGACTTTCATTTTTGAGACTCCTCCTTTTTTTGAAATAAGGAACATAATAAGATCTTCTTTAGAAGAATCGTTTTTTTCTTTTAATAATTCCTCAGACAAACATAGATTGAAGAGTTCTTCCAGACTCATTTCGTTAAATTTTTCATACATTTCGTTGCCCTTGGGGTTCAAATAACCTGTGGACCACTTCTTGGTTTTGACTAATTTTCTTTTTTTCCAGTAATCGCTTTCGGGATTTATCTGTCCCGCCGAAGCCCCCCTCCCTCTGCTTGCTTTTGCTAAATCTTTGTATGATTTCCAACCAATGTCGATTAATTTGTCGGAGATAACTTTTTTTCTAAACTTCAATAATAATTTTTCATTTCCGTTATCGTCTAAATAATAAATATCGGTGTTAGTTTTTATGATAGGAAGTTTAATATGAGATTCTTCTATCCAACCGCCCTGGAGATTAGAGATTTCATCATCTGTCATGATTTTTTTAACAACTAGTTTTGTGATCATTTATAATCATATGAAAGAAAAAAAATTTCTAAAACGAATTATTTTTTGACTAAATATAGGATCAGTAAAAACAATAGTATAACTGCGACAAATATACATATATCTTTAGTATCGTAATTACTATTCTTAGTATATTTTTGTAGCGCTTGATCGTAATTTAGGTTTTTTTTTCCTAATTCATTATTCACCATATTATGAATATTGACTGTCCATCTAAAAAGATCTTCTTTTTTTCCTAAAGAATTATCAATGGGTAATTCTTGTATGTTTTTTTTATAATTTAAAGAGCATTTTAAACATGGTAAAGTATTTTGGAGACCATAGTAGAAGGACTTATAATTCATTTTGTCTTCGTCTGTGGGATTGTCGGGATAAGCCAAGGCAGTATAATGAATGAATGACCAAGCATTGCTCCCCCAAAGATTTGGATCGATTGAACTTTTCATTTATTATTATTTAGATAATTTATATATTTTATAATCTCAGTTTATTCCTACATTTTTAAAAGATATTAATAGTAATGAATATTATTTGTAATAATTGTAATAAATCCGGACATAGATTTAGTGAATGTACTGAACCTGTAACGAGTTTTGGTGTCCTTTTAGTAAGATTTATCAACGATAAACCCGAAATATTAATGATTAATCGTAAAAAATCGCTATGTTATATAGAATTTATAAGAGGAAAATATAATATCAATGATTCAGATTATATTCAATTATTGATCGATAAATTTAGTATTACAGAGAAAGAAATGATTAAGACCAAATCATACGATGAATTGTGGAAGGATCTCTGGCTCATTGATTCTCTTGAAAATATGAAATATAAAGTAGACTATGAAAAATCAAAGAGTAAATTCGTTACTCTTAGAAAAGGAGTAACAATTAGGTCTAAATTTTATAATTTAGACCTATTATTAAAAAGAACAAAAAGGGATTATTTAGAAACTGAATGGGAATTTCCTAAGGGTAGAAAGAATAATAATGAAAAAAATATTAATTGTGCGACGAGAGAATGCGAAGAAGAATCAAGTTTCGGTAATAATGATTATGATTTATTAATTAATGTCGCACCATTGAGTGAATTATATATGGGTGAAAATAAAATAATGTATAGGCATATTTATTATATTGCGATACTTAGTAATTACGATAAGGAAATAATATTAAATAGAGATAGAAATCAGACACTTGAAATATTAGATGTTAAATGGTTTTCGAAAGACGAGGCACTAAGTAAATTAAGAGATTATCACAGGACCAGAATTAAAATCGTTGAAACCATATTTAAATTCGTTGATAATATAGAAGATTATATTATCATATAGTATAAATGTTATCTATCTATGAAGATTTGGTTAATGATAAAATTTTAGATATAAACATAGATAAATATCTTAATAAAGCAATACAAGATTATCTTGACAAAGATATTAAATATTTATACAAAGAATATGATAAAATCATTAACCAAGATACTATTTCGTCAATCGCGGAATTAGAACTATTAAAACGGAATACAAGAATAGAAGAATTAGATAAAACTCTCTTTATGAAATCCCTGAAGATCAAGGCGATCAAACATTTACTGAAAGATGAAGGAACAAAAAATAAAGATATATTAAATAAAATTAAAAAATATAAAAATAATAGTTTGAGATATTATCCCCGTATAAATGAATACAAAAATTATGATATCTTTTTACAGGAGTTATCTAAGAAAAAAGAATTCGCAATTCATTATATTCCCAAAAAAAGAAAAAATTCGTGCATCACTACTATTTTTGAATTATCCCCTCATCAATTATTCTTAAAAAATTATTTATCGCCGAATACGCCTTACAACAGTATCTTAATATTCCATGGTGTTGGTGTTGGAAAGACGTGTTCGGGTGTTTCGATAGCAGAAAATTTCAAAGATCTCTTGAATAAAACTATTATTTTGGCTCCCGAAAAAATTCAAGGAGGTTGGAAGAAAACGATTTTTGATCCTTTAAAAGAAGATAATCAGTGTACTCAGGATGAGTATATTTTTGATGAAGATATTTACGAAAAAAATAAAGAAAAAATGTCCAAGCAAAGAATAAAAGAAAACTATGAGATGTATGGATATCTGTCTTTCGCGAATTCAGTAAAGAAATACCTCGATGAAAATACTAGGATGATATCTTCCAAGGATCTTATAGCCAAAAAACAGAAAGAAATAGAATTAATAAAGAAAAAATATTCCGATAGAGTTTTAATCATTGACGAGGTTCATAAAATAAGGAGCGATGACTCATTAATAAAGGAAAGAGATACTATTTTATATATTGAAAAAGTCATCAAATATAGCGATAATTTAAAGTTAATTCTATTAACAGCTAACCCAATGTTTAATCAACCCGATGAAATAGTATGGATCCTTAATATGCTTCTATTAAATGATAAGAGAGATATAATAAAGGACAAGATTGATTTTGAAGGCGATATTTTAAATGAAGACAGCGAGAAATTGATAAGGGAATATTCAAAAGGATATATTTCATATTTAAGAGGTGAAAATCCTATAACATTTCCTTATCGGATAGATATATCACAGATAAAAGGAGAAGATAAAAAAATAATGAAACCGAAGAATAAAGATATCTTCGGCAAAAAAAATAAAAGAAAAAAAATGAAATTTATGGAATTATATTCTTCGCCATTGAGAGGAGAACAATTTAAAAAATATGTTAAAGAAATACAAAAGATAAAAGGCAAAGAAAATATTAGCGATGTTACCTATTATGGTAAAATGTTGCAGATAACAAATTGTATTTATCCCGTTACTTCCGATGATGTAGATGATTGCTATGGTTCTAACGGATTGAGAAATTGTTTTACGATAAAAAATAAGAAACCGGTTAAATACACTTTAAAGAAGGGTATTACCAATTTCTTAGATTTAGATAATCTCGGTAATTACTCTACCAAAATAAAAACCATTATTGAAAAGATAAATAATAGTGATGGAATTACATTCATTTATTCTAATTTTTTGGATGGTGGGATAATGCCATTAGTTTTGGCTCTTGAACAAAATGGATTCATTAAATACGATAACGAGGAAGTCCTTATAAGTGATAAAAAAAGAAAACCTATTTCTTATAAAGGAACATTATTGGAAGAAGGCGAAAGTAGAGCTACATACAGTGTAATTGCGGGAGGAAGTCTGAAATTAACAAATGATTTTGAAAATGAGCTAAACGTACTTAATTCGCTGGAAAATAAGGATGGGAAATTAATTAAGGTAGTTATTGGTTCAAGCGTTGCCGCGGAAGGACTTGATTTTAAGAATATAAGAAATATTCATTTGCTAGAACCCTGGCACAATATTAATAAATTAGAACAAGTAATAGGAAGAGGTATTAGAAACTGCTCTCACGGGATGTTGGAAGATCTTTCTTTGAGGAATGTTACGGTTTTTTTGCACTCTTCGGAATTAAAAGATAGTGAAACAATTGAGACATATATGTATCATGAATGTGAGGATAAGGCTACTCATATTGGTTGTATTGAGAGATTATTAAAGGAATGTTCGATAGATAAATACTTATTTCAGTATTCAAATATAATTAAAGAAACTGATATAGATGAAATAGTCGTTAACCCGAGTTTAAGGGGTAATAATAGTTTCTCAGAAAAACCTTTTGATAAAGATTTTTCAAGAACATGTTCATTTCTAGAAAAATGTGATTATATAGATAAAAATTTCACGATAGATGATAAGGTTGGGGGTAAAAAATTAGAAGAGTCAACATTTACAATAGAATATTCACAACCAATAATTGACACATATAAAAAATATATTGCGATAATTATTACGGATTTTTTTTGTTTAACTTACGAAGAAATTGTTAGTAAAATGAAAGACAATTTCGAGAATTATATAGATGATATATTTAATCATGCTCTAGACCAAATGACAAGGGATAGATACACATTAATTAAGAATAAGATTAAAGGATATATTAAATTTACAGATAATTATTATTTATTTCAAGCAATTGATAACGAAGATATATTTTTACCGAGTTATTATAGAATTAATAATGGCAAGCGCGACAAAAGCGATTATAGATTATCAATGGATAACTTTTCTTTAATCGATATACCCGAAATACAGGAGTATAGTGTTTCCGAAATAGAGGATCTTTATAAAAAAATCAAAGAGAAAAAATTCACCGATCCGTACGATTCAGTAATAAAAGAATTTGATAAAAAGATTAAATATTCATTTATAGTGGACCGATTACCGTTTAAGGATAGATGTAAATTATTATACTCCTTACTGGAATATATTCTGGAAGAAAAGAAAGCTAAAGGGGAAGAAGAAAA
>Ga0206130_10005100_pt1 | contig 15760 bp, 14 predicted proteins | sample Helgoland_Spring_9_FD_148637 | JGI IMG/M metagenome (GOLD analysis project Ga0206130, IMG submission 148637) | Pelagic subsurface seawater microbial communities from Kabeltonne, Helgoland, North Sea - Helgoland_Spring_Bloom_20160512_1 | ecosystem: Environmental > Aquatic > Marine > Epipelagic ... | reverse complement strand
ATAGAAGATTTAATGACTGTAAGAGGCATTAATGACAAAATAGCTAATCTAATAAAACAAAATATCAAATAATGATTACTTTTATAAATCTTCTAACATTTTCAAGAATTGTATTAGCAGCAATTATCTTTCTTTTATTGATGTCTTCAGATGGTTACTTGCCAGCACTTATCTTGTTCTATATTGCTGGTTTCACAGACTGGTTAGATGGATACTTAGCAAGAAAATATAATGCAGTTTCTCAACTTGGAGAGATTCTTGATCCGATAGCTGACAAAATTCTTATAGTATTCGTTTTTTTTGGTTTAGCGGTTAATCTTTCAAGTTATTTAATTGGGTTTTTTGCAGCTCTAATCATTACAAGAGAAATTTGGGTTGGAGCATTAAGAGACCTGAATGCCAGGAATAATAAAAGCGATGCTACTAAGGTAACTTTTTTAGCTAAAATCAAAACAACAGTTCAGCTTTTTACTATAAGTATTTACCTTATTGCCTTAACTTTTAATATAATGCTTCTCGTGATCATTGGAGATATTATGCTATTTGTTTCCCTTTTTATTACTTTATATACAGGCTTTTTGTACACAATAAATTCTTTTAAAAACTCTAATTTCTGATAAATGAAAATAATAGTTGTTAGTGGAGGTTTTGATCCAATTCATTCGGGTCATATTGCTTATTTCAAGTCTTCAAAGAGTCATGGAGATAAGTTAATAGTTGCCCTGAATAGTGATGCCTGGTTAGAAAAAAAGAAAGGAAAGTTTTTTATGCCTTTTCATGAAAGAAAATCTATTGTTGAGGCTATTAAATATGTTGATGAGGTTATAAATTTTGAAGATGATGATAAAGGTTCTTGTATAAATGCTCTTGAGGCTATTAAAAAATCGTATCCCGACGAAGAAATTTATTTTGCTAATGGTGGAGATAGGGATGGAAAGAATATTCCAGAGATGTCAGTTTTAGATATAAAATTTTTATTCAGTGTAGGCGGTGATGATAAGAAAAATTCTTCGTCATGGATACTTAATAAATGGCAATATTACTTTGAAGAGAGACAGTGGGGGGCATTTTTTAATTTATTTGAAACAAAAAATATTAAAGTTAAAGAGTTAATAGTAGATCCAGGTAAGTCTATGAGTTTTCAGAGACACTTTAAAAGAAATGAGATTTGGCTTGTCAGTGAAGGTTCATGTACCGTTTCATATTCGACCGACCAAGATAACAAAAAAATTAAAGAATTACGACTCGCTAAATTTGATCATTATCTTGTACCAATTGGTCACTGGCATCAAATAAGTAACCCTTCAGATATAAAAACACATATTATTGAAATTCAGTATGGGGAGAACTGTATAGAAAGTGATATTGAAAGAATGAAGAAAATATAATTAATCTTTTTACTTTATAGAATAGATGTATACAATACGTAATGCTTAATTTGGCTGGATGGCAGAGTGGTTATGCAGCGGCCTGCAAAGCCGTTTACGCCGGTTCGATTCCGGCTTCAGCCTCCATGATATAATTCATATCAATGCACAATAAAATAAAGAAACTAACTAAGGCTATTATTCCAGTTGCTGGACTCGGAACAAGGATGCTTCCTGCTACCAAGGCCATACCTAAAGAGCTCATACCTATTTACGATCGTCCAATTATTGAGCATGTAGTGAAAGAAGCTATAACTGCTGGTATTACTGAAATTATCTTTATTACAAGAAGTGGCAAGGAGGCCATTGAAAATCATTTTGATATGAATTATGAGCTTGAGCATAGGTTGGATAAAAAAGGAAATCAAATAATACTTGACTCAGTAAAAAATATTATTCCCAAAGGAATTAAAATATCTTCAATACGATAACACAATGCTTTGGGTCTAGGCCATGCAATTCTCTGTGCCAAACACCTAATTAATAATGAACCCTTTGCAGTCTTATTGCCCGATGTAATGGTTGTTGAAGATATGCCACACCCTAAAAACTTTAGCTTTTCCTCCATGAAAAAATCCTGGGATGAAACAGGTGTTGGTCAAATTATGGTTCAAATTATTGAAAATAAAGATACAGAAAATTATGGGATTGTTGATACTAATGGTGAATACCCTAAGCCTTTTTCTAGTATTGAGATTAAAAAGTTAGTAGAGAAACCTTCACCTGTAAATTCACCCTCCAACCTTGCGGTCTTAGGAAGATATATCTTACCTGCAAATATAATGGACATATTAGAAAATACTTTAGAGGGAGTGGGAGGGGAAATCCAACTGACCGATGCTTTGGATAAATTCTTAAATTATGCAGAGCTAAATGCTTTCCTCTCAACAGCAAAAATCTTTGATTGTGGTAATAAAAAAGGGTTCATAGGTGCCAATGTGATGTTGGGTATGAGAGACCCTGAAATATCAGATTATTTAAAAGATTTGTTTGATACATTCAATAAAAATATATAGTAAAATATCAACTTTAATTAGGAGTCTAGTCAGGAATCCAGATAAGGCTAAAGTAGAGTATCTTGAGGTGCCATAATCTGAGCCATTGAAAAATGAGAACATGCACATATTAATAGTACCATCTTGGTATCCTGAGGATTCGTCTGATGTCTCGGGTGTTTTTTTTCGCGACCAGGCTCTTGCTTTGTTCAAATATGGTCACAAAGTTGGTGTCATTGCTCCGATATTAAAATCATTGCGAGGTGTATTGAAATCTAACAATCAAAAAAGGTCTCCCCTATTTGAAAATGATGAGGGTATCCCCACCTACAGACTCCATAAGTATGCTGCGCTTCCCAGAGTCCCTTTTGGTAACTATTGGATCTTCAGGTATGCTGCTAAAAGGTTGTTAAAACAATATGTTACTGAAAACGGTGTGCCAGATGTTATTCATGCCCATTCCGTGATTTATGCTGGGATAGTGGCCGAAGAAATGGGGCGTCAAATGGGTGTTCCTGTTGTAATAACAGAGCATAGTTCGAATTTTGCAAGAAAACTCTTCTCACCTTGGCAGCTTAAGATGGCCGAGCGTTCTTATGCTAAGGCGGGTGCGTGTATTGCGGTGAGCCCAGAGTTAGGCCGCCTAATCTCTGCACAGATGCCCTTGGCAAAGATTTCGTGGAATTGGATTCCAAATGTTGTTGCAGACCGTTTCAATAAAAAGACAACTTCCACTTGTATTAGAGGAGGGATTCGTTTTCTTAATCTTTCCCTGATGACGAAGAACAAGGGATTAGGTGATTTATTATGCGCTTTCAAGAAAATAGCTGATTCAGATGTTAGCGCTGAGCTTTGGTTAGGCGGCGATGGCCCTTCACGTTCGCAGTTAGAAAAGCAGGCAGAAGATTTGGGCTTAAAAGATCGCGTTACCTTTCTGGGTATGGTCAGTCCCGACAAAGTACCTGACTTGTTTGAACAAGTAAACATTATGGTAATTTCTAGTCACTATGAAACATTCGGCGTTGTGGCTGCTGAAGCTCTTATGGCAGGTGTTCCAGTAGTAGCGACCCGCTGTGGTGGTCCTGAATGCATTATACAGAAAGATGATGGCATATTGGTTTCTGTCAGCGATCCTGTTGATTTGTGTCGTGGTATGTTGGCAGTTGCTAAAAATATTGAAGATTTTAGCTCTAATGACATCTCACAAAGAGCTTATTCGCGTTTCTCAGGAGAGGTGATAGCCCAAGAACTTACAAATATTTACGATGACTTATTTAGAGCAAATAGTAAGCTGGATATGAAATGACTTTTAAATTAGGAGGGGAATTCGTTCATTTCTTAAATAAGTCACTTCTTAGGCGAAATATTATTTTGACCTTTGTTCGTCAGCTGCTTGGTGCCATAGCAAATTTTCTGTTGGTTGTGATAATAGCTAGAGAACTTGGGCCCGAGGGGAATGGGTTTTATGCCTTAGCAATTTTGGTTCCGACTATGATGGTATCTTTTCTAAGTTTTGGTGTTGGACCTGCAACTGTATATCACATAAGTCGTAAAAGTTTCGATCCATACCAAGCTAAAAAATCCAATATTAAACTGGCGTTGATGGTAATTGCTTTAGGGGTAATTATAATTATTCCTTTGCTGCTGCTTTGGGGTGATTTGTTATTTCCAGGCATACCTTTGTTATATTTGTTGATAGCTGTTGCTAGCTTTCCATTAGCAATATTAATTAGCTTTTTAAATTCTATACTGCAAGGATTGGAGGATTTTAAGGCATTTAACTTGACCATATTATTGCCGCCTTATGTTAATTTGGCTTTTGTCTTCATTGCATTGGCTTTATTAAAGCTAGGAGTTTCTGGTGCTCTGGTTGGTTATTTTGTTGGCCAGTTCGTAGGGTTGGTTGTTGTTATGATCTTTATGAGACGATACTCTCCAAGTCAGCAAAAAGGTTCACACTTCGAATCCGATAATAGTTATGTCCGTAAGACATTTAGTTATGGTTTGCGTGCTCATTTATCAAACATTCTAGCCTTTGTAAATTATCGAGCAGATTTGTTTTTGGTCAATTTTTTCCTGAACCCGGCGGCAGCCGGTGTTTATGTTATTGCAATATATATTGCAGAAAAATTATGGATGGTTTCGCAGGCAGCTAGCACTGTGCTATTGCCGCGATTATCTGCCATGCATCACGATTCAAAAGCAAGATTAAAATTAACGAATAAATTCTTCTGGCTTGTCTCTGTCGTGACCACAATACTCGGTGGTCTTGCAGGGTTACTACTTTACTTTTTTCTGAAACCAATATTTGGAGAGAATTATGTGAGTGCGCTACCAGTATTTTTCTGGTTACTGCCGGGTATTATTGCAGGTGCAGGCGAACGAATCTACTCTAACTGTATTGCTGCTGCAGGTAAGCCAGAATGGAATATGTATGTTTCATTTTTAGTGGTTCTACTTAACATTATATTCAATATCGTTTTAATACCAAAATATGGTTTATTAGGTGCAGCTTGGGCGACAAGCGCTGTTTACTGCTTTAATGCCCTGATTAAGTTTTCGTTGGTGAGGCGAACTTTACAGTTGACGGGTTAGCAATAACCCGATTTTTTAAACTATATTATCGCCGACGATATCAATTTTCAAAGGCACTTTAAGAGAAATAAAATATAGTTAGTCAGCAAGGGGTCTTGTGTTGAATGCTACTCAGATGATCCGCTGGAAGGTAAAATTAAAACTATGCAACTTAATAAGTTAGATCACTACCTTGTTTCGATTAAGGATCGGCATCAAATAAGCAACCACTTCAAAAACACCCTTCACATTATTGAAATTCAATATGGTGAAGGGTGTATTGAAAGAATTAATAAATTTTAATTTATCTTTTTACTTTGTAAATAGATGTATACAATACAGAATGTTTAATCTGGCTGGATGGAAGAGTGATTATGCAGCCACCTGCAATGTCATTAACGCTGGTTCGATTTCGGCTTCAGCCCCCATAATTATATGAATAAAGATATTTTTTTTAACAACCTTGATAGTATTTTTGATAAAAATAATATTAAAGTAGATTCATTAAATAAAGAAAAATATCGCAATGACTGGTCTACAAATTTTCAAACTGATCCAATTGCAATTGTTTTTCCTAAAACAGCTGAGCAGGTTATTGATGTAATTAAATTATGTAATGAATTTAAATATCCACTTATAGGCTCAGGGGGAAGAACAGGCTTATCAGGAGGAGCTTCAGCGCTATCTAATGAGTTAATAGTTTCTTTTGATAAAATGAATACAATTTTAGATTTTGATGAAAAATCACAAACAGTTTTATGTCAGCCGGGAGTAATAACTCAAAATATTCAATCCTTTGCTGATGATAATGATTTATATTACCCAGTTGATTTTTCTTCAGCTGGATCTTCACAAATTGGCGGTAATATTGCTACGAATGCCGGTGGAATAAGGGTAATTAAATATGGTTCAACATCCACCTATGTCGCAGGGTTAAATGTAGTGACAGGCAATGGTGTATTATTTTCTTTAGATAATATGCTTGTTAAAAATGCAACCGGGCCAGACTTAAAAAGTTTTTTTATAGGCTCAGAGGGTATATATGCATTAACAACATCTTGCAGGATGCAGCTAATTCAAAGGCCAAAGCAGACCGATGTAGTTTTAGTTGGATTTAATAACATTTCTTCATTGGATGAAATTACAAAATTGATATTTAAATTTGATATTGAGGCCATAGAATTCTTTACAAAAAATTCACTCAATCAAGTGAGTAAAGAGTTTGATGATGTGGATACCGACCATTTAGATAATAATTATTATTTAATAATTGAGCTCCATGAACAAAGTGGATTCAGCGATACTTTGGAAAAAATATATAAAACTGATTTAGCCCAAGAGATTATTATCAGCGTTAATAATAGCCAAAAAAAATCAATCTGGAATTACAGAATGTTAATCTCAGAGAGTATCTCTAAGAGCCTTCCTATGAAATTTGATGTCGCAGTCTCAGTAAAAAATATATCAAATTTAATAAAGCAGCTTGAATTATTTTTTGCAAAAAATAATTCTTATGAATTAATATTATTTGGTCACTTAGGAGATGGCAATCTCCATATCAATATTTTAAAAAATGCTGATAAATTCAAAACTTCTGATAAATTTTTTATAGAGGAGCATATCTATTCTATAGTCTTAAATTTAGGCGGAACGATAAGTGCTGAGCATGGAATTGGCGTAAATAAAATTAAAGCATTTATGACCCATGAAGATAAAACAAAAATTGAATTAATCCAAAACCTAAAACAACATTTTGACCATAATGGGATATTAAATCCTGGAAAATTAGTAGAATAATTTTTTTTATTAAATAATTAATATATAATGCATTTTCTCTTCTAGCCCGGGTGGTGGAATTGGTAGACACAAGGGACTTAAAATCCCTCGAAGGCAACTTCGTGCCGGTTCAAGTCCGGCTCCGGGTACCATTTAGTTGGAAGTAGTCATATCAGCACATCCTCTTTACTAACTAAATAATTAAATAATATATGTTATAATTTTTATCGAAAAATACCTTATATTACATTTGTCATAGCACATAAAATTTTTTAAACTACATAAACAACATAAATTAAAATGAACCAAAATAATAGTACAGATAATTATGCTGATGAGATTGATCTAAGAGACTTGTTTAAAATAATTTGGGATAAGAAATTATTCATAGGAACCTTGACATCCATAGCTGCGATAATATCAGTTATTTACGCCCTCAACATGCCTAATGTTTATTCATCTTCAAGTCTTTTAGCTCCGACATCTCAAGATGATTCACTATCTTCAAAGCTAGGAGGTTTATCTGGATTGGCAGGACTTGCTGGTGTTAATCTACCCAGTGGTAATATCTCAAATAGTCAAATAGCAGTTAAGAGAATCCAATCTCTTGAGTTCTTTTCAACATATTTCTTACCAAACATAGAGTTAGAAAATCTTATGGCTGTTAAGAGGTGGCTACCAAATGAAAATACCTTAATTTATGATGAAGCCTTATATGATAAATCTTCCAAGAAATGGGTTAGAAAAGCTTCATACCCAAAGAAAGTAAAACCTTCAGATCAAGAATCTTTTAAGGAATATAAAAAACTTCTAGATATAACCCAAGATGAACTTACCGGACTCGTTTATATTTCTATTACGCACATATCACCAATTATTGCTAAAGAGTGGTTGGATATTATTATTTATAATATTAATGAAAGCATGAGAGAGTTAGATAAAAAAGATGCACAAAATGCAATTAATTTTTTAAATGAATCAACAAAAACAATCAAAATTCAATCCATTAAAGAAGTTCTTTCAAGGCTTTTAGAGGCTCAAATGCAAACACTCATGCTTGCCTCATCAAATAAATCATATGTTTTCAAAAAAATAAATTCACCAATCGTGTCTGAAGATAAATCTGGTCCAAATAGATCACTTATTTGTATTTTAGGAACTTTATTGGGTTTAATATTATCTCTTTTAATCGTGTTTACTCAAAGTTTTACCCGAACCTCAAAAAGTTAATTTTTTACAAATAACTTAATGGAAGTTAAAAAGAAAGATATGCGCATTTTAGTTACTGGAACAGCTGGTTTTATAGGATTCCATCTATCAAAATTACTCTTATCAGAAGGTTTCAGAGTTCATGGTTATGATGGTGTTACAGATTACTATGACACCAATCTTAAGAAAAAACGACATGAGATTCTTAGTAAATTTTCTAATTTTAGCAGCACTATCGGAATGCTTGAAAATCAGCCTTTATTAGATAGCGTCTTTGATAAATTTAAGCCTGAGGTGGTAGTGCATCTTGCTGCTCAAGCTGGTGTTCGCTATAGTCTTGAAAATCCTCGTGCATATATAGATTCAAATATCGTAGGAACATTTAATGTCATGGATGCAGCGCGTCGACTTGATGTAAAGCACTTGCTAATGGCTTCGACATCTTCGGTTTATGGGGCAAATGATGAGATGCCATTTAATGAATGTGAAAAAACCGATACTCAGTTAACTATCTATGCTGCAACTAAAAAAGCAAATGAAAATATGGCTCATTCTTATGCCCATCTTTATAAGCTCCCCACAACCATGTTCAGATTTTTTACAGTGTATGGGCCATGGGGAAGGCCGGATATGGCCTTATTTAAGTTTACAGAAGGGATGCTTAATCATAAACCTATAGATATTTATAATAATGGCGATATGTATCGTGACTTTACTTATGTTGCTGATTTAGTCCGAGGCATTAGACTTCTGATTGATGCAAAGCCTAAACAAGAAGAACCTGTAAGTAAAAATGATAGTTTATCTTCAGCAGCACCTTATAGAGTTGTAAATATTGGTAATTCTAAAAAAATCAGACTACTAGATTTTATTGATGCAATAGAGTCTGAACTTGGTGTTAAAGCTATTCGCAACTTTATGCCAATGCAAACAGGTGACGTGTCTAAAACCTGGGCAGATATAACATTGTTAAATCAACTTACTGGCTTTACTCCTCAAACTGAATTACATGATGGAATTAAAAATTTTATAGACTGGTATCGGGAGTACTACAATGTTTAAAACTGGAATTTACTCATTTTCTTTGGAGACAACTAAAATTTCAATAATTGGTCTTGGTTATGTCGGATTACCCCTTGCTGTAGAGTTTGGTAAGCATATAAAAGTTGTTGGGTTTGATATCAATAAAGATCGTATAGAAAAACTTCAGGCTGGTCATGATACAACATTAGAAGTTGATAGTGATGAGCTTAAAAGTGCCCATAATTTATCCTTCACAAACATGGTTGATGAAATTGCTGATTCTAACGTTTATATTGTGACTGTTCCAACTCCTATCGATGAGCATAAACGCCCTGACCTTACTCCATTAATTAAAGCATCTGAAACTATTGGCAAAGTTCTTAAGAAAGGCGATATTGTTATTTATGAGTCTACTGTCTATCCTGGAGCCACTGAGGAAGATTGTGTGCCAGTTCTGGAAAGCGTTTCTGGACTTTGTTTTAACGATGACTTTTTTGCAGGATATAGCCCAGAGAGAATTAATCCAGGTGATAAAACTCATCGCCTTATAAATATTACTAAGGTAACTTCAGGCTCTACTCCTGAGATTGCTGATTTTGTAAACTCCCTATACTCATCAATTATTAAAGCAGGCACCCACAAAGTTTCTTCAATTCGGGTTGCCGAGGCAGCTAAGGTAATTGAAAATACTCAACGAGACCTTAATATCGCATTGATTAATGAACTTGCTATTATTTTTAATAAAATGAATATAGATACTGAAGAAGTTCTTGAAGCCGCCGGTACAAAATGGAATTTTTTACCTTTTCGCCCTGGATTAGTTGGAGGACACTGCATAGGTGTTGATCCATACTACCTTACATACAAGGCAGAGGTAATTGGCTACAATCCACAAATTATTTTAGCTGGTCGAAGGCAAAATGACGCTATGGGAGCCTATGTTGCCGAACAGTTAATAAGAGCATTTTTGAAAAAGCGAATTCATGTTCAGGGCGCTCGCGTACTGGTTATGGGCCTAACCTTTAAAGAAAATTGCCCTGATTTACGAAACACTAGAGTAGTTGATGTTATTGAAGAGTTAGAAGATCTTGGCATTAATGTGGATGTATATGATCCATGGGTTGATTCTTTTGAGGCAGAAAATCAATATGGTATTAAGCCTATAGAGAATCCAGAGGCTGGAACTTATGATGGCATCATTCTTGCAGTTGCTCACGAAGAATTTATTAGTATGGGAGTTGAGGGTTTGCGTAAGCTAGGAGCTTCAAAACATATACTTTATGATTTAAAATATATAATACCCGCAGATCAAAGCGATCTTAGGCTCTAATAGAGGAACTGCTATGAAAAATTTTGCACTAATTGGAGTAGCTGGCTACATTGCCCCAAGACATATGGCAGCTATAAAAGAGACTGGTAATGATCTTATTGCTGCTTTAGACCCAAATGATTCGGTTGGTATAATCGATAGTTATTTCCCTGAAACTGCTTTTTTCACTGAATTCGAACGCTTTGATAGGCATGTCTATAAGCAGCGCCGTAAGGGCAATGCTTTAGATTTTATTTCGATTTGCTCACCAAATTATCTTCATGATAGTCAGATACGCTTTGCCCTTCGTTCAGGGTCTGATGCAATATGTGAGAAACCTCTTGTATTAAATCCCTGGAACATTGATGGGCTTAAAGAGGTTGAACAAGATACTGGCCAAAAAATAAATACTATCCTTCAACTTCGTGTTCATCCTTCTATTATAGCTTTGCGCAAAAAAGTTGAATCAGTAAAGGCAGATAAAAAACATGAGGTAGATTTGAGTTATATTACCTCTCGCGGTAAGTGGTATATGCAATCATGGAAGGGCGATATAAAAAAATCTGGAGGTATTGCAACAAATATAGGCGTTCATTTTTTTGATATGTTGCATTTTATTTTTGGAGAACTACAAGAAAATGTTGTTCATATTAGCACTGAAACAATGGCTGCAGGCTATCTTGAATATAAGAATGCCAGAGTACGTTGGTTTCTTTCAGCTGATTATAAAGATGTTCCAGATAGTGCCAAGGAAAAAGGTCAAAGAACTTATCGTTCAATAACAATAGATGGAGAAGAGTTAGAGTTTTCAAGTGGCTTCACAGACTTGCATACAAGAAGTTATGAAGAGATTCTTGCTGGCAGAGGGTTTGGCTTGGAGGAGAACAGAGTTTCAATTGAGACAGTCTCTGAAATTCGCAACAACACACCTGTTGGCTTGAAAGGAAATTATCACCCCTTTCTAAAGGAATAAATATGTCAGTTACAATTCATCCTAGTGCTATAGTAGATAAAGGCGCAAAGATTGGAGATGGTTCTCGCGTATGGCATTTCGTTCACATTTGTAAAGACGCTATCATCGGAGAGAATGTCTCTATGGGGCAAGGTGTATTTGTTGGGAATAAAGTTACTATTGGTAATAATTGTAAAATCCAAAACAATGTTTCTATATACGATAATGTTCATCTTGAAGATGGTGTTTTTTGTGGTCCAAGTATGGTCTTTACTAACGTATATAATCCTCGCTCGTTAATTGAACGCAAGGATGAATATAGAGATACCCTGGTATCACGTGGCGCTACTTTAGGTGCAAATTGCACAATTATATGCGGAGTAACTATAGGTCAGTTTTCTTTTATTGGAGCTGGAGCACTTATAAACAAAGATGTATTACCATATGCATTGATGGTGGGTGTCCCTGGAAGACATATTGGTTGGATGAGTGAACACGGTGAGCAAATACCATTACCACTTAAAGGAAGTGGTGAATTTAGGTGTAACAAAACAGACCATATCTATAAACTTGTTGATGGTAATTTACTTAAGGATGAGTAATGCAAATTCCATTTAATGACTTAAAGAGTCAGTTTAATTTAATAAGACAACCAATTAGAGCATCAATTGATAAAGTTCTTGAGCATGGAATTTTTATTAACGGTCCCGAGGTGCAAGAGTTTGAAGAAAAGTTATGTTCTTTTACATCTGTTAAGCATGCTATTACTTGTGCAAATGGAACAGATGCATTAGCAATTGCTTTGCTTGCACTTAAAATAAAGCCCAATGAGGCTGTTTTTGTTCCATCATTTACATATATAGCAAGCGCAGAGTCAATTGCTTTGGTTGGAGGTATTCCCTATTTTGTTGATGTTGGTGATGACTATAATATTTGCACTAATAGTCTTGAGGTTGCAATTAATGATGCCATTAATAATAGCCACGAACCTAGAATTGTAATTCCAGTTGATCTTTTTGGGAAACCATCCAAATCTGCAGAATTAGATAATCTTTGCAATAAATATGGGCTAAGAACAATATATGATGCAGCTCAAAGTTTCGGATCATCTTATAATGGGATTAAGATTGGAAATTTTGGTGATATAACGACCACTAGTTTTTTCCCAGCAAAGCCATTGGGTTGCTATGGAGATGGAGGAGCAATTTTTACTAATGATGATGATATTGCAGAATTGATTAAATCCATAAAAAACCACGGAATGGGAAAGCATAAATATGAACATATTAATATTGGAATGAACTCTAGATTGGACACTATTCAGGCAGCGATCTTAAAAGAAAAGATAGATTTACTTCATGATGAAATTCTGGATCGTAATAAGATTGCAAATTATTACAATGATAATTTAAAGAATTCCTGTTTTTCCCTTCCCATACTTTCAAATAATAATGATTTTGCATGGGCTCAATATACTCTTCGTCATCCTGATAGGGATATGGTTCTTGAAAAACTTAAATTAAAGCAGATACCAACAGCAATCTATTACCCCATTCCTCTAAATAAACAATCTGCATATAAAGAATGTTATTCAGCTAGCTCGGGTCTAAAAAATACTGAGAAATTTTGTCAGGAGGTATTTAGTATTCCAATAGGCCCTTATCTTAAAAAAGAACATCAAGATTACATAATATCCAGTCTACAAAACATCAAATAATATTAAACATTCTAGCAACAGATGGCAGCTTTCAACAATCACTTGGAATTGTAAGAAGCTCTTTTATTGATGGTTATAAGTTATATATTTTTTAAAAAAAGCATTAACGTGCATAGGCAAGTCTTACATGAAGAGGGAAATAATCAAAATAAAATTCGTGGACGGCATCATTTTTTACGATATGATATGTCAAAAATAACACAATTGTAGGAAGAAAATAAATTATCTTTTGCCTTCGCTATACCATTTTTTTTTATAATTACTATACTAATTTTTAATGCTTTTATAATCTAATACGTATGAATAAAATTTTAACTGTTGTTGGGGCAAGACCTCAATTTATAAAAGCCTCTTCTGTATCTCGCGCAATTAATAAATCTCAATATTTTGAGGAGGTAGTGGTTCATACTGGCCAGCACTTTGACAATAATATGTCATCAATATTTTTTGAAGAACTTTCAATTACTGCGCCTGACTACAACTTAGGCATTGCAGGTGGAAGTCATGGTTTGATGACAGGAAGGCAGCTTGAGGCAATAGAAAAAGTTTTAATAGATGAGCAGCCAAATTATGTATTGGTATACGGTGATACAAATTCTACGCTAGCTGGAGCTCTAGCAGCGGCAAAAATGAACATACCTTTAGTTCATGTTGAGGCTGGTCTTCGAAGTTTTAACAGGAACATGCCAGAGGAAATTAATAGAATCTTAACAGATCATGCTGCAAATATATTATTTACACCAACTGAAATAGCATCATCTAATTTGCTCAAAGAAGGAATATCCAAAGATAAAATTATTAATGTTGGTGATGTTATGTATGATGCCTCCTTGTTTTTTAACAAAGAAGCTCGCAAGCCATCTTTTATTGATGATCTTGGAGAAGATTTTGATAAATTTATTCTTGCAACAGTGCATCGGGCAGAGAATACCGACAATCCAGACAGACTAAGAAAAATATTCAAGGGACTATCAACATCTCCTTTACCTGTCATTATGCCGCTACATCCGAGAACTAAATCTTGTTTAGTTGAGTTTGATATAGAGCTGAGTAGCAATATACATCTGCTAGATCCTGTTGGGTATCTAGAAATGATTTGGTTAGAAAGTAACTGTCATATTGTTTGTACAGATTCTGGAGGCGTACAAAAAGAAGCTTACTTCTTTCATAAACCATGCGTAACAATGAGAGACGAGACGGAGTGGGTTGAGCTTGTTGATTCTGGTTGGAATATTTTAGTTGGTTGTGATGACGAGGCTATAAAAAATGGAATTTCTAATTTTGATCTTCCAAATAGCTATGGTGAGCTTTATGGTCATGGCAATTCTGCTGATTTAATTATCGATGAATTGGTTGATAGAAGTTAAGTTTTTTTACTAACAAAGATAAAATCTATTAAACCCACTAAGATAGTCTTCAGTATTTACTGCTTTAATTAATAAAAATTTTGTTAAAAAATCATCTCAGGTATTAAATTGCCCCGAGTCATTACAAAAAATTCAAATCAACCACATATCTCTAAAATCAACGACTCGGAAAAGGTATCTTATCAAGTATCAGGAGGAGACTATACCGATATTCAAACTGTAACAGAAAGTTTGTAACCATCTAACAATAACTATCATTCCGTAATATAACTCACTAACAATCATTGATATAGAAATATTTTTAAATATCGTAATTTCATTGTAAAATTCAGACTATTTTTAATGCATCATTGGATTTTTAAATGAAAATTGCCCTACTAGGAGACATAGCCCCATTTGGAAGGTACTGCCTTCATAAAGACAAAAAATTATTAGCTCATTTTGATAAGGTGAAAAATTATCTTTCTTCATTTGATATTGTAGTTGGTAATTTGGAGGCACCTTTTGTTATCAACGAACGCCCAATAGGAGGCAAATCTGCGACGGTAAGCGCCCATCCTGATAATATTGAGTTACTAAAATATATTGGCCTGACGCATCTAAATTTAGCAAATAACCATATTGGTGATTTTGGAATACAGGGTTATGAAAGAACAATAGCTTTATTAGAAGACAATGGCTTAGATTGGTTTGGAGTCAATGAAAAACATGTTTATATTAATACTAATGGAGAGAAAATCGCTCTTTTGGGTTTTTGCTCTTACAATACAAACCCTTCTCCGATTAAAAGCTATACAAATAAAGGGCTTAATTATTTAGATGCTTCAAACGTCCATCAAAAGATGAAAGAAAATTCAAATAGGGGTTATTTCAATATTTTAGCAATTCACTCAGGTCAAGAGCATGTTCATATGCCGAGTTCTGAAGATGTAAAATTTGCAAATCTATTGGCGAATGACTTTAATTATGTCTATTATGGCCATCACCCTCATGTAATACAGGGTTATGAAAATATTAAGCACTCTGCAATATTTTACAGCTTAGGAAATTTTATCTTCGATGACGTTTACACCCCTCGAGACCCTCATAAGCCACTTATAACTCTTTCTGAGGCAAATAAAACTGGACTAATTGGAGAGGTTGAAATAAAAGAAGGGGTCCTAGTAAACACTAATGCCACTCGAGTTTATATGGGGTTAGACAGGATGTTAGTTGGTGATGAGGTTAGTTTAGAAGATCAAGCTGGTTATAATGCATATCTTTCTAATGCTGGCTCTTCAAACTATAATGAGAAAAGACAAACTGCAATATCAGAATATATTAATAAGCGTCGAGAAATGAGAAACTTAAAATGGTTCTTAAATAGATTAAATTTTAACTCAGTGGGTATCCTGCTTAAAGCAAGAAAAAA
>Ga0206130_10005097_pt1 | contig 15765 bp, 10 predicted proteins | sample Helgoland_Spring_9_FD_148637 | JGI IMG/M metagenome (GOLD analysis project Ga0206130, IMG submission 148637) | Pelagic subsurface seawater microbial communities from Kabeltonne, Helgoland, North Sea - Helgoland_Spring_Bloom_20160512_1 | ecosystem: Environmental > Aquatic > Marine > Epipelagic ... | reverse complement strand
ATCAAAGCTCTATATTTCATCACCCGGTAAATATCGCTTCAACACAGGAGGAACTGGTCGTACATCTATCTGGGTAAACGGAAATGAAGTACTTTACAGAAACACCAAACAAGATAAATCAACCGGTATCAATCTAGACTTTGAATTATCTGCCGGGATCCATGATTTGGAAATCCTTCACGAAGAACCGACATCTCATTCAATGAGATTTTACGCGAGGCTTCAAAAACTGAACGGTAAACATTGGATGCTTACAGGAAAAAGTTTGGAAGGAAATGTCCCCAAAGTTATCCGTGCCGCCCAAGAGGCAAAGGTTATTCGTAAATGGATAGATGGGTTACCCCCTAGAACCTTACTCTTTCTTTTGCCCAATAAGGTTTTGCTGGCCTATGATTCCGCCAGTGGGAAAATCATCAAAGGATGGGAATCTGCTTTCCTCAATCAAACTCCTTCCCTTGATAGTCGTAGTCAAAAACAATCAGAAATCAAAGGCACGGAATTGTCTGGTGTCGCAAAAACCATACTGGAAGGAAAACAATTTAATCTGCTCCATTATGAGACCATTGGTGATTCCGTAAAAATTGCCACTCTGGTGGATGGGAAACAGAAGCACTTCCAGATCAGCCCGGAAGGTAAAAACTCCTACAAGCTCACCTTCTAATCCAGAAATCCAAAATAAGTATATGAAACGGTTTCCTCTTTTCTTTTTGATTTTAACTTTCTCGATTTTACATGCCCAGGTACCCGCCGGTTATAAAGTACAATCAGTTCCCCTACCCCGTGGTTCAATTTCTGTCCTAGGATTATGTCATAAACCAGACGGCACCTTGGCAATATGTACTTGGGAAGGTGAAGTTTGGGAAAGAAAAAGCAAAGTATGGACCAAGTTTGCAGAAAACCTCATGGAACCAAATGGCATCTATTATGACATAAAAGAAGACGCCTATTATGTCGCCCAAAAACCGGAACTCACCAAGCTTATTGACTTGGATAAAGATGGGGTTTGCGATCGCTATGAGTGTGTTACTGATGGATTTGGCATATCCGGTGAATATCATGAATATCATTTCGGTCCGGTTGTAGATTCACTGGGTAGAAAATATGCATCTTTAAATTTAGGAGCACGGGGAGAATTTACGGTACCAGACGGAAAACCATTTGGCAAAGGAGGCGGTAATATGTCCTACAATGCACCTTGGCGGGGCTGGGTTTACCGTTCCGACCGCAAGGGGCATTTTCAGCCCCTAGCTAGCGGATTCCGTTCCCCATGCGGAATTGGCATGAGCCCCGATGATGAGCTTTTCATCACAGACAACCAGGGAGACTGGGTAGCGGACTGTGCTCTTTACCATGTTCGAGAGGGAAATTTTTACGGACATCCAGCGTCCCTCCCGGCGCGTCCCGATTTCACCAAGGATAAAGTACTGTCTCTCACAGCTCAGGACTTTGAAAAAATTCGGACACCCCCAGCAGTTTGGTTAGTTCGCGAGGAAATTGCCAATTCCCCAGGTAGTCCAATTTGGGATACAACCCAAGGAAAATTCGGGCCTTTTGAAGGGCAAATATTTGTAGGAGACCAGAGGCAGTCCAATTATTTCCGCTGTGGAGTGGAGAAAGTAAACGGCGAGTACCAGGGATGGTGCGTAGATTTTCTACGCGGTTTGGAAAGCGGACCGGTCAAAATGTCTTTCGATCCACTGGGCCGCCTATGGTCTGCCCAGGTGGGAAGAGGGTGGTTTAGTAAAGGGGGCAAGCGCACCGCTATTCAATATGTTGAATGGGATAAGCAAACCACCCCTTTTGCTATCAAGTCTGCAAGTTTAACCAAGACTGGTTTCTCTGTTCGCTTTACCGAAAGAATTGGTAAAAAGATGACCCCAAAGGTTTCAAGTTGGGGGTATCATTACTACAGTACCTATGGATCCCCCCCAGTTGATCAACAGGAGCTAAAGGTGAGTAATTATCAACTTTCTAAAGACCGGAAAACAGTTACCTTTGATGTCCCTTTGAGCCAAAAGAAAATCTACGCCATTACTTTTACCGAGCAAAGAAACACTGAAGCCGAAATGCTGGATTTTGATACCATCTACTACACGCTCAACCAAACTCGACCCGTTCGTGAACCCCGACCAGGAAGAAATGTTGGATGGTCGCTTACCGGATCGAGTTGGAACAGAAATGATAAGAATCGCCCATTACCCCCGGTGGTTTCTCCCCTGCCCTTGGAAAAATGCACCCTGCCCGCTCCGAGGAACGCCACAGTTCTGAATGCCTCCAAATGGAACAATCCAAATTGGGAGTTTAACAAGCAAGGAACCATGCCCCGTGGGAAAGGGAATAATTCAACTGTTAACGCTTACGGAGATGCACGAATCCATTTGGAATTTCGTTTCGACCCATCCGATAATCCGGACTGGAAAGGACAATTATATGGAAATTCGGGAATCTTTCTTATGTCCGGCTACGAAATGCAAGTGGTCAATAGTTTCCAAAATCCTACTTTTGCAGACGGTACATGTGGATCCATTTATGGCCAGCACCCACCACGGGTAAATTCTTCCCGTAAACCGGGAGAATGGCAATCTTTTGACATTCTGATGAAAGCACCTGTTTTTTCCCCACAGGGAAAAGTCGAGGCCCCCCTTCGGGTAACTGCATTTCATAACGGTGTCCTTATCCATAATGATGTATGGGTGTACGGAGAAGTTGGCGGGCCCTATAAAAAACATGGGAAAAGACCTCTGCTGATCCAGGATCACAAAGGCACCGGTGTTTCCTTTCGTAATCTCTGGATTGTAGAAGATTTTCCATATGAACGGAACTTGGCTAATTTCCGTAATATCTTTCCGGCTGGAACAGCTTCATCAATTTAAAATCATTCAGCCACTTAGTTAGGATTGCGCTAAATATGTAAATTTGTATTAAAGCAGAATGAAACCTCTCATTTCTGCCCTCCTCACAAAGACTAAATTTTTCTGCTTTGTGCTTTTTACAGCGCAGTTCGGCACCCTATCTGTCCAAGCTAAGCATCATCCAACCGGGGATAGGAAAAGCATTCTTTTCATCGCTGGTGATACCAAACACCGTCACGGGTTCCACGAATACAAAGCAGGATCAATTTTACTGGCAAATGCGTTGAATAAAAGTGGGCTTCCCGTAAATGCCAAGGTCCATTGGTACGGTTGGCCGGAAGATGAGTCTATCTTTAATGATGTAGATGCCTGCATCATTTACGCGGATGGTGGAGGTGAATTCGGAGAAAAATATGCCTTCCTCGATCAAAAGATTAAAAAGGGAATGGGCATCATGTTCATGCACTATGGTGTACATCCCACCAAAGAAGTGGCTGAAAATTATTACCATGCATGGATTGGGGGATATTATGATGATGATTTCTCGGTGAACCCCTCATGGGTTGCTGATATCAAGCCAAGAAAAAACCACCCCGTTGGTCGGGGTGTTGGCTCACTCACAGCCTACGATGAATTTTACTGGAACCTGAATTTTCCAGACAGCAAAAAATGTAAACACTGTTATCCCCTCGCCACTGCTATTCCCACAGAAAAAAATATAATTCGGTATGGCAGCTCGAAGTTTTGGAACAAACAGGCGGAACAAAAACTGGGTAGCCCTCAAGCCTTACTATGGTGCTCGGACCCTACTCAGGGAGCCAGAGGTGCAGGGTTTGTAGGTGGACACTACCACCGAAATTGGGCAATCAACGACTACAGGAAATTAATTCTTAATACCATCGCCTGGGTTGCCCGGGTTGAGGTTCCCGAAGAAGGAGTCCCTTCCTCAAATGTGACCAAGGCCATGCTCAATAAAAACCTCAACCGCCCTGATTATCCTGAGGAAATTGAATTACCCACACCCGATCTTTTAGTCCAGGAACCTGGGAAAAAACCGGCACTTGCACCCAATGGAAGAATGCCCCCACGGACACCCAAAAAGCCAAAGAAAAAATAACCCTTCCTGCTACATCTCATATGAAATTCCTTTCCATCTGTCTAGTAATTGGCGGCTTAGGTACTGGTATTATTTTTTCAGCACCTCCTAAAAAGTCAGCAATGTCATGGCCCCCAGTGGTCAAAACTAATCATGTCGGTGTTGATAAATTTTTAACCAGTTCAGATTTGGAAGTCACCTTATGGGCCAAGAGCCCAAAGTTTTATAACCCCACGAATATGTCAATTGACCCGCAGGGAAGAATATGGGTTACCGAAGGCGTAAATTATCGCGAAAAACTTGGAATTCGCAGAAATGCTGGTGACCGGATTATGGTCCTGATCGATTCGAACAAGGATGGCACCGCCGACCAGTCCAAAGTATTCCTCCAGGATCCCTACCTGGAATCTCCCCTTGGAATTGCAGTATTTGATAATCAAATTGTTATCTCCCAGCCCCCAGATATTGTGATTTTCACGGATGTAAACCGGGATCTAAAGTTTGACCCCAAAGTCGATAAAAAAGAAATTCTACTCACTGGCTTTAATGGTCGCCAGCATGACCACTCCCTTCACTCCGTAACCTCAGGACCCGATGGAAATTGGTATTTTAATAGTGGGAATTGTGGGGCAATTTTTACTGATAACTCTGGGATGACCTTTCGTATGAATTCCAATTATCGTGGAGGTGCCAGTGAGAGATATTTCTACACCCCCACCCATGAACTTAAAGGTGCCAAAAGCGATGATGGCTATGTTTGGAGTTCGGGTTTCAGTGTGCGAATGAATCCAAGTGGTACCCACGCGGAAATTATCGGACACGGCTACCGTAACAGTTACGAGCAGGTCATAAATTCGCTGGGCGATATGTATCAAAGCGATAACGATGATTATTCGAGCTGCCGGAATTCCTATGTCTTGGAATTTGGATCTGCCGGGTATTACTCCCTGGATGGACAACATAAATGGCAGGCAGACAAACGCCCCGGGCAACCTATCCAGCGGGCTCATTGGAGGCAGGATGACCCGGGCACATTTGATGCTGGTGATGTCTATGGTTCAGGCGGACCAACCGGTGTCACTTTCTATGAGAATGGAGCACTGGGAAAAGAGTGGATTGGTACCTACCTTTCCGGCGAAGCTTCCCGAAACACCGTATTTGGATACAAACCCAAGCCCAAAGGTGCAACCTATTCCATGAATCGTTTTAATTTCCTGACCACCCGGAGCTTGTCATCCGGTATAAGCGAAGAAGAGCGGGATGAGCGGGTACATTTTCGTCCCTCTGATGTTTCAATTGGCCCGGACGGTGCGGTTTATGTTGCAGATTGGTATGATCCCGGATCCGGAGGTCACGCCACCCGCGATGAATCCTCCTCCGGTGCCATTTACCGGATTGCTCCTAAAGATTTTCAATCCGTCACCCCGATATTAAACCTATCTACAATATCAGGTCAGGTGGATGCCCTGCTCAGCCCAAATCCGAATGTCAGATTCCTTGGCTTTGAGGCATTGCAACAAACCGGGGCAAAAGCCTACTCGAATGTAGCCAAATTACTGGACCACAATAACCAGTACATCGCCGCACGGGCGATTTGGTTGCTCCCACATCTCGGGGATGCTGGGGTCAGAAAAGTTAAGGAACTCCTAGAGTCAAAAAATTCTGTTTACAGACTCGTGGCATACCGGAGCTTATGCCGGACTGGCGGCAAACTTTTCCCCCATGCCCTGAAGATGGCAAAAGATCCCAGTCCAGGGGTTCGAAGAGATGTGGCTCTATCCATGAGGGCATATCCCGCCAAACTTGCCAATCCTGTCCTGGCAGAGGTGGCTAAGAAGTATAATGGGGTCGATAAAAACTATGTCGAATCCATTGGGCTTGGTGCTGCAGGCAAAGAAGCCCCGGTATGGAAACACTTACGCGATGCACTCGATATGAAAAGTGCCGAAAAGTGGAATAAATCATTTGAACGGATTACTTGGCGCCTTGGAACCAGCGAGGCTATTCCTGACCTTATTGTGAGAGTAAAAAGCAAAAAGCTTTCCATTGAGGACAGACTCTTCGCTGTAGAATCCATTGCCTTCATCAACCACCCCCATGCCCCCGATGCTCTCTTCGCTTTGGGTAAGAGTCAGACAGAATCAAGAATCAAACAGGCCATCACTCAATGGATTTTAAGGCGGAGCCTTACGGCATGGAACCAATACGATTTAAAAAACCGGCTTAAAAGCTCTGGAATCTACGATCCAGAAAGTACCGAGCTTTTATCAATCAGCACCCCGGAACCAAGCGAGAAAACAAAACTAAAAGTTGGAGATATAGCCAAGCTACACGGTGACCCACACAAAGGAAAGACCACCATCATGCGCTGCACCATGTGCCATGAAGTAAACGGACTTGGAGCCAATTATGGGCCAAGATTAGAGGGCTGGGCTGCTAAACAATCAACCAGTGCGATTATTCATGCCATCATTAATCCATCTCAAGGCATTGCCCATGGTTTTCAAGGTACAGAGTATATTCTCAAAGACGGAGGCGTCATTCATGGAATTACCGAATCTCGCGGTGATCCCGCTATCGTGCTTACCCAAGGCGGACTCACTCAAATGATCCCCCAATCCAAAGTAAAAAGCTCAAAGAGAATGAAACGTTCCCTTATGCTCTCGGCGGAACAATTGGCCCTTACCTCTCAGGATGTGGCTGACATTGTTGCCTACATGAAAGGCTGGGAGTAGAATTTACTTTTAAGTAGGCAAATGTTTCCTCTTTTGGAGTATTCCATGTAAATGTACCCAAAAGAAAAAGAAAAGCATGACAAGTTTCTTCAATTGTATGTTGAAACGGAAAGTTCTTTACGGGGATTTGTGCGTTCACTTGTGCCCACATTAGAAGATGCCAAAGAAGTCATGCAGGGAACGGCTGCAGTGCTTTGGCGAAAGTTTGAACAGTTGGATTCCCCCGAAAACTTCAGACCCTGGGCATTTGGCGTGGCCAGGCTTGAAGCCCTCTCATACCGGCGCGATAAGGCAAGAGATCGCCATGTCTTTAGTGAAGAACTTGTTCTCCAGTTGGCAAATGAGGCAGAAAATGAAGCAAAGCTATTCGATTTGGAAGAAAAGGCCTTGGAAAAATGCATCCGTAAATTACCTGAAAAAACCCGGGTTCTTCTTCAGGAAGCATATTATACCAGTAACAGAATTGATCAGATAGCCAAAAGATCCGGTCGTACGCCTATGTCTTTATACAAGGCATTGCATCGTATTCGTATAGCATTGGCAGACTGTATTCAAAAAGATCTAAAAAAACAGGAAGGGTTTGTATGAAGTCATCCAAAGAAGACCTGGAACTTATCAGGCTCTACCTTGACACTCAGGCAACCGCGAAAGAAGTTGCATTGTTGGAGCAAAAAATGCAAGAAAACCTGCAACTAAGAAGAGATTTCCTGGCCTACACAAGAATAGATGCCGCCCTGCCCTACTCCATTACTCTTCCCCAAGGAGAGACCAAAGTACCTACCCTCTTTTCTTATTGGCCAGTTGGGGTATCGGTCGCTGCGATCTTACTCCTTCTTTTTGCCTTAAATAGTAAATTTTCAAACTCAACCAACAAATCGGTCCCCTTCCCAACTATTGCTCACTTTGAGAAACTGGAAAATTGTAGATGGATGCACCCCAGAGATGCCCCAGCCCAGGGAAATTCTCTTTTTGTAAATGACCGCATCGAACTTTCCTCAGGAACCGCTCATATTCATTTTGAAAACGGTGCCGTTTTGGAATTGATAGGTCCTTCTATCCTACAGATCGATTCGGCAAATTCCGCGTTCCTTTCAATGGGTAGAACAAACGTTGTCGCTGAAACCCCAGACTCACAGGGATTTACCCTCACCACCCCAAGTTCGGCTTTTGTGGATTTGGGTACCGCCTTTACCGCTGCTGTCGCTCCGGATGGATTAAGTCACTTGGATGTCACTCAGGGAAAAGTGAATGTTATTGTGGAAGAAGACCATGACCACTACCTCATAGAAGCGGGAGAAGCCATATTTGTAGAACCGGGAAAACGAAAAGTTCTGGCGAAAATTGAGTCTGGAACTGAATCAAAAGCCTTTACCTTCCCCACCATTCCGCCCCCAAGCCGAAATGATTACGCTGATGCCTCAAAAGGAATGGCAAGAGTTTCAGTGCCTACGGGCAAGCTTCTTCAAAGACCTAACTGGGAAGTCAACCCTCTCTCTCTATTAGATGGAAAAGGCCAGTCTGTGCCCGATTCCCCAAAAGAATCAGTCTTTTTAGAAAAGGAAGACGGTACTTATGGAAACTTACTCATTGATTTGGGTAAAGAAATAGGAATCGAACGGGTAAACTCCTATTCTTGGCACCAACACCCAAAAGTAAAAGGTCATAAAAACCGAGCCAGGCAAGTTTTTACCCTCTATGGATTTAAGGACAAAAAACTCCCCAATTCAGATCTTCCCGCAAGCGAATCAGGATGGAACAGGATAGCTCGCGTAAATAGCGACCATTTTTTTGATGTCCATAAAGACATCGATCGACCCGCCCAACAAGCCTGTTCGATTTTTGCCTCGAAAGGAAAAATTGGTTTTTTTCGCTATCTTTTAATCGAAGTCCACGGTCCCACCTTCTTTGGTGAAATTGATGTGTTCGGGGGCTAAATAAATCCGTAATCAACATCATCCGAGCAAAATGGATTAACTGCAGGCAGTCCTTCAATTAATAATCTTAAAAAAAAGCGTAAATATTTTCATGTTATTGTTGTAATAAACATAGTATGGGTCATGACGATAAAGCTACCACGCACTTTTTCTTAGCCCTCTTGTTAAAAGTGTTTATCTATCTACGATCATATTTCCAATTTGTTTTTGATTCGGTGCCAGCTGCCGTCATTACTGTTGGGCAGAAAAGTAGGTACTAGAAACCTAGTGTAAACTTATTTTAATTTGGTTTAGTTTTCCATCAGGGAAGGCAAAAAGTAGTAAAACCTAAGACTCCTTTTTTAAAAAGTACTTTCAGACTTTTACCTGTTTATAAAAACAGATTCTTACACAATTCAGAAACTTGGTTGTAAGGTAATAATTACTTACATGGAATAAAATGTATTTTATTCAGAACAATACGATCCCAGTGCCCAGGCCCAAGACCTGAAAATTATCAACGAGTGAGATGAAACTTACCAAGGTAAGGATATAAAAATCTAGATACTTACCTTCACCGTGAGTGCATTCAGAAATAAGATAAGTAGGATTTCTGTCTACTACGCTTACCGAATCAATCGAACATAAAAGCCAGGGTGCTCAAAAATAAGCGTAAAAACATTGTTTTCTTAGCCTATAATTATACTTTTCCTCAAGTCGGAATTGTCAGTAAATATTTATCTGCTAAAGACACAATATATCCAATGAAAAATAAATTTAGTTTGAGTTGCAGTTTTCTTCTACTCGCTCTCATATGTGGTGCTTAGTGGTATCCCGAAATAACCCACAAAAATCTTACATAAAGGCACTTAAGTAAGGTTCAGCACTTTGGTTGCAGCATAGTGTTGCTCGACAGGTTGTTTCATAAATATGAACCAGGTACCGATTACTCCATTGTACCTTTCATCATCATAACTCAGTATGAGTATGAAAATTGCGATGAAAATAAAAATAGGTTCACTCTCTCTTGTATTTGTAATGCTTGGCATCTGCGCAATTGCCAAAAATTCGTTGGCTCCCTTAGAGGCTGAAAAGATTGCTCAGACGGTGGAAGAGCTGTGGGCTGGATACGACCCACGGGCTGAACCCTTGGATGTGGAAATCATCCGGGAGTGGGATGAAGTATACGAAGGAAAGCAGATCACAGTGAAAATGCTTACCTTTACTGTGGGTACCTTCAAAAATCAGGTAAGTCGGATTTCCGCCTACTATGCTTACCCTATGGGCATGAAAGAAAAAGTTCCCGGGCTTGTGCAAGTGCATGGCGGAGGGCAGCGGGCAAATAAACACATGGTGGTTGTGGATGCTGCCAATGGGTATGCCAGTATTTCCCTGAATTGGGGAGGCCGTGAATTGGAGGATCAAAAAGCAGGAGAACCAGGGACGGACTGGGGGACTATTGACCCGACCCAAAAGCATGTCAGTCATTATTTTCGCCTCACACCCGACGAAAAAACCGCTGAATCAGCCTACAGTCCAAGAAACAACAATTGGTTTATCCTTACATTGGCCACGCGCAGGGGACTAACCTTCCTCGAACAACAATCCAATGTGGATGCCAGAGAACTGGGAGTCTACGGGCACTCCATGGGTGGAACCATTACCGGGCAGGTCGCCGGGCTCGACTCCCGCATCAAGGCTTCAGTGCCCTCCTGCGGGGGGCAGGGCATCACCCAGGCAGAAAACTTTGCCCGTCCAGGAGCATCCTCCGACCGACGGGTGGGCGACGAGCTGTACTCCACAACTATTGATGCCACCGCATCCCTGAAAAATTTAAAATACCCAATCCTTGGGCAAACGCCGCAAAATGATTTCAACTGTATCTTTGATGACCTGAACCATAACTGGAGGGCCATCCCTGATCCCTCTCTGGTGCACTTCAGTATTTCTCCGCACCTTAACCACCGTCACATCCCGGAATCCGCATTTGCCCGCTATCGATTCTTCGATGTGTTTCTCAAAGGAGATGGCACTTTTCCGAAGAGACCGGAATTGTCGGTAAACCTACAAACTTTCAATGGCATACCCATTGCCACAGTTACCCCGCAAGATGTGGAACAGGTAAAAAAGGTACAGATTTACTACAGCATTAATCCGCATTCCCTGACCCGTTTTTGGAGGCGTGCAGCGACTGCCAAGCACGGGAGTCAATGGGTTGCACATCTACCCATATTGAGCACCGATATGCCTCTCTTTGTCATGGCCAATGTGGAGTACCCCCTACCCCGCCCGTTGATAGGATCTCGGTATACCGGGAACTCCCCAGACAATTTCCTGGTCAGCACCTGGGAAGAAACCATCGATCCTCCCGCACTAAAAAAAGCTGGCGTTCAGGCAATCGATCGACCCGACCGGATGATCGAGCAAAGCTTTGAGGACTGGGGGGACTGGTATCAAATCGGTTGGAGTAATAACCAGCACGCCGTGGCTGGCACCCGAAAACTTACCGACCCCAAATGGCGCGGGCCCGATGGAGCAACCCTGAGCATAGAGGTAAAAGAACCGCAGGGAGGTAATTTCCTTATGGCCTTTGATGTAAACAACTGGAGTGCCTATCCCGGCTTGACCAAGAGCGGATACTACTGCGTAAAACCACTCGCCAAGACAGAGGACTGGCAGACCGTCACCATCCATCTTTCCGATTTTGAACCAAGAACCGAGGGAATTCCGGATCGTCCTGAAAGTTGGCAGGGAATCACCGAGTTGCAAATTGTGGCAGGCTTGCACAGGCTTCCAGGAGAAGAGAAAACCATTCTCAGCGGAGGCACCTGGCCCGGCAAGCGTGAGCTTCGTAACCTGCGATGGGTGGGTGGTGATTACAGCTCCCCCCTAGTTTACCCCGGTGGTAAATTATCGGTCGAAGAATTTCAGAAGATTTTTCAGGCAGATATCGATAAATCCATTGAGTTCGAAAAGCGGGATGCAAACCGATAAATCACTGTACTAAAAAAACAATGATTAGAGGACACATAATAGGGAGCTTATTTTTCATAGCGGTTGGGATCGTTCTCCAAACATTCGGAATTGTTTCCGGTGCCACTAAAATGTTCACTCCGCAGCAGATCGGGTGGCAAAGTTTTCCGCTCAAGCCAGACAAGACTTTGGAGTACAAAACCATAACTGGAAAAGATGGGCTTCCGTATGATTTAAAACTTCAGGTTTTTCTGCCGGAAGGCTGGCAAGCAGAGGACAAGCGACCCGCGGCAATATTTTTCCACGGAGGTGGATGGCGTGGCGGTGGGCCGGATCATTATTATCCACAGAGTCGCTATGTTGCCCTGCGTGGGATGGTGGCCATTTCGGTGGAATACCGCACGATCAACCGCTTTGGCACCTCGCCCAGGGAATGCGTAAAGGATGGCAAATCCGCCATGCGCTGGGTTAAGGCTCATGGGAGTGAACTTGGAATCGATCCCGAGCGGATCGTGGCAGGTGGAGGGTCGGCTGGGGGCCATATTGCGGCAGCAATGGCACTGATCAACTCATTTAATGAAGCAGGAGAAGACACCTCTGTAAGCTGCATCCCCAAAGCGCTACTCCTCTTTAATCCCGTCTTTGACAATAGCCCCGACGGATTTGGGCACAACCTGGTAACGCCCTACTGGAAAAAGATTTCACCAATTGAGCACATCAACGATCAAACCCCTCCGACCCTGGTTCTCCTGGGAACCGAGGACACTTACATACCGGTAGAGACTGCCAAACATTTTGACCGGCAAATGAAAGAAAAGGGGCGTCGCTGTGATCTACACATCTATGAAGGGGCCAAGCATGGCTGGTACAACCTCTGGGTTAGTCGCGAGGCCATGGCCGAAAGCCTCATCCGTATGGATCGTTTTTTATGCTCACTGGGCTATCTCGAAGGAGAGCCTATTCTCGAACTTAAAAATTAATGATGTAACCGAAACGAAGTTAACCAAACGAGAGTCTGAAACTTTAAAATAATCTACTACAAATATGATCTACCATAAACTTTTCCCATTGATTGGCCTTGGGTTCGTATTAGTCGCATCTGCTTTTGCAAAGCAGACGGCACCAGATAATGCACCTACCCAACCCAATTTTCTTTTGCTCTATGCGGATGACCAACGCAACCATACCCTGGGTTGTGCGGGGCATCCGATTGTTAAAACTCCTAACATTGACCGCTTGGCCAACCATGGTGTGCGGTTTAAAAATGCATATGTAAGCACTTCAACCTGCTGGGTGGGGCGTGCGAGCTTGTTCACCGGTTGCTATGAGCGCAAACATCTCTACAAAGTTTCCCCTGGTGCGTTAAACCAAACTCTGTGTAACTCCTCCTACTTTGCCGTTCTTAAGAGGGCGGGATATCGAACGGGACACCTGGGCAAGGAACATGTTGCCGTTCCCCGTGAATCTGCGAGTGCGATGTGGGATGTGCGGCGGAAAATCGGACGCTCTCCATTTTTCAAGAATCAGCCAGACGGAACGAAGCGCCACGAAACCCAGATCCTCGGCGATTGGGGCATCAACTTCCTTAGTGAACAACCAAAAGATAAACCCTTCTGCTTACAGATTAGCTTCAATGCCACTCATGCAGAAGATAATGACAGGCGCCCGGGCATCGGTCATTTTCCATGGCCCGAAGTTACTGAGGGGATGTATGAAGACCAGAAGATACCTCTTCCAGTACTCAACGACCCGGCGATCTACGAAACTCAGCCTGATTTCCTTAAAAAATCGCTCAACCGGCAGCGCTACTTTTGGCGCTGGGATACTCCCGAGAAATACCAAACGAACATGCGTGCCTACTTTCGTATGATCAGTGGGATTGATCATGTAGTCGGTCGTCTGGTGACTGAACTGAAAAAGCAGGGACTTGCGGAGAATACCGTGATTATCTACACCGCCGACAATGGCTACTACCTTGGCGACCGTGGATTTGCGGGAAAGTGGACACATTACCAAGAATCCCTAAGGGTTCCTTTGATCATCTACGATCCACGACTACCCAATCCTCAACGTGGCCAGGTGGTTCCCGAAATGGCTCTCAACAGTGACCTCGCATCCACCCTGATCGAACTGGCTGGCTTACCCCTACCACAAGCTCATACGGGGCGTAGCCTCGCCCCACTTATTCGGGGAAAGCAGGTTGCGGATTGGCGCGAAGACTTCCTTTGTGAGTTCTTAGCCGTACCCATAACCATTCCCCTTTGGGAAGGAGTGCATGGCGAGAGCTTGACCTATGCTCGCTACTTTGTGGATGGTCCCAATGAGCCACCTTATGAATTTCTTCATGACTTAAAAAAGGACCCTCAGCAGTTGATTAACCTGGCTTCGAAAAGTAGTGCAAGCTCTCTACTCAATCGCATGCGTAATCGTTGTGATCAACTCGTCGCCAACGCAGGTCCATCGATGAAAGATGTTTTTAAAATTCACATAAAGCCGCCCAAGAAGAGTAAGAAATAAATCTTCTAATTTATGAGAATAATTATCTCTCTTTTTCTTGCATGCTCCCTCTTAGGTAAACTGGGGTCCGAAGAAATTGATAAACCTAATGTTTTACTGATCGCAGTAGATGACTTGAATGACTGGATCGGTTGCCTCGAGGGTCACCCTCAAAGCTTTACTCCGAACATCGATCACCTTGCTGACCGAGGAATGCTTTTTAGTAACGCCCATTGTCAGGGCACCATTTGCAATCCTTCCCGCATCAGCCTGCTTTGGGGCAGACGGCCCTCCTCAACCGGTTTTTACGACAATCATTATTCTGTTTCAAAGGAACCAGTGTTTCTAAAACAACATGTTAATCTGCCCACCCACTTTGCCGCCAATGGATACAAAACCTTAAGTTCCGGAAAAATTTTTCATACGGGTGGTTATTTTCAAGTACAGGGGCCCCTTGCCGGGCAGTGGCGCCAAGGGCTCGATCAAAAAGTTCATCATAAGCCCAAGGGATGGCACCGCACCTGGGATTTCGGGCCTCAGGATTATGACGAATCAAAATTTACCGATCATATTACTGCAACCTGGGTTGCCGATCAGCTTGGTAAAGACTTCCACAAACCCTTTTTTATGGCCTGCGGGTTTTATCGTCCACATGTACCGTTTTTTCCACCCCGTCGGGTTTATGAGAGTTTTAAAAATGTAGAATTGCCCGAAGTTATCGAGGATGACTGGGATGATATCCCCGATGCTGCCCGCAAGGTATCGATGAGTAATCCCAAGATTCCTGTCCATGAGTGGATGAAACTGAAGAACCGTTGGCAACTGGCGGTGCATGCCTACCTTGCCTCCGTCCGGTGGACCGATGAACAAATCGGTCGGGTACTGGATGCGTTAGATCAGGGCCCTCATGCCAAAAACACCATTATAGTCCTCTTCTCCGACCATGGCTATCACCTTGGGGAAAAACAGCGATGGTCCAAATTTTCATTATGGGAACGAACCACCCGGGTTCCCCTGATCATTAGCGTGCCCAATGGTACAAAGGGCAGAAGCGAACAACCGGTCGAATTATTGAGTATTTATCCCACCTTGATCGACCTTTGCGAAATGAGTAAAAACCCAAAGCTTGAAGGTGTGAGCCTTCAGCCCTTGCTTAAAAACCCGGAGGCAAAGTGGAATCATGTCGCTATATCAACGCTGGGGCAGAACAACCATGCCGTCCGAGACCGGCGTTGGCGCTACATCCGCTACGCAGACGGTAGTGAGGAACTCTACGATCATCAAAAAGATTCAAATGAATGGGAAAATTTAGCCAAAGGAAAAGTCGACTCCATTCATCAAAAGGTGATAAACCGCTTAAAAAGACACCTACCCAAAAGCAATGCCCCACAACGTGGAGGTTAACTTTCATTTTTCCCACAATAGCATCACTCTTTTTAAACAAAATAAATATGACCCGAAATAAACTCTCCGTAATCTTCTGCTTTGCCCTCTTCTCCGCTTTTGCCTGCCAAGCGGAACGCGTACCTCTTTGGCCAGAAGGCAAGATTCCTAATTTTCAACCCCAGCAGATCGCAGCCACCACCAAGGAGGTCAGGCAACCTGGATTCAAACGCGAAGAGCATACCATGCCTTATTTGAAATGGTTCGATACACCGTCCGAAAAAAATGGTGCCTGTATGTTGCTCATTTCAGGGGGT
>Ga0206130_10005088_pt1 | contig 15784 bp, 8 predicted proteins | sample Helgoland_Spring_9_FD_148637 | JGI IMG/M metagenome (GOLD analysis project Ga0206130, IMG submission 148637) | Pelagic subsurface seawater microbial communities from Kabeltonne, Helgoland, North Sea - Helgoland_Spring_Bloom_20160512_1 | ecosystem: Environmental > Aquatic > Marine > Epipelagic ... | reverse complement strand
TAACCAGCAAAACATGACTAACGCTGAACGAAACATGGCGCGGTCCCTGACCACAGATAAACTAAACTATGGCACTACGACTTTGAGCAACACGCTTAAAGCGGGTCAGTACGGTCAAGATTACTATACTAATGAGAACGCTATGAGAGGCCGCAACATTGCCGAACTTTCTGCACAGCAAGGTATGCGGAACAACACGGCGATCATGGATTACACCAACGCGCTTAATCTGGCGGGTGCAGAAAACACGCTTGCAAATGATTTCCTTAACCAGAAAGTGACACAGGCGAGTGCGCCTATTGCGTTCTCGGCGGGCGGTCAAGCGCAACTAAGCAATTCCAATAGCATTAACACACTCGCAACAATGGCGGCGAACCAACAGACCCTTGCTAACCAAGGCGCAACGGGGCTGGGCCAGTGGTGGAATGATGCGTCAAGTAAGTACCAATGGTAGGTGATAGATGGCTTTTAATTTTGGCGCATTTCAACAGGGCGTTTCCAACTCAAAGAAGGAAATAGCCGCCCAGCGCAAAGACAATGCTGCGCTTTATGGCGACTTTATTAAGAGTAACCCCTCGGCAAGTGCCGCCGACAGGGAAGCCTTTGCGAATAATCTAGCGGGCAATAACAAAGGTTATCGTGCGGCATTGCCTTCAAGGTCAATGATGGAAAGCAACGTGGCTGCATACAATCAAAAGCAAGCCGCCGCTTCCGCTGCAAGGGATCGAAAAACAAAACTGCAAAACATTAAAATCGTAGGTGAGGCAAGTAACTATATGTCTGACCTTTTGCAGACGATGGATAGCGACAAAGCATTGTCGAATGTTGAGTTGGTTTTTGGTGATTTGCTGGATAAAGAAATGCTACCAGCGGTTCAATCATCAGCGGATCGCATGGGCTGGCAGAAGTACAGCAAAACCGCTGCGCCTTTGCTGCAATCGTTTGCAGCAAACCCCAACCAAGCATCTTTAGAAGCACTCAAAATGGAAGGGTATAATCCCGTTTACGGCGACAGGTTAATTGCCAGCCAACAGGGTACTCTTTCCCGTGCTAAAACAGCGGCTATTGCAAGTGCAGAAGCCGCCCACATGCAAGCGGCAATGAGTACCGATGTTTTGTCTCCGGACGCAATGCGAGTTTTAGAAAATTCTCTTTTAGCTAAACATACTGGTTTGCTTACGGAAGCCGATTTGCAGCCGTCTTTTGCAAACGGCAACAAAGAATTTGACAGGCGTTTGGGCCTCTATCAAACGGGTGAGACAAGTAAAGCCCAAGGGTTTGCCAACGAGGTTGCCCAAACTATTGCATCATCGGACAGCATCCAATTTTCTACACAAGAGGAAGCATTAAAACAGTATGATGATAAGATAGCGGCAAGTGGTGTGTTGCCAGAATTTGTGACTGACACCGCTCGGCAATCGGTTGTAGATGCTTGGAACGACAGAAACCGGACTGACCTTGATGCAATCAATCTGGCAGAGGATCAAGCGGCTCTTAAACAAACACAAGAACTCACACAGGACAGGCAAACAACCGAAGTCACGCCCGCTGACCTTCAAGGCGTTTTCTTGTCGGCTTTGGAAGATGCCACAGATAAGGGTGCGGTGACAGGTGCGAAATATGACGCCACCATTGAGGCCAATAAAGCGTTTGGTGTTTTGCGAAACACCGCGATTGATCTGAATATCGACATTAAGGACAGCGCGTTTGTCAACCAATGGGTTGCCGCCGCCAATAAGCTGCGCGAAAATCAAGGGGCATTTGAGGAAGTCGGGGTTGAATTAGATAGGTCACACTTCCTCGCGGCCCTTGATGAAATGTCGTATCTCGGCGCGACTGACGCCAACTCAATCGCAATGCGGCGGGCTTTGACCAATGTTGGATTGGCGAACTTTAGCGGCATGGATGAAGGTAAATATGCTCAATTTTCTGCGGCTGTTAATGACGAACTCGCAAAAATTGTGAAGGCTAAGACTGACATATTTAGCCGCCAAGATACAACGCTGGATCATCGGATCACTGGCGCGTCTGACACGTTGCAAGCATCAATTTCTTCGTTTGAAAGTGATGATTTAGATAATATGACCGCCAAAGCCGCCGCACTGCTAAACCCAGATATGTCGCCGCGCTCGGATGCAGGGACATTTGAAGATATAAATAAATGGGGATTAGAGGCACAATCTTATGTTGGACGCTTGGTTGGAGAAAGCCGCCGCTTGACCAATGAAGCCAACCGACTAAGGACCATTACCACACACCCACACTTTTCTTCGGATAGACCCAGAGTGGAAGCCGCATTGCTTCAAGCCGACAAGCTGGACGCGCAAGCACAGGAATACCTCACTAATAGCCAAGCGGTTGCTTCACAGGGCCGCAAGCTTAAAGAAGTACAGCGGATTTCTAATGTTACGCCAGAGCAAGTCACGGCAACAAATGCGGAGGGTCAGCCGATACTCGATCCAAGTGGTCAACCAATTCAGACTGATGCCAACACTGTTCAAACAACTGCGATTGCTCAAATCGCGGGCAACACAAATACCCAGATTACCAAAAGAAATGGTACAGCTAATGAAATGACGCCCGCTCAAATCTTTGGATACGTCTATCAACAAGCCCAGAAAACGCAGAAGGCAAACCCGCAAGCTGTGCCGATGATCACACAGTACGGCAATCCCATGCTTTATAATGGAAAGACCGCCACGGGTGAGTTGGCATTTGGCCCATACTTGGAGGCCATTGCAGCCCCAAGCGGAGCCGAGGTTTTATTACAGGGCAACCAAAATTTGATGAACACCGTGCCAAACTATGAGCCGTTTATGAGGTCGATCTACGAGGAAATGGGATTGACTTTCCCAACGGCAACTGAGGCCCGCATAATGATGGAAGGCACGACCTTTGCCGAGGACTTCAATGCTGGGATGGACGGGCTTGAAGATGCGATAAATCAAAGGTGGCAAGACTTTATGGGCCGATAATAGAGGACGATCCACAGGGTACAAATCGTTAATCTGGCAACAGGTTAAATGGAGTACCTAGCATGTCGGACGATATTAACGACTTCCTCAATATGTCTTGGGGAGCGGAGCCAGCCGCGCAAGATGATTACAGCTATGTCAATCTGTCCGGTGTGGAACTTGTTACCAACAATGACGCTATTAAAGATGTGCGGGATTACTACGCCGCTCAAGGTGAAACATTCACCGATCTATCGTCTATGTGGGACCAGTTTTATTCTGATCGCCGCTGGAACGATGTTAATACCCTGGGGGCAGTAACAAACGCCGCTGAAAATTTCATGGCTGGGGATGATAACGCCCGCCTTGGTCGCTTATCTCGCATTTGGGCCAATGCGCCTATGCGCGGATCAACGCTTGATCGGGTTTGGGATTACGGCAAGGCCGCTGTACTTGACCCCACAAACTTAATTCCTGTCGCTGGGCAACTTGGCAAGGCCAAGCAAGCTTTCGGCCTTGCACGGGCGGCGGGTAATACTCTCCAACAGTCGAGGCGGGCGGGCCGAATTGCGGGCGCAAAATCGGCGGCGAAACAAGAGGCTATCATCGGCGGTGCTGTCGGTGGCTTGCAAGATACGCTCAACCAAAGTGTCGAAGTCGATCAGGGGTTATCGGATGGATTTGATTACGGGCGTCTTGGTCGCTCTGTCGCGCTTGATGCTGGCCTGTCCGGTGTCGCTGGCGGTGCGCTTGATTATGCTGGCACATCAGCGATAGGTCGCAATATACCTGTCCTAAACAAGCTGATCGGCGGGGATTATGCTGATGACATTGCTAACTGGGAAGTGACAACAACGCTGGGTCAAACCCTGACCCAACGCCGCACCGCTATCGAAAGTGGTTTAACCAGAATTGATAACGAACTCGCCACTGATGGGGCTGATGTTGACGTTCTGACAGAGGAACGGATCGAACTTGCCGCCGAGCAAGCCAAGATAGACGCTGACCGCGCGACAGTGAATGATATGGACGCGCGGCTAGATGATCTTGCAACCCAGATGCAATCAGCGGTTAAAGAAGGTGTGGATGCAACGCCGATCCGGACTGAGTACCAAACCCTTCTAGCTGAATATAACAAAATTGTTTCGCGGCGGCGTATTAGACCCGCTGCTCTTGAAGGCCCGCCAGAAATGCAAGGGCCACCACGCCCGCCAGCGGTGCAAGGCCCGCCACCAATGCAAGGGCCGCAAATGCCGCCCGTCCAAGGACCGCCACCAATGCAGGGGCCACAAATGCCCCCCGTCCAAGGCCCGCCTCAAATGCAAGGGCCACAAATGCCCGCTGTGCAGGGTCCACCAGAATTACAGGGACCGCCTCGCCCGCCAGAAATGCAAGGGCCACCGGAAGTTCAAGGGCCACCTCGCCCGCCAGAAGTCCAAGGACCGCCAGAAGTCCAAGGCCCACCTCGCCCACCAGAGGCCCAAGGCCCACCGGAAATGCAAGGGCCACCCCGTCCGGTTCAAGGCCCGCCCGAAATGCAAGGCCCGCCCCGTGCGCCAGAGGTGCAGGGTCCACCGGAAATGCAGGGGCCAAGTCGCCCCGTGCAGGGTCCACCAGAAATGCAAGGACCGCCTCGCGCACCAGAAGTCCAAGGCCCGCCCGAAATGCAGGGTCCGAACCGTCCGGTGCAGGGACCGCCAGAAATGCAAGGCCCGCCCGAAATGCAGGGGCCACCCGTTCCAGAAGGTGATGGGTCGGTAGAATACAGGGCGTCTAGCGCGAAGGTAAATGATCAGCTTGAACAGCTTATCATGTCAAATTCTGACGTAATAACCCGCCAGCAAATCAATGAAATGGCGGCGGCAAACAAACTGTCTCTAACGTCTGGTCGCAAGATCGGCGGGACTGCGCTCAAACAAATCAAAAGGTTTGTTGATGATGCCCGCGCGTCTGCCGAAGTCGAGGTTCCGGATGTTCAAGGACCGTCCCTGCCTACCGCTGGTGATGGCTCATTCATTGGACCCATACAGAAAGCTATTGCAAACGTCCCGATTGCTGGTGACGCTGACTTCATTGGTCCTGTCGGATCGGGGAGCAAAACTTTTGCCAAGAATGAAGCTAAACTAAGCCAAGATGATAGGGATGATGATGCTGTTCGCCGTTTGATGAAAATGGCGGCGGGTCTAAACGGCGACAGGATTGTTAATATTCGGACACGCTTGTTAAGAGCGTACCCAAAATTCAACACGCCAGAAATTCGCAAGCGGCTAGACAATTTAGAAATGCAGCGGGCAAAAGATGGGGCTGCTGCAAATCCTGATCGGGTTCTACGGACAGAAATGGACACGGGGAAATCCACCCCATCGCGGATGGCTGACCAGACCCAGAAATCTATGGAGAAAATCGAGGACGTACCGCCGTACATCATCGACATGGAAACAGGCCGAAGAATTGCCAACCCAGAGTATAAGCAAGCGGGCATGGGTCCAAGCTATGCGATGAAGGCTGGCGTTGATATAGGTGGGGGCCGCTCGGTCACTTCCCTGTATGGCGCACGAACAAAAGATTTCCCGCTTGAGAGCGTGAAGCGTATCGTCGTGTCTGATGCCAAGAAAGGTGTGCAGCAATCATTGTATCCATACACGGCATATCGCGGCGAAAACCTCTATGACGGCAAGGCAGATGGCGGCGACATTGTATTCTATTCCCCTGTCGTGCGTAAAAGTTTCTCAACACCAGAGGGTGCGTTCAAGGCGGCTGGCGTAAGCCCCGACCAAAAATATCTGGTCGATGAAGATGCTCTACCTGTCTATACTGACCGCCAGTATGCCGAAGAAAAATCTGCAATTATCCAACAGGCAGAAGATGGCAAGATCACCGTTGAAGAAATGGAAGATCAGGTGGACATTCTTGACGCCCGCTCAGAAGGCGCAATGTCTCGCCCACAGAAAAAAGAAGTGGTCGGCAGAAGCGGCAAGGTTATGACCCGCTTGCAAGCTGGCGTTCCAAATATGCGCGGCAACAAAGTCGTTGCCCTCATTCCCCGCCGCCAGTTTGATCCAGACGGCAACATAGTTGCGGCTCGGATTATCAAGGAAGCCCAGATAAAGCGCGGCCTTTCCGCTGATCAACTACTCGGCACTGAGGATGCGGCTGATTGGTTCGTTGGGTATGTACCCAAATCCTCGCGCTCGGACAGCACAGACGCCGAGGCGTTGATGGAAGTCTTTGAACCGCTAGATGAAGCGAACACGGCTGGCGGTCTGGATACAAGAAACCCGAAAGAGCCACCAAAGCCGCTAGACCTAGAGGCGCAAGGCGACAACCTTATTGTTGATACCTACAGCTTGCGAGGTGGGGAACTTAACGACATTTTCTTTGCCTACAATCTCGCGCGGTCAAATGGCGTTGATCTGGTTCCAAACCTTAAAGCCCCGACAGACTTGCACAACCACGATGTAACACTGCGCGAACTTGCCAGCTTGGAAGTTGTGCTAGAAAATGCGGATTGGGATGCCAACATCAAGGTGGGTGACAAATCTGTACCCCTGTCATACGACAACCGCTTGCGGGCAATCCAGACTATGCACACGCTTATGTCGAATATTGCACCGAATGGTGTGCGGCGACCTTCCACTGACATTACAACTAGCTTGGCTCAAGTTGACAATATCTATGCTGGCGCAAGTGCGACCACACGCGCCAATATTTCCAAGCTAATTCGTCTTGTTGTGCCAGATGGCACGGCCCCGATATTCAAGGGGGTTGATATGGATGCCAGCGTGTTAGGCCGCTTTGTCAGTGACCGAAACACCGCACTAAACCAGATCGAAATAAATCCGGAAATGATTGGTAAGACCAAGGATACGGTGGGTCTGTCTGAAACTCACATTGTCGCGCACGAATTGGGGCATTGGATTTATGCCAACCTCCTGTCGAGCGGCGACAAGGTAGAATTTTGGGACGCGATCAGTAAGTTTTATAAAGAGGGTGGACGGCTCTACAAGGACGGCGATAAGGACGCCATGTTTGAAATACAGGTCAAATCCCCTTACATCGCAGGGACTAAAAAATCTGTTGGCTTCTCAAATGCGCTCGACAATCCAAGCGAATATTTTGCCAACCAATTCGCTCTGTTTATGAACCACAAATACGACCTGATGATGTGGCCTCATACTTCGTTCTGGGAAAAAGCTATGAAGCTGACCAAGCGGCTCTGGGCAACCCTGTCGAGCAAGGCAATCATCGACAAAGATTTGGAACCGATCTTTAACAAGCTTATCGAAAATAAAAACAAAGCCGCGCAAGCGCGGTACGCCCGTCCTGTCGAGCCAAAGAACGCCTTGGACGCAACGCTGGCAATTCGATATGATAACCTGTTGAAATTTAAAACCGAACTAACACGGGCAATAGATAATGCTGATCCCATTGCCTTCATCGAAAAGATTAAAGAGCCTAAGTTCGGCCTCGCGGCTGAACTCCGTAGCCTCACAGCAACTCAGGCCAATGCAAAATTCTATGCAGCCAGCAAGGGCGAGGACTACAAGAAATATACAGGCATGCTTAAAGCATTGCAGGGCGGCGGTCTGGGTGCGCGGATCAGAAGCTTGGTTAAAGAGATTGACCAGATGGCCCAACGCAATCAATCGGTTGATTACAACCTGTTCCCTGACCAGAAAGAAGGGACGTATGGTACGTCATACAGTCTGGATGACTACAAGGAACTTCGCAATCTTTATGACGATTACATCAAGGACACCCTTGATCAAACAATGACCCGTTTGAACGATGCTTATTATCAATCGACCAACGGTGACATTCCAAATTATGTGGTCAACATTGCAGCCCGCGAAAAGGCGGGGTCACGGTTGGATAAGGCTCGGACCTTTGACGCTAATACAGCCAACACTCGGCGGGTTCGCGGTCAACGCAAATCGACAATGGAACTTGCCGTCAAGAAAATGGGCGAAAAGAAAATAGCGGATGATGCCGATGATTTGGCAGAATTTTTTGCCGCTGATTATCCGGACATTGAGCCACTGGTTCGCAGCCTTCCCACTTATATGAAGAATGGAAAGCTGACCAAGGACGGCAGGGCTATTGCGAACAAGATCAAAGAAAAAATCAACTCGCAAATGCCGACCTTAGAGCCAGCAAATGTACTTCGTTATAACCAAACCAAAAAAGCGAAAGCATTGGGTAAGGTTGTGGCAGAGGGTCCATATCAAAATGCTGACATTGACCAGCTTGCCGCATTGTTCCGTGAGGCATTGCTTGGGGATGGTAACAAGGACAAACTGAAAGATGTGGCGTATGAGTTCACCCGCAAATCTGGCAACATGGGTGTATATACATCGCCCACTGTCCCTGATCAGCCAGCGGTTATTGATGCGATCAAGGTTGAGGGGATATTCAATCGTGGCATTGAGACTGAAACAGGGATCGGTGGCAAAACCCCGTTTGTCCTGTCTAGTTTCCTGAGTGAAATTACCGCTCGGACCCCAGCCAAAGAAACAGCCGCCCGCAAGATTGCACAGCGGGTCATTGCGCTGGGCCACCAGATCAGCCCTGTTACTAAAGGTGAAGAATTTAATGACTTCCGTGGGTTAATGCGGCGTCTGTCGGCAAATGTGGTATCCAACTCGGACATTACCCAATCGGTCAAAGAGTTGACCACGATGTTATTCCAAACCAATATTATTTCTAGTGGCACTCGCCGTCACCTAGAAAAAACAGCGGTTCGCATGGGCGTTGATGCGGATGAAATCATGTCTCGGATCATGGTTGAAGATACTGATATGCAGACAGATCGCACAATTATGAAACAGATCAAAGAGCGGCTGTCTGAGGTTGAAGGGTACGAAACCGAGGATGCTCTTGACGATGCCCGCAACTCAATACGGGAAGGGATCGCCTACGTTCTAAACGGGCTAATCGAAACCCCCGCCGCGCGTGAACGGTTCTTACCCCTCACCATGTACGGCGATATGAAAGCTGGTGAAGCTATTATATCGCGCGGATCACCAGCGGGCATTTACAACAATAAAGTTCCCGCAGAGTTTGCCAGTGACTTCGCCAATGATTTCATTGCCAGCCTGTCGATTGATGCACAGGATGCAATCAGGTCTTGGACGGGGGATGATAACATCCGTATGATGTTTGTTTCTCCAAATTCCAGATCACCTTTGCTGGGTCGGGGCGATCTTATCACGGCCCGCCCAACCAACACAGTCAGCAACATGCGTGACAGTATCATTGAGGCGACCCCAGAGGGGGCGCGTGAGGCCGTGACCGAAGGGCTTGACCAACTTCAAGGTGTTCGTAAAGGTATCCTTGGTATGCGCGAAGATGGCTCGGCAAATGATCTAATAGATCACTATACATTCGGTGATGTGGTCGGTGAAAACATGGATCGGTTCGGTATTCCAGATCAGACCAGTGTTCGACCAGTGTTCGTGCGGGACAGCAAGCCCGCAATCTTCACCCGCCGCATGACCTACAAAGACGATGTGGTTAAGGGGATCGTGGATGTGCTTAAACGCGAGGCTCGGACACCTGACCTTGCGGAACAGATCGACACTTACATCAATGACAACCTCGGCATGCTGGATGGCAAGGAAGTCTTTGACGGGCTGGCGCGTCTAGCTGGCAGTGTCGAAAATTTACGCCGCACGATAAAGCGGGCGGGTCATTCTACTCTGACCCTAGACGGTGAAACCGTTGTTCTTAATCAGCGCAATGTCAAAGCCGCAACAAGCGGCGACTTTGTAAATGCCAAACCAATCATCGGTGAGCGGGATACTCTAGCAGGGGTTAATTCGTTCCTTGTTCAAGAGGCGACAATCGCCACTGATGCGGGTGAGGCGGCAACCAAAATGGTATCCGGTCAGCTAGAACAAGCTGGTGTTGATAAAGAATATCTGGGCGCGGTAAATAATCTCCGCAACCGGAAAAAGTTTTCGTACAAAGATGCCGAGGTCATACGGGAACGCACACACGCGACCACTAAAACACAATCTCAGATCATCGCCAAATCAGGTATGAAATTTATCTCAGAATTTGCCGAGCCAGAGGACGGTTCGGGTGGGCATTTTGAGCGGGTACACGGCAACATGGCCCGCACTTTGATCCCGCTGACCAAAGCACTTAATGAATTACCTGACAGCAGAAATGCCATTGGTCGGTGGTTCGATATGGGCATTGGTCAAATGGCACAATCTACAACGGATACCTTTGGTCGTATTGCTGGGCTTACCCCCGCGCGGCGGCAGCAACAACCTAAATCCCATGAGCGTATCGCCGCTGCAATGCGTAACTCGGACAAGGTTCAAAGTCTTAAACCGGCAGAGCGGAAGGTTTACAATATCTCGCGCAAATATTTCGATGACATGCGGGGCCGTATGGCAGCGGCGGGCGAGATCATAGGGGATATAACAAAAGATTACTTCCCTCAAGTGTGGCGCACTGATTTGATTGAGGCACGGCGTCCACAATTTGAGCAAATGCTGTCCCGTTATTTCCTCGCTGAACATCAAAGGGAATTTGGGACTGCACGTACACTGACAGATGAACAAGCTTTGAAAAAAGCGCAAGATGTGGCGTCTAATCTTTTGAAAGATGAAGGGGTATTGTTTCCGAAGCCAAATATCTTTTCGACCAAGGGGCTTGGCGGGGCCGACGATCACTTGGACTATGCCCGATTGATTAGGCTGGACAAAAGCAAAGAGTTCACAGACCCCACTCGACCAGCCGATGATCTTGGTGCGTTCCTTGAGAACGATCTAATGATGGTAATGTCGAAGTATTCTGACAACGCAGAACGGCGGCTAGATATATCAACTAAGTACGGCCCAGGTGCCCATGCTTTGTCTGATTACATTGCAGTGATCCGCAACGGGCCAGAGGGTATCGCTAGTCTGCTATCGTCAAACAAAATTATGGCAAAGGATCGCCATATTTTTCAAGGTCCGGATGAAGATGATATAGAGGGCATGGGTGCGCTGAAAGAAAAATTCACGACCTCTTTGTTTAAGCCACCGTTTGCTTCAAAGAAAAACGCTGAGTTCTTTTCTGATCGGCTTTTGCAGAAAGCACGGTCTGGGGCGAACCAAGATGACCTGACCCGTGACATAATGGAACTGTTGCAGGGTGACGGCATGGGCGACGAATTTTCAGATGCCATGCGGCGTAACTTCCGCAAACGTGCGGAAGCAATAGCCGCCGCACTGACCGACACTAATGGCTTAACTCGCGTACCATCAGACGATAACGTGAAACACGCCGAGCAATACGGCGAGTTGATCCTGAGAAGGCCACAAGGTTCGGCTAGTGCGCGGCGATTATCGTCTGCTTTGCGGATGGTAAACGGGGTGACATTGCTATCCTTCACCACGCTCACATCGCTGGGCGACCTTGTACTTCCATTGATCAGGTCGGGAGACTTCAAGGCTTGGACCGCCGCGCTTGGTCAGTTTATGTCTGACCCCGTGGCGGGTGGGGCGTATCGTGACATGATACGCAATGTCGGTGTGGCAGTTGAGAACACTGTCCACCAGCGAATGTCACAAGGCTATGGGGTTGATGCCACCAAATTCAGCACAGGGTTCTTCACGGCTACAGGTCTGACACCTTGGACAAACATGATGCGCGAATTGGCAGGGGCTACAGCCTATGAGCATTTCAAGGCGCAGACTAGGATCGCGCGGGAAGCCCCCAACACTCGACAGGGTAGGATCGCCAAACGAAACCTAGATTATTTCGGGCTGACTAATCTGGTCGATGGTAAGGCGATGGACATTGACATGATTATGAAGTCGGCGGGAACTGAGGCTGAAAACCCACAGTACCGAGATATTCAAAACGCGATCATAAAGTTTTCAAACGAAAGTATCTTTACGCCGAACATGAATGACCTACCACAGTGGGCCAACGGCCCAACGGGTGCGGTGATTGCTCAACTCAAAAGTTTCCCGCTTAAAATGCTGAGATTGGGGCGGTACGCTTACAGTGAGGCGGCAAGATCAGACGATCCAAATTATGCGCCAGCATTGCTTTACATGACGGCTGGCCCAGCAATGGGATTTGGTGCAGCCACAATCAAGGACGTTGTGCAGGGTCGGGGCGGTGAGGACAACCGCGAGTTCGACACACGGGATCGCCGTATAACTAAAACCTTTGCATCACTGGATGGTAAGCTTGGCGAGAATACTGACAAAGCTTTAGGCTGGTACTTCGACGGGTTTATGACAATGGGTGGTCTGGGTATCATTGGCGAAATGCTCTATGACACAGCCAACCAATTAGACAATGGTGCATACGGTCAAATCAGGATGATGGAAACTGTCTTGGGTCCGACCAGCGGGTTGTTCTTTGACGCCTCAACGGTCCTCGCGGGCATACAAGATGCGGCAAGCAATGCTATCACTGGCGAGGGTACAACGGGCAAGACCCGTGCGGCGGTGCGCGAAACAGTCAGCCGAGTGCCGATCCTCGGTCAAGTTTCTGCTGGTCGAGAAAAAATTGTGGATACTGTCGCTGGGCCACCGTCCAGATAAGAAAACCCCCGCCGCTTGCGCGGCGAGGGTTCGTAGTATTGGAGAATGTTCTTATGAGGAACAAGGCAACCTTAGTTGTCCTTAGTGTCCTTAGCAATACTAAATTCACTGCCCAAGCTACTATACCCAACCTTGTCCAGCCAACCATCCTCTGATGATATTGTGTGACAGAGCCGACAGGTCTTGACCCAATCCATCATAAGGGCGACATGACCCGCTGTGATTTCGCCATGCAACGCCAAAGCATTTTTGGCGATGATGTTCCATCCGGTAGCGATATTTCTATGCGTGGTGAGGGCTTCGCCGTATTCCTCGGCTCTCGGCCCATTGATTAGAGCCTTCGCTTTGTCGAGTGTTTTATTGCGCCTTAAAGTTTTAGACATTTGTTAGCCCCTTCAAGTAATTTAATTCTAATAAGTCAACTTCATATTCGGACGCGCTGACTTGCAACTCGACCAATCTTTCTTTGACATGCTTTTGTTTCATGCGGGCCTTGTGGTAATCGTCATAACTTGGATGGTCTGACTGATCACCGCCGACACTAGCAATTTGTTCGATCCGATCTTGGATGGACTCTATCTCCGCTTTGCGGCGAATTATCGCCTCGCGTATATTTTTCAAATCTTCAAAAATAATGGGCGCACCACTGGTCTTGTTCATTTTGCTTCCATCTTTATCTGTTCGTATTGCCCGCAAGCTTCTTTCTCTTGTCGATTGGTAAGCTTGCAAGTAAATCCCCCGTCATCATCCGGTCTGGAATGACTGCACATTTGACAGGTTGGATTTAGCGCGGGGTTCTCCCAACATTGTGTGCGCTTGAAACACATCTTGCACCGCCAATCGTTAGGGGTGGATGATACACGCCATGAGTGACCGTCTAGTGCCGCTTGGATATTGCTATAGATTTCGTCCCACATTTCCTGATCGAAAGGGACAATCTCGGCATGGTATCCGCTGGTGTTTTTACAGTAAGAAATAAAGAAGGATCGCTCAATCTTGAACATCGCCATCATCATTTGCATTTGCGAATAATAATGGCGGTGTGACGCCTTGACCCCGTAGGTCTTGAACTTCTTAAAGTTGGCATCATTCATAGATTTAATCTCAAGGATAAGCTGTTGGCTCCCATCCTCTAAATCCACCAGCCCATCCGAGTGACAGACCACATGCCCACCAAGCCACTCGGCGCGGTGTTGCCGCCCCGTCATTAAGTCTTTTTCGTACACCCTGACATTTGCCATGCGCTTCATATCACGCACGACCTGATCCTCTAGCCTGTGACCTTCTCGGAATATCCTCTGGGTGCGCGGGTCTACTGGATCATTAGGTGCGCCCCGCAAAGATAGTTGCATTTTGGCGATGCACTCATGTCCGGTAGAAGCCCCGATATAACATCGGGGTTTCTCACCTTTCTTTCTCGCCGTTTCAGCAAAGCCGTGGTCGATTGCCGCCACGACTTCGCTTGCTATTGGGTGTACCGGATGCTCCATTTTTTTTAAAAAGGAATTTCATCTTCATCTACCGGCGGCGTAGCATTAGTCGCGGCGACTGTGAAAGTTTTGGTAACGCGCGTGGTGTTTTTCCCCTGCTCTAATTTAGAGCGCACGGTAATCCCTATCGGCTTGCCACTGTACCATTCAACGCTTGGCGGCTTGGCCCCTTTATAGCCCAGATGGTTGAGTAACTTTTTTAATTGTTCACGACCAATTCTGGTCGCTTCTGCGCTTGGATGATTAAAAATAATCCACTGGGTCATTACGCCCTGATCATTCTTATATTTAACCTCAAGTTGCGGGTGTCCATTTTTAGTTTCCGTCACCTTCGCGGCTTCAATCAAACATTCGTGTGACCCATCGGGCAGCATCGACATGCCGCCAGCGTCACTAACGTCAACACTATCTAAATCAATATCTAAGTAATTCATGCCGCAATTCCTTTTGTGATTGGTGAGCGCAAACGCTCGACTAATTCCGTTACATCGTTGACCGTTTCAACCGCTTTGATACGGCGGTGTGGGTCACGGTTCTTTCCATGCCAGCCATGCACTTGATCGCAAATCAGGTATCGCTTGAGGCTCACCTTGCCGTCTTGTTCGGCGGTCTTAGTCACCATTCCGCAGACAAGATCGAAGTCACCCGCATATTTCTTTTGTTTAGATTTCTGGTGAAGCATTGGATAGAAATGTGTCTGCCCATTATCATCCGTTTCCTCGGCGGCAAGGGCGGTAACAATCGTGTGGATAGGCAGATCGCGCAGATCACCAATAAGCGGGTCCAGCTTTTGCGTATAAATCTGGTATGGCTTGAAGTTGTTATTCTTGTCGGGGTTCTCTGCCACAGCTTCCATAAACGCGCGGCGCGACAACTCGGTTATACTATCGACAGCAATCCATTTGTAGCCTTGGTCTGCAAATTCTGGGGATCGGATATAACCCATTATATCCATAAAGCTGTAACCATTCGGATGCACCTTTTTATCTACCGGATGGTCAAAGGAATAGAAGGGAAGGTAATCTATTTCTTTGTCGCTGATCGAAGTCAGCCCGCCCTCACCGGACAGCACTAATCCTTTTCCATATCGGTCATACATCTTGCCGATCTGGGTGGTCTTGCCACAGCCCGCATGCCCATACAAAAGGATATTGAGAGCGATGTTACTCACATCGCTAGTTTTAAATGGTTTAATTTTCATGTCTTGAGAACCTTTATAGCGGCGTTGCCGCGCTTGATGGTGAGGGCTGGTGTCAGCCGATCTTTCAAGTCAGTAGTGGCGGCATCAAACTTTGCCTTACTGACTGTGAAATTTTGTGAGATACAATCGGGAAGGTCGCCATCCTTAAACATTTCGGCAAGTGCGGCCTTGTCCCAATCGTACTTTTCGGGAGTGGAAATTTTTACCCGCCCGCCTTCGGCTAGTGGTATCTCCCACTCTCCGTATTCTTCTGGCAAGTCAGATAAAAGTTGTGCTTTTACATAGTCGATCTTGGCTTTGATTAAATCCAAGTCGGCAGCGAGTTTATTATATGCCTCGGCATGCCCCGCTAATCGTTCACTCTTACTCTGCGCGGGGATAAGGTCGAGCGATATATCACCATAAATTATTTCGTCCGTCATATTAAAGTTGACCCTTGATAGTTGCGGTGGTTGTCGTTAGTAACACATCCACCACAACCGAACAAGAGGCAATGATGAAATTCAATCTGAAAAAATTGGTTAGCGATCTTGGTGGTGCGCGACAGGTCGCGGAACTTATCGGTGTAGGACGAACCGTTCCTTA
>Ga0206130_10005085_pt1 | contig 15794 bp, 16 predicted proteins | sample Helgoland_Spring_9_FD_148637 | JGI IMG/M metagenome (GOLD analysis project Ga0206130, IMG submission 148637) | Pelagic subsurface seawater microbial communities from Kabeltonne, Helgoland, North Sea - Helgoland_Spring_Bloom_20160512_1 | ecosystem: Environmental > Aquatic > Marine > Epipelagic ... | reverse complement strand
TATTTATTTTGAATATCATAATTTACCGCATATTCATTTACCATTAAATAAAAGTAGTAGAGGATGTATAATTTTAGCAAAAAAAATTAGAAATAATAGATATGATGTTTCTGCATTCACAATACCTCTAGGTAAAGCTTTATATATTAATCCAAATATCATACATAATGACTGTTTTTTAATTGGAGATTATCATGTAGTATATGGTAAATCTAAAAATTATTCTACTGCTATTCTAAAAAATTTTAATAAATTAGTTGAATTTAATTTTATATAATAATAATATTATATTAATATTATCAATATATATATATATATATATTATGGAATCTAATTACTATTTAAAATATTTAAAATATAAAAAAAAATATTTAAAACTTAAAGGAGGTTCTACTGTTCAAAGAATAAATGGCTTATGGACAAGAAAAAATAATAATACTTTACATACTGCACAAAAGTTGCATGAAGCACTATCCACATTTGAAACATCATCATTAATTAAACATTTTTCTTCTGTTGAAAGTTCGGATAATTTTATTTCTGTAGAAACAAGAAATGGTATCATATTAATAAATATTGAAGATAGGATAAATGATATCATGTTGAAATATTTTTTTTATGATTGTTATCCTATCATTAAAAACTATTTGGAATTTTACAAAGAAATAATTATTGAAGGACAAAAATTTAAATCAGAAAAAATTCTAAAAGAAATTTTAAATAAATTTAATTTTAAGGATATTTTTATTATTAATTTGTATTTTAATACAGAAATTTCTTTAGAAGTATCATCTGATATTGATATTGAAGCTGAAATGAATGAAAAAAAAATTCTTAAAAGTAGAAGAAGTAAAAATTTAGAAATATCTCCCTACTCATTAATTCTAACAATTTTATCAAAATTGATATCAGATAATGAAAATGTTATAAAAGGTTTAAAAGATGAAATAAAAAATTGGTTTAATCTAAAAAAAATAAATTTAGAAAATACTATCTTAATTAACGTACATGGTAGTGATACAGGTGAACAATATAGATTAAAAAACAATATAATATTTAATTCAACAGATGGTTCATATTGTTACACGGATATTTTGTTAAAATCTAGTCTTTTAAATTTATACGAGTCATTAAATACTATTTTTGTAGGAGAAGATCTGGATACAGGGATTATCAAAAATTTCAAGAATCCTAATTTCAAGAACCGTAGTTTTAACAAATTTTTTGAAAATCACTATACTGAAGAAATAATATGGAATGTTAACAATTTCATATATGAACCTAAAGACAAAGTTATTAATAATTTATATCTTCATATTACTAGGGATAATTACGACCTTTTAATATGTCAAGATGGTAAATTTATAGATTATTCTGAAATTTTTTTAAAAAAAACGGGGTTAAACTATGGGAGAAAAATAAAATTAAGTGATTTTATAAATTTAGATATAGATGGCTCTAAATTTTTTGAAAATAAAAAAATTATTTTTATTACATGTCGGGGGTCTTATATGATAGCAAATAGCGATGAAAGACTTTTACAAACATTAAAAAGAGATATAGAACAAGAAAAGAAATTCTTAATATTTTTAGAAAAACCATTGGATAGATTGCGTAAAGCAAAAGAATTATTAAATGAAGGATTAATTGAGCAAGCTGAGTATGATAAAATTAAAAAAGTAATTATGGCACAGTTAAAAGAAGAAAAGATTACTAAGGAATCTAATTTAAAAAAACCATCAGTAGAAAGAAAAATATGGAGAAATGGTAATCCTAAAAATTCACTTCTAGATGGAATTACTAGTTCAAAAAATAAATTTAAAAAAAAACTTGAAGGTTTAAGAGAATATTTATCACTAAATTTAGAACAAACTGATAACCTTATTAGAAGTATTAATAAAGAAATAGAAAAATTAACTTATATAAAAAATGGAACCAAATATTTTTATCTTAATAGCTATACACAAGACTATATAAATCATATTTTACATATTTTACAAACATTTAACACTAAGGCATTACTTTCTGCTGGAGATAAAAATAAAATTTATGAATATGTAAATAAAGGTGTAAATTCTTCTGCAAAAGAATTAAAAAAAAATATTGCCTTACTTATAAATAATTTGTAAATAATTAAAACTCTAAGTTTTTTATAAATGAACAATTTTTAATCATTTATAAAAAAAATTGAAAAAAATAAACTAATTACGCTTCATTAATTTATTTTTTATCCACTTTCAATCTAAGATTGAAAGAAACGCCGTTAATAATTTACATTTTGATAACTCTTAAGTTACTATCTCCTTACCTCAGAGAGAGAAATAGCATTTGATGCATCTTTATGTATTTTATATTATTATAAATTTTGAATAATTTGTCCATCATAATATCATATTATGTATTATTATAAATTTTAAATAATTCACTATTAAATTTTGAATAATTTACCCCTCCTAATATCATATTTTGATAATTCTTAAGTTACTATTTCCTGTACTTCAGTGAGATACCTAGCTTTTGATGTATCATTACATGATTTTTAATTTTTTTTTAGATAAAAAACAAAATTTTTTGTTTTGTATTTACTTTAAAAATCTTTAATAATGAGAGTATTATTATATCCATGGTTTGGTAGTACTTTTAAAAATCATAATAAATATATCCAAACCTATAAATACTTATTTGGAAAAAAAGACTATTGTAAATACAGTTCCATATAAAATTCCAGACGCTATTTTCTATAAAAGATGGAAAAATATTAGAAAAGGAGGTTTAACAGAACCTGAATATAATGAGTATGATTGCATTCATATGATATCAGGAGGATGTTTGATAGCATATAATCAAATAAATTACTTTAAAAAGATAGAAAGTCCAAAAATGATATTTGATAGTGGTCCTTTTTTCCCATGTAACCATCTTACCGCTAATTTTTTATATCATAATATTAATTATCTGCCTAAATTATCTGTATACCCAATTGCTACTACTTTAGGTGCATATTGGAAATATGTTGAGAAATATGATATTGAAGGAAATATGATAAAATATACAGATTGGTTAAATCAACAGGAAAATAGTTTATGTATTATAAATCAAGAAGATCCTTTATTAGATAAAGAAAGAATAGATATGTTTATCCAAAATAGCGGTTCTACTATAGTTAATTTTGATGCACCACATGCTTTCCTATTAAAAGATAAAGATAAATATCACCAAACCCTTTCTGATTATCTGAACTAGTATATATATTTTATACAATTAAATTATAAATGTATAAATATAATTAAGATGGTTAAACATCAATGGAATTTAGAAGCTATTAAATTTTATGATTATATTTCAGATGTTAAAAGAAAAAAAGAACTCTTTAAAAAACTAAGAGAGTCTGATGTTACAATAGCTGTAGTAGATGATGGAATTCAATATCCTGATAAGGATAACTCGAATCCAACTGTAATTGATGATTTTAATAGTTTTAAAAAAGATTTAAGTAAAGGTACAGATAAAGTAGGTTTAAATGATATTTGGTGGCCTAATTCAGAAGATAGTCATGGAACTAATTGTGCTAGTGTTATGATTTCATCTGGTAATAAACTTTATGGTACAGCTCCTGGATTATCGTTTTGTTCTTATAGAACAACTTTTGAAGAAGCTTCGCTCTCATTGCTATTAAAAAATAATATAAATATGATAGATATTTTTAATTGTAGTTATGGACTGGATGAAGGTGTAGTACAAACTAATTTTAAACAAAATGAATCTATTATAAAAGGTGTTACTGATGGACGAAACGGCAAAGGGTGTATTTATGTATTTTGCTCAGGTAATGAATCTAGTATGAGAGACCATGCACATTTTGACCCTATTCTTAATTTACCTGAAACATTAGTAGTGGGTGCAACAAACATGAGTAATAAAAGGTCTAATTATTCAGATACTGGGTCCTTGTTATTATGTGTAGCACCAAGTGGTGATTTAGATAATGATGATATGGGTTTATTAGTATTTGATAGTAATTACACTTTAGATGATGTTGAAGGTACATCGTTTTCTGCACCTCAGGTATCTGGTATGGTTGGAGTTATGTTAACTCTAAGACCTGATTTAATGTGGCATGATGTAAAAGATATTATATCTAGGTCTTGTATGAAAAATGATCTTAATGCAGGAAAGGGTGGTAATATTGACGACACTCCTTGGTTTACTAATATGGATAAAAGACATTTTAATTTACAATATGGTTTTGGATTAATAGACTATGGTAAAATTATTGAGAATACTATGAAACATAAATTACTACCCGAAAGGTCTTCATTTTATATTAATTTGCCATTTACAGAAGCTATTAATAATGCTGTATTAGGAGAACAAGAAAATATTTCATTTAAAATTAATCCAAATAAAATTATGAAAATATTAAATAAACCTATCGTAAAAAATTTAGAAAATTTTATTATTCAAGAAATTAGTCTTATTTTTGCATTACCTGAAAATACTAATAGTGCTAAAGTTCATGAATTAGATATTAAAATTTCAGTTAATAATAGATATGAAAATGATTACAACAAACAAGATGTTATTATTGGTAGAGGAGTTGATTTTGAAGTATATAATGATGATATATTTTTACCAATTACAATAGAATTTATGAAAGGAGAAAAATTAATGATAGACGGTAAGTTTAGTGAATGGACTGTACATATTAAAGATATTAATCCTGAAACACCTCAGATAGGTTCTCTGATAGGCGTAGAATTTCATGGATATGAAATTCCTGCTGTTATACCTGTAGTAAAAGATATTAATATGAGAGAAGATATTTCTGCAATAACTAGTTATGATGGTTCTATAGTTAAAGTTAAATCTGAAAATAATAATTTCTCTTTTATGATTAATAAAAAAAATAAAAAAGATGAATTTGTTGTATTAAATAAAATTAAAAAACCTATGTATAATTTACTAAAAGATAAGTATAAAAATTAAATAAATTGATTAATTACAGAAATTAGTTTAGAGTATAACCTATAACTATAAAGATTACAACTTTTATCTAAATCTCCTGGAATGGGAACATTTCTTAAATAATCACTATCACATATAGTTATATTCTTCATAATATAATTATCTAATTTATTGATATATTTTGATGAAATAGTTGATGCTACCATGTCATCATATTTCATATTATCTTTTTCTGACATTACCAGATATAGTAAATGATAAGGTCTAATAATAATTTTATTCGTATAATTATAATATCTACCAAAAGTTTCAAATAATTTACCAACATTAAAATCTGATGTATCATAATTATGATTAATATCAATGTTCTTTAACAATACTTTTTGATCTTTACATATATTCTGGTATAAATCATTATTCATAGTTAAATTATGATATGCATATTTGAAATAAATATGATTTATTTCAGATATAAATATTTTATCAATCATAATTAGGTTTATCTTATTATTTTTAGGAGAAATAAGTGTTTTTCTTTTACTGGAACGTGTTCCCATAATACTGAATATATAAATATTATATATTCAATATTTTAACTGCGTGTTACATTCTTTCATACTAGCACGCAATAACCCCCCAAGTTAAGGTTCTCCCCCACCCAGTAGGTAATTATTACGTAATAGCATAGTATAATATGATAATATTATATAATAACTCCCCAAGGTTCTCCCCCAGTAGATAATTATTATATAATATTACCATATTATAATAGAACGGGATTTATATCAATAATATATATTTACAATTCTTTAAGCTGATTATTTTTATTATTAGTACTACCCAAAAAGAAAATACCTGATACTACTGCAACCATTACAAGTCCTATTATTAGCATATTACTAGAGTTATTATTGGAACTTTTGTTATTACTTTTAAAATTTTTATAGTAACCATTATTCAAAGATTTACCATTAACTATTTTACTTTCAGTCATAACACTTTCTTCTTCTTTTTTAGTGACTATTATAGGTTTAACTTTTACAGATAAATTAAATTTTATTACACCACTTACACTACAATTATCTAATATTATCATACTTCTTCCGGCAGCATTTATTGTAAGATCTTGATTAATTTCACAATTTTTAAAATAAATAATTTGTTCTCCTATCTGATCACTATTTACATCAAAACTTTCTAAAGTTAAATTCTTGAAACATTTTATATGTAAACCAGTTGCATAATTTTCCATTTGTTTTTCTAAACTTTTAACTTTTTCAAAAAATTCATTAGTTTTAGAATAATTTTCTATAACATTATGAAAATGATTAACCTTAAATGAAAAATCTTTATTATAGTTATTGAATTGAAATATATTAAATAATCCATTGGTTTTGATTGGGTGAATATTTATATTATTTCCATGAAGATTATCAAAAACCAAGTGATTAAAATCACTATTAACTTTTAAATTTCTAATATTAATATCACCAAAAGTAAGTTTATTTTTTATTTCTACCTTATTAGAATTTTTTTTAAGAGTAGAAGGAATACTCTTTAAAATATTATCCATATATATATAATAATGAGAATTTTTTTATTACTTTTTATTTTATATCTATACAACTTTTATAAATTAGGAAATACTCTATTTAGAACAAATAGCACAGGAATTAAAGTATTTTCACCACTTTCTATAATAGAGTCGTTTATTGGACCAATTAGAAGTTTATTTATATTATTAATATACCAAGATGTTAGTGCATTCATATATTACCTACAATTTGAACTTACAAATATAGCTAGTCCATATTTTTACATAATAGTATTTATTATTATAAAAAAAATTAATAAGGAATACAGCAAGGATTACCAAAAGAATCAATTGCTCTAGTACAGTAAATATACTCGCCCTGATGTTTATAACTAATATCTTTCTTATCTATTGAAATCTTCTTTGGATAAAACGTTAGCTTAATCATATATAGTTTAAGTTCAGGATTATGATTCATCCAATTACTAATCATTGGTTCAATCATACTAATAGTACAATTTGGATTAACCTTATTTGTTAGATGTGGTTTTCTTGGCTTATTATCTACAACATATTGAAGCATATCATCCTTAAAACGTGTCAACCAATAAAAAACTTTTTCCTTATTTTTCTTATCTTCTTGTATATCTTCGTGATAAATAATATTATCTGTATTAAAATTATTAATCTTTTTCTTAAGATGATAATACAACATTAGATTATCATATTCCAAGTAATGAAAAATATAATCCAAAAGTTGTTTTCTTGTATAGTCATTCTTAATAATATTTACCAGCTTTGTCGAATACAAATTAATACAATTAGTGTTAATTTTTTGAATCCTATAATACTCTTTCATAATCAACCTATTATTCTCTTCTTGTTTTGCGTAAATAGAATAGTAATCAACTGATGCTCTGTAAGTATAACTTACTGGAATAAGTTCAATTGAATAATAATCAATTAATTTTTCATGCGTATTGGATGTCTTGAGATGCACATCATTTAGTAGAGTATTAATCATATTAGAAACTACTGAAATACCAAACTCACCCATGTAGGGAAATCCTACAACCTTACCATCATCATTAATACCATAATACAGTTCTCCTATTTCCAACTCTGCGTTCATAAATGCAGTAAAATACTTGAGAAAGTAAAATTTCATGGACTTTATAATATTTTCTAAAATTGCCTTATTAAAAATAAATCTGTTGTTTTTTAGTAAGATGATAGCATCATCATCGTTAATATCAGTTCCGCAATAATTCATACTCGGAACCTTAAATTCAAGTTGAAGTGTCTCCAACCCAATAAAATTATTATAGGCAAATTCATTGTCCATATATGGTAATAATTTAATATTTTTCAATTTTTTTAAATATATATATATATTTAAAAAATTATTATTTTTATATTTAATGGATTATTTTAATGAAATGCATCAAACCTGTGAAACTATTTGTCAACCAGGTAAGGGAATTTTAGCTGCAGATGAAAGTAATGGAACAATAGGAAAACGTTTCAGTAACATTAATGTAGTAAATAATGAACTTAATAGACATCGTTATCGTGAATTACTTTTTACTACACCTAATTTAGAAAAGAATATTTCAGGTGTTATTACTTACGAAGAGACATTAATGAAAAGATTACCAGATGGGTCTAAATTGATTCAACCATTGCTTGATAAAAATATAGTGGTTGGAATTAAAACCGATAAAGGTGTGGTTGAATTAGATGGAACTAATGGCGAAACTGTTACACAAGGAATTGATGGAATGAAACAGAGATGTCAAGAGTATTATAATATGGGTGCCAGATTTGCCAAATGGAGAGCAGTATTAAGAATTAATAGTGAAAAGAATCATCCTTCAGAACAATCTATTAGTGCTAATGCTTACACACTTGCAAGATATGCTAGTATTTCTCAAAGTTGTGGATTGGTTCCTATAGTAGAACCGGAAATTCTTATGGATGGTAACCATACTTTTGAAGAAAGTTATCATACTAGTGTTAGAGTATTACATGCAGTATATAATGAACTGGTAAAACAAAATGTAAGATTAGACTGTACCTTACTTAAACCAAACATGGTAAGATGTGGTGTAAATAGAAATGAACCTTTTAGTGCTGAAAAAATTGGTGAGTATACTATTAAAGCTCTTAGAGATGGAGTTCCAGTTAGTGTTCCTGGAATTGTTTTTCTTTCTGGAGGAATGAGTGAAATGGAAGCATCATTGGCTCTAAATATGATAAATAAAATGAAACAAGATTCTCCTTGGAGACTTACATTTAGTTATGGAAGAGCGTTACAAGCATCTGTATTAAAAGCATGGTGTGGTAATGACTTGAATGTTACTACTGCTCAAGAAGTTTTGTTAAAAGTAGCAGAAAGAAATGGTTTGGCATCAGATGGTATGCTTGTAGCAGAGCTACCATGTGATAATCAATCATTACATGAAAAAAATTATTCATATTAATCTATTATATTAATAATTTTTGTACCAGATGATAGGGTTAATTTTTTAAAAACAATTCTATTACCAATAAAACCTTTTTTAAAACATTCATGACAATTAGTAAATCCACCCCATGATACATGTTTATTTTCAATCCTATCTTTACTAACACGACATGGTTTTTTACATTTACTGCAAATATTATAGTATTTATCTCTAAAAAAACTAAAAATAACGCCTCTAAGATCTGGGTTATTCATAACCTTTTCCATATTATTAAGAGTTATAAAAAAATTATTTCATCTCTTCAAAGTTCCAATGACCATAATTAACTCCATGTTCAGCTGCATCTTCTTGTGATTGACAAACATTACCACAATTAGAACATTTTAAATTTAGACTATTAGATAAATCTACATACTCACCATTTATTTTAAGATTATTAGCATAAGCTTTAAAGTTAATTAGAATACTATCATCATTAGTGTCAAAAATTTTTATATCATTATTAGTATCTTCAGTCGTTGCCATAACAAGAGGATCATAATGAACACCATTATATAAGACAAAAATCCTATGAATATAATTTTTATCTTGTCCAAAAATATCAGCTCTATTAAATTGAATATCAAATGATACTATTTCTGTTTGGAAAAGTTCAGAAAATAATTTTAATTCAATAGCACCTCCCCAAGTATTAATATTTATCATTTGATTAATATAATCTTCTTTAGAAGTACCTAATGTAGCTATATCTATGTTTGCATTTTCTAAATAATTTATCAATAATTGTCGATATTTTAATTTACTATTTTCATCAAATTTATCATCTAATAAATAGGCAATTGATGAAAATAAACATGAATTATCGGCATCAACGAATCTTCTAGTTGGATACATATTTTAAATATAATGATATTTAGTTCAATTTTTTATATATAGAATCTGGAAAATCATCATCTACCTCATTAGAATCATTATCTGAAATATCACTATCTTCCAAATATGGTTGAAAATATTGTCGATTAAGAATTTTTTTTAATCCTATATAATTCGTTTTATATATATACATGATTGATAATATATTAGATGATAGGAATGTAATAAACATCAATTGATTTAAAAATACACAAGCGGATTCTTCTATTAAAATTGGTATAAAAACGAACCCATTCATAAAGTTAAACATATAAATTAAATTTATAAAGAATAACTCGAACATTGATTTATTAGTTGTTGTTATTATTTCATATGACATTATAATAATATATAATAAACAAATAAAATATGTGAAATAAATTCTCATAATAAATTCTATAATCAAAATACTAAGAGGTAAAATATTATGAAATACTGCTACTAAACAAGTTAATGCTAATGGTAGAGATAATAAAACTAACTCCATATATATATATTAAGTTACATTTAATTTTTTATTAACTAACGAAATATATTTAAAATCATCGTTAAAATCAAGTATTAATGGAATTAATTTATTAAATTTAAAGTAAAAATCTTGATTTTTTTTTGCTAATTTATAACTTAAAACATAACACTCTATTTTTTTATTTTCTACTAACTCTTTAAGTTTTTTAGAATATTTATTATCTCTAATGTAATTCGGAATAAAATATTTACAATCACTTCTTTGTAGTACAAAAATTAAAATACTTCTATTTTTTTTTGAAAGTTTTTCTAAAGTTAATAAATGTTTATATGCTCTTTCACTTACTAATTCAGTTCCTGGTTTACTATAACCATCTGGAAAAACGCCATACTTTATATTATTTTTCATATTTATAAAAAGCTTTCTTTTCTTACCATAAAATTTTAGCATCTCAGGATTATTAGTCTCTTTTATTGAATAGCTAGCTAACGGAACATTTTTAACTTCAATATATACTGGTTTATTTCCATCATGTGTTCTAAAATCTATTCTAGAATCCAATATTTTAACTTCTGGTTTCCAATCATCAATATTAGTTGAAATATTTTTTAAAAATTTATTATTTAAAAAAGTTTTTTTTAAAAAAGTATTCATAACCAACTTATTAGCTAGTACTGGATTAGCTCCTAAATAAATTTTTCTTTTATTTAAAAAATTTTTTACTATAACAATTCTAATTCTATATTGACTAACACATTTAGGATTATCACAATATTCCACATAAACATCTGCAGATGGATTTATCATACCTGACATACCTAATGCAGGAGAATGAGCCATAAAACTTTTATTATCTATCATTACATCAGCTAAATATGGGCTTTTATTAATTTTTGATGGTCTAGCTAAAATTTTTCCTTCTACTAATTTTTTTAATATATATATTGTCATATATAGTAATATGAAAATATATTTATCTAAACATTTAAATCCTTAGAATATTTTATATCAATAGAAGAGTCATAATTAGTCTCTGTATTATGTAAAGTTTTTAATTTATGATATTTATTTTTATATTTATAATATTTTTTATTAACATCATTTAATTCTTTTTTAAGTGTATCTATTATATTTTCTTCACTAGAAAAACTAGTTGGTTCATTATAACTACTATTAATATGTTTAGCCAGGTAACCTAAATTTAAATTATTATTATTTAAAAATTCTTTTATTTTTATATTTATCCTATATTCTTCCAAAATTAGATTTTTATTCTTTTTAGCCAAATTAACTAATTCAACATATTTTTTATTAGAAAAACTCTGTTCCTCTATTGTATTTATCAAATATAACATTTTTCCTAAAATAGGATATTTATTATTTGAAATATTAAACTGATTATAATATAGATTAATTACATGAGAACCTATAATTTCAATCCACTTAACGTAATCCTTGTCTGATTTAAGAAATCTAAACATTTCAAGAGGTTCTTTGATAATTTTTTTTAATCTATTATCACAGTTATCATTTAATATATTTTTATTTATTCTGTCTTTGTAAAAAATTATATTTTTATTATTCAACAATAATTTAAAAATATTAATTTTTTTCGGAATATTCTTCCAAGTTACAATACTATTAGCAAACCTTAATTTATTTATTAAGGTAAACTTTTTAATAATCTTTGATAAATTAAAAACTTCTTCTAAAAAATTTAAACTAGTTTGTTTCTCACAAATAATTTTTAATACTTCAAAATGTATACTATCAGAAAATAATTTTGTATTATAATAAATACTATCAAAATTATTTTCTTTACTTTGATAAAATATTTTTAAAATATTAAAATATAATGTTTTAACTTTATTAGGAACATCTGATATTATTTCAGGATGTAAATATAATTTTCCATCAATTGTAATTAAAATTTTATTTAAATTTTTAATTGAAAATAGAATTATTTCTTCAAATACATCATCCAATCCTCTCCTATTATATTTAATTGGGAAAGTATAATCTTTAAATTTATTTTTTAAATGTTCATAAACATTTTTAATTACAATTAATTCACCAGAACAATTTTCATTATAATTCATTTTTTTTAATTTATTTGACTCAGATACTAAAAAAGAAAAAAAGTCTGGTTTTTTACATATATCTGATAAATTAGGAGGATAAAACGATAATTTAATTATATTTTTATCTAAAATAATTTTATTATTATTTTCTATAATTTCAACTGTTTTTGAATTAATTTTATTAACGATTGTTTTTCTAAATTTATCTTTATTAGATATAAAATATTTATTAGGTATTTGAAATTTAAAATTATTATTAATTGCTTTAAGATGAGTTTCAATTCTGAAATTATCGCTCGTTTTAAAATGTAATTTATAATTTTTTAAATTATTAGTATACGTTAATTCTTTCTTAGAAATATATTCAGAAAATATACTAGATTTTATAATTTTATTTGTATAATCTTCAAATTTATATAATATTAATAAACTTTTATTAAAAAAACTTTCATGGTCTATTAATTTAGTATTTTTTGTTAGTTTTTGAAAAAGTATTTCTACAAAATTATCATTATCTAATAGACTAATAGGGGGTATACTTAAATTAAATTTATCAATAAAGGAATGGAAGAAATCTAAAATAATATTTTGACTTTTGAACATAATTTCAATTATTCTATCATTTACTATATATTTCTTTTTTTGAAAAGTCACAATTTCAAATTTTAGAGGAAAAATAACTTTCATAAAATATATTGCATCATCTATATTTACACATGGTATTTCATAATCAGAATTATAATTATAAGTTTGATCTGGAGCAATAGACAAAATAAGTTCATTAGATGTCCTTTGAATCTCAAAATATAAGTCAACTAATTTATTATTTGACTTTATTTTCTGTAGAATTATCATAATAGTATATAATAAGAATTACTTTCTAAATATATAATATTGTTATTTTAATAGACCTTAAAAATGTATTAATACCAACCTCTAAGACTACCATACCATGGTTTCGAATTTCCATCAAGACCAAATCTTTGTTTACGTTTTCCTTTATGTTTGAATTCTATAAGATTGGTTGCATCATTAGTTTTATTTAAGGTTAATAGTGAAACACTACTTCCTGATATATTAACTTTACTTGCATTAGCAGTGCTTGTATTAACAGTACTAAATGTTCCAGTATTACCTTTAATTCTAGAACTATTGTTTTGAAATTGAACTTCACCTGCACTTGAACCTAATGCTAAATGTTTTCTACTTTCTGCATATATACCAGGTACATTCCAAACACATCCAACACGTAACTTACCACATTTTTCACTATCAGTAAAATAATATCTTCCTCCGCTAAAATTACCCCCTCCTTTAGTGGTAATTTTTTTATTTATAGTGATATTACCAGAAATATTTACATCTTTACCAACAGTAGAATTACCGGAAATATTAATATCTTTACTAACAGTAGTATTACCTGAAATATTTACATCTTTACTAACTCTAGTATTACCAGAAATATTTACATCTTTACTAACAGTTAATGGACCCTGAATCTCAAGTCCACCAGGGATGATTAATTTATTATTAATAGTAAGCTCATTAGCCAGTTTAGAAAGATTCCTAATTGAATCAACGTCAATACGGTACTCATCTTCTATTAATTTTTTAATATCGTTATTTGACATTTTTTCATAAGAGGGTATTCTAAAAAATAAGTACATAACAAAACAAAAGATAAATAAATTAAAGTATTTTTGTAAAACATTCATATATATATATATATATATATACATAAAAATTTTAAAATTTAAAGTAATAGACTTGTTCCACGATATCCACAACTACATAATTTAACCGCTAATCCACTATACTATGGTTTCGAATGTCCATCAAGACCAAATCTTTGTTTACGTTTTCCTTTATGTTTGAATTCTTCTTTTAAATTTTTTGTAAATTAAATATACCAGAACCTCCACTAACGTGCTTTTTACTTGTATTTGACCTAACACCATACCCCCCAGCACAAGGTTTTTTGTTGTGGCCACAATTTTCAACATATGCATTATGTGATGCATTATAAAGTAATGTATTGTCACCGTGTTTAAAGGCATATTTACCATTAATGTAAAATGTGCCATTATTTTTCATTTCCATCTTAGTACTATTATTATTTCTAAAATATATAGCTTTATTTGCAGTATTAAGATATGTATGACCTAATTTATATTGTAATAGAGCATATTGCGATGTTGATCTCATATCTTTGTGAGAAAAATGAGCATAATCAGAATTAGTACCACCATATTTACCTATATAAGCTGGACCAAAATAACCATTTCCAGTTGTTTGTAAATCTCCGTTAACATAAACCTTACCACTAAAATTGTTATTAGCATAAGCATTTTTATGACGTTGATATCTATAACCATCATTGTGAAAACCATATCCATAATTACCTACATCAAACATTATATGTCCGCCATTTACTTGAATTGCTCTAAAACCATTTACTGAACTTTTACCTCCATAAAGTTCATGTAAGGTAGTTTGTTTTTTTACATTTAGATTTTTATTAACAGTAATATCCTCATTAGCAGTAATATTTTTACTAACAGTTAATGGACCCCGAATCTCAAGTCCACCAGGGATGATTAATTTATTATTAATAGTAAGCTCATTAGCCAGTTTAGAAAGATTCCTAATAGAATCAACGTCAATACGATACTCGTCTTCAATTAATTTTTTGATATCACTATTTGACATTTTTTCAACAGAAAATACCTTATCAACAACTAGATAAATTACTATACATAAAATAAAAAAATTAAAGTATTTTTGTAAAATATTCATAGATATATATATATATTAACTGAGAGATTTACTTACAATTTTATAAATTTTTTTTTTATATTCAGGATATTTATCTTTACACATTACTGAAGCATCTATATTAGCCGGTGACTCGAAATTAGGATTAGGTAGCATTGATATTATACTTAGAAGAATACTACTTACACTGTGTGATGGATTCCATCTTTCACTAGCACTTTCATATCCATAAACATCTTCGCCATCGTGTAGGATAGAAATACATACCTTTCCATCAGGATAAATATTAGGATGAAAAATATTATCTACAAATTGTACTACTGGTGGGGAATTTGGAAAATCTTTAGGGAAAGTCATCTTTGCTCTAAAAATACCATTCTCATAAATAGTATCTGGAGGACCAAAAAATAATATATTCCAAATAAAAATATCATCTGTTAACATTATAGAAAATAGAGAATTTGGATTCTTTCTAAGATTAACAAACTGTCTTTTAATGCTTTTAACACTTTGATTCATATATTATATTAAAAAATAATAATAATATATCAATTTTTTTATATTTTTTGAAATATAAAAAATATATTATA
>Ga0206130_10005079_pt1 | contig 15813 bp, 13 predicted proteins | sample Helgoland_Spring_9_FD_148637 | JGI IMG/M metagenome (GOLD analysis project Ga0206130, IMG submission 148637) | Pelagic subsurface seawater microbial communities from Kabeltonne, Helgoland, North Sea - Helgoland_Spring_Bloom_20160512_1 | ecosystem: Environmental > Aquatic > Marine > Epipelagic ... | reverse complement strand
GGTGTCTTCTTTTTCGTTTCATGTTTCTGGTCTCTTTTCGGGGATTTGCCCCCTCAAAGACCAGCTCATTTCATCAATAAGACTCTGGCTCCGTTTTGCGGGACCACTTCAACCCATCGACTGGACATAGTCATATTCAAAGACTTTACCAGCTGTTGAGAAATCCCACCGACACATTATCGGAGTGCTGGAGTGGTTCTTAGTGGATGAATCTGTTCCGTCCTTATCTTCGCAGGCGCTGAAAAAAAGAACGAGAGCAAATGCTGGGACAAATTTGGAAAGCTCTTTTAATCGTGGGGACATGAATAGGAGAATTTCTTTGACTAACGTCTGAGTCATCTCACACCTGACCGAGAGTAGACTCCGACTTCTGGGTTAATGGTTGAGTTATCATGATGCTTTCGACTCACCGAGGGTCAGGTGTTGAGATCGACGCCTTGTTCGGCATCTCTCGGGCTCCTTTACTTCTTTCGAACAGCCTTTTGCGGCTGGGCGGCCAGTCGCTTGAAGACCTCCATCCCGGTCTCTCCCTGCTCGTTTGTTTTGGGATAGGACCCGTCGGTATAGGACTTGATCTGCACGTCGAAGACCTCGTATTCGGCAGCCGTGATCACCCCGTCCTGATCCCAGTCGATGAACGCGAAAAGCTGCTTGAAGTCGGCCCGATCCTTATTCCAAGCTTGCTGAGTGGGCCATTCCTTTTGTGACGTGGAGCCGTATTTTTTCGGATAGGCGCGCGATTGTTTCCTGAGCATCTGGTCCGCCAATTCTTCCTTCCAACTCAAGCCGTCATCGCCATCGCGATTGGCACGCTTCCAATCCGGGTGCGGGAACTCATCGTATTGCCAGATGTTATCGCGATTCTTATCGAGAGCGGCCCACATCTCCCGTGCCTTGGCCAGTTGCTTTTCGCTGAAGGCGGCTTCCATTTGCACAAGGTGCGGGTCCGCGTTGTTGTAAGCGTTTAGCTGAACCTCAAAGGCCGTGTACTCCGCCGAGGTGATCTTGCCATCGCGATCCCAATCGACGAAGTGGAAGATCTGCTCAAAACCAGGGTGAGCGACGCCCCAGGCATAAATCGACGGCCATTGTGTTTGCGAGTCGTTGCCATGCTTCGCTAAAAAGTCTCCGTCCTGAGCTAACTTCCTGAGAACGCGATACGATACCTCCTCGGCCCAGTCGACTACGTCATCGTCATTTCGATTGGCTCGCTTCCAGTCCGGGTGTGGGAATTCGGCATACTGCAATTTGCCGTCTTTGTTCCTGTCCGCCCTCCACCACTTGATTCGGGCCGCATCCATGATCTCTGTGTCCAAAGCAACCTCAAGGTTCTCAATGCCGATCCATCTGCGCTTCGCTTCTGACCGACGACCTTCTTCGGTGAGCAGATGCTTGAAATCAGAGAGGAATTCTCGCCTGACCATCAACATCAATCCGTAGTTCCCACCAGCGTTGACCAAGGTTCCCCGTGCGGTGCGGCCATCACCGGCCATGACTGCAGTAAAGGTCGCCCACGTGCCCCTGCCGTACCCCTGTCTTTCTATCACTGCCATGTTGTGGCGGCCATCTATCGCCTTCTTGAATTGGCCAATGAACGGTGTCAGGTTGGCCCACTTACCGATCGGGCGAATGGTCGAGGGCGGGTCGAACGGATGCTTGATCTGGCCACCGTCACCAATGAGTTCATCGCCGTCCTGCTTCAGATTCAATTGCATGATGCCCCGGCCCAGTAGACCATTCAGCCGCATCGTCGTGAAGCAGAGCCAAGTACCGGTGAAGTGCTGTGACAATTCAACGTCGGGATTCGCAGAAACGGGAACCGTTTGCAGAGTCTGAATTCTATTTTCCCAGTTCATCACCCTCATGATGGCCATTTCGGTTTCAGGTGAAAGAGGCTGCCCGGGCTTCTCAGCCTCCGGTGCTGCTTGCGCCGTGGGGCTCATCATCGCCAGTGATACAATACAAATTATTGTTATTACTCTTTTCATAATGCTTTCGTTATTGTATGAGTTGACGTCCATTCCCGCGCCGATTAAGGTAGGGACGTCGGTTGCCCGACGCCCCCCCTCGCAGATCCCGGCGTGCGGAATTACCGCACCGGGCTCCTCAGGAATGCGCGCAAGTGGAACTTCGATCATGTTTGGATTCTTGTTGGACAATTTCATACGGGCTGAGGCTGGTTTTGTCGAGCGGTTCGCGGCCATGGCTCCTCGATCACGCGTGGCTTCGGCATCTGCCAGCGCTCCCACGCTGCGTCGAAGGACGCAACGGTGAAGCTTTTGCGCTGACTGCGCCGGTTGAGCCATTTGTAAACCAACCACCTCGCCCAGTAGGCGAAACGTCCGATCTTCTTCGAGTTGCCGATCACGCCATAGTAGTTCCAATGCCCTCGCAACTTACGCTTGAGGGTGGCGAGGAGTTCGCGAAGCGGCATGCTCCTCGACTTCTTCAACCAGTCCTTGAGCTTGCTCAGGCTTGCACGGAGCTTCTTGGCGTTGGTGCTGCGTTTCACGACCCGGTAGTTCGGATTGCGTCGGCCTTTCACCCAGTAGAAGTCGAAGCCGAGGAAGGTGAACCTTCCGCTACTTTCCGGCTCCCACCGGTTGAATTTGACCAACGTGCTCTTCTCTTCAGCTAGTTCGAGTCCGAACTTCGCCAATCTCCCGGGTAGTTCGCGCAGATAGGCCTCGGCATCATCTTTTCTTTCGAAACAGACGATGCTGTCGTCCGCATAACGCCGGAAGATGACGCTTCCTTTGCTTTTCTCTGCCACCACCTTCTTGATCCACAGGTCTTGCACGAAGTGTAGATAGATGTTTCCTAACAATGGTGAATACCGCGGAGCGGGATGGACAGGAGCTCATCGACGTGCCCCGCAGGGGTGCGAGCCGTGGGGCGGCGAGCATCAGATGACTCCGCCTTGCGGCGTGCCCTCAGTCGAGGGCGACCAGTGCTTCAACTCTTCCATCACTCCGGCCTTGATCCATTTGCGGATAATTCGGATCAGGCTACGATCGGCAACCCCCTTTTCCTCTTGCTCGGTTCGCCCCTTCAGGGTATTTCACGTTCTAGGTGAAAAAGCAAATTCCTAGCAATCAATAATAATTTGACTTGTAGAACAGTTAGAACGCATGGAGCATCGAACCGCCTCAAAAAGGCGACTCCTCAATGAATTACCATGTCCTAGGCTTATCGTTCATGATCTCTCTCTGCTGCGTCGCTGGTGCGCGAACTTGGACCAACTCGGATGGACGAACCATCGAGGCGGATTTGGTCAAGGTGGACGGGAAGGAGGTCGTCTTACAGAAGAATGGCAAGGAATACCGGGTGCCTCTGGAGAGCCTCTCGGAAGAGGACCAACGCTTTGCCAAGGAGGCGTCTGCGGAGGCGGTTTCAGCAGACACTTCAGAGCCTAACAACAAGCCTGAAGAAGCCGCTTCCTTTCCGCTGAAACTCGATCAGCGGGTGTCAGGCGGCGAGATTGATCCCGCCGTTGCAGCAGGTCGCCTTATCGTTCTGCACCTGTGGCAAGCGCATTGTGGCCGCTGTCCGGCGTCGCTCAAAGATTTTGAGAAACTTGCCCGGCGCAAAAAGAGCACTGGCGCGCTGTTCATGATCTGGCACAGCCACGACAAGATCGAGCTGGCGAAAAAGAAGAGTGATGACCTCGATCTGGGACTGCCGGTTTATCATGGAGGCATGATCCAGTGGGACAAGACCTTCGGCGAATTTGTCTGGCCCCACGTCATCGTCATGAAGCCTGATGGCAAGGTGATTTACATGGGTGAACCGAACCGTGACTTCAACAAGATTTTGGAAGAACACTCAGCCAACTAGCCCAAGCCCATGAAAACTATTAGAGCACGCTCGGCCGCTGGATCATCGGCAGGGGCACCCCCTGTCGCGTGAAACACATCGGCTTGTTCGCCTCACCGGAACCCGCGGTCAGTTGAATCGAGGCAAAGCGCGACTTCTGCCCGATCTGATCCGCAACCATTTGATCGAGCGAATAGCTCTTCGGAGCATTTCCGCAGAGAAAGTTGCTCCACGCGTCATGCCCATTCTGGGCCCGGTGATCGAGACCGGAGAACACCGTAAAGTCATCCCGGTGCTCGGCCATCGGCTTGAGCGTGTCCGGCATCTCGTAACTCTTTCCCGCCGCCTTCGGATAGAACGCATTCTGATGCCAACCCAGATAGGTCCCGATCGCCACAAAATTCCGCGGACCACTCACCGCCGGAGCCGCTGCACCAAATGCTTCCAACGAAGGAAGCGCGATCATGGCCGCCGCTCCCCGCAAGAAGCGCCGCCGATTCAATCCGGTCTGTAGGGAGGAATTCATCGTGTTCCATTGGCAGTCAGCAGGAAGCACCATTCGCCGCCCCTACTACGAACTGCCTTTGCTATTATTTCAATTTTTGCCCCCGCCTACGACCTTCCCCCTGCAACCTTTTCAGCGCGACGATCTCCGGCCGGGTGTATTTCTCCGTGAACTCATCGGTGCGGGCACGCATCCGTTTCAGGACGGGCGCGTATTCGGGATCCTTGGCCAGGTTGGTGAGTTGGTCGGGATCCTTCTCCAGATCGTAGAGCATTTCCTGCACGGGTTTCTGTTCGTAGTAACGGGCGTAGGTAAACCGTTCCCCATGCACTCCCCGCCATTTCGGCAGCCTCTTGTGGTTGTAGTGATGCTCGTTGTAGAAATCCTCACGCCATGAAGTCGGAGTCTCTCCCTTCAGCCAGGGCACCAAGCTCTCACCCTGATACTTCGCAGGAACCTCGACTCCCGCCAACTCAAGCATCGTCGATGGCAGGTCGAGGTTCATCACCAATGGCGGAATCACCCTGGCGTGCTTCTCCTTGCCCAGCCGTGGGTCGTGAATGATCAGTGGCACACGCAAGGACTGCTCGTAGTGGCTCCACTTTCCCGCAAAGCCTCGGTCGCCCATATAGTAGCCGTTGTCGGCGGTGTAAATGATGACGGTGTTGTCGGCGAAACCCTGCTTCTCCAACTCCTTCCGGACCCGGCCCACGACGCCATCCATGCCGGTCAGCATCCGGTAGTAGGCCCGCATGTTGAGTTTGTATTTCTCCGGAGTGTCCCAACGCCAGTGCCAGCGGTCGCGGTTCATCGACTCCTTCAGAAAGTCCGGTTGCATCTCGAAGTACTTCGGGTCGCCCAGCCTCGGGGGCTCCGGTTCGATGTCCTCATACATCCCATCCACCACCTTCGGCCATGGGAAATGGCCGATGCCCGGCCGATGATCACTGTCGCGGGCATGCGCGATGTTGAAACTCATGTAGAGGCAGAAGGGCTGATCCTTCGCTTGGGTCTCAAGAAAGGAGACCGAGTGATCCCCGATCAATTCCGCGGTGTGACGTCGCGTGCCATCGCCCCGCTTCACGTGATGCGGACCACCGTTGTACACCTTGTGGTCATCGAACATCCGCTTCAGCGCGACCTCGTTCTTCTCTGCGAACTTCACATGCTGCTTGCCGTAGAAACCGTTGCGGTATCCCGCCTTGCGCAGGAGCACCGGAAAGCTGGTATCCACATCCCTCTTCTGAACCGGCACCGCCGGAGGGCCACCACCGGTGAAGCCGTGACTGGTCTCGGTGAGCCCGGTGAAGATCGTCGCCCGACTGGCCATGCAGATGGCCGTGTTCACATACGCATTCTCAAAGCGCACGCCTTGCTCGGCAAGCTTGTCGATGACCGGAGTCTTGATCACCGGATGCCCGCCACAGCCGAGGGTGTCGTTGCGCTGATCATCGACGAGGATGAAGACGATGTTCACCGGCTTTTCAGCGGCCTGGGACGGCAGAGCAAATGCCAGCACCGAAACCAGCCCGACAAGGAGTCGCGTATTGTTCTTCATATTGATTCTCTTCAGTAATGGTCGTCTTCCTTGAGCACTGCGTCAAGCCAGGCACGGGCCTGCTGGCGATACTCACTTTCACGGTGCATCCAAAGGTCGGTGTGCGAGTGAATGTAGGGCCCTTCCGGGATCTTGAGAATCTTGGTCGTCGGCACATTGAGGAAGGTGAACTCCGCCAATTCGAGGTGCTTGCTGAGGAACTCATCGCGGAGCCTGTCGGTGTTTTGCCCGCTGACGAGCACCGGTCGGCCTTTGAGACGGGCGAGGCGTTTCAAGGCGGAGGCCCTGTCACTCTCCGGATAGCCCCATTTTTTCTGCCCATCAAAATGGTCATGAGTGAACATCCCCTTCCATAGAGCCGCGATCTCGTCATCCGCCAAGCCGATGTAGCTTGAGCCAATCGCACCGCGCGAGAAGCCGCAGACAAACATGTTCTGAGGGTCGCCGCCAAACTTCTGACAGATCCGTGGCAGGTTCACCTTGCAGTAATCGATCGTCGCTTGCCGCTCACCCCACCAGGTGACGGCATTCTCCATCCGCCCCTTTTCCACGTAGGGCATCACCACCCAGATAAATCCCACTCCGCCACTCATCCCGTAGCCCAGATTGGCATCCTTCACTTCCCCGCTCCCCTTCCCCGGAGGAAATTTGTTGCCGGTGTATTCCACGATCACCGGGCAACTGCCACCCGGCTTCCAGTCCGTCGGCAAATAGAGCGAATGGTAAACCTCCGTCCTCTCATACTCAGGAGCAACCTGTCGCACCCGTTTGCCCGGTCCGGGATCCTCCGCCGTCATCACCGGAGTGACGAGGTCAGCGGCGTATACGCCACCCGCTACCAGAAGAAGAAGGGTTACAACATAGCGAATCATGATTCAGAATTTCCACTCGACCGCCTTCTCGCCCTTTGCTTCCCAGCGGATGGATTGGACTTCAAGCGCCTTGCCCCCGGGCAGATAGAGACGAACAAGGTGACTTTGCCCCTCGACCGGAACCTTCACCGTGATCTCATGCCATTCCGTTCCGGCAGGCATATCAAACGCGATGTTCTGACCGGTCTCAGGAAACTCGTCCTGCCCCTTGGTTCTCCACTGGATGCGCCCCTTGCCACCCTCGCCACCCACTCCGCGGGCGCGCAGGTGGAGGGTGATCGGCCCGGTGAGTTGAACTTGCGCGGTTCCGAGGAACGGCGACCCTCCCTGAGGCACCACCCGGATGCCTCCTTCGATCGGATCGATCCGACATTGCTTGGGCACCAGTCCGTGCGAGGCACTCTTCGGAACAGGCTTCCGGTAGGCCGGATTGGGTTTCGGATAGAGCCCACCGGTTTCCTTGAAGTGCGCATCGATCAGCTTGCCGAGCTCGGCAACCTTTTCGGGCATCTTCTCCGCGAGGTTGATGGTCTCACCGAGGTCGTTCTTCAGGTCGTAGAGTTCGACAAAGCCCTCGTAGTAATCCGGGTTCTCCTTGAAGCGACGGATCAGCTTCCAGTCGCCCTGACGCACCGAAATCCCGGCATCGTGGTAGGGAAACCAACTGAAGCTCGTGTCGCGCGGAAACTTCTCTCCTTTGAGCAGCACCGGAGCAAAGGACAGCCCATCCACCACGTGGTCTTCCGGCAACGGCACGCCTGCCAGCTCCAGCAAGGTCGGATAGAGATCGATATTGTTGATCACTGAATCATTCGTGCCACCTCCCTTGATCTTGTCCGGCCAGCGCACCATCAGCGGAACACGCTCTCCTCCCTCGTAGAGGAAGGCCTTGCCCATTCGGAGCGGGGCATTGCTGGTCGGCCCCTGGAGGCCCGCATGCTCGCGATAGGCTTTCACCATGTGATGCAAATTGTGCTTCGGATTCTTCAGGTAGCGGTCCTGCTCGCCCTCCGTCGACCAGCTCTTGACGTTGCCGCCGTTGTCGGAAAAGAAAACCACGACGGTGTTGTCGGTGAGATCCAGCTCATCGAGCGCCTTCATGACCTGGCCGAGGCTGTCATCCATCGCTTTCAGCATCGCTGCCATCACCGGGTTGGTGTGCCGCCCGGTGGGATCCTTCTTCTGCTTGAAGTGCTTGATGTCGTCCTCCTTCGCCTCCCACGGACCGTGCACCGGATACTCGCACAGATTCAAGAAGAAGGGCTCGTCCTTGTGGGCGGTGATGAACTTGATCGCTTCCTGCGCGAGACGGTCGGCAATGTGCTCGCCATCCGGCCCGTCGGTGATGTTGCCGACCCGGTGCTTCCCGGTGGGATGCCCGTCGGCATGCACACCATGGGGTGAAAAGTAGGTGCTTCCCGGTGGCCCCGGATCGGGGGCGGCATGAAAGGTCGTCTCAAAGCCATGGGCCTCCGGCCAGTGCGGTTTGGTGAGCCCGAGGTGCCACTTGCCCAAGTGTCCGGTGCGGTAGCCGGCGGACTTCAGTGCCTCGGCCAGCGTGACCGCCTCCGGATCGAGATAACGACGGCTCTTCGGCAACAGGTAGGGCTGATCGGCCGAAGGATTCTCCTGATAAACCTGCGGTCCCCACGGTTCGGGATCCAGGTGGCCGTGCGCCGAAGTGATCCCATGCCGGGACTCCTCCTGCCCGGTCATGATCGAGGCCCGGCTGGGCGAACACAGCGGATGCGCATAGGCTTGAGTGAAGCGCATCGAGCCCGCCGCAAGCCGGTCGACATTCGGCGTCTCATAATACTGCGAACCATAAACCCCACAGTCGGTCCACCCCATGTCATCGACGAGGAAGAGGATGATGTTGGGTTTCCTGGGCTGGGACTCCGCGTGCGAGGTGACGGCCACTGCACAGAGCAGGGTCGCGAGCATCCGTGTTTTTGTTGTCATGGGGATGGGGTCTATCTTTCGGTCAGTTTGAGGAACTCCACCGCGTAGCGCCGGCCGATGGTTTCCTGGGCCGTGCTGTTGTAGTGCATGAAGTCGCCGATGTGCTCATCCATTACTTGAACTGAATCACCAACTCCGCGCCCAGGGAAGGCTTTTTGTTCTCCGCTGGATACCAGGTGACCCGGTACGGGTGGAAGAGCCTCTTGCTTTGGCTGAAGAGGAATTTGCCGCCATCGTTTGCCGCGGGGGAGAAGATGATGGGCTGCCGCCGTAGCGTTTCGTTTCGAGGGAAAACTCCGAGGCCCCGTCGTGCAGCAGCTCCGGGTCGCCCAGCTTCACCTTCTCGTGCAGCTTGAACTTGAACCGCTTGCCATCCACCCGCACCGCCCGGATCTCGTCGTCATCCATGATATCCTCGATCTCGTCTTCGCTGGGAACCTCCTGCCGCTCCAGCACGTTGTAGATCTTCGGCGTGAGGATCAGCACGCCGACACGATGGGAGTTCTCCGTGGCCTTGTGGACGAGTTCGGTGGAAATGATGATTTTGTTCCGCTCGAAGCGGTGGTTGATCCGCGCCTTCGAACCTCCCTCGTAGGTGGCGACGAATCCGGCTGCTAGGAATTTGCTTTTGGCGGGCGGCCCCTGGAATAGCCGTGGGGCCGGATCGGCCTGCCTGTAGAAGCCTCTTGACCGCCAAAGCTCTCCGAGCGACGGCGGTTGGCGAAGACTGGAGGGCGGGAAAAGGGGGGGTGGCGGGCGTGTTTCTTTTTAAGCCCGCGAAGGGCGTTGCGACTGCACCAATCGTCGACGGCGAGGGTGGTTGAGTGCGTTGCCGTAGCTGCGTGTGTATGCCCTTCAGGGTGCTTCAGCCGCAGTTTTGCATTGGATGGGCGCGGTGTCGATGGCGACGCGGGCTGAAGGTTTCGACCACCTCGACGAGCTCGGGGCAGGCAAGCTCAAACGAGCACACCGCGCTACGTTTTGCTTACGCGTGGCTGGTTGAGTGCGTTGCCTCTGCTTGCGCTTATCTGGCGTTGATTTTAGCGCGGTATTTCAGCGGCGTGTGGCCAGTTTCTTTTTGCAGAATTTTGTTCATATATTCGGAGGATCTATACCCGCTTTTTGCCGCAACATCGGCGACGCTCAGTGCCGTTTCGCGGAGTAGTTTTTTGGCACATTTCAGGCGGGCATTGGAAATCTCTTTGGCCGGGGAGTGCCCGATCACACTCGTGAAAAGACGTTCCAATGAACGGCGGGTCAATTGGACTTCATCTGCAATATCGGAAACTTGAATGGGTTCTCGGATGTGCTCGCGGATAAAGCGAATCGCCTGACTCAACGCTGGGGCAGAAATGGCGAGCGTGTCCGTAGAAAGTCGGGTGTGGACATCGGTTGGGGGCAGCAATTTTGATTTGGGTTCAAGCGGCTGATCGTTCATCAGCGCGTCGAGCATTTTCGCGGCTTCATGACCGATCTGTTCGGCGGGCGTGATCATGCCGGACATGGGTGGATCGCATACTTCGCACAGCAGGTCATCGTCGTCGCCAGCCAGAACGGCGACCTCTTCTGGCACAGAAATATTGGACTCGTTGCAGATATGAATCAGATCTCTGCCGCGGTGGGTTCCCCAAGTGAAAATTCCGACAGGTTTGGGTAACGCCTCCAGCCAGCGCAACAGTTCAGCGCGTTCGGCTTCCCACGTGCACGACCGAGCGGGCCGCTTCGAGTTAAACATGTGACAGTCGAGTGCGCGCGCCGCTGCCGCTTGAAGAAAGGCTTGGCGGTGGCGCTCCTTGTAGGCGCGGTTGGTCTGTCCGCAGTAGGCGAGGTTGCGAAACCCGCGTTCTTGGAAGTGTTGCAGTGCGAGTTCGGCAGAGGCGTTGTAGTCGGTCGATACGCGTGGCAGGTCAACGTCTTTCAGGCGGATGCCGGAGATGTTAATGATGGGTTTGCCGGTGGCGATCAGCTCGTTATAGAGCTTTGTATCGCTTACGCGCGCAATGATGCCGTCGCCTTGCCAGCCGGGCGGAAGATGTAGGGCTTCATCACGTCCTTTTTCTTCGGCCAGCAACTGCCAGTTTCCAGCCTTAAGCCCGTAGTTGGCACTGCCCCGAATGAGGCGCCGTCCCCATCCACTGGAGCAATCCACTAATATGGCAACCTTGAGCTTGGTTGTTTTCATCACGCGGAATCTGGAGGACGGTGTCGCAAAAGTATAGTTTTTTGTGTGAAAATTGCAGTTTGTCACCTGGGGGCGGGGCAGGTTGGATGAGCGTTTTATTAGCCCCAAAAAGAGAGCTTTGGTTTTCGAAGCTCCCCTTTTATTCTTCACCGCAAAAAGATGATTAAATAAAAAAGATGATTAAATAAATGACGGTTCCCGATTGGACAGTTTTAGCTTTGTACTTGGCCGGCACCGTATTGATCGGGGTCTTTTTAGGCCGTTTCATTAAGAACTCATCTGATATGTTCTCCGCCGGCGGTCAGTCGCCGTGGTGGATCAGTGGGCTGAGTGCGTTTATGACAATGTTTTCTGCCAACACCTTCGTGGTGTGGGGCGGGATTGCGTACGAGCACGGACTCGTTGCAATCGTGATCAACCTCTGTTACGGCATCGCCGCGATTGCGGCTGGATTCACTGTGGCGGGTAAATGGAAGAACATGGGAATCAGCACTCCGGCGGAATATATCGATCGGCGGTTCGGTCGTTCGGCACTCCATTTTTATACTTGGTTCATGTTGGTCTTCCGGATTGTCGGGACGGGCGGCGCGCTTTACGCCATTGCGCGGCTGACGCTGGCGGTCATCGGCACCGGAGAAGCCGGACTGAGCGGCTCCACGCTGAACCTTGCGATTCTGATTTTTGCCTTGGTGGTTGTCGGCTACACCATGATCGGCGGGCTGTGGGCGGTGCTGATGACTGACACGCTGCAGTTTATTATTCTCAATCTGGCGGTATTGTTTGTGATTCCGCTTTCACTGTCGCGGGCGGGCGGTGTTGCCAACGTTCTCGAAAAAATGCCAGACGGCTTTCTGTCGGCGACGAGTGATCAATACACCTTCCTGTTTTTAGCCGGCTGGGTCGTGATCCACTATTTCATGATCGGCGCGGAATGGGCTTTTGTGCAGCGCTATCTCTGCGTGCCCTCGCCCAAAGATGCGCGAAAAAGCGCGTTTCTTTTTGGCGGGCTCTATCTGTTCAGCCCGTTTCTCTGGCTCTTGCCGCCGCTTTTGTGGCGTGTTCAGCAGCCCATTCCGGTCGGGGCGGATGCGGCGACCGTCACGCAGTTGGCTGAAACCGCCTACATCCTTTCCTGCAAGGCCGTGTTGCCGATCGGGATGCTCGGGCTGATGATCGCCGCACTCTTCTCGGCGACGGCGAGTATGATCAGCTCGCAGTTGAATGTGTTCTCCGGCGTGTTGACCGAAAATATATATAAGCCGCTGGCGAAGAATCCGTCGGATAAACAGCTTGTCCGTATGGGGCGCCTGTTCACCTGTATTCTCGGCCTGACGGTGGCTGGGATTGCGATCGCCACGCCCTATATGGGCGGTGCGGCGAAGATGATTGTTGCCGTTACGCAGGTGATGGTGACGCCGTTGCTGGCGCCGACCCTGCTGGCGCTGTTTATTCCGCGCTTGGGGGTGGGAACGATTTGGGCGACCGTCGGACTCTGCTTCCCGCTCGGGCTGCTCGCTAAATTCAGCAAAATTTTAGAAGGAACGTGGCTGGCGGACAGCACCGTTACAGGTGTGATCCTGCCGCTGATAGTTATCGCGGTAATGGTGCTGCTTTCCGGTCGCGAAGCGCCGGGCTGGAGCGCAATCCGTGAATTGACCAACCGGGAAGCCGCACGGGCACTGCCGTCATCGAGTGCTTTTCCCGCGCTGATTGTCAGCATCAGTCTGGCGGCCAGTGCGCTCACGCTGTTTGGGATGATCCCGCTGAACGAAACCTGCCGCGGCATGTTGGCCGGATTCGGATTGGGCCTGCTGGTGCTGGCGGCCCTGCTTTTTGCTTTATCCAGACGAATGAAGAGACAGGAGGAAATTGAATGATTAAGAGTGAACCTTTTTCGGGCGTCCGCGAACTGCGGAACAAAAAAATTACGTCTGATTTTGCCGTGATCGGCGGCGGGTTGGCGGGCATCTGTGCCGCGATTACCGCCGCGCGCGAAGGGCTACGCGTGACGCTGGTTCAGGATCGGCCGGTGCTGGGCGGTAATGCCTCATCGGAGGTGCGCTTGTGGGCGCTGGGCGCGACATCGCATCAGGGCAATAATAACCGCTGGTCGCGTGAGGGCGGCGTGATCAATGAGATCATGGAAGAGAATCTCTGGCGTAATAAAGAGGGCAATCCGGTCTTATTCGATGTGCTTCTGCTGGAGAAGGTGCGTGCCGAGGAAAACATTACGCTGCTGCTAAACACGGCAATGATCAATGCGTCGAAAGTGGATGCAAACACGATTCAATCGGTTCGCGCCTACAGCTCCCAGGATTTCACTCTTTACGATATTGAAGCGCCGCTCTTCTGCGATGCGTCCGGCGACGGCATTCTGGGCTATCTGGCTGGCGCGGCCTATCGGGTTGGAGCCGAAGGAGCGGAGGAGTTTGGAGAACCCTTTGCGCCCGAGAAAGACTTCGGGGAACTGTTGGGGCACACCATCTATTTTTACGCTAAAGACACCGGCGCGCCGGTGGAGTATGTCGCGCCTGAGTTTGCCCTGAAGGCGGACGAAATTCCAAAGGTTATCCCGCGCTTTGAGCAGATCACCGCGAAAAGCCACGGCACGTCGCTGTGGTGGCTGGAATACGGCGGTCGTTTGGATACCATTCACGATACAGAAGCCATTAAGTGGGAACTGTGGAGGGTGACCTACGGAGTGTGGGACTACCTCAAAAATTCTGGCAAATTTCCGGAAATGGGCAACAAAACACTGGAGTGGGTCGGTGCGATTCCCGGCAAGCGGGAGAGTCGTCGCTTCGAGGGCGATTACATGATTAGCCAGTCCGATGTGATCGGGCAAAAACGTCACTCCGATGCGGTTGCCTTCGGGGGCTGGGCAGTGGATTTACATCCTGCCGACGGAGTCTATAGTGAGCATGCAGGCTGTGTGCAGTTTCACAGCAAAGGAGTCTATCAGATTCCGTATCGCACCATGTATAGTCGTAATATTGGCAACCTGTTTACCGCCGGGCGCGTGATTTCCGCCTCGCACATCGCCTTTGGATCGACCCGGGTGATGATGACCACCGCGCACAGCGCTCAGGCCGTGGGGATGGCGGCGGCGATCTGTCACGAGAGCCGCTCGCTGCCGCGGGATCTGCTCGAAGAGGCGTCGATGGAAACGCTTCAAACCCGGCTGCTGCGGGCAGGGCAGTATCTACCTTTTGTAGAGATCGAAGACGAACCCGATTTGGCGCGCCAAGCGCGGGTCGACGTGTCGAGTGCGCGCAAACTGGATCGGCTCGCGCCTTCCGAAAACACTGCGCTGATGAACGCTGCGCGAGCGCTACTGATGCCGGTCGATACCGGGGCGGTGCCCAAGATCACGTTTTGGTTTAACGTGGCTCGCGATACGGAAATTGTTTTCCAACTGCGCAGTTCGGAGCGACTTGGGAATTATACGCCCGATATTATTTTGGCCGAGAAAAAGTATGCTGTGTCTGCCGGAAGCGGCGTGCCGGTCACGGTCGATTTTGACCGCGAACTCGATCAAGCGCAGTATCTGTTTGCCTGCGTGATGCCCTGTGAGGACGTGGAGATGATACTGTCGGATGAACTGATCAGTGGTGTGATGTCGGTGGCGCATATCGCGGATCCGAAAGTGGCGAAGAACGCGGTGCAACACCCGCCGGAAGGAAGCGGCTTTGATTCTTTTGAATTCTGGATCCCGGGACGACGCCCCGGCGGACAATTGCCTGCGGTTGAGATCAACCCGCCGGTGGACGCATTTGGTAAAGAGCAGTTACAAACAAACTACACGCGCCCGTTGATCTGCTCGAATACGTGGGTCGCGGCCAATGAGGATTCGAACCCGGCAATCACCCTGCGTTGGGATGACGCTCAAACGATTCGCACAGTGGTGCTTCATTTTGATGTGGATTGGGATCACGCGATGGAGTCGGTCCAGTTCGGACACTTCGACCGTGCGATGCCGTTTTGCGTGAAGTCATATCGCTTGACCGATGCGGCAGGGAATGTGCTGGCGCAAGCCGAGGATAACCACCACGGACGCGTTGAAATCGTGCTCGATGCGGCCATACAGACCAATGCATTGAAATTGGAAATTCGCGGCACGCACGGCTCACCTGCTGCAGTCAATGCAATCAAGGTATACGGAGGAGTAGGACGCACGACATGAGGAAACTGATTACAGTCATCGCATTTTTGGTAGCTGCCAATTCGGTTTGGTCGCATGAATCGCCGAATATTTTGTGGATCTATTCAAAGGGACGCACCTTATAGAAAGATACTTCACAGACTTGGTGCTGGGCGGCGTTTATTGGTGGGTCATGCGGGAAGCAGGAACAGGCGGAACGGAGGGGGCAGCGACATGAGAAAGGCGCGGTTTTTATCCCCGTGGAAGGATTCCCATGAGAAACCGGTGATCTATCACTGCATTTCGCGGGTGGTTGAGCGTAGGTTTGCCTTTGGGGTGGAGGAACCGAGCGGAGCGAGATAGACGGCCTGTAAGGCTGCCCGAAGGGTGGCGGCGGGTGCCGCCATCAAAAGGAGCGGTTCCGGACGCTGATGCGGATGATGGAGAATTTCAGCGGCTGTCGGGTGCTTTCCTATTGATTCGGTAGCCCCCGCCTGGCTACCTCACCCCTTCGGGGCATGTCGCGTTCGCTCCTGTCCAAACCACCTACACGCCTTCGGTGGTTTTGCCTGATGTGCAACCACATTCACATCCTGCTGGAGGTCCCGCCCCAGCCGGAGGGAGGGATCTCCGATGCGGATTTCCTCAAACGGCTGTCGGTGCTTTACGGGGAGAACTTCGTGGCAGATGTGGCCGGGCAGCTGGATGCGGCGCGGCATGAAGGTGGCGTGGAGGGCGGGAATCTGGAACGGGTTGAGGAGATCAAGGGTCGCTTCA
>Ga0206130_10005076_pt1 | contig 15822 bp, 2 predicted proteins | sample Helgoland_Spring_9_FD_148637 | JGI IMG/M metagenome (GOLD analysis project Ga0206130, IMG submission 148637) | Pelagic subsurface seawater microbial communities from Kabeltonne, Helgoland, North Sea - Helgoland_Spring_Bloom_20160512_1 | ecosystem: Environmental > Aquatic > Marine > Epipelagic ... | reverse complement strand
ACAAGGCAAACAATTTGTCGTGCCATAGATGCAATCTGTACCATCGGCCTTCTGGTGATTTCCTGGAAGGCATGGAATGGTAGTGCCTTGCAGATAAAACTGCCCTGCGCCATTGCAAACCCCACAGGCGTCGAGGTCTCCGACGCAATCATCAATCAACGTACCATCGTTAGCTCTGTCACAAATTCCGTCACCATCCTTATCCGCAAAGCAACTTCCGCCACAAATTCCTAGCGCATCACTGTCAAGACAGCTTCCATCGTCAATGTTAGCTGCAGCTTGGTAATTGCATTTCGTATCGTCAGTGCATCCGTTAACCTCTAGGATTTCGCAGACATTATCAGCGTCATCTGGATCATCAATGCAGTTAGACGCGCAATCGTATCCAAAGTCCGGGTGATTTCCATAACAGTCGCATGCCCCATCCGCAAGGTGACATGTAGCATCACTAAATACTGGGTAGCATCCCGCAACGCCCTGCGTACAGGCGGTTCCATCAGAAAGTGCGTAGCTGGTAGGAGTACAAGGCGATCCTGAAGCATTTACAAAAGCCGCATTCCCACCGCACAACCCGCATTCATCGACTTCTTCGCAGTCACCGGGTATGTTGGCTTCTGAGTTGTAATTGCATTTACCTGAGACCATGCATCCGACTACCTCGTTTATTTCACAGATGTCGTCACTATCTCCGGGATCTTCAAAACACGTGCCGTCGCAATTGAACAAAGTGAGATCAACATCTGGTTCGCCACATTCGTTACAATTGTTGTAAGTCGTGCCGTCACAATCACAGTGGCCTGGAGTTATTCCATTTCCACCACAGATACCACAAACGTCTTTTTTAGGACAAAGTGGGTCGTATCCAGCCTCACCGATTTTGTAACTACAAGGCGTTCCATCAGCTAACTGCTGCATGCAGTCATCTTTTCCATTATCATCGCAGATTCCGTCTTGGTCTAGATCAGTTGCACATCCTCCGTCGCATTCGCCGATGGCGTCGAAAGTTTTGCCATCGCAGTCACATTGCGCGCCTTGGGAATTATCAATTTTCGGTAAACTTGAGTGACAGGTTAGGCATTGATTTGGTATGATACATGACCCATCATTGACTGTAGCAGTTGCATCGTAGTTGCAAGCGGTGGTGAACATACATCCTCCAATTTCGCAAGCATTACCAATTCCATTATTGTTGTCGTCATATTGGTCGAAATTGCTAACGTTTACACAGTTATCTATGCAATCGGCCTTGCCGTCACCATCACTGTCCAGTGCTAATAACTCTGAGCAACCACAAGTGTCATCAGAGACAGTTTCATTCGGATTGTCAGGACATTCATCCAGGCAATCGACCGTACCATCACCGTCTCGGTCTGAATCGAAGGCTTCACAGCCGCAGGCACCAGAATTTGCAGACTTCGTTGGATTCAATGGGCATGCGTCGTCGCAGTCCTTAACTCCGTCTCCGTCGGTATCCGGATCAGGCGAATTAAATTCACATCCACATCCCACACCAGTTGTAGAATCTTTGGTTGGATTCAGAGGGCATGGGTCAGTATTGGTCTGGACGTAGAGGTCTCCGGGGTTTAGGATGTTGCAAATGAGTGCCCCTTCTCCTTCACCGTCACCGTCTAAGTCGACATAGTGAATTGTTCCGATAATTACAGTGCCCGTTCCATCCGTTTCTCCTGAGCAGGTGTCACAGCCGTAGGCATAAATGCAGCTTGCCGGGTCGTCAACGGTGGCTCCTGCATTGTAGTTACAGGCTAAAGCATCCGCGCAGCCGGACGTATCTTGAGCACTTAACACAGGAGTGCTTTCTTCGCTTCGTGCCTCCGACGCAAGCAATTGTACACTGGAAAAAAGACCAATGCAAAGAATAATCTTCATTAAGAGAGTCGATTGATTTTGCATCATTACTTCATGTTTTTGAATGGAGACGATTTCACAGCTGAGTTTCTGTCTAATGGTACCCGTGTGCCATAGATCGACTGCATATGATTGGCCTGAACGTCTTGCAAGTCGTTGGCAACTATTTCAATCGCTTCGACTATCACCTCTCGAAGGTCCTCATTCGATTCAAGGACTTCCAATTGCTCTTCACTCATGCCCGGGTATTCGACCAACCTCATCCACTTAATTGCGATATCGAGCTGTTCACGAATCACTTCTTTGTTCACTTCTGCATAGTAATCAGATGCAACTTCATCAGATATGAGATATGTGTTTGGATCGTCCAAGTTGAGGTCGTATTCGCTGTCGACTAAATCATCCAGGGTAGGAGTGCTTAATACAATTCTATTTTCGATTAATCCTGCCTTTCGCAACGAAGCATTTGATGGTTGTTTTCCCTTAGACATTGCAAGTAATACGTCTTTCAAGCCATCAGCTTGAATGTTCATTTCTTTCGTCTCTCTTTCAATCTCCTCAAACTGATGCTCCAATCCCCGGTGTCCAACTCCAACTGCGACATTGATTTTTTTGATGGTTTCCTCAGGATTTGAGTCCCACGCCACTCCGACTACTTCTTGAAGCATGCGAGAATTCATTTCGCTGGGATTTATCGCTTGGCAGATTCCATTCCCACTTCCAGTTGGAAGTATGAAGTCACCTGCTTCCACAGCGCCCACTACGAGGGCATCCACCTGTCCCATGAGCGCGATGCGTGTAAACTTGTGACGCTGACTGGGTTTCGGGGCATTACCGGTTAGAATTGGTTTCCCTGAAACGAGGAATGTTTTTAAAGCACCAGTTGTACGCATGGAAATTCCGTCCTCATGCAACCCCACTACCATCCCCGGTTTGAATTCAATTGATGCGTCTGCTTTAGGCAGCCATTCGGCAAAGTCTGCATTACCAGACTCGTATGCTACTCCATATTTCTGACTGCCCAACGTGATGAGTGGCTTTAACGTATGATCGATTTGGCTATAGAATTGGGGGTAATAATCCTCACTTTCTGGGACGCCTTCGAAATTGGTATAATTGAGCCAAGATTTATCCCTTTGAGCCATGTGTGTTGAAGATGCTGCAGAAGCAGTGCCAAATGACGCATTCAACATGTTGATCCCCATATTGAAAGCATTTACACCTGCTCCAATGGCCATAGAGATCAGAGGTAAAGTCTGACAGTAGCCATTGCCAGGACAAGGAGCGTTGTGGGTCGAGAACGCCAATACCTCGCTAGTAGCCTGAACTAGTTCTACTAGGGCCAATCCGTTGGTAATGGCTGCGTTTGTCACTCCCCATATTGCAGCCGCTTCATTGTAGCCCACGGATTTTGCCTGGACTTGGTAATATTCAGCTGATCGGCGATCTGATTCTGACTGCATATGAATTCGCCCTATGAGATGATTTCCACCAACTCTGAAAGCGACGAAATTATTCGATTTGGCACTTGAACCAAATGGACTGGATGTGTTCCCGCCTTTCTTCAGTTTAATCTTAATTCCACCGATATCTTCTGTGGTGTTGGCTGCAGTCGATTGATCTGCGGATTGCGGTTGATTTATAAATTCAGCTACGAATTGCGTCCCACTCGAGCTTACGTTCAATGCCCGGTTTCCAGAGGAATTTGTTTGGCTGTAAAGTTTCGTAGCCCCTAGAGATAAATTCCCTCCAAGTCGCAGGAGACTCATCGATGAATTTGCGTGACCTGTAACGGAGAGTCCAGTCGCAGTGCTATTTACAGTTAACGTCGGAGCGGATACAGTGCCGTTAAATTGTGTTGTGCTGCTCGATCCAAACGTAATTCCTTGGTCTACAGTGAGACTGCCGGAAGCGAAACTTGCAGATCCGCTAATCGTATTGCTTCCTGATATGCTCAGGTCGGCGCTAAAACGGGTGTCGTCTAATTTCACCTCTTTTTCTGAACTAATGATACCGGACGTGCCAAGCGAGCCTGCTTGTGTGATACTTATGTTTGCTGGAGTCGCATAATTTCCCATTCGAGCAATCTTGCACCCTGCAGGCCACTCTTCAGCACAATCAGCGTCCTCTTGACCAAAGGTGGTGCAAGGGTTGCCATCAGAATCTGTGTAGGTAGGAACGCAGACGTTCCCATCATTATCCGTGTAAATAGGAGGTTCAGGTTGGGTGCCATGCATGTTAACGGGCCCAACAACACTTAGGCTATTCTCGAATTGTCCATATCCGTCAACAAATAGTTTTCTGGTAAAGTCTGACCGCCCGCCAACGGTGAGGTTACCTCGGGCGATCATACTTGGCGTTTCTACTCCAGTTCTAGCAATGGTCGTGCCGAGGATGTCCAAGTTGGTTAATCCCTTCATGGTATATGCTGTCATATTCCCTTCGACCTCAAGGGAACCGTTCATACTAACATTTCCGTTAGCAGCATCGATTGTAACATTACCATTTTGGATATCGACGTTGCCAAGCACTTTCGTTAGACCCCCTGTTGTAATCTCCTCTACCCTTAAGTCACCGATTGCGGCAACATTTGAAACACTTAGGCCTTTTTCGAACTGCGCCGAACTTTGGGCAGTCAACGGCCCACTTGATATCAGACGCCCCTGAAGGTTGGCATTTCCTGTTAATGGGAGCAGCTGGAACAGGGGGCTTGTATTCGTCTGGCCCAGAATTGATGGAGATTCGTAAAGGGTTAGGTTTCCTTGTAGACCTGTTTGCTTTTGGAAAGTTGCAGTGCCGTATACCTCTAAGCCACTTCCAAATCGGACTGACCCCGCCGTGCTGAATTGTCCTAAATTCTCCACAACGTCCGCACGAAGTCCATTATTGGAGTAGGTGATGCCACCAATAGTAGCATTTTGAGAAACATTCAAAATCTGATCAATGAGCAGATTCCCTGTTATTCGAACATTCTTCCGAAAGTTTGCTATGCCTTTGACATCTAGAAAACCATCTGACTCGATAGACCGATCTAAAATAGCTTGGTATGTTACACCATTCAATGAGCCTCCATTCAAGCTATCAACCATCGCGGCGTGTAACTGTGTAAACTGCTGCATTGCCTCATGAACATCACGATCGGACAAACCGATTTCATTTGTGTTCCCGGTGCCTACAAATCGCCATCCTTGGGCAATGGCTATTGCCTCCAATTCCTGGCATAAATCGTGGTTCGGATTGCCGTATTCGTCGACAGTGGGATTGTAACAAAATCCATCGCAGTCCCGAGCAAATGCTTTCCCAGTACCGTTGCAATCTCCACATTCGTCGATAATGCCGACACATGTATCATTGCCACCATCATCGCAAATTCCGTCACCATCAATATCATCTTGGCACGTTCCACCGCAGACGCCCACTGCGTCAAAGCCTGTGGCGGAGACACATAAGTCAATGAATTGGCCATCGCTCGTTTCATCACAAATACCGTCCCCGTCTTCATCTTTGACACATCCCCCGTCACAGTTGCCAAATACATCAGGACTGTGTCCCCAACAATCACAGCTTTGTATAGCCGTGCATCCAGCCGGGTAAGTTGCCGTGCAGTTTACTTCGCCTGGATGGCACGTTTGACCTGTCAAAGAGTTCGTATAAACGGGCTCGCAGACTTGGTCACCAAGCAGATAGACTGTCACTTCACAAGCAAAGCAATTATCCGATGGCCCGTTGCATGGAACCCCATTGATATCAGCATATGTTCCTGGAATACAGGCCTGCCCGTTCCGAAGGTACTCCGACTGACCGTTGCATATGCCGCATAGATCCAAAGAGCCAACACATGGATCCGGAGTATCCCCGTGAGCCGTTAGATCACATATACCGTCATTATCCCAGTCCTCGATGCAATCACCACCGCATTGACCCAATGCATCATTTTCGAACAATCCATCGCAATCACATTTTCCGGACGGAATTCCCGTGCCGCCACATTGACCGCATTCGTCTTGATAATTTGACGATAGCCCTATGCAGGGATCCTCAGGTGCACTGCCATCAGAGTGTTGATCACACAAACCATCATTGTCTGCGTCTAAGATGCATGTGCCATCGCAAACGCCAACTTTGTCAAAGGTGCCATCACAAGTTGAGTCGGGATCTTCATCAATTATTTGGCCATCAAATGTTACATCACATATTCCATCACCATCTGCGTCTGTAGAGCAGTTTCCGCCACAGTTACCGATGGCGTCATAGGTGTCTCCTGAACTATTGCAGGCATTTGATGTGGTACTTGCTGTTGGGTAAGTGTTTTGGTCGGTGCAATCTGTTGACCCTGGAATACAACGTTCTCCTGCCAAGTTGCGATAATCTGGCACGACCAATGCGCCACTTTCTATTATTACTTGCATGGTACAACTAAAACAACCTGTAGTCCCGGGTATGCACGGTTCGCCGGCGCTGTCCAAGAATGTCCCGGGCGCGCATGGACTCCCATTCAATTGATAAGTAGAATATCCATTACAGATACCGCAGTCGTCGAGGGATCCAACACAATCGTCTATAAGTGTTCCGCTTATCTCCCGATCACAAATCAAATCGCCATCTATGTCCGAGTAGCAGTTGCCACCACATTCGCCGAGAGCATCATTGGTTAGGCATGAGAGATCATTTTCGGTAGCGGTGGACTCAAAATTGCAGCTATTTATATCCGTGCATCCATAGATTTCTTCAGGGTCGCAAGTTCCATCTCCATCTAAATCTAAGATGCAACCGCCGGCACAATCATATCCGTATACGGGTAAGTTCCCCATGCAGTCACATGCGCCACTGGCCAGGGTACAGGTCGGGTCATTGAATACGGGGAAGCAGCCATTGTCGCCCTGCGTACATGAGGCTCCATCTTCAGTTTGCCAGCTCGATGGGACGCATGGGGTCCCCGTACTATTGTTGAAAGTATTCGTTCCAGCACATACGCCACATATATCTTTTTCCTTGCAGAGGCTATTGTCGGCTTCAGTGAATGATGCATCATAAGCGCAATTGTTCGGATTTGGGCAGCCGAGAATTTCATCGTCGTCACAGACACCGTCACCATCAGTATCCAGACATAGGTAATCACATCCAAATCCGTCTTGAGGGTCGTCTCCGCCACATTCCATACAAAAAGAGTAAACCTTCAACGGGACAGCGTTTGCTGAACTCCCGCCTGATCCATCCGCCTGCATCTGCGTGGTGCAATTACAAGTTGCATTGCTTGTCTGACAGCCTTCACTTCCAGGCTTACATGCCGTTGAAGTGTCCAAACAATCGGGGTTTATAGTTCCTGTGCAGCCTGTTGAACCTGGATGGCAAGGGTCCCCCTGGGCATCAGTATAAATCATCCTCCTGCATCCTGTCGTTCCCCAATAACATTGAGGGTCTGCGGGATCACTGCAGGCAGTGTATACAGCATAACAGCCTGAGACGTGGGCTCCTGGGCAGGATGCACCGGTTGCGTCTGCATATGTTACAACTTGATCACAGCCAACATTCTGATTCGTGCAATTTGCAGAGCTACCAGGTATACAGGGCTGGCCATTCTCCTTCCAGTCAGGCACGCATGGAGCACCAGCGGCATTTTGATATAGAACCTTTTGACGGTAGAAATTGAATTGCTGCGAATTGTTTGGTGTCGTACAAATGTTACATTGATCTAATCTCGGGCAATCAGGATTCGTTAATGGATCACACTTCACACCACTTATCTGGTTTACGCAAGGGTCTTTGTCATCACATACACCATCTTCATCCAAATCAGTTGTGCATGCGCCGCCGCATTCACCAACAGCGTCTTCAACCAGTGGGCTACCCCCGCTCTGACACCCGCATGGAGCACCTTCCATATTTTGGTGTAACATCCCCGAACCATCGGTCAAGGCGCCAGCAGTATTTGGCATAAACGTTGCAGCACTAACAGCGTCGTAGCATTCACGACAGTTCGTTGGATATACACAAGTGCCATCATCTTGATTGGCTGCGGATTTAAAATTACAAGCAAGTATATCCGTGCATCCAGAGTTTGCAGAGAAAGGGCAATCGGCTTCGTTGATGACCCCATCAGCATTTTGATCGCTGAGGCAACCACAAACACTCGAACTTACCCATATTTCGCCGTTTTCGGGGCATTGGTCGCTGCAGTCAGGAACTCCATCTCCATCTCCATCGGCGTTGGAATTGTTAAAATATGAGTAGGGACAGGGGTCTTGGCAGTCGATTAGTCCGTCGCCGTCAGTATCGATGGTATCGTCTACGCCGCAGCCGCAAAGTCCAACTGTCTCATGGTGAAACTTATCGGCAGGACACAAGTCTTGATTATTTTGAACATATCCCGTGCCCAGTGCAACGGAAGAGCATATACATGGCCCTGCACCATAGTTGTCACCGTCAATATCTGCGTAATACTCAAGTTCTCCTGATGTGCATGAGCACTGAGCATTCACCCCTAGTGAAAGAAGCGAAATAAATGCTAAAAGTATGGTTACCTGCTTCATGATTCTATCGCTTGTTGAGTGACGCTCCTGACGGTTCTGCAAGAAGACCTGAAGGGCTTCCAGGTTTGACTGTTCCCCCTGACAGAATAGCATCAGTATTTTCATTGCTTATTCCTAGCTGTTTTTCGAATTTCTCTATGGTTCTCCTAGAGAATCGCTCGTATCCATTTTTCGACGCATTCCGCGGCTTCCGCTTTCGAAGTTTTAAATATTCGTCCCGCGAAATAGGGGTACCAAAGGAAACATCCTTGAATTCTGATAGCGCTCGAATCGCTTTGTCGTTGTGATCATTGATTGCAGTAATCACTTGCGCGATTTGCTCAGTTCGGAATGCAGGATTGTTTTTGAATTGCCCCCAAAAAGGATGATTGTCTATATCGACACCATTCGAACGCAATAGATGCATAGCACGATAGAAACATTCCTCCATGAGCTGAGGAGAATATTCAAAAGCTGCAACTTGAGGATTTCCTGTGGACTCCGTTAACGCCTCTGTTCTTGCGGTTTTCTTCAACTTCAGACCTCGTCTTTTCACCTTCACATTCGAGGGTTCAAAGGTCATCTCTTCAGGTAAAATAGGCATCGGCAACACACCATTTTCTTGAAGCTCAAGTACAGACGGTTCGTGTCCCTGAGCTATTGCCAAAGCCATCTCCATGAGGCCGTCGATTTCTTCATTAACCGCCGCCAACTCTGATCTCAATTCATCCACTACATTGCCAACGCCATCTGAGATTCCTAAGGCAACATTAATTTTATTTACTGCATCGTCATTTTCGGCGCTCGCCCATGCAATGCCGATGATATTCTTTAGTTGGGATGTCTCAAGGCTTTGAGGTTCGACAGCAACAGCCAGTCCATCATTGTTGCCGCTTGCAACAATAAAGTCACCTGATTTCACAGCGCCGTTTACCAGCACTGGAACTTGTCCGAGAAAGGCAGCTTGCACATAGTTTTCGAGATTATTAGACTCTGGCATGTTGCCAAGAGCAGCAGGATTCGTGGATACAACGAAGATGTTATCAGCTCCATTTGTCTGCAATGAAACAAATCCTTCGTGCACACCAATTACTTGTCCCGCCATCAAATTCTTTTCACCTTTTCGGAGAGGTAACCACTCGGCATAATCAGCAGATCCTGTTCTGTATACCACGCCGGTTGAATAATCCTGGGAGGATACAGAAGTAGTGCTAGACGGAGGATTTGGATCGGTATAATCTGAGCCATCCTCTGGGGACGACGCTACCACCTGAGTGTTATTGGATTCGTCATCTGGAACTCCAATCAACCCTCGCATCATCGAGCCAAACAAATTATTCCACCAGGGTGGGGCCTTGCTTTCTGCTTGGTCAAACCCTGCATTATTCTCCCAAGCTGTTCGGACTTGTTTGCTTCGATCCAGCAATATTTGCGCCTCATCTCGTCCTCGGAACGCGGCATATCTTGATCCTGTTGCGACGCCGGCGGCAATACCGTGTGCGACAATGTAAGAGATGACCGGAGCACAGAGAGCTGCACCGAACCCAACGCAGCCAGTCATGGATAGTGCCGCCGCTCCTGCCATTGTCAATTCGGCTCCCCAGCTCCAATCAGCAAGGTTCGCTGTGTTCTTCATGTGCATGAAGGTGGATGTGACAGCATCCATGTGGTGCCTGTACCCTTGAGCCTCAGCCACGTAATTGATATCTGCTTGACGTTCTCCCCATGTTAGGCCGCTTATTTGACCAAGAACAGTGTTGTTGTCATCCGTGAATTGCATGAAAGCATTATTCCGGCGAGGAAACTTTTCACCAATTTGAATCTTGATGCCATCTTCATTACCACCACTCGTCTGGTGAAAAGAGGCCACATAGTCCCCTCCGGATTGCACCCACAGGGCGGGTCGAGCAGTGGCTTGAATGTCGGTCCATGCAACGGCAGAACTGGGGCTAAGATTGCCTATTTGTAGGTTGTTGAAGCCATTGCCTGTGAAGGTCGCATTAGAGAGGGAGGCGCCGATGTTCCCTGATACCGTCAAACTATTGGAAAAATTTATGTTGTTGCCAGTGCTAGTTCCGGATATGGTAGAATTACTTGGATTGGCTGTCGTTCCCACTGTAACTGACGCTACACTCGCCGAAACTCCGCCAGCACTTAAACGGCCACCTACTGAGAGGCGTCGGCTGGTGAGGCCATCGAATGAGCTGTTGCTATCGAAAGAATGTGCTTGAATCCCTCCACTTAGGGTCATTAGCCCTGTGTTATTTGAAACCCTGAATACTACGGGGTCTGTCAATGCACCTTTTGTAGTCAACTTGCACGTGTCATTGTAGACTAGATAGCAATTGCCAGAAGGATTCAACATACAGCCAGCCCCTCCAGTTGCATTCGGACAAGGCGAGCTCAAATCGCTTGCAAGCACAAATGTCGGGGTACAGGTGTTTCCATCGGAATCTTGATATTCAGAAGGACAGATTTCATTGGTTTCTTCGTGCGTCCAAACGTCCGCAATAGCAGCGTCACCAGAATGAACAATTAAGTCAGAACCCAGATTAATCCCCTGTAGAAAGCGGCTTTGACCGCCAACAGCGACCTGACCATACAAGAAACCGGATCCACGGACATTCATGTCACCAAATAGCGTCAGCTTCTTGGTTCGGAGTCCTCCACGAGCGAAGGTCGTGCCAAGTATATCGGCATCGCCGAAAAGAGTGAGGTTTTTCCGGACGACCAGGCTTTTTCCGATGTTCATTTTGCCTGCGACTTCAACATTGTTTGAAGAATCCACGAACATTTTTTCTGGCCCCACGTCAAAGTTGGCATTGAAGTTAGCATCTCCAGTTGCGATTAAAATTCCGCTAACTTGGCCTTCGTGGATAAGTGAATTTGATTCGGCAATTAACCCAGATTGGAAAGAGCTATTTCCATCTACCTGGAGTCCGCCACGTGTGTCCAATTGTCCCCCAAAATACGTGTCACCTGTTGTGGGAATTACAGACATGGTGGCATTTGATGCTGGGGTTCCGGGCGTGGCCACAGTTAGTCGATCATATACATCAACATTATTGTGGAAAACACTCGTGCCAGATACTGAGAGGTTTTGATCAGCAACAGTTTGACCGCCAATGGTCGTTTGACCAGGTCCCATGTCAATCGTAGTGGACTCCACTCCGCCATTGGAAAACAGAGTGCCCAAAATATTTGCATCGCCCTTAACCGTTACAGATCCATCGACTACCACGTGTCCCTCGATTTTCGTGTCATTGCCAATTACGGTTTCGCCTTCAACATCAAGCGTGCCCAAACTCACGATAGAATCCTGAACGATAAGCATCTTTGAATGACCAGAAAGGGAGCCCCACTCAAGCCGGGTTGCCATTCGCCTATGCAATTCTTGAAACTGAAGAACAGCATCTTCCACCGCGAAAGGAAGAATGGTCTGGTTTCCTGTTTCTGGGTCATAGTAGACCGCTGCGGGGATCTGCAGTAGTTCTTCTTCTTGGCATAGGCCATGGTTCACGGTCCCGTCTGTGTTTACAGTAGGATTGTGACACAGGCCATCGCAATTCCGATACGGAAGAGGGCCATTACCCCCACAAATGCCGCATTCATCTTCACGATGAAATTCACAATCACAGTATCCAGCAGTGAGAGGCCCACAGCCGCAATCTGGAAGCGGACCAGTGCCACCGCAAATACCACAAGCGTCCAATTGCGGACAATCTGTATTGGTATCGGGATCGCAAGGAGTGCCATCAATTAATTGCAAGCACTCGTCAATGACTATTCCATTCCTCGAGTCGCAGACACCATCTTCATCCACATCCGCCTCGCAATCTCCTCCGCAGATATTGAGCGCGTCCAGCGTATCTCCATTGCAATTACATTTCCCATCGGCAGTCGTGCATCCTTCGCTTCCCTGTGCGCAGGGGTCTCCTGATGAATTTACGAAAAAGTACGTGCCATCGCAATTGCCACAATCGTCCACTAAGAAGCCAATGCAAGTATCGTCCACCGAATTATCATCTCTGAGATCGCAGATGCCGTCGTGATCAGCATCTGTTTGACAATCGCCACCACAAATGCCGAGGGCATCGGCCTCCAAACCGAGGCAATCACAACAGTTTGTTACGGCTGTGCATTCAGTATCAAAGCTGGCTTCGCACCCGGCTGTCCCTGGAGTACACGGTAATCCCCCTGCGTCCTGAAAAATCGGATGACAAAGTGTGTCACTTGCCATGTACAAAGTAGCAGTGCAAGACACACAACCAAAAGCGTTGATGTCAGCGCAGATTTCACCGTCAGCACTGACGAAAGTCCCTGGTACACAAGTGCTTCCGTGAGCTGTAAATTGATAGCTGCCGTTGCAGATTCCGCAAGCGTCAAGTTCATTTTTGGAGTCATTTAAGCAAGGGTCGAGCCTCGTGCCATCAGTCTGAAGATCGTCACACAAGCCATCGTGATCATCATCTGTTGCGCAATTGCCGCCACAATTGCCTACGGCATCTGCCGTGAGTGTTCCAAAGCAAGCAGATACGTCTTCGGCTTGCTCGTGATCGCAAATGCCATTCTTGTCATCATCCAGTGTGCACGTGCCGCCACAAACTCCTAAGGCATCGTATCTGTTGCCGGAACAGTTGCATGCGTCACTTACCGTAACAGGAGCGGTGTATGAATTTGCATCTTCGCAGCCCGTGGAATCAGGATGACAACGTTCACCTGTTACAATGTCTCTGAAATCAGGGATAATTGGATCTGCACCAATAAGGGTTACGCTCATGGTGCACGCGAGGCATCCCACGGTACCTGGCGTGCATTCCTGCCCACTAGCATCAATGAAGGTCCCTGGTTCACATGATGCATTCGAGCGTAGGTATTGTGAGCTGCCATTGCAAATTGCACATTCGTCATAAGCCCCGACACAATCATCAATTAATTGTCCGTCGTTTTTACGATCGCAAATTCCGTCGGCGTCCAAATCTGAAAAGCAATCACCCCCGCATGCGCCAAGCGCGTCTTCCGTTAGGCATGATCCATCATCTTCTGTAGCAGTTGAATCATAATTGCAGCTAGTTGAATCGGTGCAACCGTCGATTTCCAGATCGTCACAAACCGTATCGTTATCAGAATCCAAGGTGCAATTGCCTTGACAATCACGCGCAAAAGCGGGGGGAGTCCCTTCACAATTGCATACTCCCGAGGACGCTTCAACGCATCCTGATGGTACGATGTAAACGCCGCTCGATTCTGTGATGATGCAAGGGCTGCCACCTGCGTCTACGAAATTCATAGTCCCACCACAATTGCCACAGACGTCCTCCGTGAGACATTGATTGGTATCATTTATCTCAGCTAAAGGGTTATAGTTACAATTGGTGTTATCAAGACATCCGGTTATTTCATTTTCATCACATGTGCCGTCTTCATCTGAATCGTTAACGCACGTTCCAGAGCAGTTGTAGACTTCGGAAATCGGACCTGTCCCATTGCATACGCCGCATTCGTCTAAAACTGGATATGTCCCGTCGGCTATGGTGTCGCAAGAGCAGTGACCATTTAAATTGGCGCACCAATCCTGTTCTGTGCTTCCATCGCATGGTTTGCTGGTATTTGCATTGCATCCAGCTGTGCCTGGAATGCACCCCTGTCCAGCTGTCGTCTCCCAAACATAAAAATAGTTGCCGCTGTCAATTTGAGCGCTTCCAGAAGACGTGTAGAAGCAACCCGGTTGGCCTATTGCGCAGGGCACGTTGGTGTTGCTCTGCGCATCCGCAAGTGCAGTGGCAGGAGCCCCTAATGCATCGTGCCATATCGTGTAGTTGTTATCCTTACCAATGCAATCTCCACAGTCATCAAATTCTTCAGGGAGTGCACTCACACATAAGTCACACACATTTTCACAATTGAAGTCACCTTGGTTACACGGGTTCCCGTCGTAATCCAACCAACATATGCCCAAACATGTTCCTGTGCTGTCGGAATCGGTGCACAACGTGGTGCCATCGTTTCCTAGTCTTTTGTCGCAAATTCCGTCCTTGTCGAGGTCTAATTGGCAATTGCCGCCGCATTCTCCTAGAACATCATAATACTGAATGGGAGAAGAACAGCTGCATCGTCCCAGTTGATTTACTTCGCCCGCTGCTCCGGTTCCGATGCATTCTTCACACTTACTTGCATCCGGAAAGACGCACGATCCGTTATTTGTTGTTGCCGAACTCACATAATTACATGCCAGCTCATCCGTACAACCCGGACTTTCGCAAACATCACCGATTCCATTATTATCGGCGTCATATTGGTCGAAATTGCTGACACTTATACAATTATCGATGCAATCGACAATGCCATCATTATCCCCATCGGTATTGCTGCCTACAGCATTATCGGGACAAGGATCCTTGCAGTCCGGAATTCCATCGGCATCACTGTCATTCTCAGGCCAACTGTCGCCGCAAGCACAGCTGAAGATCGAACCCGAATAGCGATTCGAATCATTGGGACAAGGATCGGTACAATCGGGATCTCCATCAGCATCAGAATCTGGTTCAGACCCACCTTCTAAATTGACCGCACATCCGCAACTGCCGACTGAAATTGTTTTGGTTGCGTTCCAAGGACATGCGTCAGCCCCAGGCATTGCAGTGCTGTTGACGTAGACAGCATTTCCAGGTAGCAATAAGGAGTTTCTTGCTTCATCTGAAATTGCAGGAGTGGCACCGGGTAGAGCACATTCATTGAATTTGGTACTTGTACCGTACCCATCTGCATCGAAGTCCAAGTGCCATTCCACTTCCGGAGTTGTGCACTGTGAATACGAAGCGACGACGAAGATTCCTGATGCAATGACCAGGATTAGTCTGATTAGGTGATGGTAATGTGACATGAGTCGGAAATGTGACAAAAGGTCGGTTCTGTGCGGATGTGAAATTTAGTGAAAAAAAAGCTTAAATTTAAATTAATCGTCAAAATAGTGGCATTAAAGTAGCAAAAAACGGATTAGGTATTAATTTATACCATTTTTGTTTTCGCTTCATTTCTCCGTCGGATCCTTGATGCGCGGGCATCGGGAAAAAAGACCGGATGATTCATGTGACCTCATATGTCGCATCCATCCCATCGCATTTACAAGGCTTGAATGCTATTGTTGTGCGCACCATCCTGCAACTTCAGGTGAGTCGTTTTTTGCCTGCACAAACCGTGTAATTTGAAGGTGATGGACTCTGTGTTTTTGCAAAAACAAATGATCGGAAAGAGGATGGAGTCGAGGCCATGTTCATGACTGATTTGAGGTCTTAATTTGCAGCCAGGCTGCGTCGACGTCAAAAAACTGCATGAAAAAAGCCTCCCGAACTGGAAGGCTTTTTGTTGAGCGAGAAACGAGATTCGAACTCGCGACCCCAACCTTGGCAAGGTTGTGCTCTACCACTGAGCTATTCTCGCTTTTCCA
>Ga0206130_10005073_pt1 | contig 15824 bp, 17 predicted proteins | sample Helgoland_Spring_9_FD_148637 | JGI IMG/M metagenome (GOLD analysis project Ga0206130, IMG submission 148637) | Pelagic subsurface seawater microbial communities from Kabeltonne, Helgoland, North Sea - Helgoland_Spring_Bloom_20160512_1 | ecosystem: Environmental > Aquatic > Marine > Epipelagic ... | reverse complement strand
ATATGTTATTCGAAGAACAAATCTCTAGAAAACCGAACCTCTATCCCTGGACAGAGGACTTTGTAAACGCCATGCACAATGGATTTTGGACAGACAAGGAATTTAATTTCCAATCAGATGTTCAAGATTTTAAGGTGAACATGAATGACCAAGAAAGAGAGATGGTCAAAAGAACTCTTTCCGCTATTGGTCAGGTTGAGGTCTCTGTTAAAAAGTTTTGGGCAAACCTTGGCGAACATCTTCCACACCCAGGAATTACTGATCTTGGTTACGTTATGGCCAACATTGAGGTTATTCATAATAACGCCTACGAAAGACTTTTGGGCGTCCTTGGACTAGAAGATGCCTTTGAAGAAAACCTTAAACTCGACATCATTAAAGGAAGAGTCGATTACTTGAGAAAGTATCTCGATAAATGCTACAAAGACGAAAAGAAACAGTATGTATATTCTTTGATTTTGTTCACTTTGTTTGTGGAAAACGTATCATTGTTTAGTCAATTTTATGTCATTAATTGGTTTAATCGATACGAAAACCTCCTAAAAGACACAGCTCAGCAAGTTGCGTACACAAGCAAAGAAGAGGATATCCACGCAAAGGTAGGCACAAAAATAGTTAATGTTTTAAGAGAAGAATATCCAGAGATTTTTGATGACGATCTTATCTCTCGATTAAGAGAAGAAGCGGTCTGTGCTTTTGAAGCCGAGTCAAAAATTATTGATTGGATTGTGGGTGATTACTCAAAAGAAAATATCAGCGCCGACATCTTAAAAGAATTTATTAAAAACAGACTCAATGAATCATTAAAACAAATTGGCGTGGATGAGGTTTTTGAAGTTGACAAAGAAAAAATAAACCTTACAATGTGGTTCGATGAGGATGTCTTGGGCAATTCCGCTACAGACTTCTTTTTTAAACGTCCAGTCGAGTACTCTAAAAAGAACAAATCATTCGACGAAAACGACTTATTCTAATGGAAAAATATTACTGGTTAAATAAAGATTCAAAAACTTTTCTCAAGCGTGGTTACCTTCAAGGCGACCAAACACCAGAGGGAAGAATTAAAGAAATAGCAGGGGCTGCCCAAAAAACTCTAGGCATCCCAGGTTTTGCTGATAAGTTTGAAGACTATATGTCAAGAGGCTGGTACAGCTTGTCTAGCCCAATTTGGGCAAACTTTGGGCTAGAGCGTGGTCTCCCTATCTCTTGCTTTGGTTCATACATCTCAGATAAGATGGATGGAATTTTGAAAAAGGCTGCTGAAGTTGGAATGATGACAAAAGCTGGCGGAGGAACGTCTGGTTATTTTGGCGACTTAAGAGAAAGGGGTGCAGATATCAATAGCGGCGGCAAGTCTAACGGCCCAGTACACTTCATGGAGATCTTTGAAACAATTACAAATGTCGTATCTCAATCAAATGTACGCAGAGGTAGTTTCGCAGCATACCTCCCAGTTGAACACCCAGATGTTTTAGAATTTTTAAAGATCAGGGGTGATGGCAACTCTATTCAAAATCTTTCCATCGGGGTAACTATTACCGACGAATGGATGAAGGAAATGCTGGCTGGAGATAAAGATAAGCGAAAAATTTGGGGCGCAATTATCAAGAAGCGTTTCGAGAGCGGATATCCTTATGTTTTCTTTTCGGACAATATGAACAACAACTCCCCGCAAGTCTACAAAGATAAAGGGCTAAAAATCCACGCCAGTAATCTTTGTTCAGAGATAGCCTTGCATTCAAGCGAAGATGAGTCTTTTGTTTGCAACCTCTCCTCAATGAACTTGCTTCATTACGACGAATGGAAAGACACTGATGCTCCAGAAATTTTAACATACTTCCTTGATTCAGTTATGACTGAGTTTATTGAAAAATGCAAAAAACTGCCATTCATGGATGCTCCAGCTAACTTTGCAGAACGCCAAAGAGCGCTAGGCATCGGTGTACTTGGTTGGCATTCGTTCCTACAATCTAAGATGATCCCGTTTGAGTCTTTCGACGCCAAACTATTAAACTCGGAAATTCATAAATTAATTTTTGAAAAAACCCAAGAAGCCTCCAGACAATTGGCCTTGGTTTATGGAGAGCCAAAACTCTTAAAGGGGTATGGAATGAGGAATGTAACTACAATGGCTATTGCCCCAACTACATCCAGTTCTTTTATTCTTGGTCAAGTTTCGCCTAGTATTGAACCTCTGAACAGTAATTATTTTGTAAAGGATTTAGCTAAGGGGAAATTCACTTATAAAAACCCACACCTAGAAAATTTGCTAGAAAAATACGAAAAAAATACTCCAGAAATATGGAAATCAGTATTGGTAAGCGGAGGCTCTGTCCAACACTTGGACTTCCTAAACGAAGAGGAAAAAGACGTATTCAAAACATTTGGAGAAATCAGCCAAAAAGAAGTTCTAATCCAAGCTGCTCAACGCCAAAAGTTCATTGACCAAGCTCAAAGCTTAAATATTATGATTCATCCCAAATCATCACCAAAGGATGTAAGCCAACTAATGATTTTTGCTTGGGAACAAGGTGTTAAAAGCCTTTATTACCAGAGAGGTACAAATCCGTCGCAAGAGTTAAGTAGAAATCTACTTGAATGCGAATCTTGCTCTGGCTAATACAGCCCTTTAACATAAAAATAACATAGAAACGATTGTCGCTATACGCGCAATCGTTTTTTGTGTTTCTGACCGTTTATAAAACGTCAAAATCATAAATTTTTATTTTTATATCAATCGATTAAAAAGTGTAAACACTTGTATGGCAGCAGGCACTTATAATATTTCAATTGAAAAAAGAGCAACCTTTTCAATCACCCTAACTATCAAAAATGCAGATAGCAGCGCTTATGATCTTTCTAACGCTACGCTTGCTTCTCAAATTAGAATAGATAGCTCTAATTCTCTTCAGGTCTCCTTCACTACTACTGTAGTTGGTGCTGCTACAGACGGTGTAGCTACACTATCTCTAACAAAAGCCCAAACCGAAGCTCTTTCAACAGCTCCAAGCTCTTATGATTTATTTATTGATAAAAACGATGGCACTTCAGAAAAACTTTTAAAAGGTTCCGTCTCTATTGTTGAAAATGAAACAGCATGAGCATATCTGTAACAGTTTCTGGAGAAGATTCTACATCAGTTATATTAAGTTCAGTTTTAACTGAATTGGTATCTATATCTGGGGGTAGTTCTGTAGATGTAGTAGCCTCTAGTGGGAATAGCGCTATAATCACAGTTAGCTCTGGCGACCCAATTAGTATAACGGGTAATTATAGCAACTTTGTTACTGGTCAAGTTGTTCGCCCACCCGAAATAGCCGACTTCTTAACAGAAAACCAGATAAACACAAAAATAACCACTGCGACTGGTGATTATAATACATTAGCCGCTAATACATTTTATCTTGATTCAAACCCCAGCGGTTTTATTACTGGTGTCGATCTTTCTAGCTATGTTCAGGATTCTGAAACTGGATTGTTTTTGGTTTCTGGAGAAGATGCTTCAATAAGTGCGCTGCAAGTTGGCTCTACGCCAGTATTTCCATACACCAGAACGGTCAAACTCCACGACGATGGTGTCCAGTTTGGCGCAAGACTAGCACTTATTGGCACGACTGATAACGGCTTTCCTGGTATCGAGATGGTGACAGATGGAGACGCCAGTAAAAGAACTTTAATTAGACACGAAGGCGAAGGGTCAAACGATTATGGAATATCTTTTTTCACTACTAGTAATGGTGTAGTGGCCGAAAAAGTTAGATTTGATGGCGATGGTAACGTTGGTATAGGTACTACAACACCCGCAGCAAAACTTCATATAGCAGGCGCTGCACAAAATAGTTATATAGAGCCGAGAGTTGAAAATACAGCGGCAGCTGGTGCGGCTGGGTTTGCTTTTATAAACTCTAATCAAGAATGGAAGATGGGGGTTAATACCGCTGATACTTTCAGAATTAGAGATCACGGCGCGAGTACAAATCCCTTTGTAATAGAAGCTGGAGGAGCGCCAGATGATTCCTTTCATATGGATTCAAATGGTAATGTAGGTATAGGAACTGCATCGCCAGATGAATTACTACACTTAGAAGCGGCAGCAATTGCGGGAAGAGAAGTGCTAATGAAAGCTACTGTTTCTGATGCGGGCAATGATCATTTCGGCATCAGCAATGGCACAAGCACAAACAATAACTTTGCGCCATCTTTTTATGGTTACAAAGATAGTACTTATGGAAATGGATACATATATTCTCTAAATTTTAGAGGGTTAGTTCCAGATGCTCAGGATACCACACAAACAAATAGATTCGGTATCGTTCATTTTGAAGCCTTCAAAACAAATAACGCGGCTGATCCTAATAATGGTACGATCAATTCTCTTACGAATAGAAAACTATTTACCTTCTCAAATGGAGGGAATACTGTACTGGAAATTGATGCTGACAATACCGTAACTATTAGTCAAGATCTTTCAGTATCTGGCGATTCATCATTTAGCAACCGCCCAACAGTGAACGGAACTGGCGTTCTTTTGAGCGGCGAGGGTGGCGGCGGAACAGTTGAAAATGTTGTTCACACAACTGGAGATCAAACAATAAGCGGAACTAAATCCTTTGGTAAAATATCTCTATCAGAAAATTCATTTGTGACAGAGACTGGCAGCTTTACTATAGGGTCTACACATAGAGGAGCCACAGTACTTCTTGAAAATTCCGCACCAATGACAGTAACTATACCAGCTCAAGTTTCTGGACATACAACAACATTTATCGCTGAAACATCTAACAGTGTTGTTTTTGCAACTGGCGCTGGAATATCTGGCTTCAACTCTTTTAATTCCGCAAATCAAATAGCTGGCATTTATGGTCAGGCCCAAATCATTTTTAAGTCACCAGAATACGCATTTTTAGGAGGTAACGTAGTATGAGTTTTTTACCTAGTTTATCCCCAGGCAATGTTACAAGTACTCTGCCGACTGATGCGGTATTTGATATAAATGATAACTGGACTCGCCCTACCGAATGGGTAGATTTGAATGTGCCAGACGGCGTACCAGAAAAGATTATTGGTTTGGTTGCTGTTTTTCCGAACGATAGAGCTGCACAAAATTATGTAGCATTCAATTTAGATACTGATGATGGTTCTTCATACACTGTTGATTGGGGTGACGGCAATGTTGAAACAGTGGGTCATAATGTTACATATCACCACGTATATGATTACGACGATTTGCCTTCTAGCACAGAGTTTAGAGGATACAGACAAGCTAGATTTGAAGTTACGCTAGGTGCTGGAGTAAAGTTTGGCACATTTGGTGGCAGTGGTGGTCAAATCAATTTTGATGTTGATGGTCCATATGTTACATATGCTAATTATGGCTTTAGAGCAGGCCCTAACATTTTAGATCTATTTGTAAGTAGTTCAAATGCTACGACTCATACGATTAATTATAATCGACCAATGAGAATGGCCGAACAAATTGAAATACGAAACACACCAAGCAATAGGTTAATAAACCCAGAAAGGCTTTACTGTGGCTGTCGTTCTTTAAGATCAATACCCTTTGTGCCTTATATTCGAATTGGTTCGGAATCATACGCTAGGGCTTTCTATCTGTGTTCTTCCCTAACGCATCTTCCAGATGATTTTGCTAGCGCAGACAAATATTGGTTTAAAGCCCCAAGTACAATGCAGGAAACTTTTCGATATTGTTACGCTCTTAGGTATATGCCCGAAGGTTTGTTTGGAAGTGGAATGCTTACATCCTGCTCTAGCTTTTATTTTACTTTTGCTGACTGTAGAAATATAAAATATATACCATACGTTGGAGTAAGGAATACTGGCAATGTTCGCATAGACTATATGTTTTATAATTGTTTAGATTTAAGAGCTATCCCAAAAGGTTTAGATGTAAGCAAAATGGATGGAAACGGAATTGGTAGGTTATTTCAGAGCGTGAGAGAGTGTTATGATTGGTCCGCCTTTTCCGACCAAGGAGGGCTTGATGCTATCGAGCGAACAAGCAATTTTGATATGTCTTATGCTTTTTACAACTTTGATTCTTTAAAAGTCTTTCCGTACTTTGGTCAATTCACGAGAGCTAGTAACGCGACAGGTATATTTCAAGGTGGAACACAAATAATACGATTTGATTCTCAATATACATATTTGGACTTCACAAATTGTACTGATATGCAGGATGCATTCAGTACAATGCAGTGTTTACAAGAACTGCCGCCGATACACGTTAATAATTTAACGAATAGCAACTCTTTGTATAGGACGTTCTATATTTGTGAGTCCTTAACGGCAGTAAAATTTGTAGGGATGAATGCTGGTCCAAGTAATGGTGAATATTATCAGTGTTTTTATAACGCAAAATCGTTACAATACATTGAAGGTATAAATTTCTCTTACGCTAATGACAGTGGAGATTATAGTAATACATTTGGCAATGCTAGAAACATAAACTATATTAAATTTCCTGGAGGAGCAACAGACGAAACAGGATTTAAGTACAGTGTGTCATTACAATACTGCCCTTTAAACAGAGAAGCTATACTTGAAATCTTTAACCACTTATGCACTATCAGTCATTCAGCGACACTTACCTTGAGAAACAATTCTTTTACATCAAGTTTGACTGCTGCTGATAAACTTATAGCAACAAACAAAGGCTGGACACTATCACTTTGATTATGGAAGAAGAAAAAGGATTTTATAAACTAGAAGTCGGCAGGAAGAGGTCATTGGTACTCTTTTCAACTCATTTAGAAAGTACGAATTTTACTTTAGATATTAGCCTAAAGGACACGTATGATTACCCAGTTGATGGGTGGACATACTTTGACACTCTGGACGGAGCATGTGAATACTTTGGTATAGACCCAGAAGAATTCAGAGAAGATCTTTTTCCAACTGAAGAAGCATATTATTTAGTGTAAATATTATCATGGCAGATAGAGACGACAGACTACTAAGAATTGAACAAAAAGTTGACAAACTTGCGGATGCAATTATTTCCATTGCTAGGGCTGAAGAAAAATTAATTCAACTCGGAACACTTACAGATGTTTTATTTAAAAAAATAGAAGACATGAACAACAGAATGATGGAAATGGAAAGAACGACCGCAGAAACAAGAGCTTTCGTCAATGGTTTTAATAAAATTATTTGGATTTTTATCAGCGGTGCGTTGACTGCGCTGGGCGGTATTATTGCTTATAATTTTTGGCAGTAGAAATTTTTTAAAAAAAGTGTAATATATATTATGGAACTAGATTTCTCAAAACAACTTCAAGCTGATCGCTCAGGTCCAAAAAGCGCCGCACAAACACCAGCGGAAAAAGAAGAGAAAAAAAGAGGTTCCTCTGTAAACGAGCCAGGTTCTGCAGCTGGTGCAATTACTTTTAGCGAGAAGGTTACAACATCACTCAAAAATAAAGTAAAAGAGCATAACGAAAAATCTGACAAAAAAGCCACTCTAGGTATGTTGAAAAAGATTTACCGCAGGGGTGCAGGAGCTTTTTCTACTTCACACCGCCCAGGCCAAACAAGAGGCAGTTGGGCAATGGCTCGCGTCAATATGTTTTTAAAAATGATGCGCGGGGGTAAGGTAAAAGATTCTTACCGTAAAGCCGATCAAGATGTTGCTAAAGCATCAGAAGAAGAAATTTTAAACCTGACAATCGAGTCGATGTTTGACGATTATTCAAAAGTAGAATTAGCCTTAGCTAAGATAGACCTTTTGGCGTCGAAAATATCAGACACGGAAATATTAGAATACTCAGAATCCGAAGATTGGGAGTGCGAAACAGAAGCGGAAAATAAAACTTTAAATAAACCATTCAGACTTCCAAAGGGTTCTAAAAAGAAATTTGGCGTATATGTAAAAAACGACAAAGGTAATGTTGTAAAAGTTACCTTTGGAGATCCAAATATGGAAATCAAAAGAGATGATCCAGCAAGACGTAAATCGTTTAGAGCTAGACATCAATGCGATACAAATCCTGGGCCTAAATATAAAGCGAGATATTGGTCCTGTAGGCAGTGGAGAGCGGGCAAGAAAGTACAAGCAGAATTAGAGTCCGACGCTACCCTCCTTGAAATCAATCCTTGCCTCGCTGAAGTCAAAGAGATTCAGGGTGAAGATTAATGAATTATAATTTTCCAACAGGATCTAGTCTATATAAGGAATTTCTAGCAGAAAGAGATGAAATTTTAAAACTTAAATGGATAGAGTCTGAAAAAAAAGGAAAAGATATAGGATTTGAAGTAGCGCTGCTAACTTGGGTAAAAAAGCATAGATCTGAGTGGAAAAAATCCAGAGATGCGTATATATCTATTGACAAAAACCATACTTAATATAACATGTATGGATGTCAGTAAAATTAATATCCATTTCTAAGCCTGAAATTAAAGGGGTAAAAAACGCAGAAGACCTTGTCGCTTATTGCGCTCGCGTCAGCAACCCAAACAATCAGCTAAATACAGAAACAGCGCCGAAGCTTTTAAAATACTTAATCAAGCATAAGCATTGGTCGCCATTTGAAATGGCATCAATGACATTGGAGATCAAAACGAGTCGAGCTATTGCTGCTCAAATCCTTAGACACCGATCTTTTTCCTTTCAAGAGTTTAGTCAAAGATATTCCGAAGCCTTAAACTCTTGCCCTGTTGAGCTTAGAAAGCAGGGGGAAACGAATAGGCAGGTTGGTAACGAGACGATTGACCCAGTTATTATGGATGAGTTTTTCGCCGAAATGACTCGACCAGCTTCTGGCATCATTGAAGACTTTACTGATTTTGCTTTCAAAACCTACGAAAGGCTAATAAACGCTGGGGTTGCTAGAGAAAGCGCTAGAATGTTTTTGCCGCTATCTACAGAGACAACAATGTATATGTCTGGTTCTCTGCGTAGCTGGATTCATTACATTGATCTTCGCTCTCAAGAAGAAACACAAAAAGAACACCGTCAAATAGCCGAAGGGTGCAAGCGTATTTTCTTGGATAAATTTCCCACACTATCGGAGGCGCTCGAATGGAACAATTCTTAGGGCTAGTTTATACTGTTTGTTTTAGTACCTGTATCTGGCCTCAAATAATTAAAAGTATCAAAACAAAAAAAGTAGAAGATGTAAGCATTTCTCTCTTTGTGCTTTCTATTGTAGGTTATGTCTCCGCTATATGTTATACTATTTTAAGGGTAGGGTTTGATTTTTGGTGGTTGATAAATTATGGACTTAGCTTATTATCAGCCGTGGTGATGGTTATGGTATGGGTTAAATACAAAGATGAGTCTTAAAAAAATAACATACTTATCCATTGTGCCTAATTATTCCGAAAAGGAGTATCAAGATATAGATTCAATAATAAAGATAGGCAATAACTCTTCAAACAAATTAGATTTTGAAAAAAAAATAATCTATACTTGCCAAGAACCAACTATAGATCCAGGAAATTTTGAAATAAAAATGATAGATGAAATTCCGTATAAGGAGTTTAATCGCTTTGTGTCTGAAAACTACTCGGAACTTTTTGACACTGAATATGCTATAAATTTCCATAGTGACGGTTTTATACAAAATCAAGATGCGTGGAATAATGATTTTTTAAAATACGACTATATAGGCGCACCAATAAAATTGCCCACAATCAACAATGAGTATCAAGCTACCGTAGGGAATGGAGGCTTTTCATTAAGAAGCAAAAAAATATGCGAAAAAATTAAAGAGCTTAAATCAAATAGCTACTTACCAAAACACTTAGATATATTTGGGGATCATTTAATATCAGAAGATATATTCGGACAAATACCTGCCTTTTTTAAAAACGAAGACGTGTACATCGGCCTTTTTTGTAAAAAAATATTAGATGACTGTGGGTTTAAAATAGCAGATTTCCACACCGCTTCTCTTTTTGCGACCGAACATTTTTCGTTATTAAATAATCAGTACTCTGAAGACCCAGAGGGTTTAAATTCCAGCTTTGGGTTTCACGAAATAAATTACCTGCAAATTCCGTCAGTAGTAGAGATCAGAAAAAAGATACAAAAACAACTGATGAAGTAAATATGGTTATTAAAAAAATGGAGGAAAACGACCTATCGTTCTTTAATGAGGTTAGAAATGAATGCAGGAACATGCTGCATAATACTACCAAGTTTTCTTTAGATAACACTATTTCGTGGTTCAAAAACAATAACCCGAATTACTTTACTATTTTTTTAAAAAACAAAAGGTTGGGTTATTTCAGAACTTCCATTGTAAATAAAAAACTATTCGTTGGAATGGATTTGCATAAAAATCAAAGGGGAAAAGGGCTGGCGAAACGCTTGTACTTGGATTTTTTTAAGACAATAAAAGAAAAAGAGGTTTACCTTTTAGTTAAGAAAAAAAACAAAATAGCTCACAACCTTTATAAATCTTTAGGCTTTGTTGAAATAATAGACGAGTCCCTTAATATAGATAAATACAGCATTTTAATGAAAAAGAATATCAATAAAAAAGTTTTACTAACTGGCGGGTGCGGATTTGTTGGGCATCACGTTATCGATCACATTCTAAGAACTACAGATTGGGATATATACTGCTTTGATAAGATGAGTTATTCTTCGTTTGGGTTAAAGAGGTTGAATGAAATTAATGCGCTAAATAATCCAAGATTTAAATTTTTTGCTTTTGACCTTTGCTCGGAAATACCAGAAGGTATGGTCGAAGAAATTAAAGATACAAATTATGTCCTGCATATAGCGGCAGAATCTCATGTTGATAATTCTATCTCAGAACCGAGGCCATTTATTGAAAATAATTTAAATTCCACTGTTAGCTTGCTAGAGTTCTGTAGGTTACACTGCGAAGATTTGGAAAAATTTATATACTTTTCCACCGATGAAGTTTTTGGCAACGCAAAGGAGGGATTCTCATACAAAGAGGGAGATAGGCATAACTGTGGCAACCCCTACTCGGCTTCAAAATCTGCATGTGAAAGCCTTTGTGAATCTTATGCGAATACATACAACCTACCGATCTTAATAACAAACACAATGAATATTGTGGGGGAGAGACAACATGTTGAAAAGTTCGTACCCAAGGTCATTAAATCTATTTTAAATAAAGAAAAAATTTACATTCACTCGTACCCAGACTTAACAAAAACTGGTACTAGATTCTACATACACGCTCGGAATGTTGCGGACGCTTTTATTTTTATTCTTCAGAACTCTGAAGAGCGATTGGATTGTCATGACGCCTCTATTGGTAGATACAACATTGTCGGCGTAAAAGAAATATCTAACCTAGATCTGGTTAAAACTATATCAAAAATTATGGACGAAGAAGCTGATTATGAGCTTACGGACTTCCATTCAGAAAGACCTGGCCATGACCTAAGATACGCCCTAAACGGGGATAAGTTGGCTGATCTAGGGTGGAAACCTCCCGTGGATTTAGAAAAAAGTTTACAAAAAACAATCAATTGGACTATTAAAAATAAACAATGGCTATGATCCCTTTATTTAAACCTTATATTTCTCCAAAATGCACGGAAACGCTGTCAGATATTTTTTCAAAATGCGCCCTTACCGAGGGCGAATACTCCGATAAGTTTGAAGAGGCTATAGGAGATTACATTTCAAACAAAAATGTGGCGCTAACAAACAGCGGCACTTCAGCCCTTCACATTTCAGCTATTTTAGCTGGACTAAAACCTGGAGATGAAGTTATCACAACAGCGATGACTTGCATGGCAACGAACGAACCATTTTACAACATGGGTGTTGACTTGAGCTTTGCTGATGTTGACATAACGACAGGAAACATCTGCCCAAATAGCATAAGATCAAAAATAACAGACAAAACAAAAGCTATTGTTGTCGTCCATTGGGCTGGACAACCAGTCGATCTTACAAGCATACATTCTATAGCAAAAGAATTTAACCTAAAGGTAATCGAAGATGCCGCTCACGCCTTTGGGTCAAAATACAAAGATAAAAAAATAGGAAGTCATTCAGATTTTGTGTGTTTCTCTTTCCAGGCAATCAAACACTTGACGTGCGGAGATGGAGGCGCAATCGCTTGCAAAAAAGAATCCGATGTGGATAGAGCTAGAAAAATCAGATGGTTTGGATTGGATAGAAAATACAAAGGTACAAGCAGGTGGAGCCAAGATATTGCGGAAAGTGGATATAAGTATCACATGAACAATCTAAATGCTTCGATAGGCTTAAACAATTTAAAAGAAATTGATTTTATTATCAACTCTCATATGGCTAATCGTGAGTATTACGACACCAATATAAACAACTCCAAAGTAACTAAAATGCGTAAGCCAAAAGACTCGGCAAGCTCTAGCTGGATTTACTCTATGCTCGTAGATGACAGGGAGGATTTTGTTGATTATATGGCTAAGAACGGAGTAGGTTGCGATAGGGTTCATGTTCGAAATGATTTTTATACAGTATTTGGCGGGATTAGAAAAGAACTATCCAATTTAAACATTTTTGATAAAACCCTAGTAAATATTCCAGTCGGATGGTGGTTGTCTAAAGAAAATTTAAATCATATAACAGACACGGTTAACGCGTACTAAAATGAAATCAAATCTGATAGTGGTGTATTATTTCGGGCCTAAACGTAGGCAGACTATGCAAGAAAGACTAAATCCTCTTTTTTGCCTAGAGAGCCAGGTTGAATTCCTGCTTAAATACAAACATGAATTAGATCAGATAACTTTTGTTGTTAACGGTGATATTCCAGAAGGGTATTACGAAGCAATCAAGCCTCTTGAAGAAAAACACAATACAGTCACAATAAATAGAGAGAATGTAGGTTTATCCTATGGAGGCTTCGCGCAAGCAGCATCTAAATATATAGAAGAGTTTGATTTTTTTATATTTCTTGAGGACGACTGGGTGTTTTGTCACGATAATTTTGACCAGTATCTTTTCGAAAAATTTAAAAAGAATAAAAATACATCAATGGTTTGCGCGGTTTCTTCCGAAAATGACCCTGCATCGGAAAAGGCTCACGGCAAACATGCATCTGTCTCAATATACTGTTCGTCAAAAGATAAGATTAAAGAGATAATCAAAAAACACAGGGAGTTCCCATACTCACCCAATGGATACGTCTCAGGCCAACAATTCCAGACTAATTTATTTTTTCATATTGGTGAAGTTGCTGATATTACGGATGATTTTTATGTTAGGTTTTTAGATGCAAGAGGAGAGCAGAGCTGGGGCGATATTAAAAATAAAGAATTAGTAACACAATTAGATTTTATAGATTAAAAATGAAAAAAGTAATAGTAACAGGCGTAACGGGGCAAGTCGGATCATACATGGCAGACTTTCTTTTGAAATTCACTGACTGCAAGGTCTATGGAACTATCCGTAGACTAAGCGTCCCAAATCACGATAATATTAAGCATATTAAAGATCCAAACTTTGAGCTTATCGAAATGGATCTCGGGGATGAACATAGCATTAGATCCTGCGTTGAGGAGGTTAAGCCAGATTATTTTATTAATTTTGCTGCTAATTCTTTTGTTGGTAATAGTTGGAGAATGCCAGTTAATCATTTTCAAAACAATACAATGGGAGTCCTTCATCAACTTGAAGCAATCCGTAAGTATTGCCCTGATTGTAAATACTATAACGCTGGTTCATCGGAAGAGTTCGGCGATGTTGCGTACAGCCCGCAAGATTTAAATCACCCGTCTAGACCTAGAAGCCCCTATGGCGCGTCAAAGGTTGCAGCTAGACAAATTGTCAAAGTTTGGCGGGATTCTTATGATCTTTTTGCTATTCAAGGTTATTTGTTTAATCATGAATCCGAGCGCAGGGGAGAAGAGTTTGTAACTAGAAAAATTACCAAAGCTGTGGCTAGAATTTCTAAATGCCTATCCGAAGGTAATCTCGACTTTGATTTGCTTGAGTTGGGTAATATGGACGCTAAGAGGGATTGGAGCCACGCAGAAGACTTCGTACGTGCTGTTTGGTTAATGCTGAACGAGGATACCCCAAAAGACTATCTTCTAGCTTCTGGGGAAACCCATACGGTACGTGAGTTTGTAGAGTTGGCTTTTGAAAACGCTGGTATCAAAGGCTCTTGGAGTGGCAGTGGGGTAGATGAAAAATTTAATCTTCTTGGAGAATTTACATCTGGGATCTCTTTAGTTAAGGTGAACCCAGACTTTTATAGACCAGCGGAGGTTGAACTTTTATTGGGAGACCCGTCTGAAGCTCAAAAAGATTTAAATTGGGAGAAAAGTGTTGACTTTGCTACATTAGTTCGTAGGATGGTAGCAAATGACCTTAAAGAAGTTAACTCCGCATAAAAGAAGACAAGCTGTTATTGACAGATTGGTAGAAGTACCAAAGGATCAAAAAAAATTCTTCTGGGCTAGGGAGATGAAGCTTTTGAAGGATCTTGAAGCTAGATACTCATTGGAATTCTTAGAGGTAGCTACATTCCCCAAGAAGTACGATAGTCTCGCATACATAGTTTCCCAACCATTGGTGAAGCCGATGGATAGGAAATGGAGAAATTTCAATTTTAAAGCTGACCTATCTAAATACGATACGTTTAATTTAGGAGAAAAGACTGGAAACGACTATATTCCAGTGGATAATAAACCAAAGAACACAAAAGAACTATTTAAATGAGCGATAAAGATTCAGAACTACTAGAAAAATTCCTTAAAGAGAAAAAAGAAGATCATTACAACTTTGAAGAAGTTGTTGATTATAAAGCCTCAAGCGGCTCCCTGCAGCTTGATTTAATGCTCAATGGCGGCTTCGGTCCTGGCCTTCATCGTTTCGTTGGAATGAACGAGGGCGGAAAAACATCAGCCTCATTGGAGGTGATGAAAAATATGCTAAACGATATTCCAGGATCTAAAGGGTTTTATATCAAAGCTGAAGGTCGGCTTTCAAATGAAATGATGAAAAGATCTGGCGTTAGATTTGTGTTTTCAGCTAAAGAGTGGGTAGAAGGAACTTGTTTCGTTTTTGAGAGTAATATTTATGAGGTTGTAGTTGATGCAATGCATACTTTGGTTGAGAAAAATGAAGATAAATACAAATATTGTTTCATCCTAGACTCAGTTGATGGATTGATTTCTAAGCAGGATATAGAAAAATCATTTTACGATTCTAACAAAGTTGCTGGTGGTGCGGTTATCGCAGCCAACTTTATGAAGAGAATGTCTATTAAGCTTACAAAAAGGGGTCATATGGCCATCTTCATTAGCCAAGTGAGGGCAGACATTAAGATCGACCCATACTCAAAGGCTCCTGTGCGTCAGACATCCGCAACTGGAGGTAACGCCTTGCTTCACTTCGCTAATTATATTATTGAATTTGAACCTAGGTATAGAGGAGATATGATCCTGCAAGATCCATCTAAAAAGCAACCCTGCCCTAAAACTAATCCAATTATTGGGCATTGGGCTAAAGCTACTATTAAAAAATCCCCTAATGAAAAAACAAACAATACAATACCTTACCCAATTCGCTACGGAAGAGCTAACGGTACGTCAATCTGGGTTGAAAAAGAACTTGTAGATTTGTTATACATGTGGGAGTTTATCAGTAAAAAAGGAGCATGGATTACTGTTGGCGAAGAGCTGAAAGATATGGTTAAAGATTTTTGCCCAGATGTTCCAGAAAAAATTCATGGAGAAGCCAATGTATTCAATTTTATTGAAGAAAACAAAAGTTTGTCTGAGTTTTTGATAAATTATTTTAAATCTAATATTACAGAATTAGTGTAAATAACCCTAACAACGCCCTCCATGCCACTCCACGATGCGCACCAGGAGGGTTA